>Ga0209517_10001803_pt1 | contig 31435 bp, 26 predicted proteins | sample PeaSoiMetSII2010_FD_187695 | JGI IMG/M metagenome (GOLD analysis project Ga0209517, IMG submission 187695) | Peat soil microbial communities from Weissenstadt, Germany - SII-2010 (SPAdes) (version 2) | ecosystem: Environmental > Terrestrial > Soil > Wetlands > Peat | place: Germany...
GACAGAGCCCTCTGGAGATGTGCGCACGCTCGTTGAGCTGGTTGCGAAAGCGCTGGTCGACACGCCCGATGAAGTCTTCGTCGAAAAGTTCGACGACGACGTCATCGAACTGGAAGTCGCCGAAAGCGATGTAGGCAAGGTGATCGGACGCCAGGGACGCACCGCTCGCGCTCTGCGCGCCCTTTTAAGTGCCGCCGGCCACCGGGCCCACAAGCGCTACACGTTAGAAATCCTCGAGTAGGAAGCTGATTGAGCTTGACCGGGCGGCGTGGCGGCATGAAATATGCGGCTTTGAAAGGGCGCGGCTTATTAGCCGCGCCGCATGAGTAGCACAATTTCCAGCGGCTTTAGAGGCGAGGGCGTCCGTCGGCGTTGAGTCCTGAACCAAACGGCGAGTTCATCACCCTGGCCCGCGTCGTGAAGACGCAAGGCCGGCACGGCGAGGTCGCTGCGGAGTTGCACAGCGACGTTCCAGGACGCGTCGCAGCGGGCATGAAGCTGTTCGCTCTGCCGAAGTCGCAAGACTTGAGGGCAGAATTGAGTGCACAAGACACGCGGCGCGAACTGGAAGTGGAAGATTTGTGGCCGCACAAGGGCCTGATCGTCCTGAAGTTTCGCGGCGTCGATTCGATGACCGACGCTGAGTTGTTGATCGGATCGGAATTGCAGGTTCCCAGCGCCGAGCGTGCGGAACTGGAACCAGGCTGGAATTACGTCAGCGATCTGATCGGTTGCACGGTTCTCGATCACGCCCGCGAAATCGGCCGTGTTGAAGACGTCCAGTTCGGAGCCGGCGAAGCCCCGCTGCTGATCGTGGCCAACGGAGCAGGGAAGAAGTTCGATGTGCCGTTCGCCGAGGCGTACCTGGAAGGTGTCGACACAGCGCAGCGGCAAGTGCGCATGAACCTTCCCGGGGGCATGCTGGAAATCAATGCCCCGGTCACGGCGGAAGAAAAGAAGGAACAGCAGTCGGAGAGAAAAAAGAAGCACTGAAGAAGGGGTTCCTTCGTGAACCTTCGTGCCCTTAGTGGTTAAAGGTCTTAGGTGTTCAGGTCCGAATGAAAGCCGATATCCTGACGATTTTTCCCGGCTTCTTCCAAGGACCGCTGGATCACGGCATCACCCGCCGGGCCTGCGAGATGGGCCTGGCGAAAATCGAAGTCCACGACTTGCGGCAGTTCACGCACGACAAGCACCGCACCGTGGATGACCGCCCTTTCGGCGGCGGCGAGGGCATGGTGCTCAAGCCGGAACCGATCTTTGATTGCTTAGAACCGCTCCAGCTTGCTCCGCGTGAGCAACGGTCAGCTGGCGCCGCAAAGGAGAGCGTGATTCTGCTTTCGGCGCAAGGTCCGCGCTTCACGCAGCAAGTTGCCGCGGAACTGGCAGCGCTTGAGCACATCGTTCTGGTCTGCGGCCGCTACGAAGGCGTGGACGAGCGCGTGGCCGATTTTCTCGCCGACCGCGAACTTTCGATCGGCGACTACGTGCTCAGCGGCGGAGAGTTGGGCGCGGCGGTGATCATTGAAGCGGTCATGCGGTTGCTTCCGGGCGCAGTCGGCAACGAAGCTTCCACGCGGCAGGAGTCATTCACGGGGCATGAACAGACGACGCGGGCGGAGCCGGATGCAGCCGATTCGACCTGCGGTTCTGGCGGATTGCTGGATTATCCGCATTACACGCGCCCCGCGGATTTTCGCGGGATGGCAGTACCCGAGGTCCTGCTGAACGGCGATCACCAGGAAATCCGCCGCTGGCGGCGGCAGCAGGCTCTGGAAAAAACGCTGCGCAACCGCCCGGATCTGCTCGAAGGCGTGAAGCTCAGCGACGAAGACGCAAAGATTTTGGCGCGAATCAAGCGCGACAGAGACTAAGGAAGAATTTCAAGGAATCGAAAGACGAAGGATAAACGACAATGTCAAACTTAATCATCGAAAAGCTGCTGGCCAAATCGCAACGCACCGACATCCCCGGATTCCGCCCCGGCGACACCGTTCGCGTTCACGTTAAGATCAAGGAAGGCGACAAGGAACGCGTGCAGGCCTTCGAAGGCGTGGTCATCAAGCGCGACAACGGACCGCAGGCCAGCTTTACCGTGCGCAAGATCAGCTTCGGCCAGGGCGTGGAGCGCATTTTCCCCATTCAGTCCAAGGTGATCGACAAGGTCGAACTGCTGCGCTCGTCGAAAGTTCGCCGCGCCCGCCTGTTCTACCTGCGCGGTCTGAGGGGTAAAGCCGCCCGCCTGCGCGACGTTGAGAAGTCGTAAGGTTGCTTGTGTGGGGCCGGGTCTTCGACCCGGCCAGGCCGAGCGAAGCTCGGCTCGCTTTGGGCGGATGGAACACGTTTCAAATTCCGAAGCTGCGCCGAGCGCTATAGCTGGGCGCTAACCCGCCACCGCCAACTGTTCCCGCACCACTTCCACCTCGGCGAACTCCTCGACGCGCTTGGTGCGCAGCTTGCTCAGCACGTAGTTGAGCAGCGGTCGGTCGCCCCGGCGGATTTCCTGGAACTCCACGCCCATTCCCACCTTGTCGACCAGATATTTCACCTGTGCCTTCACGGCCACGCTGATGTCAAACATGTTCAGCATCAGCCGGAAGTCGCGCCCGGGCCGCAGGACTTCGGTGGCCGCGATGCGCGCGCCATACTCCGAAATCTGCTGCACTTCGCCTTCCGCGCGCTGCACGCCGACGATCACTTCTGCCCCGCCCTCGACGTAGAACCGTGGACGCCGCCGGCGGTTGGCCTCCGTACCTCCAACCGGACTTCCAAACCCGCGGGCCGATCCGCGCTGCAAGCCATCGAGAATGACCGGCTGGTACTGCTCTTGCATGTGGCGCAACTCTTCATCCCACGGCGTTCTGCCTTCCACACATTGCACCGAGAACTGTCCGCGCAGCGGCGAATCCGGATGCCCGGCCCAGACCACCTGGCAGATCGCCTTGTTGCGGCCGCGCTCCACCATCACCAGTTCGCCCACGTTGACCTTGCGCGCGCTCAGCAGCCGCGCGCCGTGCGGGTGAATGTCATAGGTGCAAGCCATCTCCGCTTGCCCGCGCCCTTCCTGCCCCACCAGGCTCCAGCGCACAGGCAGCGCCAGATGCACCACCTTGCTGGTCAGCAGGCCGTCCTCGGTCCCCGTGTTGGATGTGCTCTCCAAGATGTTCCTCGGCGTGCGGTTGATGTTCCTCGCGTGCGGTTCAACTGAGGTGAAGTTACCAATAGACGTCCAACCGGGCAATGTACGCCCGTAATCCAAGTAATGGTTACTGGTTGGCGTTACCCGCGTGGGGAGGGCCTGGCCCAAGCGTGCTATGGTCACGGATCAAGAATTACATTGTCATTCCGAGCGAAGCGAGGAATCTGATTCTCTTGTCGGCCGCAAACTCCGCTTGCAGGAATGCTTGCTCTCGGACGAAGATGATGAACAACTCCCATGGGTTCGCGATGAAGTCCTCTGTCATGAAACCGCCGGCGACGCTCTCGGCTTCGGCTGCCAAGCTGCGACTGCTGAAGAAGCTGCGTTGCACGCTGCGCTACGAGAAGAAGGCCTGGGCAGCGGGTGCGCGGCTGGTGGCGGGTGTGGATGAAGTGGGCCGCGGCTCGCTGTTCGGATGCGTGGTGGCGGCGGCGGTGGTCCTCGACCCAGCGTACCGGGTGCGCGGGCTGCGCGATTCCAAACTGTTGCCGCGGGAACGCCGCGAGGTGCTGGCGGAGCGCATCCGCGAGCACGCCGTCGCGTGGGCGGTCGCGGCCGTGGACGCGGCCCGCATCGATCAGATAAACATATATCACGCGTCGCGAGCCGCCATGCGCGAAGCCGTGATGCGGCTTACGCCTGCGGCAGATCATTTACTGGTCGACGCGCTGCGTCTGGACTGCGAACAGCCGCAGGTCCCGATCATTCATGGCGACGCGCTATCGGCTTCAATCGCGGCTGCGTCCATCCTGGCGAAGGTCGAGCGTGATCGCATGATGTGCGAATGGGACGCGGTGTTTCCCGCCTACGGCCTGGCGTCGCACAAGGGATACAGCACGCCCAAGCACCTGATGGCGCTGCGCGAGTTTGGGCCGACCCCACTGCACCGCCAGTCGTTTGCGCCGGTGTGGCTGAATCCGGTGCCGCAGGAAGCCTTTGCGTTTATGCAGGACGACGAGGTGCCGATGGACGAAAGTGCAGCTGGATGAAGGGGTTAGCGGCAGAATTCGGGAGATTTCCACAGTGTTCCTGCAGGAACACTTTTCTGACACTTGTGTACGTACAATATTATAAGTAGAGTGGCCTATATGAAACATCGTAAACGAGTTACCAAGAGCGCAAAAAGTGGACGACGACGCGCCAAGGCTTCGGCCGCAGGAGCGCTGCGGAAGACTGGGCGGCGCAAGAGTCTAACCTTGCACGCGTCGGTCGAATCGCCGAGGCGGCCCCAGGTTTCCATGACAGAGGTGCTGGAGTTTTACAAGCCAATCAAGAAGCCGGTCACGCTGCGGCTGGACGCCGATGTGCTGGCCTGGTTCAAGCGGGACGGACGCCGGTACCAGACGAGAATCAACGCGGCGCTGCGCAGGGTGATGGAGCGGGAGCTGAGAGCCGGGAAATAACTTCGACAAAGAAGAACTCCCCCTGCTCGCGCAAAGTGCACACGAGAAATGGGGCACCCGAGTCCCGTGGTTCGCGATCACGTTTAAACAAAAGATCAAAATCCCCACCCTAGCCGCAAAAGGCGCGGCTAGGATGGGGCACCCTCGGGGTTCCTTTTGATTAGTGCGTCAATCTCGAGTTAAGTTCGTTCACCAATGTCGTGTTGTTCTGCAGGGCGCGCTGCAGGATTTCTGCTTGCTGCTTTGCCGTGGGCCAGTCTTGGGCTTCGACGGCTTCGGTTAATCCCGGTAGTTCGAGGTGGGCGTAGGTGAATCTTGCGCCGTAGAGGATGTGTTTGAACCAGGGGCGGCCGGGGATGCCGTCGGGGTTCAGCCAGTTGCGTTCGACTTGCATCATGCCGTGGTTCAGAGTGAGGGCTAGTTTGGGATCAATTTGGCCTGCGGCCAGTTTGCGGGAGAGCGATTCATTCAGGCGCTGGCCTGCGGCTTCAAAGTTGTCGACGGCAGAAAGAATCGGCTTGAGCTCCAACATCGGCTTCCGGGCCTCGCCCGGCTGGACAGCCGAAGGCGGCTGTCCCCACATGGTCTTCTCTCTCCCCACTTCCCCCACGAACTGGCGGATGTTGCTGGCGTAGCTAGCGAAGTCGAAGGGGAGCAGGTCGGCGTTGGCGAGGCGCAGCGCGGTTACGCCCCAGAGCTGCGACATGAGCGTGTGGTAGTGGTATCCGGGATCGCCGAAGTGGTTCATCCAGTAGAAGTCGTCGTAGCCGGAGTGGTAGACGCCGTAGTCGCCGTCAAACTGCAGGCCGATGACGGGCATGCCGACGAAATTCAGAAAGACGGTATGGTCGGAGCCGCTGCCGATGCGGGTGTCGGCGAGAGATCCATCGCTGACACCCGAGTCGTTCATCTGTCCGGATTGTTTGCCTTCTTCTTTTTCGCGGGCAGCGGTGGCTTTCCATGTGTCGTACAGACTCTTCCCTGACGGATCCTGCAGGGTGCGGGTAGTTTCGACCAGCATGGGTGCGAGCGAGGCGACGGCCTGGCCGTGAAAGTTGGGGCCGGAGGTGGCTTCGTCGACGTTGATGTAGGCGACGGCCTTGGCGCGGAGTTCGTCGGCGAATTGCTCTCCCCATTCGGTGGAACCGGTGAGTCCGACTTCTTCGCCGTCCCAACTGCAGATGACGAGTGTGCGGCGGGGGCGCATGCCGTTTTTTGCGAGTTGGCCGAGGGCGCGAGTCAGTTCCATCATTGACGCAGTTCCGCTCGAGGGATCGACGCCGCCGAAGACCCAGGCGTCGCGATGATTGCCCATCACGACCCATTCGTCAGGCAACTCGGCGCCGCGGATACGGCCCTCGACCACGTAGTAGGGCTGGATGCCGTTATCCATCTCAATTTTGAGATGGACTTTTACGCGCTCGCTGCCGAGGTGGTATTGGAAGGGCAGGCCGCCTTGCCAGTCTTGTGGCGCGAGTGGGCCGTCTAGGTTTTCGAGCAGAGGTTTGGCATCGTGCCAGGAGAGCGGGAGCGCCATAATTTTCGGCGCCGAGACTGCTTGCTCGATTGGAATGCGCTTGGCGCCGGGGACGGAGGCCCAGCCGGGTGTTTGCGGGTCGCCGGGGACCATGAAGTCGTAAGTGATGGCGCCGCGCTGGATGTGATATTCCGGTCCCCAGGGCCCATCGGGATCGACCTTGCCCTTCTTGTAGCCGTCTTCCTGCGGATCGCTGTAGACCAGCATGGCGGCCGCGCCTTCGCGCTGCGCGGTGAGCGCTTTGAATCCGCGATAGCTGTAGGGATTGGAATAGCGGACGAGAACGATCTTGCCTTTGACGGTGATTCTGTTCTTGCGCAGCAGGTCGTAGTCCTCGGGATTGCCGCTGTGGGCGTAGACCACGGGCGCGGTGACGTCGCCGGAGATCGACATGCCGAGCCAGGCGCCGCTGATGGCGGGATCTTTTGAGTCGGGATCGCCGTCGAGCGGGGCCTCGCGCAACGTGGCTTGATAGTGCGTGGGGGCGATCATTTCCAGCGAGGCGGACTTGGGATTGGTGCCGTAGACGTCGTAGCGGCGGATGATGACGTCTTCGAGGCCCTGCTTCTTCCATTCGTCGCGAATATATTCAGCGAGCTCGTTGTTGCGCTTCGATCCAGCGACGTGGGGTTCGGAGGTGAAGATGCGGTGCTGGCGGCGTTCTTCGTCGGGGGTGGGGATGGATTTGTACTTGGATTCGACTTCGGTTTCGTGGGCGGCGGAGGCCGGGGTGAAGCCGAGGATGGAGGTTTGGGCTTGGGAGAAGAAGGACAGCAGGGCAAGGGTTAAGCAGCCGGCGACGCGGGAGATTTTCATACGAATTCGTTTGAATTTTCGAGTGCAAAGAGTACCACAGGGGCTGAAGCCCGTCGGCCTATTTTAAGACGCGACGCGGCGCTGAAGCGCCGCTCTTCCACGGTTGCGCGAACGGTTGGAGGTAGGGTTGGGCGCATACTTTGCGCCCCCGGTTGCGCACACGAATGCGCTGACGGATCCGACGCGATCGCGGCGCCAGTTTGGAGCGGTGCTTCCGCACCGCCTGACCGGGTCGGAGACCCGGTCCCACACAATCTGACCCACACAATCTGAATCGCAGCCTGCTCGGGCAACGGTACGAGGACGCGCTGGCGCTGCTATCATTCCGCAGATGCACCGGCGCGGGAAATTCATCACCTTCGAAGGACTCGACGGAACTGGCAAGAGCACGCAGATGCGGAAGCTGGCGGCGGTGGTGCGCGCGGCGGGGCACAAGGTCATCGAGACGCGCGAGCCGGGCGGGACGCCGACGGGAGAGAAGATTCGCAAGGTGCTGCTCGATTCCGGGACGGCGGGACTTTCGCCGCTGGCCGAGATGGCGCTGATGTTCGCTTCGCGCGCGCAACATATTGCCGAGGTAATCGAGCCGGCGCTGGCGCAGGGCAGCATCGTTTTATGTGACAGGTTCACCGATTCGACGGAGGCGTACCAGGGTAGCGGGCGCCGGCTGGGGAGCGAGGCCGTGCGCGAGTTGCATCGGGTGCTGTGCGGGAATCTGCAGCCGGATTTGACGATTCTGCTGGATTCGGACGCGGCGGCCAGCGTGAGCCGGGCCCGCCGGCGGAACAAGCGCAATTCGAAAGCCGCGAGCCGCGGGCACGGCGGGCACGGCGACGAGAACCGGTTCGAGCAGGAGACGCGGGCCTTCTTTGCTCGTGTCCATGAAGGATATCTCGCCATCGCGGCGCGGGAGCATGGGCGCGTCGCAGTGGTCGATGCGCGCGGCACGCCGGCGCAAACGCATCAGCGGATTGTCGAGATCGTGCGGAAAAAGTTGAAGATGTAGGAGACTGATTTCACCACAGAGGACACTGAGGAACACAGAGGAAACCAGAAGCTCAGCGAGACAGCCAGCGTTCCATCCTTCGATTTAGAATGACTTGCTTAGAATGATTTGCAGTTTTACCCCGTGTCCTCTGTGGTGAGCCTGTTCTATGCCTTTTTCTGATTTTCACGGTAATGCCGAAACCATTCATCGCCTGCGCGACATGCTGGCGCGCGAGCGCTTTCCGCATGCGGTGGTGCTTTCGGGAGGGCAGGGATCGGGGAAGTACACGCTGGCGTTGATGCTGGCGCAGGCGCTGAATTGTCTGGCGCCGACCACGACCGACGGGCTGCCTGATTTCTGCGGGAAATGTTCCAACTGCACTCGCATCGCGCAGGCGGCCGATCTGGATGCGCGCTTTGCGGAGGCCGTGGAGGCGCGCGAGAATCTCCGCGAGACGGACAAGAAAGAGACGCGGCTGTTTGTGCAGACGCATCCGGACGTGCTCATCATTCCGCCCGACCCGCCGCAGATGATGATCAAGGTGGACCAGGTGCGGCGGGTGATTGAGACCATTTATTACCGTCCGGCAGAGGGCCGGGAACGGGTTTACATCTTCAGCGAGTCTTCGTTCATGAAGGAGGCGGCGAACTCGCTGCTGAAGGTGTTGGAGGAGCCTCCGGAGTTTGCGACGATTTTTCTGCTGACGGAGAATCCGGGGGAATTGCTGCCGACGATCCGCTCGCGGTCGATGGTGTTTGCGCTGGGGGCGTTGCCGGCGGAGGAGATTGAGAGTTATCTGGCGAAGCATCGCCCGGAGTGGAAGGCGGCGGAGCGCGCGTTGGTGGCTCGGCTGTCGGAAGGATCGGTGGGACGGGCGCGCGGGTTCGATCTGGCGGGTTACGTGGCGGCTCGTGGACATGCGCTGACGATCCTGAACTCGGCGCTGCGGGGCGGGGATCACAGCGAGTTGTTCAAAGTCACCGAGTCCTACCGGCCCGGGGCGGAGGGGCGGGAGAAGACGGAGCAGTTGATTCGGACGCTGTATTCGTTGTTACGCGATCTGGCGTCGATTGAAGCGGGCGCGCCGGAGTTGATTCGCAATACCGACATTGCGGGCGAGCTGAAGCGGCTGGCGGAGTCGGCGGATTTCCAGTGGATTACCGCTGCGTCGGACCGGCTGGCTGAGGTGGAGCGCGGGATGCGGCGGAATTTGTTGCGGTCGTTGTCGTTGGATGCGTTCGCGGCGGCGCTGGAGAAGGGGTAGCAGCATCCATAGGAGACGGCTCTCGCGGCGCTGGTCGAGTGCGGGAGTTCGTGCCGTTCCTCCGGCACTGCTCCAAATTCTTGCGGCCTTACCCAGGACTCACGTCCTGGGCTATCATCTGCCGCCCCTCCGGGGCTTGTTTAGTTTTCGATTGCCCCACCCACGGCTTGCGCCGTGGGCTGCATTCTTTCGCCGCATTCGCGGCTGGAGCTGGAGGCGACTCAGCCCCGGAAGTGGCGATGGTAACCTCTCGGGACGGGTTACCATCGGATGGCGGTATCCGATTGTGAGAAGAATCTAACAACCATAGTTTCAATTAGTTACCGATATTACTCCGATGGTTCTACTCCCTTCTGGGAGATTGCCCGCCTACCCCCTCCCGCCTATAATCGTCCTACTCTGGTTCAGGATTCTCCGTCAGGTTCCGGGTAGAACATGGGGAGGGTTAGGTCTGTCTGAAGGCCCTCCAGCGAAAGTTCGGTGAAAGGGAAAGCCCGGATTATGCGAAAGCGCCTGCAACTCGCATTGATGCTGACGGCCACGACGGCAATCGCGACCTCCTTGTTTCTCCATCCAACCCCGGTGTGGGCGGCCGAAGGGGATGGCCGGTCGAATGGGATCACCACGTCTGACGAGCATGGGCGCAAGATTTATGTGAATGAGGATGCTCCGAAACATGCGTCGCCGGCGCCGCAGCCCAAGCGGTCGTCGCTGGTGTATTGGAGCAGCAAGGAGAGCCGGTGGAAGCCGGTGCCTTCGGCGGGTACGGCGACGATGCAGGCGGCGCGGTCGGCTGCGGCGGAGGTCAGCCAGTACCAAGCCAGCCAGTACCCGGTCAGCCAGTACTATGGGCACGATTCGGTGCAGTCGGCGAATGCGAAGATCGTGGCGGCCAATGCCCGGGGACATCAGGCTTCGCAGGAAGAAATCGACGCCTCGATCGTGATGGCAGCCGCCCGGCACAATGTGGATCCCAACCTGGTGCGCGCGGTGGTCAAAGTGGAATCGAACTTCAATTCCAATGCGGTTTCGCGCAAGGGCGCCATTGGCCTGATGCAGTTGATGCCGCAGACGGCGCGGCAGTTGAAGGTGAAGAATCCGTTTGACCCCGATCAGAACGTGGATGCGGGAGTGCGGCATCTCAAGTACCTGCTCGAGAGCTACAACGGCGACGTGGATTTGACCTTGGCGGCTTATAACGCAGGCGAAGGAGCGGTGCGGCGAAGTTCCGGCGTGCCGCGTTATTCGGAAACTCAGAACTATGTGCGGAGAATTACCAACCTCTACTACGGGGGATTCGATCTTTCTCCGTCCGGCCCCAATCGCGATCCCGTGCGGGTTCAACGGGATGCGCGGGGCGTGCTTTATATCAGCAACACGGATTAGGTTGGCGGCATCTGTTTTAGAGGATAATTGGATCAAGATCCCCACCCTGTCGCAAAGTACGCGACAAGGATGAGGCACCCGAATAAGGAATCTCTCAGGTACCTTAGGCAGTTCAACTGCAACGTTGGATCGAGACAGTAACGGACCGACGACTTTGAAAATGAGATCGAGCCAGCGCGGTTTGCGCTGGGGAGCGCTGCTGTTGCTGGCTGCGCTTTCCGGAGCGCCGAACTACGCTCATGCCCGCGTGCATCACACCGAAGCGTGGGCTCGCGACCACTTTTCGACCGCCGAGCGCATGCGGGAAGCGCTCAATGGACGTCCTCCAGCCGACCGCACGCGGCACGACTACCAGCGGGTGATCAACGCCTATCGCAACGTTTATTTTGGGGCGCCGACGTCGGGGAAGGCCGATCCCAGCGTGGTCGCGGTGGCGGAGACGCTGGTCGAGATGGGGCGGCGCTTCGATGACGACAAGATCCTGCATGAGGCCATCGCCCAGTACAAGTTTCTGCGGCGGGAATATCCCGGCAGCAAGTATCGTTGCGATGCGTTGTTCACGATTGGCGAAATTTACAAAGACGATCTGAACGATCCCGAGCAGGCCCGCGGCGTGTTTGAGGAATTTCTGCACCGCTATCCGCATAATCGGCTGGTAGAAGATGCCCAGCAGGCGGTGGTGGAGCTCGACCGCGAAGCCCAGACTGAGAAGACGGCCGAGGCGCGGAAGAAACCGGGAAAAGAGACTGTCGACAAGAGCAAGAGGGCCAAGGACGCGCCGTACAAGGGCGCTGATAATCACACTGCCGATTCTCACACTGACTCCAAAACTGACCCCACGACCGACGGAAAGGCAGACCCCAACGCCGACCTGAAAGCCGACGCAGCCGGGCAGGAATCCGAGCCGCATACCAAGCGCCTGCCGCGGGTGACCAGAATTCGACACTGGTCCACGCCGGACTACACCCGCGTGGCCATCGACCTGGAGGGCGAGATCAAGTTCGGTTCGCAGCGCATTGCGCATCCTGACCGCATTTTCTTCGACCTGCGCGATACCAAGCTGGCCTCAACGCTGGTGGGCAAGAGCTTCGACGTGGATGACGGGTTCCTGAAAAAGATTCGGGTGGCGCAGTTTCAGCCCGGCCGCACCCGAGTGGTTCTGGAAGTGGATAATCTGTCGGACTACGAAGCCTTCCTGCTGCCCAATCCCTACCGGCTGATTATTGACATTCACGGCAAGGATGCTAACGGCAAAGACAGCAGGATGACGCGCGCGAGAGAGCTGAAAGACGCTGCGACTGAGACGGCCGACGTGGAAGCGCCGCCGAGGGCGGGATCGAAATCTGCTGTGGAAGTTGCGAAGGATGATCCCGCGTCTGAGTCGAAGGCCGACGTGAAAACCCGGAAGCTGGTCAGCCGGAGCGAACCGAAACGCGACGATCAGAAGATCGCGTTGGACAAGTTGGATAACAAGTTGGACAACAAGACCGGGACCATCAAGAAGGTAGTAGTCGAGGCGGATGATGATGATGACGTCGACGACGATGCTGCTCCGGTGAAGGTCGCGAAGCTTGATGTTCCCGCGAGGCATTCGCGTACGTCTTTGGCCGCGGGTTCCGGCAAGTCGGACACTGCCGCCGATGCCGCCAGCGCAGCGCCCGACGAGAGGGCGGCTAGCGATGCCGCATCTTCGAGTCCCGCGCGAGGCAAGTCGTTGCCGCGTCTCAGTTCCAGCAAGAAGGCGGCAGGCCTAGATGCCCGCGAGGCCCGGCCTACGGCGCGCGGCGACCGGTCGCTGATCCGGGCTTTGGGCCTGAAGATCGGCAGGATTGTGATCGACCCCGGCCATGGCGGCCACGATACTGGGACCATCGGTCCGAATGGTCTGGAGGAAAAAGATCTGGTGCTTGAGGTCGGACGACGCCTGGGCAAGCTGCTCGAAACGAGGCTGGGCGCCGAGGTCGTATATACGCGCAAGGACGACACGTTCATCCCGCTAGAAACTCGTACCGCCATCGCCAACCAGCAGCGCGCCGACCTGTTTATTTCCATCCACGCCAACTCCAGCCATGATTCCGCCGCACGCGGCGTGGAGACCTACTACTTGAACTTCACTTCTTCGCCGGAAGCGCTGGAAGTGGCGGCGCGGGAAAACGCGGTTTCGGAAAAATCCATCTACGAGCTGCAGGATCTGGTAAAGAAGATCGCGCTCAAGGAAAAGATTGAAGAGTCCCGAGAATTTGCCGGAGATGTGCAGGAGTCGCTGCACAGCGGCCTGGCTGCCAAGAGCCCCGGCATCCGCAACCGCGGGGTGAAGAAGGCGCCGTTTATCGTGCTCATCGGGGCCAACATGCCGTCGATCTTGGCGGAGATTTCGTTTGTCAGCAATCCTGCCGACGAGCATCGCCTGGAGACCAGCGATTACCGGCAGCGGATTGCCGAGTCACTCTATCGTGGAATTGCGAAGTATGTGGATGGATTGAGCGGAATAAAAGTGGCCAGCAAGCTCGACAAAGCTGCTGGCCAATAATTGCATTCAGGACCGGACAGAATTCTTGCCTACTGAAGCGAGCTACCCACCTGCGAAAAAATGTTGCTGGCGTTCGAGCCGATCAGACGCACCGTGCCCACGACAATCACCAAGATGACCGCCAGCATGACCGAGTATTCGGCGATGTCCTGACCTTCTTCATCGGACCAAAGATTGCGAAATGAGTAGCTCATAAACTGCTTCCTTTCCCCTATACAGCCACTGAGGCCTGAGTCACCGCGGACGGGAAACCGGGCTCGCGCTTGAATTCCGGAGAATTCAGCCCCCACGTTTCACTGTCCCGGGTCACCGCCTTCAGCCCCACCTGAAACTCGGATGTTCCTTTCATTTTTTTCGTCCACATCACGCGAAACTGTATCTTTCGCTGGCGATAGAACACCGTGATCTCGTCCTGCAAATTCAATTCGTGGCGGACCGAGCCCAAACGCGCTCCCTCAGGAGTTACGTCCAGCGTATGCACCAGGTCCTCAAACGCTTTTCCGTTGCTGTCTTTGCCCTTCACTCTTACGGGAATCACTGCTTTGGTGCGATTCCCGCGCCGCTGATTCGTATCTACGCCTGAAGACATTCCGTCACCCAGAGCTAGTTTGCCCCCAGAATCGTGCGGTGTGAATGGCCCCGACGGGTAGGAACGCGGCCCAAAGGTAACCATCCTCGTGGGGGCGACCAGGGGATGTCCGATCAAAGCGTGTGCGCTCAAGCGCTTACGAGGATTCGGAACCTTTCTCCCCGGTCTGTGGTCTAATTAAAGGCAGGAGTTCGCAAGTCCGGGGCTATTCATGAGCTTTTCCCGTTCCGTTGGTGTTGCTATTGGTCTCGCTTGCCTGCTGTTGGGCATGGCGGTCGCGCAGAACAAACCCGCAGCTCAGACGCCGGCTCGCTCGGCAGAGCAAGCTTCCGCTCTGCTTCCGCAACAGTTTGAGGGATGGCAGATGCAGGGGGCTCCCCGCATCAGCACGGACCCGGCAGCGGCCGATCCTGCCAATGCCGCTGTGCTCAAGGAGTACCGTTTCTCGGACTTAGCGATTGCTACCTACGCCCGTGACGATGGCCGCACGCTGAAGATCCGGGCCGCGCGCTTCGCCGACGCCTCCGGCGCGTTCGGCGCGTACACGTTTTATCTGCAGCCGGAGATGACGCCGGAAACAACGAAAGAAGAAGACAAGATCGGCGATCAGGCAGCATTTCTTGGACAACGCGTGCTCTTCTACCGCGGGAATGTGCTGGTGGACGCACAGTTCAGCCAGGAATCGGTGATGTCGGGTGGGCAGTTGCGCGTGTTGGCCCGAGCCCTGCCGCGTCCCAGCGGCAGTTCCGCCAACCTGCCAACTTTTATCGAGTTCCTACCGCGCCGGGGCTACGTTGCAAACACGCAGAAATATGTGATGGGGCCGGCGGCACTAACCGCACTGGCGCCTCCGGTTTCCGCGGACCTGGTGGACTTCGGCGCCAGTTCGGAAGTGACGTTGGCGCGCTACAACACGTCGAGCGGCGAAGCGACGTTGATGCTGATCTCGTACCCCACGCCGCAACTCGCGGCCCAGCATCTCAAGCGCATCGATGCCGCGCGTCAGCCGCAAGCGGGTGCTGCGAGCATCGAAAACGTGGGATCGTTTTTCTCCAAGCGCACCGGGCCGATCCTCGTGATCGCGACTGGACCGGTTTCCGACAGTGATGCGAAATCGCTGCTAAGCAAGGTGAATTACGAAGCCAACGTCACCTGGAATCAGGCGACCGACAATGCGCAGGTGCGCGACCTGTACATGCTGATTCTCAACATCGTCGTCCTCTGCGGGATTCTCGCGGGACTCGCGGTGGTGGCGGGCGTGGCGTTTGGGGGAATTCGTATTTTGATGAAGCGCTGGTATCCCGACAAGATCTTTGACCGGCCGGAACAGATGGAATTCATCTCGCTGCATCTCACGGAAACGGTGGTCAAGGGAGCCTCCCAAAGCGGCACGGACGGGGGCCGCCCGGCACCCCAAAATCCCGCCTAGTAGCTTTCCAAGCCAGGGTAAGTGCCTTTAGATAGATCGGCTTAGGAAGTTTCCCAGAGGCTTTTGTCTCAAATTGCTACACTCGCCGCAGGTATTGATTGGTTCTGTAACATATTGAAAACAAAGACATTTATTTCACAGAAATCCCTTGACACCCCCGTTTTTAGGCTCATAAGATTTGCGCAGAAAGTTTTGACGGATTTCAAAGCTCCGTTGGAACTATTCTCCCTTGAAGAAGAGGCTACCCAGTTGCCGGGTGGCCTCTTCGTTTTTGCATTTCACTTCGGCTCGCGTAGACTTGCGGCGATCGCGTGGTGTGGAGTAGGGAACCGCGCCGCGTTTTCTACGTATCATCTTGCGTATCATCTGTTGTAAGTATTTTTGCGACGAAGAGACGGGGCAGCGAGTTTTTGGGGAGGGCTTCATGTTCTGCGATGGCTGCGGCGGAGCGGTACAACCAGGGCAAGCGTTCTGTCCCAAGTGCGGCAAGCAAATTGTCGGTCCAGTGTCGATGATGAGGCCGCTCCCGGGCCGGGTGGAGTCGCACGTGCACCTGCTCGGAATTTTGTGGCTCGCCATGTCGGCGTTGAATGCCGTGGGCGGCCTGATCTTGCTGATTCTCGGCGGTGTTTTTTTCCCGCACCTGCATGAGATGCAGGGAGTGCCTTCGGACGTGCCGGTCGGATTTCTGAGCGCGCTGATGACCACGCTGGGAATCATTGTGCTGGCCAAGGCGGCGCTCGGATTTATCGCGGGCTGGGGATTGATGCAGCGCGAACACTGGGCGCGCGTGGTCGCGCTGGTGCTGGCGTTTATTTCCCTGTTCAACATCCCCTTCGGTACCGCGATCGGCGTCTACACCATGTGGGTGCTGCTGCCCGGCCAGTCGCAGCAGGAATACGATGCCCTGGTGGGAGAACGAGCGGCTTAAGGTTCGATGATGATGATGTGGGCGTCGCAGGCTGCGAAGTGGGCGCGTTGAAAGTTAGCGGACCGCGTCCCACTCGCAACTGCGGAGTGCGGGAGAAAAGCGTGGGCTGTTTCTGGTCGAGCGAAGGATTCTCGCAGGTCACTCCCGATGGAGGGAACGAACCCGCCTGATTCTGCTCCTATTCGGCGGCATCCCTAACAGCCCATGTGTTTGAAGATGTCGTTCTGATGGAATGCTAGCGCGACAGACGGCGGAGTCGAAAGTAACCGAGGGAGTGGACCCGATGGGGGGCGGGCCTTGACGAAAGTTTTGACGAAAGCACGAACGGAGTGTTCGTCGCGGATGCAGGTGCATGCTGCTTTACGCTTTCCGGCCTCCCATTTAGAATCGATGGAAGGCCGACGTAGCTCAGTTGGTAGAGCAGCCGATTCGTAATCGGCAGGTCAGCGGTTCAAGTCCGCTCGTCGGCTCCAGCCTTTCAACTGCTTACCACCCTCTTTCACTGCACCCTCAGTTCGTTGTGACGTGGTTTGTGACGTAGATTCCTCTAATCGATGGCGTCGCGCACCGGATCCAACACCGGATGCTGGTATCGCATGGCGGTAGCACATCCGAGTGGCCCATGACATTCATCACCATCGCCAGATTTCCGGTTGCGCCATTACGCCGCCGTACCAAAATATGACGTGCGCAGTACAGCACCAGGGTCCTGGGCAGTCCGGCTTTCACTGCGCGCGCCCCTGAACTGTTTTGCAACCGTGGTCAGGTGCCCGCCTTTCGCTCGCCGTGAAGGGAACAGCCAGCTGGCCGAGTGAACCGATCGATGAAGACCAGCATTTGAGCGAGTGGTGCAAACTGGGTCAAGGTTGGTACGCCAACCTTATCAACCACTTGCAAATCCCCTCCAGCATCTTGTACGTCCGTTAACGTCCGATAAGCCGCAGTGCTTGCTTTTTCATAGTTTTTGTCGAGCAGCAAACTCACAACTCGGCTCGGAATTACTCACCTAAGTCACCCGCCGCAGAGGTACAGGAACTACAGGACACGTCCGTCACGCCGAAGGGACATGGGACGGCTATGTCGTCCGGGCAGGCACGGCCGCGTTTTCCACTCAAGGTTCGAGGAAGCGTGCCGATGGCCAATGTAGGCGAACGCGCAGATCGCGGTGTCGTCGTATGTCAAATCGTGGTCCGAATTGTGCAGTTCAGAGGGACGGGAGGCTCCGAACGTTAACTGTATCTAAGGATGCACCCAGTTTAGGCCTTGCGGCGCGGTGCGAGCTTGGGCAAGGACCCGGACCATTGCAGACCAGTTCCGGTTTGAGCGCCGTGCCTGGCATCGCTTCGGCTGGCGCCCCCAAAGGCGCCTCCAGAGGGCTCCCCGAGGAAGCCAACGAGGGGACGAAAAGGCTGCGGGCGTTGATGGTCGAGGACGAACCGGCGGACGTCGAACTGGTGTTGCGCGCCTTGCAGAAGGCGGGCTTTGAGACGACCGAAGACATCGCACAGACGGGGGAGGAATTCACCGACTTGGTGCGAAAGAATTTGTACGACGTGATTCTGGCGGACTACAAGTTGCCGAATTGGAATGGCATGGAATCGGTCGCGGTCCTGCGCCAGGAAGGGCTGGACATTCCAGTGATCCTGGTCTCGGGAGCGCTGGGCGAACAGACCGCGGTGGAGTGCATCAAGCAAGGAGCCGCCGATTATGTTCTGAAGGATCACTTGGCGCGTCTGCCGGAGTCGGTGCGACGAGCCATGCGGGAAAGAAAGCTGCGCGAGGATCACCGGCAGGCCCAAGAGGAACTAGCCCGCTCCAATCGCGACCTGGAGCAGTTTGCTTACGTGGCGTCGCACGATCTGCAGGAACCCCTACGCATGGTCGCCACCTATACCCAACTGCTGGCGGAACGCTACCAGGGCAAACTCGATTCCGACGCGGACAAATACATTCACTACGCGGTCGACGGCGCCCTCCGCATGCAGAAGCTGGTGCAGGACCTGCTGGCTTTTTCGCGGGTAGGCCGGCAAGGTTTGGCTCTCGAGAGCACCGACAGCAATGCCGTTCTGCAGGTGGCGTTGCAGAATCTGGAGGCCGCGATTCAGGAAAGCGGCGCGATCGTCGAGCACGCTCAACTTCCGGCGGTCGTGGCCGATAGTTCCCAACTCGTACAGGTGTTTCAGAACTTAATCGGAAACGCCATCAAATTTTGCGGTTCCGAACCGCCCTTGATTGAAGTCGCGGTCTTGGAGAAAGGGAAGGAATGGATCTTTTCGGTGGCGGACAACGGGATCGGGATCGCAGCCGAACAGGTCGAAAACGTGTTTGTCCTCTTCCGACGCCTGCATACGCGTGCGGAATATTCAGGCAACGGGATCGGGCTCTCGATCTGCAAGAAGATCATCGAACAACACGGCGGCCGGATCTGGGTTGAATCGGAGCCTGATCACGGATCCATCTTCTATTTCACCATCCCAATCAAAGCAATTCCAAAGCAGTGAGGACGGAACAGAAGAGATGAAAACCCAACCGGAAATCCTGATGGTGGACGACAACCCGGCGGACATTGACCTGACCAGCGAAGTGCTGGCTCAGAGCAAGGCACATTTTCACGTGAGTGCGGTAAACGACGGGGTGGAGGCGATCTCTTTTCTGCGGCGGAAGGGGAAATATGCGCAGGCGCCGGTGCCGGACCTGGTTGTCCTCGACCTGAACCTGCCCCACATTGACGGTTGCGAGGTCCTTTCGAGCATCAAGTCCGATCCCGCGCTGGCCCGGATTCCGGTGGTCATTTTTACCACGTCTCAGGCGGATTCCGACATCAGCCGCAGTTACAAACTAGGAGCGAACTGTTATCTGCGAAAGCCGGGGAACCTTCCGGAATTCGTCGCGGTGGTCCAATCCATGGCGGAGTTTTGGCTGGGCTTCGCCAGTCTGCCCCAGAAGGAGAAAAGATGAACGACCATTCGACCCATGTCCTACTGATTGAAGACAACCCGGGAGATGCCGATCTGGTTCGCCTGCGGCTGGTGGATGGCAAAACCAAGGTGGAGGTGAGCTGCGTCAATCGCTTGTCCGACGGACTAGCCTCGCTCAAGGAAAGACCTCCCGGGGTGATCCTGCTGGACCTCAATCTGCCCGATAGCCAGGGAGCAGAAACATTTCGCAAGGTGTTGGAGAAAGCGCCGAACGTGCCCATCGTCATCCTGTCTGGACAGGACGACGAAGAGCTCGCGATCAAGGCCCTGCATCAGGGGGTGCAGGATTACCTGGTGAAAGGCGCGATCTCCAGTAATGGGCTGGACCGGGCCATGCGCTACGCCGTGGAACGGCAGGCGCTGCTGCGCTCCCTGGAGATGAGCCGCAAGCAGCAACTGGAATTTAAAAACCAGTTCCTTTCCCATGTATCGCACGAACTGCGGACCCCGCTGACCAGCATTCATCAGTTCGTCACCATTCTGCTCGATGGGCTGGCGGGAGAAATAAGCCCGGAACAACGTGACCATCTCAAGACGATTTTCAAGAGCGTCAACCAGCTGGGCGCCATGGTTCGCGATCTGCTGGAAGCCAGCCGGGCGGAGTCAGGAAAGATCCGCATTGAGCCGCGCTGTGTGCCGATCGGAGACCTGATCCGGCAGGCGGTGGCCATGATGCAACCGGTCGCACACGAAAAAGAGGTCGGGCTTGAGGTGGGCGTAGACACCCGGATTCCGTTCGTCCATGGGGATCCTGGGCGCATTCTCGAGGTGCTGATCAATCTCATCGAGAATGGCATCAAGTTCACACCCCAGGGTGGAGCGGTTACCGTGCAAGCCTGCCTGGTGCAGACCGATCCCGACTTCGTGTATCTCTCGGTGGCAGACACCGGCTGCGGCATCAGTCCCGAGGCCAGAGCGCTGGTGTTTGAACGCCTGTACCAGGATCCAAATTCCGTGGACAACAGCCGCAAGGGCCTGGGGCTTGGGTTGTTCATTGCGAAGGAGCTGGTCAATCTCCACGGAGGACGCATCTGGGTGGCCAGCGAACTGGGGCACGGCAGCACCTTCTCGTTTACGCTGCCGCTGTATTCCCTGGCCAAGCTGCTCTTCCCGGTCATCACTTGTCAGGGAAACCTGCGGGACAACGTTGTGCTGGTGAAGGCGGTATTGCGACCAGTCACCATGACTGCGCGGGCAAACTGGAAAGAAACTTGCCAGCGCTGCCTTGAGATTCTGCAACGCTGCGTGTTTCTCGATAAAGATCTGGTGTTGCCTCCGATGACGGTGGCAATGGCGGAGGAGACATTTCTGGTGGTGGCGTCGACCGACCTGGAGCGCGCCAACATCATGATGGCACGCATTCGCGAGCAACTCGGAAAGGTAGCCGAGTTGAACGGCACAGGCAAACTGGAACTGACCGCCGAGGCTGTGTCACTTCCCGATCCTGGCAGCGGGCGCTCGCTGGAAGAGCAAGTGCAGGAAGTTGCCGCCGCCGTCAATGAAATGGTGCAAACGGTTCTGGGAGGGAAACAGGGCTCCGAAAATAAGTAGAACGTGTAAGGCACACGCTGAGAAGTCGGTGTGAACTTTGGAATGGAGAATAACATGACAAACTCAAAAATCATGATCGTGGACGACGATCCCGATCTCCGGCAGGCGTTGCGACTGCGTCTGCGCGCCAACCACTACGATACGGTCAATGCCGCTGATGGTTACTCGGCCATCGCGCTGGCTTACAAGGAGCAGCCCGACCTGATTATTCTTGATCTCGGCCTGCCGGCTGGAGACGGTTTTGTCGTACTCGAACGCCTGCAGAAGGACGACAAGCTCTCGACCATCCCGGTGATCGTGTTGACCGCGCGCGACCCGCAGAGCAGCGAGCGGCGCGCTCTGCAGTCGGGAGCTGCGGCTTTCTTTCAGAAGCCGGCGGACAACGCGGAATTGCTCGACATGATTCGTGCCAGCTTGTCCCATGCTGCGACGAAGCCCGTTCTGCCGTCGTAAGCCAGCGGCGTGCGCCACGGTTCGGGGCTCGACAAACCGGCTCGAACCAAGAAAGTGTCAGCGACCTCTGGCGGCGGCGGAATCGGTAACGACTGTGGCAACCACAAACCACGGTCTAGCGGTGCGGGCCGCACCCGCGCCCTCGAGCCGCGCCGTCGGTGGAAGTGTGCCCGCCAGGAGGCAACTGCGATGCCTGTCCATGTTTGGGAGATTGAGCGTTACCACTCGAAACTACCTTTCCGACGATATGTCCGGATGCTGTTCAGCGTTCCCATCACCGTCCGTCATTTGGGCCGGAGTGGCGTTCAAAGTACGCGAGGCATCAGTCTTGATCTCTGCCAGGGCGGTCTGGGCGCCATCGTTCACGGGGAAGTCCACGTCGGGGACACGGTCGCCATTGATCTCCGGCTCAGCGAGCGAGCGCTCACTACCGTTGCCATTGTGCGGCACACCTCCAGCGTTCATTCTGGATTTGAGTTTGTAGGGCTAACACCGGAAGAACGGCTGCAGATCACGAGCGTCATCGGCCACTCCTAACGGGGAACTCCCTTCGCTCTCGACCTTGCTCCAAAAAGATCGTCCGCATGGTCCCTAACGCTTGCCTAGTCCACGCCGATAACCTATTTGACGAGGATGCGGCCTTTACGGGGTATTGCAGACTTTTGAGTCGGTTTTCACAGCAACTATAGAAAGGATTCATCGGGCCGATGAGCAGTGCCACGGCACTCACCACCAGCGGAGCTGTGCTTAAGGAGTTGGCCGAGCAAAAATTTGCCCTCGACCAGCACGCCATCGTGGCCACCACCGACGTGCAGGGAATCATCACCTACGTCAACGACAAGTTCTGCGCTATCAGTCAATATTCCAGGGACGAGCTGATCGGGCAGAATCACCGCATTCTTAACTCCGGTCATCATCCGAAAGAATTTTTCCAGCAGATGTACCACACCATCGCCGGCGGCCAAGTCTGGCACGGCGAGATTAAGAACCGGGCCAAGGACGGCTCGATTTACTGGGTGGATACCACCATCGTCCCATTCCTCGACGCCTACGGTAAGCCTAGGCAGTACATGGCGATCCGCGCGGATATCACCGAGCGTAAGCGGGCGGAGGAAGTCCTGCATGAAAGTCAGGAGCGGTTTCGGCTGTTGCTCGACGGAGTCAAGGACTACGCCATCTACATGCTCGACCCTGAAGGTAACGTGACTAGTTGGAATGCGGGTGCAGCCCGCATCAAGGGATATCTACAGGAAGAAATTCTGGGCAGGCATTTTTCCTGTTTTTATACTCCGGAGGCCCGCGCAGCCGGTAAGCCCTCTGAAGAGCTGCAGGAGTCCCTCGCCAACGGACGATTCGAGGAGCAGGCATGGCGGGTTCGCAAGGACGGTTCCTCCTTCTGGGCGAATGTCGTGATCACTCCCATGTACGACGATCACGGCAAGCTCCGGGGCTTCTCCAAGGTCGCTCGTGACATTACCGAGAGCCGAAGAGCGGAGGAAGCCGTGCAGGAAAGCTTGGCCACCGCCAAGGCTGCTCTCAAGGACCTGGCTGACCAGAAATTTGCGCTCGATCAACACGCCGTGGTGGCCGTGACCGATCTTGACGGAACGATTACGTACGTCAACGACAAGTTCTGCGCCATCAGCCAATACTCCAGGGACGAAATAATCGGCCAGAATCACCGCATTCTCAACTCCGGCCACCACCCCAAAGAGTTTTTCCGAAAGATGTACGAAACCATCGCGAACGGCGATGTGTGGCAAGGGGAGATACTGAACCGCGCCAAGGACGGTTCGTTCCACTGGCTAGATGCGACCATTCTGCCTTTGCTCGACGGCAATGGCAAACCCCGGCAGTACATGGCAATCCGCACGGTGATCACTGAGCGCAAGAAGGCGGAACAAGCGCTGCGCGAAAGCGAGGAACGCTTTCAGGCTCTGGCCAACGGGATTCCGCAGCTCGCCTGGATGGCCGAGGCCGACGGGCACATCTTCTGGTTCAACCAGCGCTGGTACGAATACACCGGCACCACATTCGAAGAAATGCAGGGTTGGGGATGGGAAAGCGTGCACGATCCCGCCGCTCTGCCCAAAGTGCTGGAAGAGTGGAAGGGTGCGATTGCCACCGGGAAGCCTCTCGATATGGAATTCCCGCTGCGCGGCGCCGACGGGCGTTTTCGTATATTCCTTACCCGCGTTATGCCAGTAAGAAACTCGGAAGGCCACGTGGCGCGCTGGTTTGGCACGAATACAGACATCAGCGAGCGCAAAGAAGCGGAGGAGCGGCTCGCGGGACAGGCGGAGGAACTCGCGCGCCAGGCGGTGGAGTTAGCCCGTTCGCGAGAGGCGCTGGAAAACCAGACGCTGATGCTGCAGGCCGTGCTCGACAGCATGGCGGAGGGGCTGGTCGCCGCCGACGAGCAGGGAAAATTTATCATCTGGAACCCGGCTGCGACGAAGATTCTTGGCCTGGGCGCGGCGAACGTGTCCAGCCAGGAGTGGACCGCACAATACGGCCTGTACCTGGAAGACATGGTCACACCTTTTCCTCCCGATCAACTGCCTCTGGCCCGTGCCATTCGCGGGGAGGCGTGCACTGCTCAGATGTTTGTGCGTAATCCCGACCTCGAACAAGGGACGTGGATTGAAGTCGGCGGCGGTCCTTTGAAAGACAAGAACGGCGCGGTGCGTGGCGGCGTGGTCGCGTTCCGCGACATCACCCAGAGGAAGGCGGATGAACAGGAAATCCGCTACCTCAACACCCAACTCGAACAAAAAGTGGTGGAGCGAACCGCACAGCTGCTGGCCGCAAACCAGGAACTGGAAGCTTTTACGTATTCGGTTTCTCACGACCTGCGCGCGCCGCTTCGCCATATCAGCGGGTTCTCCAAGATCCTCACGGAGGAGTACGGCTCGCAGCTTCCACCAGAAGCTCAACACCATGTGCAGCGCATTCAGGAAGGTACACGGCGCATGGGGGTGCTGGTCGATGACCTGCTGAATTTGGCGCGTTTGGGCCGTCGCGATCTGAGCTTGCAGCCATCACAATTGAAATTGATCGTCAACGAAGTCATCGCTGAACTTGCGCCCGACTACGAAGGGCGTCAGATCGATTGGCGGATTGGCGACCTTCCCTCTGTGGAATGCGATCGCGGGTTGATGAAGCAGGTGTTCCAGAATCTTTTGTCGAACGCGCTCAAGTTCACCCGGCCTCGGCCGCGCGCCGTCATTGAGGTCGGGCAAAAAATTCTGGACGGAACGACGGTGCTGTTCGTGCGCGATAACGGCGTCGGCTTCAACATGAAGTATGCCGACAAGCTCTTCGGCGTATTTCAACGGCTGCACCGCGCTGAAGATTTCGAGGGCACGGGCGTGGGCCTGGCCACCGTCCAGCGCATTATTCAGAAACACGGCGGCCGCATCTGGGCTGAAGGCGAGCTGGACAAGGGCGCAACTTTCTATTTCACCTTCGGCGCTCCCGAGAAAACTGAACCTAAAACGAAAGCCGCAATGGCGGGAGAAGACGCATGACCCAGCGACCAATCGAAATTCTATTGGTGGAAGATAATCTGGACGACGTGGAACTGACTCTTCACGCCCTCCGCAAAGAAAAACTGGCCAACAGCATACATGTGGCGCGTGACGGCGAGGAGGCCCTGGAGTTCCTCTTTTGTAACGGCAACCATGCGGAGCGTTCCTTTGAACGACCCCCGAGGCTGGTGCTGCTGGATTTGAAGCTTCCCAAGGTGGATGGCATGGAAGTGCTGAAGCGGCTCAAGGCAGACCCGCGCACCAGAGCGATACCGGTGGTGATTCTCACCTCCTCGAAGGAGGAGCGCGACCTGATCAACGGCTACGGGCTTGGAGCCAACAGTTACATTCAAAAGCCGGTCGACTTCGAGCAGTTTCGGGAGATGATCAAGAATGTTGGCCTGTACTGGCTGATCATCAACCAGCTTCCGGCGGCGAACGGCGAGGCGCAGGCAGCGTCAACCGGTAACAAATGACTTGAGGCGGTGGGTCTTGGCGACGGCGGGATCCAACTCACGACTCTTGTGCTCCTTTAGCCTGTTGTGCGTTCGCTGCGAGTGCAGCCTCCATCTTGCCCAGGCGGTTCAACTCGGTTCACTCAAAGCCAACGTAACCAGCATCGCCAGAGCTTCCTTCCGTGCGGGCCGAAAATTGTTAAAGTCTTTTGCTGCAACGGATTTAGCTCCTGCAGCGGTAGGACCGGACGATAATTCGTAATCGGCAGGTCAGCGGTTCAAGTCCGCTCGTCGGCTCCAGCCTTTGCTTACCGGTGAGTTGCCGAGACCTCCGGCACATCTACTGCGACGCTGCCCGGGCAAACCACGCTGTAATTTCGGAGCGTGTGGGCCGTCTTCTATATGGGCACCGTTTTCTATAGATCGGCGAGGCTGGATTGGCCGACCGAAACCAAATAGGGCCGCAGACTTCCAACTATTCGCCAATCTGGCGCGTCCAATATGCAAATGTCGACGGCATACAATAGAACTCGATTATGCGCACAGTTTTAGACATCTTCGCGCAGATCTTCCGCAACCTGTGGGCGCATAAGCTGCGCTCGTTCCTGACCATGTTCGGGATTGCCTGGGGCGTGGGATCGCTGCTGCTGCTGGTGGGTGTGGGCGAAGGCTTCCGCTCGGGCAACAAGCGCGAGTTGGCCGAGTTTGGCAGGAACATCATGTTTATCTTTCCCGGGCGCGCGCCGGCGGTGCAAGGCAGCATGAACTCCGCCCGCCCCTACCTGCTCACTTACCAGGATTACGTCGACATCCGCACCCAAGCCCCGCACGTCGGCAACGCCTCCCCGATGCTCTCGCGCTCCGATCTGCATCAGGTGAGCGAGTTTGCCACGGCAGGAGTCGAAATCCTGGGCGTGGAACCGCAGCTGAATGAGATCAGCTATCTGCCGCTCAAGGAAGGCCGCTGGCTCAACCAGATGGACGAAGCGCAGAGCCGCAATGTGATCGTGCTGGGCAACGAACTGCAAAAAACGCTGTTCCCCGGGCGCCCGGCGGTGGGCGCATTCGTCCTGCTGAACGACCTCCGGTTCGAAGTGATTGGCACCATTCCGCACCTTGGCCGCGGAGATAACACCTGGCTGAATATGCGCGGCTACATCCCATTCACGGTGATGGCCACGGATTTCCCGCTGAAGGGAGTGAACCACCAGAATTCCATTTCCTTTATCGAATACCAGCCGACCACGACCGCCGAGCACAAACTGGCCCAGGACGATGTACATAAGATCATTGCGCGCAATCACGGATTCGATGCCCGTGATGAAAACGCCTTTGACGGCTGGGATTCAATCCAGGAATCACAGATGGTGGGTACGATTTTCGACGTTATGAACATGTTCCTGGGAACGGTGGGAATGGTCACACTGGCGCTGGGCGCTATCGGCGTCATTAACATCATGCTAGTGGCAGTGAGCGAACGCACCCGCGAGATCGGACTGCGCAAGGCGCTGGGTGCCACTAATCGCAGCATTCTCTTCCATTTTTTTCTGGAGGGGTTGCTGCTTACACTAGGCAGTGGGGTGATCGGCATGGTTCTGGCGGCAGGCTTCATGGCGATGCTGGGAAACGTGCAGGGACCGGGCGGATTCGATCCGCCTAAATTGGTGCCGATGTCGGCCGTGCTGGCGATTGGCAGCCTGACTTTGGCCGGAGTGTTTGCAGGTCTTTATCCGGCGCGCAAAGCGGCCATGTTGCAGCCGGTGGAAGCCCTCCGCCAAGAGTAATGCTCGCCAAGAGTAATGCTGGACGAGATTGGACAAGAGAAAGAGTAATGCGGGAAAGGTGAAGTGAAGTAATGTTCCGTGACCTGCTCCAGGAAGCCTACGGCGCCATGCGGCACAATCGCCGCCGAACTGCGCTCACCATGCTGGGCATGGCCTGGGGCATTGCCACGGTGGTCATGTTGCTGGCCTATGGCGATGGTTTCGGCCAGGCCTGCGCCAACATCTTCGCCAATTTCGGCACCAAGCTCGTCATCGTGGTGCCGGGTCGTACCTCCATGCAGGCGGGTGGAAAAAAAGCAGGGGTCCTGGTCCGGTTCACGCAGGATGACGTAGAGAGCCTGACCACCAATCTTCCGCAAATCACCCACATCACACCTGAAGTCGCCAAGCAGGCGAGCGTACAGTACGACACCAGGGTCTTCACCTGGGGGGTGACCGGCAATTATCCCAACGTGTTTGATGTGCGCGCCCTCAAAATGGGGCTGGGCCGCTTCTACAACCCGGAAGACGAGATCCAGCGGGCTCGCGTCGCGGTGCTCGGTTCGGAAGCCAAGGACAAACTGTTTTCCGGGCGCAACGCGCTGGGGGAGCACATCCGGCTGGACGGCCTCAGCTTCGAAGTCATCGGTGTCTTGAAGGCCAAAATGCAGGAGGGCAATGACGATATCAACCGCGTGATCTACGTCCCCTTCAGCACCATGAGCGATCTGAAGAATACGCACTACCTGGACACCATCTGGTTCACTTACCAGACTCCTGAATACGAGAGCCTGGAGCAAACCGTCCGCACCATCATGGCGACGGAGCACAAGTTCAATTCGGCCGACCACCAGGCCGTGGAAGTGTTCAACCTGATGACCCAGGTCCATCAGTTCGAGATCATCACGATCGGGTTGAAGGTGCTGATGGGCTTCATCGGTACGCTTACTCTAGGCATTGGCGGCGTGGGCCTGATGAATATCATGCTGGTTTCAGTCACGCAGCGCACCCGTGAGATCGGCGTGCAAAAGGCGCTGGGAGCGCCAAGGCGGTACATTCTGCTGCAGTTCCTCGCCGAAGCCCTGACCATTACCTGCGTTGGCGGCGTGCTGGGAGTAATCCTCGCATACGGGGTCGCGCTTTCCGTGGGACGGCTGACCCTGTATAGCGCTTTTGCCAAGAACGCAGAAGCCGGCGACATCCGCCTGATCATCGCTCCCGGAACGCTAATCGCGTCCACACTGATTCTTGGCGCGGTGGGGCTGGTCAGCGGCATGATCCCAGCCTTCCGCGCCTCCCGGCTGGATCCGATCGAAGCCCTGCGCCACGAATAGCGCCTGTTAAATCAGGCACTTGCGGCGATCAGGAAATCCCCCCACTTTCGTGCCATATATGGCACGGGTGAGCCATTTACTGGGGCCGGGGGCAGCGTTAAAGTCGTTCTTGAGCAGCACTTGGGGGAGGGCTGATCAACAGACGTCCCACGACTCTTTTGAGTCTGGGGCGTTTTGTTTTGCGTGGAAAACGGGCTTCCTGCCTTTCTGCAATATTCCCCACCGCAGGCGGATTTTCTCCGTCTCCTTCTTTCCGATCGATTCTCTACCCCTCCCCGGCTACCACTCTCTGTTTCGATGGTGGTAGATTTGTTTGCGCCTTTCGTTGCCCTGATCCAGGCACTTCCAGGAGCAGATCATGCCCGTGCAGTTTGCCCGCCGCGAGTTTCTCGCGGCAATGGTTGCCATAACGGCCGCGAAGGCCGCATCCCGGTTTTCTCCGATGGCCGATGGCAACTCGACATTCCGCGTTTCCGTGATCAACGATGAAATTTCCCAGGACTTCGGCCACGCCTGTGAGGTGGCCTCGCAGGAGTTCGGCATGGGATGGATCGAACTGCGCGGAATGTGGAAGAAGAACATCGTCAACCTCGACGAGAAGGAAGTCGCCGAAGCGCGCCGCATTCTCGAAAAGTATCGGCTGAAGGTGACCGACATTGCCAGCCCGCTTTTCAAGGCCGACTGGCCGGGTGCTCCAAAATCAAAGGTCAGCGAGGGCGGCAGTTTCGGCGCGAACTTCACGCTGGCGCAGCAGGATGAAGTTTTGGAGCGCGCCATGGATATGGCAAAAGCGTTTCAGACCGATCGCGTGCGCTGCTTCGACTTCTGGCGTCTGGAGGACCAGGCTCCGTACCGCTCTGCTATCAACGACAGACTGCGGGACGCCGCCAGCAAGGCTGGGAAGAAAGGCATCATCCTGGTGCTGGAGAATGAGAACTCGTGCAACACGGCAACCGGAGCCGAAGCCGCCAAAGTCTTGAGCGCGGTGCAGTCTCCCTCGTTCATGCTGAACTGGGACCCGGGCAACGCCGCCGCCGGTGACGAAATTCCCTACCCGGATGGCTACAATCTTCTCCCGAAGGACCGCATTGGTCACTGCCACTGCAAAGATGCAGTCAAAAAGGGCAAGGGATACGACTGGGCGCCCATGGGCGGAGGCATGATCGACTGGGCAGGCCAGTTCAAGGCGCTCAAGCGCGACGGCTACCACTTCGCCGTGAGCCTCGAAACGCACTGGGAGGGCGGGGGCTCGAAGGAAGAATCGTCGCGCCAGAGTTGGGCAGGAATGAAGAAACTTCTGCAACAGTCGGATGCGTTGTAAAACCCCACTTCTCGCGCAAAAAGCGCGCGAGAAATGGGGCACCCTAACACGGAAGACGGACGAGGAGATTATGACCGAGCAAACCAGACGCACTTTTCTGAAGCAGGCAGCGATAGGAGCGGCCGTGCTGGCTTATCCAACGTCCACCGTGCTGGGAGCAAACGACCGCATCCGGGTCGGGATGATCGGAGTGGGCGATCGCGGCAATGATCTGCTGAGCCAGATTCGCGGGGTTCACGGCGTGGAAGTCGTGGCCATGGCGGACGTCTATAGCCGGCGCCGCGACGAGGCGAAAAGTAAGGTTCCCGGCATGCAGACCTTCGACGATCATCGCCGCCTGCTCGATATGAAAGATGTTGATGCGGTCATCGTGGCCAGCCCGCTGCACATCCACACGCGGCATTTTCTCGACACCCTGGCGGCGGGGAAAGACCTCTACGCCGAGAAAACGATGACCTGGTCGATCCCGGAGGCCGACAAGTGCCTGGCCGCCGCGAAGGCTTCCAACCGGGTTATCCAGATTGGATTGCAGTATCAAAGTTCCGCCGCCTTGAGCGACGCCAAACAAATGATCAAAGACGGCTGGGTGGGCAAGGTTACCCACGTTGAATCCTGGATGAGCCGCAACACTCCTCACGGCAAAGGCCAGTGGGTGCGCCCGGTTCCGTCGGACTGCACCGCGCAGAACGTCAACTGGAGCGCCTTTCTGAATGGCCGTCCGGACCGTCCCTTCGATCCCTTCAAGCTCATTAACTGGCGCCTGTTCTGGGAGTTCGCCGGAGGCAACTGCGCCGAAAATATGGTGCACCAGATCGCCTGGATCATGGGCGCGCTCGATCTGCCACTGCCGTCGGCGGCGTATATGTCAGGCGGAGTGTTCTCTGAAAAAGACGGCCGCGAAGTGCCCGACACGATTGCGGTGACTCTCGATTTCCCCGACACGGTGGTGACCTGGCAGTCCACCTTCAGCAACAAGCATTACGAACTGGGCGACCGCATTCTGGGAAGCGACGGAACATTCGAGCACCACTTCGATGAGCCGCTGCAGTATTGGCCCGAGAAAACGAACCGTCCCACCGGGGAGTCCATGCGCGGCAAGACCCACGACCAGAGCCACATGGAGAATTGGATCGACTGCGTCCGCAGCCGCGGCGTGCCGAACGCGCCACCGGAAATCGGCTACCGCTCGGCCATCGCAGTGCACATGGCGAATTTGTCCTACAAGAACAAGCGGCGGCTCACGCTGGAAGAAGCGAAGGCGATCACGCCGGAATTTTAGTATCAGCAATTGGCCGGCAGTTCTACAGGGGGAGATGTGCAGATGAGAATTCTGCAGTTCCGCTTTCTTGTAGTTGCACCGTGCCTGCTGCTCGCAGCGGTCGCCTTCGCGCAAGACACGGCTACTTTGACGGGCACGATCCGCGACAACACGGGCGCGGTCATCGCCAACGCCTCTGTCACCTTGAAGAACACCGCCACTGGCACGGTGCGCGAACTCAAGACGAACTCGGCGGGAGAGTACGTCGCCGCTGCCGTCCCTCCGGGGCGATACAACCTCACTGTGTTGGTCGCTGGATTCCGTAAGTATCAGGCTGACGGAGTGATCCTCCGGGTCGCGCAAAACGCGCGCATCGACGTGACTATGCAGGTGGGAAATCTCCACGAGGAAGTGACCGTCCACGGCGAAGGCCTGGCCCAGGTAAACACGCAGTCATCGGAGTTAGGGGGCACCATCACGAGCAAAGAGCTGACGCAGCTTCAGCTGAACGGCCGCAATTTCACCCAGCTCATTACGCTCGTGCCCGGCGTGAGTGATCAGACCGGACAGGATGAGGGTGTGGTTGGCGCCGCGGGGAACGTCAGTTACAGCGTCAACGGCGGGCGCACGGAATACAACAACTGGGAAGTCGACGGCGGCGACATGATGGACAACGGGAGCAACTTCTCGCTGAACGTCTATCCCAGTGTCGAAGCCATT
>Ga0209517_10001804_pt1 | contig 31424 bp, 18 predicted proteins | sample PeaSoiMetSII2010_FD_187695 | JGI IMG/M metagenome (GOLD analysis project Ga0209517, IMG submission 187695) | Peat soil microbial communities from Weissenstadt, Germany - SII-2010 (SPAdes) (version 2) | ecosystem: Environmental > Terrestrial > Soil > Wetlands > Peat | place: Germany...
TCCCCATCCGACACGATCCCACATCCTCCACAATCCATTCTCGTAGAGAACTGAGGGTTCACTTGCAGCCTGGTCAGTTGGAGTGGGCGCTAGGATCTGCGTCTTCTGCCAAGGAATGTTTGATGGAGTGACTTGAGCATGAATTAGGCTGAAAGAGTAGACGAACAGCAGGAGCAATACGACTGGTGGGGTGAATTTGTTCATCGAGGTTGCCTGAAGCCTACAATTGGTCTTTTAGTAAGTTGGGTTTTCCGCAGTGATCGCAGTAGTTGGAATTTCTCGGTATGAGTCTTCCGCAAAATTCGCAACTCACATCGGTGGGGGCTTTCGGAGAATTGTTCAGAGCGGCTTTTGTGGATGAGGGTTGAATGTCTTCGGAACTTGTTTCTGGTTTCTTACGGCGAGTTATCGCAAAATAAGCACTGAGAGTGAAGGCAAGGATTGCGGCTATGATGGGAATCATCAGAGTATTTGTCAAGGTTGGTTGAGTCGCTGTCGTATTGGTTTGAGTGCTCTGTATGGTTGTTGAGAGCGTTGAGTTAGAAGGAACGAGGACCTCGAATTGTAAGTTCGTTTGGGAAGCAGCGTAGGTATCATTAAGCGCTGGGAAACTCACGGTGATTTCATGTGTACCACTGGTCAAGGTTTCAGGCAGCATGAATGAGAATGCGAATGAACCGGTGACGGTTGTGGTGGTGGTTCCTACAGGGTTTCCATCTAAGTAAATTGTTACGTTTCGTAATTCGAGTGGTGTCTGCGTTTGAGTGGTCAGGTTCCCGATTACGGCGAGGGCACGTGATTCTGTAAGGGTTGTAATGTTCTGGTAGATCCTTGTTTGTTGGCTTGTGTTTACGTCATCGGTGGTTGATCTTGCTCCATTTGGATCGTCGAAGTGTAGCAAAAGCACCGTGTCATTGTCTCTTCGGTATGGTGTTGTCGGAGGGGTGAAGTTGGTTGTCCATCGGGCAACGTTGCTTATTCGAACCTCATCTAACCAACCGTAAAATTGCGGGTAGCTTCCGAACTGCATTGGAGCGTCGAGTTGAGGTATCGAATCGTTATCGGGAACACTTGCTACGCTTACTCCATTCCAATAAATGGTAACTGTTCCGTTCGATCGAACCCAAGCCACATGATACCAAACGTCAGTTGAGATGGTTGGGATCGGACCGCTCGTAAAATGTTCTGATGCACCATTAATTTTTGAGTAGAAGGTTGCTTCCTGCCTGTTGTTAACGTTAGCGAGACCGGTAATCATTACGTTCCCGGAGTCTTGCCATTGTTGTAGGAATACTAGAGAAGTTCCAGTTTCAGGCAAGGTGCTGAATCTAACCCACATCTCAAACGTGAAATCTCGAGTTCCGAAGGCAAAGTCGCTTGAAGGTCCCGTGGTTATTTCGTCACCTGAAGATGCCAGCCTCAGAGAGCCTGTTCCGAATTTGGATTGTGAAGTGTCGATGTACGCGTAGCCATCGAAGCTTATCGGTTTTGGTGTAGGGAATGGTGTCTGAACTGCAAACGTTTGGGCGGTGAGGACGGATTGTGGATATTCAACCGTTACAGGAACTGAGGTGCTGGTTACTAGGTACATTTGTACGTCCTGAGAAAAGACATACGGGGTGTAGGTTATTGTGATGTTTGTTGTACCAGCCGGTGAGCCCGGAGGGAATGAGACTTCGGAGTTGAATACTCCGAATCCGTTCGTCATAGTTGGGAAGGATTCGTAGGCGCAAGTGATTGTTACGTTCTTGTAGGGGAGAACTTCACCGCTCATTGTTTTAAGAAGTCCGCTGATGGTGAAGTTAGCTCCTGGATGAACGATCGTGGAGGATACCTTCACGTTGATTATCGTTGTCCCAACCATTTGTGCGTGCGCGTTTGGGAGTGCGATTGGGAAGCAGGTGATGAAAACGAGGCTTATGGTTAGGACTGAGAGAAGGCATCTAGTTCGGTTGATTCTGTTAACGTGTAGGCTCAGTCGGCCTCAACTCGTTAACTCGCTTCTGAACATGTTTCATGTAACATATAGCAGCTGAAAGAGCATGCCGGTAATTCTCTCGTGAACTTCTGCTTTGATTCTTCCGATCTTCATCCTGACGAGTCGTTGGCTCACGCTGAAGACCCGGTCCACTTTCACTTTGCTATCGACGATCAAATTGCCGCTTTCCAATTCATTGTTAGTAACGAGTATAACGTAATCTCTTAACCTCAAATTAGAAGTAAGTGGAACGGCCACAAAATCTTCTGAGCGACGATTGTACTTGTCGTTTGACAGAACAATGGCAGGTCTGACTTTCGAACCTTTAAGATCGGAGAACGGAAACGTGAGTAAAACGATATCGCGTTGGAAAATCACTTAATGTTCGCCTTGAGGTATCGGTCCCAAATATCTTCCTTCTTCCTCAGCCACATTCGTCGTAGCGAAGCTTCGGATATGTCTTGTAAGTCGGCAAACTCATCCTCGAGAACCTCGATGAGTACTCGAGGTTTCTCCAGAACTATCTTCTGACCTTTTCTGATCAGAAGGAGTTCGTCCCCCTTCTTTATGCCGACTTCTCGTTGGATTTCCATCGGTAATGAGATCTGCCCCTTGTCCGACACCTTCACCTTCTTGAAAGTCAGCTCGCTAGTCATGATCTCGTCTCTTGGTAAGGAAATCCTTACTTAAATACGTTCGTAGATCACAATCCACTTGTGACTGAACAGCATGCGCTCCATTGCTGATGGCTGACGGTTTCTTTTTTCATTCTACTTTTGTTTCATTCCGATTTATTAGACCGAGCTAAGTTAGGAAACCATTGCACACGTTTTGATGCCCACATAACAAAACGTAACCCATCATTTTTCTCCGTTCGCCTTTGAGATCTATGAACAAGAGACCTGTTAATTCGGTTTAGACTTCACGGTGAGTCTTCATCGCGACTGGTCTTTCGTATTCCTGAACCGCTCGTTCCATGGATTTTCTTGCGAGAGCCATGTCTAGTTTGATGAGGTGCCATACAAGTTCGTTCTTCCTGTCCAACTCGTACAACGCCGCTCTTCCAATCTTCCTGCTAACCGTCAGCGCACCGGACTTTTCTAGCTCCTTCCAGTACTTGAAGAACGTTCCGCGACTCATTTCGAGATCCTTTGAGATCTCGTTCTTCGAGTAATCTGAGAGTGGGTTGTCTAGGAAGAAGTCGACTATGCGGAGGATCGGGCTTGCTCCGAGATATCTCAACAAGAGCGTCTCGTTCGGTTTGTATGACATGATTAGAGGATTTGATTTCTAAGGTATTTAATCCTACGAACAAGATTTCGTGTTTCCGCTAACGTGATTTCCGTTGCGGTTTAGTGGCTCTGCGGCGCAGAAGATAGAATGAGGTTGCTAATGTTAAGAATGCTACTATTGAGAGGCCGGTGAATTCGGGGACGGGCACGTTAGTTTGCTGCATGTACACGTTTGCAGCTGTACCAGCTTCACCTCCGGTTACAGCTATAGTTAGCGTTTGGGATGCGATTCCGGGGCTACTGATCGTCAGCGAGTACGTACCCTCAGGTAAGTACATTTCGAATTCGCCATCGTACGTGTAATAATTCCAAGCGCTCCCTGAAGCTCCGACCACGGAGACAGTTGCCCAACTAAGAGGTCTAAAATCATTAGCCCACGTGAACGCCAACGCGGTTCCGGAAATGAATCCGTTTAGGTCAACTTCAAAGATTCCACTCGCTTCACCACTTAGGTGCGCGCCAGAGATCTGCCAGACCCCTTCCTGCGAGTACGGACCGAGGTGATTCACGACCATGCTGTGCTGGAGGTATGTGCCTACGGCAGCGTCTTCCGTCAAACTAATCCCGGTTGTTGCAGTGGTGCCGGGTATGATATGGTATGATTCTCCTAGTAGTAGACCTTGGACGGGCGAATAGTATTGTCCATATTCTGATCCAGATTTAATTTGGAACTGGTCCGTGGAAGTTAGTCCGAGAGGCGGTAACACCACTTTTACTGGGGCACCGGTTTGGTATGGTAGAAGTTGTTCGCCGGATCCTGCGATTGTTAGCGGTTCAGAGGTGGCTGAATTATTGCTGTACCAATTCACGAAATCAACTTCAGCAGTCCAACCTCCAGTGTAGTCCGGGGAACCTAGTATCCCGCTGTCCGCGAAAGGATACGCCGGACTTGTGGTGTTCGCAGGCAGGTATCTTCCGTATGTTCCTTTACTCAAGCATACAATTTCGAAGTCGCACGCATAGGGAGTGAAGACGGGGTCGCCGAAATATTGGCCGGTGAATTCTAGGCCGGTGGGTGGTTGTTGAGGAAGGCCGGCCATCATGACGTGGAGTAGTGTGGTTCCTCCTGGAACGAAATTGTAACTTTTCAATCCGGACGGTTGTCCTGTTGTCGGGTTCCCAGGGATTGTTAGGTTTCCTTGAGGTATGAATGGGAATTGAGTGGTGCCGTCTGCTGCTGACCCGAAACCGTTGACGGTTGTGTAGGTTCCTTCGCTTGACATCCATTCCGCTACAAGTTCGCCTTGGTCATCGAACAACCTGACTCGAGCAGACATGTTCGCTGATGTTGGATTGATGACATGTTCCTTTTTGAGCAGTATATCCAGAGTTACGTTTACGCCTTCTACGAGATTGATTCTGATATCGGCGACCTGACCTGCCTGTGAATAGACCACGAAAATTTGGTCTTGAATGTAACCAAAAGTCCAGGCTCTAACTTCGTATGTGCCCGTTCGAAACGCTCCTGGCCAAGTGGCTGTTGAAGTGAAGATTGGATGAAGGTTCGAAGCTACGAGCCAAGAAAAAACTCCGGGTGTGTAGCCACCAACCCATTGGTCAGCCGCTTCGCTCCCGAAATATGTCATGTTCGCGCCATCGTACGGATTGATGTTGCGTCCGCCCCCGTCCATCATTGTACATGAACGACTTGTCCATGGAGGTTGTGTAGGTGAGGTGGTGTCGGGTGGGCATGCGATGCTTCCGACGCCTTGGAAAAGCCCAGTAGTCAATATCGTGACTGGTAACTGACCCAACTCATCTCCTATGTAGCCAACGAGTTGATTGTTTGAGTAAAATCCTAGATCAATTTCAGATCCGCGCTGCACACCATTGCATAACGTTCCTGCCGGACCGCAGTTAGGATTTGTTGGAAATCCAGGTGGGATCGAGATAGTGTTCAATCCCCCCTGATCGTTGCCCCACACCCAGGGTCGGTTAACTGTCGGTTCCTCCCAATCGATGCTGAAGAGGCTGGCGTTGAATCCGACGCCACGATACATGTGATCGCTCACCTGCACTTCGGTGCCGCTGAGCGTTACGGAAACTTGTTCGGCAGGTGACTCTTGTACATAGCCTTCGGTGCCGGTGATTACGTAATATGTTCCCGAAGGGATTCCGTAGTTTTCTCCACCCCACGTGTCGTTAATGCCCCAAAACTGAATGTTAGCTCGACCAGTATTGATGGCAAAGGCGTTAACACCGCCAGGATCGAGATCTTCGTAACCGCCAATAATCGTGTGTGGCGGGAGCTGGAATCCTCCTGCTCCTGGTCCACTGGCATAGCAACTGTCAAGCGGGTTGGCAGGGGGTGGTGGACAAGAGTTGGGATCAGTTAATCCGAGACTTACTCCCAGTTCTTCCTTAATTCCTAACGCAGTTACATTATAGGCGTAGATTTGTCCGTCAGATCCGCTAAGATAGCCGTACAGAAATCCCGCGCCGGTGTTGATTGGATCCTCGTTTATTGTTGTAGGTAGATTATGGTAATGTACAGTCTTGTTCACCCAGCTGCTCAATCGAATATCAATAGGTAATGTCACATCTCCGGCCCACTCTTGTGGTGTGACATCGAAGTAGTATTCCTGGAAGGTTACGCCGTCCAGCGCGGTCTGAACGTAACGGAAAACCCACGCTCGTGCGTAATATCTGCCAGGCGTTAATCCGTTCACCCATGTGGCGTAAACTTGCGGAACCATTCCGTCAAGATCGCGTGGCGCACCATACTCGGCTTTAACACCGAATTCAAAGTGAAATGGGGTCGTCGTACCTCCCTGTACGAACCAGCGTTGCGGTGGACCTACGCCCTGTGGGTCAGAAGTCAGAATAGAACAACTGTTCGCGGAACATAGCGGAACGTTGCCCTCGCTCACATCGCGAGCGTAACCGTTGGTTTGCCCAGTCAGGAAAGTAGGCGTATTCGAACTGTAGGGGCAACTTGAAGCTGGAATATATGCGCAAACCGTGCTGTACTCGTGCCAGGGGAACGCGATAAAACTTCCCGCTCTTGGATCGCCGCAGTTAGCCGCGTGAGTTCCACCGTAATATTGTTCCTGACCTCCCGCAACGCAAGGTAGAGGTGACCATGAGACCAAGTTCGCGCTTGGGCTTGGAATGTTGCTGAGGGTAGGCGCATCATATAATTCAATTTTAATGTATGAATTCTCGGGCCAAGGCTCGTCGCCGAATTGATGTTTAGAAAATACGTTCCCATGAATTACTGGTCCAGGTTGCAAGTAACCATCAAAATGTAGCGATTGCCCTTTGAGGATCGTCACGTTAGATTCTATGACTGATTGTGGATAACCCGCGGCTTCTGCATAGATTGTGTAGATTCCGGATGCAACGCCTTCAATCTCATAGTGTCCTTGAGCCGTGTTATTCCAGTACCCAATCGCATCCGTACATCCAGCGAGATTGGATTGACCTGGAGAAGATTCGGCAGGGCATGTGGTTAATGCTGACCCAGTGTATGGATCTAGTTTAGTTTCCATTTTGGCCCAAACCCGACCGGCTTCACCAATCGCCTCTCCATATAGTGATGAGTTGTAGCCACCGTACCGAATTGTTCCAGTGATAATGCTCGGATCAACTTCTCCTTTAACAAGCAGCACAGGCCAGTTCTGTGGAGGAACCCACATGTCCGGGAGTTCTCCAAGTTGGCGTGGAGAGATTCCTGAAGTACGGTCGGGTAGAGGTATACCGCCGGGTAGGGTTGGTCCGACTCCGTAAGTGTCTGAACCGCCGTAGAGAAACATTTTGAAGAAATATCTACCCGCCGTTGATGGCGCGGTCACACCGTTTACGCGAGCGTAATACCATTCGCCAGCCCTCGTGAAGTTGATGAATTGATGATTGTATCCAGGATTGATTGCCGCGTCCACTCTTATCGATATCATTGTCCAACCTGGTGCGTATCGATCGTACGGTGAGAGCGTTGTTACGAATATGTTCGCGTAGTTATTTGTGAGGGTTGAAATGATTTGAGAGGGATCGCTTGAAATTTGGAATCCTGGTGGAATAAGGATCATCCAAGTATCCCAGCCGCATGGTCGATTTACATTTGCGCCGGTTGGGCTCTCAACTGTACAGATGTTGTTTGTGCCGGTATCAGCAGTACCACCGCACGTCCCGCTGCCGGCTTGGCTTACATCACATTGAGTAAAGCCTGCAGTAGCATTCAGAGCAAATATTAGATCACCAGTAGAGCTGGCGAGCACGGCACCGAATGGCGCGTATGCGTTACCTTGTAACTGATACCAAGACGAAGCAGGTGCATTTACTGGATTACATTGATCACCAGGCACTTGACCCGGATCCTCTCCGCTAAGACGACACGGATATGAAGTCTCGTAACCCGGAGATAACGTGGCCGAAGCTAAGTTAGGAGAACCATCGTACGCGTTTTGACCTCCACCTGGCCAAACGTAACCAATCGGCCCAGAAATGTGCGGATCAAAATCAAATCTGTGAAAACGGTATGAGCTCGTTAGATTTCCGATCGTGAAGTGTCCTTGAACTGGAATGACGACCGCAAACGTAGATACCAGGAAAATTGCGATCGTGAATGCTGCAATGATTTTTGCATCCAAACGTCAGATTCTCCAGTTAGAACTCTCAATCATTGGAGTAAATTGCGATCAACGAGACTCTTGAATCGGAAATGCAAACCAGCTAATTCAGGCATACTGCTTCAACTTAGAAACGCTTCATCGATGCTTTATTCATTCGAGCCGAATGAGCTTAAGGATTCATAGCCGATGCGAAAGGGATTGACAATTCTCTGCCAATTCGATTACACCTACCACACTTGCGAATTACACAGCCGATGGTAGCCCGTTCGAGAGAGATACTGATTCTCGTCGAATTCGGAGATAGCGGGCATACAATATGTAAGGAAATGAATATGCGCGCTCTGCCACAAATGGTTGTAGTCTTGGTACCGTTGAGTTTGGTCGTGCGGCTATTTTCTTTTCAGGTAACCTTCACTGACCTATTGATTTTAGATTCTTTAGTATTAATTTCCGTGAGTTGGTTAAGATTGTTGTACTAACTTGTAAGAATCGGACGGGATAGATTGTTGTACGTATTGCAGTGTGGTATACTGCATTGGGTCTAGTTGGCCGAAGGTTGATGCTGTTCCTGAGTAGAAGGTCGAATAATCCATCACTTTGCTTACGGTGCATGTGAGGCTGAAGGTTGAAACTTGCGTGACTAATGTGATGTAGAAGGGTACGAAACGATAATCGCTGTTTGCTGGGAGGACAACTTGCAGACCAGTGTTGAGATCATAGGGGCCAGCATAGCCGGTTGCAACTTCAGCGTTTACGGCGTTCAAAGTGATGATAACGGAAATGTCGGATTGGCCTATGTTTTGGATTTTAACTTCTACAAGGTCGACTGTTCCGGAGGTGGTAGCGCTAAGCGCATCTAGGCGGTATGATGACCTGATGTCGTTGGCTCCTCCAAAAGTGTATTCGACGATAGGCCGGGTTACGTAACCATAACCAACGTAACTGAGTAGCAGTGGAGTTAGAACTATGAAGAATATCATCACAGCTTTTTTTGGAAAGACTCTTTTTCGTGTCACCGGCGCCGTTGGCGCTGTTGGCGCATGTGATACTCGCTGCGCCGCGTGTGATGCTCGAGGCTTTCTTGGCTTGCGTTTAGTGGTTCTTCTTTTCCTAGGCAATGAATGGCCTCGCTATATATCCACTCGTCCTAGTGTGGAATATAGTTTGCTTACTCTAACATGAATAGAAATGGGGATATGACGAAACTGTTTCCGTCATATCTACGCCGATTCTTGAAACGGGTGTTTAAGTGAGAGTCGTTCCGGTGACGTAGATGCTGTATGGTCCGTTGCCTTCCCAGAATAGGCCGCCCGCGTTACTTGTGCTGGCGAAGGTGGATGGAAAACCGTAGGCGTAGTTTGATGTGAAGAAGACGGTTGCATATCCATAGTTATAGTCGTATGCACCGTAATTGTTGGAGTAATGGTAGATCTGGCCAAAGCCGTAGTTTGCTAAGGTGGCGAGCCAGAAACCACCTGTCGCGTTAATGGTTAAGTAATCCCATGGGCGGAGGTTGAATGTCATCCAGGCAGGTCCCCAGCTTGCCGAGGGACGCAAACAGTATCCGTCTTGGGTAGCGGCGACTAAAGGTTGGCCTGCTACGGATCCTGTTCCGCTATCTCTGTAGATTCCGAACTTTATGCAGGTCGTGCCGTCTGAACCAGAATATTGCAGAAAGATGCTGACTGATTTGATGACGGTGGGTTGGTAAACGTAGAACCATAGGTAAGCTTGTACAATGTTACCGCCAATTGTGCTTGACCATTGTTCAATGTTCTGATCGCCATAGGTGACGGTTGAAATTGCGAAGGCTTGTGATCCTACTGATAACGCGAAGACCACAATAATCATCAACCCGTAAATTACGATACGCTGTCTGTTGAACGCGGTCATGTCAAACACGTTCGTTTTTTATCTCTGTATTCGTATTTTAACCTACTACATTCTCATTCTGTAATTCTGACATCTTTCGGATTTTTCTATCGGCGTTATGAACGCGGTCATGTCAACCACGTTCTCTCTACTTTCTCTTTTTCTGCATTCGTATTGTAACCTGTTACGTTCGCAACATGTGATTCTGATATGTTTCGGTTTTTCCGATCGGTGTTAGTGAATTAACGGAGAAAAAATTGGGTTAGAGACGAGATTTTGTTAGGCGTTTGAACGCGGCGACCTGAGTCATCATGTTAGTGAATGGTAGTTGTGCGTAAGTTAGCGCTTTTGTTCCAAGCATGCTTCCAAGGGTTAGTGCTGAGAGGACGATGCTTGATGTTGCGATCGTTAGTAGCTGGCTGGATCCAGTTAGGTATGCTGCGATGCAGATTGGAATGCTTGCAACGAGCCACGCAGCAGACGCCGCGGTTATTTGTTTTGTAACGTGGAAGCGACTGTATCGTCTAATTATTCTCGTAGTGATGAATGTGATTGGTGTTAGGTATACTATGCCCATTAGAGATGCGGCTACGAATCCTGCTATGATGGCGCCAGCTTCGGTACTGATGGGTGCGACGGCTGAGTATGCGTCGTATGATGCGTACATTATGCCGATCAGTGGGTAGACTTCTGCCTGGACTGTCTTGAAGACCCATGGGTTAGAGGTTGCTGCAGAGGTTAACGATGGAGCCCAACTATAGTACCATGAGTTGAATGTGATTAGGAAGTCGCGACCTGCGGTAGTGTTGGAGATTTGGTTATCACGGAAGGTGCGGAGAAAACTAGCGTATGGCGCCAAGGGGCTACCATTTGTGACTAGGGTTGTTGGACAGGCTGGACCGACTGAAATTCCTGTGTTAGTATTGCTAACTGTGTATGTGCTGGTGGTTGACATGGTTGTTGGATACGTTGACCATATCGTGTTCGTGGTAGATTCCGTGCCTGATATTGATGTGACCGTGAGGCTTGATGTGACTGAGGTGGATACTGTGCTTGTGTAACTGAAGGACGTGGAGATTGTTGTCGCGGTTGTGGTGGTGGTTGAACTCGAAATAGAAGTGGAGATGGTGGTGCTGGTTGATGTGATGCTGTAGACGCTGGTTTGTGTGTAGGAGTAGGTTGTTGAAGAACTCAGGGGTGGTGTGGAAACGCATCCTGAAATTCCGCAAGAAGCAGGGGCGGTAGCGTTCGCTGAAGCTGTAGCTGCTATCGCACCTACAACCGCCAGCAATACTACCAGTGCTAAAGCTAATTCGCGTCGTTTCGGATTGGAACTCATCATGTGAATAGCCTCCTCAGCAGGATTGGTACGATCAACAGCAACACCGCCAACATTCCAATACTATCTGAGAATGGTCCCAGGATTGGTTGCCATGCATTTAACGACTGTCTTGCATTTAATTGTGGCTGTATTACCCAGGGGCATGGTAGAGGACCACAGCCTGTGGTCTGTACGGTGGTGGTTGTTACGGTTACTGAAGTCCATGATTGAGTTGTGGTTGTTGTTAGGCCGAAGGTTGACGTGGTGCTCGCGAACACTGTCGTGGAGGTTCCGTGCCAGTATGTGGTGTAGAGGATTCCGGTGGTGCTTACGGTTGAGCTGGAGTATGAGTAGGTTGTCGCCATGGATGTGGTAGTGAATGTTTGTGACGTTGTGGAGGTTGATGAGGAGGTTGTGGAACTGAACGTAGTTACCGTGGTGTCCAGAGTTACTCCTAGGAAGTTCTGCGCGAAATCACCGCCTCCTAATCCAGGACAAGTGTTCGCGCTGATGCCTCCTACCGTGGGGCATGGCGAGGCTGGTGGCTGTGCGTAGCCTGTAACTGTGATCAAGTAGTAACCTCCGGTTGCTGTATCACTTATTCTGAATGCACCTGACGCGTATCCGCCTGAGATCGAGCAGCTTGGTGCAGATCCGTCTGGGCCAATCCATGGTGGGTTGGCGCCTGCGGTTACGGCGCAGTATGTATCGTTCGGGTTCAAGCCGGTCGCCGCGAATCCTACCTGTTGGCTTTGTCCTTGGCTTGCCGGATTCAATACCAACTGAGCGGTTGGTGTTCCGACTGTGAAGACGCCTGTGGCAGATGATCCGGTGTTATCGGTGATCTGTATTCCGTATGTTCCTGGGAATGCGCCTCTCGGTACAATGACCGAGCCTGACACGAATCCAATTCCGGGTGAGAAGTAGCATCCTAGTGTAGGTGCATTGGGGAATGGTGGGATTAGAGTTGCTATGCAAGATGTTGCGGTAGATTCGAATCCTGATCCTGTGTAGGTGAATACTGAGTTTATGCTGCCTGAGTTCGGTGTAACTATGACGCTTGCGGTCACGTTGAATACTGCTAATTCGGAAAGATCCTGAGCTGGCGAGCCTCTGATTCGGATGGTCCAGTTCTTGTCTTCTGTAGCGTATGGACCGACGATGAAGGTTCCCGTTGCGACGGTAGTAGGCCCGATCGCGCATGTGGGTGAGGTGAGTACGATTGAATTTTGAAGGAAGACGTGAATTACATCTACTCCTGCTTCCACTGTGCAACTGGTGTCTGAGGTTGATAGTCCGGTGGCGCGGAAGTTGACGGTTGCTCCAGTGGTCGCATTAGTTGGGTAGAGCGACAAGACCGATGGCGCGAGTAGTACGTTAAGCACTGCTTGCGCTGAATCGCCACTGCTTCCCGTGATCTGAATCACATATTGACCTGGAGGAACACCAGCAACTATGAGGCTGGCATTCGCGACACCTGTTCCTGCAGTTATGGCACATCCTCCGCTGCTCGGTGTGATCGGGTTGTTAGTGTTACTTGCTCCGCTGACGATTGTACATGAAATGTCGGTTGGTAAGAATCCTGTACCGTTAACGAGGACGAGCCCTCCGATAGTTTGAGTTCCTGGGCTGAGCGAGATTGATGGGCCACCGACAACGTTGAGCACTGCTTGCGCGAAGTCTCCTTGGTTGCCGCTGATCTGTATCAGGTATTGGCCCGGTAGCACGTTTCCAATGATGAAGCTGGAGTTCGTTAGACCGCTGCCGAGCACTACGGCGCAAGCTGCTGATCCGGCGAGAACGGCGCCTGAGCCTGGGCTTGATAGTGTGCATGAAGAGTCGGTTGGTAAGAATCCTGTACCGTTAACTTCTATGTGTGCTCCTGGACGGCCTGTTCCAGGGTCCAGTGTGATAATTGATCCGCCGAGTACTCTGAAGATTATTTGTCCGGAGTCACCTTGGTTTCCGCTCACTTGGATTACATACTGTCCTGGGAGAACGTTACCGACTATGAAGCTACCAGCTGCGATGCCGTTGACTATGGTGCATGCGCCTCCTGTAATTATTGTGCCGCCGGTTGGGCTTGATAGTGAGCAACTTGTATCTGTACGGAGGAAGTTCGTACCGTTGATGATGACATCCGTTCCTAATCTGCCGCTTCCCGGACTTATGGTGAGGACAGGTCCGCTTGTGACGTTGAAGAGTGCCTGCGCGAAGTCTCCTTGGTTACCGCTGATCTGAACTACATATTGGCCTGGGGCAACGTTGCCGACGGTGAAACTGGCAGTTACGTTCTGGAATCCGTTACCTGCTGTGAAGAGCGTACAACCAGACCCTGCTGAGATGAAGTTTCCAGAGGTTCCACCGCCTACTCCAATTGTGCAAGTGGTGTCTGTGGAAACGAAGTTGGAACCCTCGATGCTCACATGGCTTCCGGTAGGACCGCTAGCTGGTTGGCCGACGTTCGCGAATCCGTTTGGTGGACCAGAAGATAATTGGATGAATGGCCCTCGAGTTACATTGACGATACCCTGCGCGAAGTCTCCTTGGTTGCCGCTGATCTGAATTAAGTATTGGCCGGGTTGGACGTTGCCTACTCTGAAGCTGGCGGTAACGTTGGTGGCGCCGTTAGCGGTGAAGACGGCGCATGCTGATGTGCCGCCTGAGATGAAGTTTCCAGATGAACCTCCACCTACTCCGATCGTGCAGCTGGTGTCGGTGGTTAGGAAGTTTGAGCCTTCAACGCTGATGTGGCTGCCTACTTGTCCTTTCGCGGGTTGGCCGACGTTTTCGAATCCGCTTGGTGGACCGGATGATAGTTGGATGAATGGGCCGCCGGTTACTTCGAATATTGCTTGGGCGAAGTCTCCTTGGTTGCCGGAGATCTGGATCACGTATTCGCCGGGTTGAACGTTTCCTATAGTGAAGCTGGCGGTAACGTTAGTGGCTCCCTTGAAGGTTCCCGATTGGGCTGTGAATGTAGAGCAGGCTGATGTTCCGCCTGCGATGAAGTTTCCAGATGAACCTCCACCTACTCCGATCGTGCAGCTGGTGTCGGTGGTTACGAAGGCAGATCCTTCAACGTGCACAACTGAGCCCGTTGGACCTTTTGCTACTTGGCCGACGCCGACGAATCCGCCGGAAGTGCCCGACAACTGAATGAACGGTCCTGATGTCACCGTGAATACTGCTTGCGCGAAATCTCCTTGACTTCCAGAAACCTGAACTACATATTCACCGGGCTGAACGTTACCGACAACGAAACTACCAGTAACATTCTTGAAACCATTAGCAGCGTTCAAAGTTGCACAGGCCGCAGAACCGCCTAAAATGAAGTTCCCACCGGACTGCCCACCCACACCAACCGTACATGTGGTGTCCGATTGCTGGAAGTTCGATCCTTCGAAGTTTACAAAAGAACCAACAGTACCGGACGCTGGGAATAGTTGAATGAACGGCCCTCTCGTAACATTGAGGATAGCTTGCGCCGAATCACCCGCGCTGCCACTTATCGTAATCGCATATTGACCGGGGTTAACGTTACCAACAATGAAGCTGCCAGTAGCGTTAACGAATCCACCAGGGGTCTTGAAGAATGAGCAGGCTCCGTTTGTGACGACTGCACCGTTGGTACTACTTGAAACTGAACATGTACCACCGTTGGCATCGTTGGGTAAGAACTGAGAACCCGAAATTTTAATGCTCGAACCAGTAGGACCGCTAGCTCCTTGTCCAACCCTGGCGAATCCACTAGATGGACCTGCGAGCTGAACGAATGCCCCAGCGGTAACATTGAAAACGGCTTGCGCGAATGATCCGCTTCCACTAGTTGAGACTTGCACCACGTACTGACCTTCAGCAACGTTCCCGACAACGAAACTTCCAGTCACATTGTTGTATCCAGCGAATGCACCGGACCCTGCAAAAACACTACAGGCGGAACCACTAGTCATGAAGTTGCCATTGGTTGGGCTTGATATTGAGCAAGTAGTGTCGGAGAGCGGGAAAAATGAACCTTCAATGCTGACGTGCGTGCCCGTTGGTCCACTTATTACCTGACCTACCGCAGCGGGATCGGAGAGCTGAATAAACGGACCTTGGACGACGAACACAGCGTATAGCGTACATACAGCAGTTTGATTAGCTGATCCAAAACGCCCTCCCGCTGCATTTCCATTGCATCCCACTTTTTGCGTACCATTGGGAAATGTGGCTGAGGAAACGGATAATGTAATTGTGTACGGACCGGCTTGCACATTACTACTGACAACGAAGTGACCGGTGAAAACATTACCGTTGTTGACGGCACAGGCTGGTGAGTTGACGGGAGTACCAGAAACTGAACAAGTGGGGAGGAAGGATCCGGATATGCATGCCGCTAAACCACAACTTATTGATCCGTTAAACCCGACAGTCGATCCTCTACCACCCGTGGCTGGAATTAGCTGAATTGAATTAGTGGGCGCGCCGCTGACAACGAAGGCAACTTCAGCTGCATCGCCGCCAGAGTTGCCTATTATGGTGATGGTGTAGGTTCCGGGCGGAGCGGGGTGTGCACCGTTAGCAACAACGAAAGTTCCAGTGAACTTACCAGGACTCGTGAATACGCAGCTCGGCGCAGTCAACCACACAGTTTGTGGAGCACTCGTTGGGAGAGGAGTAGAGCAGGACGTATCCGCAGGATTGAAGCCAGTCCCAGTTATGGTTACTGTGGAGCCATCACTTGCCGCGCCTGGAGTGACTGTAATTGATGGCGAGAATGGGTTAACGGTGAACTGTGCAGCTGCGATGTCTCCGGCCACGGTTCCTTTGACCGTGACTTGGTAGGCTCCTAAGGGTGCAGTAGCAGCGACGGTGAATGTGGTTGCGGTAAGCTTTCCATTTGCTATCGTACAACTCGAGACGGTGAATAGACCAGTGGGGCTGGAATTAATTGTGCATGCGGAATCCGTTAATGCAAACCCGCTGCCAGAAACCGTTACAACAGTAGTGTCAGGTCCTGAAGCTGGAGAGAGAGCGATCACCGGAGTAGTAACTACGAAGTTCGCTGAACCAATATCACCCGTACTACCTTTGACCGAGACTGTATAGGTTCCGGGGGTAGCGGTTGTTGCGACCTGGAAACTAGTACCACTCAACTGACCTGCGGGAGTGACGGTGCAGGAGACCATTGCGAACAGAACTGGACTAGCCGGGGACTGGACGAAGCTGCAAAGGCCAGCGTCACCAGCACTGAAACCAGTACCAGCTACTGCAACGTTAGTACCAATAGGACCAGCCGTCGGATTCAGAGTGATTGTTGGAACATTTGATGTAACAGTGAAAGTTGCGCTAGCAGAATCACCAGTAGTACCGGTCACGGTGATTGTATAAATGCCAGGGGTAGCTGAGCTTGCAACTGTGAATCCAGTAGTAGTTAGCTGCCCACTAGAGTTGATAGTGCACGATGACGCCGCCACAATGCTTGGAGTGGCTGGAGATTGCGAAAAGGTACATGTACCAGAATCAGCGGTGTTGAAATTAGCACCAGTCACGGAAACCTGAGCACTGATAGAACCGGTGTTCGGAGTCAAAGTGATTGTTGGCGTGTTAACGGTTACCGTGAAAGCTGCGGTAGCAATATCTCCAGTAGATCCTTTGACAGTCACAGCGTATGTGCCGGGTAAGGCAGTCGCTGCGATTGTGAATCCGCTAGCAGATAACTGACCTGATGAATTGATGGTGCATGTTGCCGACAGGATTATGACTGGAGCGGCTGGGACCTGTCCGAAGACGCAGAGACCAGCACCAGCACCATCCCCAGGATTGAAACTTGCACCAGTCGCGAGAACATGGGTATTGATAGGTCCAGAATTCGGAGTTAGGACAAGCGATGGGACTGTGGTTGTGACGACGAAGGTTGCGCTTGCAGAGTCACCGCTAGTGCCTTTCACCGTAACAATATACGCTCCGGGCGTGGCGGTAGCTGCGACACTAAAACTAGTGGCAGACAACTGACCTGTCGCGGTGATCGTACATGCTGGCGTCGCGAATAAGATTGGAGTCGATGGAGTTTGTATCAACGGGGTGCATGTGCCGACATCAAAAGTGTTGAATCCACTCCCAGAAATCGTAACCGCAGTTGTGGTTGGACCTGAGACTGGAGAAAGGGTGATCTGTGGACCTGTTACTACGAAGTCAGCGGACGCAATGTCACCGGAACTACCTTTCACGGAAACAGTGTAGGTACCGGGTGTGACAGGGGTAGCGAGGCCTGCGACTGTGAAACTAGTAGCGGACAACTCGCCCGCGGCGGTAATGCTGCACGACACTGATGTGAAGAGAATTGGTGCGGCTGGAGATTGCAGGAAGCTGCAGAGTCCAGCATCAGCAGTATTGAACCCATGCCCACTCACAGAAACTGCGGTACCACTCGGACCTGTAGTGGGGCCGAGAGTGATAGTTGGTCCCTGGGTGGTTACAGTGAAAGCTGCTGTAGCGAAATCACCACTGCTGCCCGTAACGGTTACCATGTATAATCCAGGAGTCGCAGCGCTTGCAACCGTGAAACTACTGGCAGTCAACTGACCTCCAGTAATAGTGCATGCTGTCACGATAACGATATTTGTTGGAGTACTGATCACACTAGTGCATGTAGCAGCATCACCAGTATTGAAACCACTACCCGTCATAGTTACACCGGTGAAGACAGGGCCTGAGTTTGGCGAGAGAGTGAGAGATGGAAGGTTAGTTACAACGACGAAAGCGGCTGAGGCAGAATCGCCAGTACCGCCCGTCACAGTAACGGAAGTCACCGCAGGTGCGACATTGCCAACACTGAAACTGGTAGACTGCAAAGTTCCCGCAGATGTGATTGTACAAGTATTGGGTCCAATTAGACCTACGATGCCGCCAGAAATTGTGCAGGCTCCGGCATCATTCGGCGAGAATCCTGTACCAGTTATTGTGATACCTGTTCCCTGATGACCCGATACGGGTGATAAGTTAATTTGGGGACCTTTTGTTACGAAGAACGTTGTTGAACCAGTATCGCCGGTACTGCCTTTCACAGTAACAATGTAGGAACCTGTGGTGGCGGTTGGCGCGACTGTAAAGCTACTGCCAACCAATTGACCTGCAGCGTTAATTGCGCATGATACCGACGCGAACAGAATTGGAGAAGCGGGTGATTGTAGGAAGCTGCATAGTCCAGCATCAGCAGCAACGAAGCCGCTACCGGTTACAGAAATTGCTGCGCCAGTGGTTCCAGAAGTCGGGTTTACAGCTACGGTTGGCCCATTTACTGTTACCGTGAAGCCTGGATCGGAAATATCACCGGTGCTACCTTTGACTTGTACAAGATAAGTGCCCGGGGTGGCTGTCGCTGCAACCGTGAATCCACTTCCAGTCAACGTGCCAGTTGAGGTAATAGTGCATGATACTGACGCGAAGAGAACTGGGGCGGCTGGAGATTGTAAGAAACTGCACAAGCCGGCGTCGGCAGTATTGAATCCGAAACCGGTCGCGGCAACGTTCGTACCGACCGGTCCTGAGCTTGGTGTTAGCGTTACTTGAGGTCCTTGGACGATGAAAGTTGCTGAAGCAATGTCACCGGTGGTTCCGGTAACGGTGACGGTATACTTGCCCGGTATGGCGCTGGTTGCAACTGGGAATCCGCTGCCAATTAATGCGCCTGAGGAATTGATTGTGCATGTTGCCGGCGCTCCAACGATGATTGGTGATGATGGCGATTGGCCGAATGTGCATGTTCCTGTGTCGCCAGTGTTGAAGCCACCACCGGTTACGATTATGTTGGTGCCGATTGGGCCTGTGGCGGGGTTAAGAACGATGAATGGTGTGTTGGTTGTGACGGTGAGCTGTGCTGAGGCTGAATCACCAGTAAGACCATTGACAGTAATAGTGTATACGCCTGGAGTAGCACCGGAATTAACGATGAATGCTGCACCGTCTAGTTGGCCCGTCGCGGTAATGGTGCATGAAGAGGAGGACACAACAAATGGACTGGCTGGGGCTTGTGAGAACGTGCAAATTCCAGCGTCCCCAGTATTGAATTGCCCGCCGGTCACCGTAATTTTGGTTCCGACTGGAGCCGCGTTCGGTGATAGGGTTATGAATGGTGCGAGAACTGTGAAGGTGGCTGTACCCGCGTCACCTGTACTGCCAGTTACAGTAACGGTGTAAGTGCCTGGGTTGACTAGGCCAGCGGTGAAACTTCCGCTCGGCGCTCCATTTCCTGGAGTTACGAAACTGCAAGTTTCTGCTGGAACAAGTGGCCCACCAGAAATAGTGCACGTGGTATCGGCTGCTGAAAATCCAGCTCCATTCATCACCACGGTTGTTCCGGGTGGTCCGGAGCTCGGGATTAGTGTGACAGTTGGATGAGATATGACAGTGAAAGTTGCGGAAGCAGAATCACCTGCCGGAGTACCTGTCACAGTTATAGTGTAGGTACCCGCAGAAACGCCTCCGACTGAGAAACCTCCAGCAACATTACCACTCGCTACAGTACAGGTGGGTGTACCGGCTACAATCGTTCCACCAGAAATTGTACACGTGGCATCGGTTGTCGAGAATCCACTACCAGTTACGGTTACGCCTATTCCAGTAACTCCAGAGCTTGGTGTTAGTACGATCTTGGGTCCAGTGACGGTGAATGTTGCCGACGCTGAATCACCAGTTGAACCAGTAACCGTTACGGTATATGTTCCCGGGGATACTCCACCAACGAAGAAGCTACCGCTCGGCGCACCACTACCTGCAGTAACAGTGCATGTTGGTGTTGCCGCGAGTGTGCTTGGACCAATATTACAGAAGGTATCGCCTAACGAGAAGCCTGTGCCGGTGACAGTGACTGATGAACCGAGTCCACCCGTGTTAGGTGAGAGAGTGATTTTGGCTGATCCTGAAGAAGCACCAGTAACTTTGAACGCTGCCGTACCAGACACGTCACCGCTACTACCTTTGACTTGGACAAGATATGTGCCTGGGGTAGCAGTGTTCGCTACCGTGAAGCTACTGCCGGTCAACGCACCGGAACCGGTTATGGTACATGAAACGGCAGTAAAGAGAACTGGACTTGCAGGCGACTGCAAATAGCTGCATAGGCCAGCGTCAGCAGTATTGAAACCGTTACCTGTCACAGAGACAGGGGTTGTTACAGGCCCAAATGTTGGTGACAACGCGATGTTTGGTCCGGTAACAGTGAATCCTGCTTGACCAATATCACCGCTGGTTCCAGTTACTGTAAGCAAATATGTGCCGGGTGTCGCGCTAGGTGCGACAGTAAATCCGCTGCCAGACAACTGGCCCGACCCGGTAATAGTACACGTTGCGGAGGCGACTATAACGGGGCTTGATGGGGATTGGCCGAAGGTACATGTGCCTACGTCACCTGAGTTGAAGCCGCCACCGGTTACAGCGATGTGGGTTCCAATTGCAGCAGCATTTGGAGTTGGGACGATGAATGGGGCGCTAGTTGTAACGGCGAAGGTTTTGGAAGCAGAATCACCGCTGGTTCCGGTTACGGTTATAGTGTACGTGCCCGGAGTGGCGGTTGCTGCAACGCCGAATCCGCTCGGCGCCATATTTCCGCTGGTATCGATGGTACAGGTTGATGCTGCCACAATTACTGGAGCAGCTGGGGCCTGGGAGATTGCGCATACGCCGGCATCTGCAAGATTGAATCCCCCGCCACTTATGGTTACTTCAGTATTGACGGGTCCCGAAGTTGGGGTCAGTGTGATTGCTGGGGCTGGAATTGTGAAGCTGGCTTGTGCCGTATCGCCGGTTGTCATACCTTTCAACGTAACAGTATAGATACCTGGTGGGATTGCACCAACCGCGAAACTTCCTGTAGGATTGCCACTACCCGCAGTAATGGTGCAGATTGCTCCTGTAACGGCGCCTCCGGTAATCGTACAGGTGGCGTCGGTCAACGAGAAGTGAGTTCCAATTACAGTTACCGTTGTTCCGGGTGGTCCTGAGGTTGGGTTAAGCACTATAGAAGGTGGGAGTACGGTGAAGGTTGATGTGGCAATATCGTTACCTGGACTGCCGGTTACTGTGATCGTGTAAGGTCCTGGAGCAGCAGCCCCAACCGTGAATGTCACTCCAGCGCCTATCGTACTAGATGCTATCGTGCATGTGGCAGGAGGAATACCGATAATGGAGTCGGTACCAGTGACAACGCATGATGTGTCGGTTCCTAAGAATCCTGTTCCGGTTATAGTTACTACAGTTCCCACTGCACCTGAACTTGGAGCAAGATTGATTGTTGGAAGTGCCGCGACGGGCGGTAAAATACTGAAGAGTGGCGTTTGGGTCACGTAGGAGAGCGAGGTTACTGAGAATCCGGCTACTAAAATTAGAAGGACTGTAGTGATAATCTTCGAACGATTGAGTTTACTCAAATGTCAGGTCACATCTCTAGCGAATTGCCAATCGGGTGGAATCCCAAACTGAAACACTCGTTACGTAACTGCGTTCTACGCTTCTCCGAATGTATTTAACGGTAATTGAGTGATTACGGCAAATTCTCAACAGCGACGCGTAGAAATTTACGTGAACTTGCATTTTTCCCGCAAGTCGTCGATCAAAGCGCATTCCGTGCTCTTTTAGCCATGTTTCAATCATCGCGGGAACTTCCCATACATCGCTCACTTGGCCGCAGAATATTTAAGTGTTGTTTTGTGGCACACAAAAACATGTCTTATGTGCGGCATTTATGGAGAAAGTAACTGGTTTTTCGCGCTGATTTTTGTCTCCAGCAGTCGACGGCTGGAACGGTTGGAACACGGTTAGAATGCTGCGTAGTAGAAGTAGTGTGTTTGTCGGATGAAACGCACAGTGTTCAGGGTGGAGATTAATGTGACTAACATGATGCTGCCTAATAATCCGTAGACGGGATTCCATACTGAAATTAGATGTGGACCAATTAGGTTCGTACCAAGCTCAGTAACTGTCGCAAGGACTAGGAGAAGTGCCGGGGTGGAGTATCTTCGGAATGAGAAACTGATGAAAGTGTTGGCGAGGAAGAATGCGAAGAGTGAGTATGCGATTAAGCCGACGCGTAGAACAAGAACGCTTTCCGGTTCGCCGTTCGTCATCTGCACAATCGAATCCGCAAACTGCCAGAGCACGATCACGCAAGCTCCCGCAGCCAATCCAGTTATCGTGAACATTTTTGCAACGTAACGGTAAACCTTGATTTTCAATTCTGTTCTGTTGGCGATGTTTGTTTTCGAGGATTCTTTCTGTAACAATTCCGCTAACCCTTCCAAGAAGTAGTAGATGAGTCCGGTTAGTGGGATCAGTACGAGCATGGCGATGTCGGCTCCGAACTGGTAGCTCGCGTTATAGATCAACAGGATGGGTCCTCCGCTTGCTGAGATCCAACTTGCCAATCGATCGGAGAACAGGAGTACGTAGAACATTGTTCCGAACAGGAAGAGAGGCAGCATTTCTATGAACACGATGCTCAATCTTGGTTGTTTAACGTTTTTCAGCGGAACGGGTTTGTGGTATAATGATTGGTTTTCAAGGTTTTGGATCGCGTGGTGTTTCTCACGTAAAATCGACTGGAGGCATTCGAGTGCTGTTATTGAGTTTAGGATTGTGAGGGCTATGACTTGGGCGATTATCACGTCATACGGGTTTAGGACGCCCACGGTTTTTAGTGAATAGTAGGCGACGTAGAGCGATATGAGTGCTATTGCTAAACCGATGGCGATCAACGGGAATTTTCGGTAGGAGTATAGTGGAGTGACTAGGATTCGGTAACCGCCGAGGAGGATCAGGAATAGTACCGTGTACAAAGTGAATTGTAGTGGCGAGACGAAGGCGACGCCGTTCATTATTATGAATGCGCTGGCAGCGATCGCGATTGCGAGAAATCCCACCCAGTATCCTCTCACCGCTTCCTTCCTGGCTAATGGAAGATTGTCCTGTAGTCTGTAGAAGCTCATTCTGAATGAGAATACTTGTTGCACTCCTCCAGTTACTATGAATGATATGACTACGCCGACGGCGATTGACGTTGCAAGAAAGGCAGGGATTGGTCCGGCTTTGTCGGGGTTGACGGTCCATAGGCTGATTCCTCCTAAGTAGAGGGCGAGGAGCATGAGGCTCCAGAGAGCGCTGAAGATCATTCCGGAAGCGAACGTCCGTACATGCTTCCATCGTATGTCGTCCGCATTTTTTTTGGGTTCATCATTTTCTCCGGAATAAAATGGAATCAGTCGCTGAACTTTTTTGGCGATCTCAGAGAATTTGGTTGGTTCCAAATTGTCTTTCTTGAAAAATCCGAGGACTTCAAGAAGAACCGCTACTTCTTCGGGGTTGGAGGGTCGCGAGTCTACCTCAGCCACAGTTCTGGCCAGTACGTGGTAGCGGAACTTTTGAGGGATCATTTAGAGTTCAACTGTTTGTATACTCCTCGATATTCGTCGGCGAATTTTGGCAGCGCGTACTCGTTGAGGGTTCGGTCGCGGGCTGCGGTACCAATTTTTTTGGAGTATTCCGAGTCTGTGAGGAGGTTTGCTAGTGCTTCGCCGAGTTGTGTTGGATCTCGTGGTGGTACGATGACTCCGGATTCACCGAGTGCTTCGCCTACTCCTCCGACATCGGTGGCTACGGAGGCTTTCGCGCAGGCCATTCCTTCGATGAGCGCGAATGGGAATCCTTCTGATATGCTTGGGAGTGCGACTACGTCACCGGAGTTGAAGGCGTTTGGTGTGTCTTTCGTGAAACCCATGAAATGGATCGAATCTGATAAGCCGAGTTTGTCTCGTGTTTCTACGCAGAGTTGTGCGTATTCGAGATCTGTTGCGGAGCCGAAGACGAGACATTTCGCGTTTGGCACTTTCTCGCGTACGGTCGTCATTGCTGGTATGAGGTCGAGGATGCCTTTGAGGCGATCGATGCGTGTGACGACGGTTATGGTTGGTGCGTTTGATAAGCGATTTATTGAGATTGGTTTGAATTTGTCTGTATCGACGCCGTTGTGGATGACTCTTATTTTGTTTTGTTCCGCGCCGAGTTGGGTTTCCCATTGTGCGTTGAATTTGGAGACGGGCGCGATCATGTCGGCGTATTCGTAGCTTAGGGTTGCGATGGCTCGCTCGAAACGGATCCAGAATTCTTTTTGTCCTTTGGCGTATTTTCCGGTAACTTGCAGCAGTCTTTCCCTATAGTATACGCCGTGTTCGGTTAGAATGAATGGGGTGTCGTCTCGGAGTTTTGCGACGATCGCTAGGAATCCGACTACTCCGGCGATTGAAGAGTGGATGAGTTGGCATGTTGGAACGTCGATTGTTAGAACTTCAAGATATCGTACGACCGTGCGACATATCTCGAGGGTTTCGCGAAGGGACATTGATGAAAAATTTTTGTTCCCTTCTATGAATGAGCTGAAGAGTTCCCAGAATTTCTTGTCTCTGACGACGGATCGGAAGTCGTGATTTTCTAGGAATTCAAACATTTCAACTACGGATTCTGCGAGGAGATGAGTCTTGTCGCCCCCAGACGCGATTGCTTGAAGGAACTTTTCAAAGCTCTGTAGAAAGTCTCCGATTCCACGCGAACGAGTGACGTACATTCTGTCCAAAAGTTTTCTGATTGGGGTTGGGGAGAATTCGTCTGGTCTGATGATTCCCCATATCGGCAGCATTTCGAGTTTCTTTACGTTCTGCGGGATTTTGTATTGTATTTCCACGTGGGGGTTCGATACGAGGCTGATGATTTTGAAGTTGTAATCTGGGAGGGAGGTGAGTAGGGCGTTGGCCCATGTTGAGACTCCTCCCTCATAATATGGGTAGGTTCCGGAGGTTAGGAAGAGTACGTGCGCTGAATCGGCCATTATTGAACATACTCGAATCGTTTTTTGTGTGCAGATTTCGAAGTTATTCTTCCGAGCGCGATTTCAATTTCCTTGGTTACATCGGTCTTATCGTTGGCTGGGTCTGTTTGTGTGTAGCATTGTTTAGCGGAACGAAGCATTTCGTTGCTGAGAGAGGTTTGTCCGATTAAGGTCAAGCATTCAGCGGCTAGGATGAGGCTGAGTGTGGCTTTCGCGTAATGGCCGGCGGCTTTGTGTTCTTTGGCGTCTGAGACATAATTGGGCCATGCGGCGACGTAGTCTCCTGAATCATGCAATCGGATGGCTGTCATCCAATGATTGGCCTGAGAAGTTGCAAGTTTTTCCCATCTTGCAATGGTCGGACGTGAGTCCGTTGAGACATCGCGGTCTCCCATTACCCATTCTTTGGTCGCGTAAAGCGCTTTTTCTAGTCTTGACTTCTCCGCCATGGTTTGGCGTATATTAGGGGAGATATAGAGACCATTGTTCTATAATTGCCATGACGTGTGTTATTTCCAATTTGAACGGTTGGCTTTTTGATTCCTTGATGTTAACCCCGATTGGCCGTAATTCCATTCTCGAGAGGTTTACGGTTCATGGTACTATGTAAGTGACTGGATACCAGACCGACGTTGTGAGCAGAGTACCAGTTTGACTGTAAACGGAGAGGCGCATGAGAAGTTCGCCTGATGCGGAGGCGTACGCTGTGGTGGGGATTGTTACTACGCCGGTCGTAGAGGAACAGACGGTGCCTAGAGTTATTGAGGTGCATCCGAAATTTTCTGTGTCACCGTAACCGCCGCCGTTGTATCCAACTCTCTGCGATGGACAGACGCTGAAGGTGGTAACTTGTGATCCGCCGTTGTAGATGGTTGCTGAGATCACTACGAGTGTTCCTTGGGGGATGTAGACGCCGTTCAAATATTTTTGGTAGTTGAATTGGACGTTTGAGATTTGAGCTGATGAATACGCGGCGGCTGGTTGCAGGATCGTTAGTGCAAGAAGAAAGGTGAGGAGGATTGTTGTGGTGATTGCGGTTTTCATTGCACGTTGCTCTAATGGTGACGGGTTACTGGGTGATTGGTTGTCCGTTCCAGAGTCGTTGCCACGATAAGTTGCCGTTCGAGTCGTATTTCAGAACGAACATTGCGGCGAGAGTTTGATATGTGCTGCTTTGTGTATTTTGTTGGTTTTGGTTGAAACTGTAAGTGTAACCGGTTGTGTAGGCGTTACCGAATTGGTCTACGGCGACCGCGTAACCGTAATCACCTTCGACTCCGCCCCAAGTTTTCTGGTAGATCAAATTACCTGACGCGTCGTACTTTACCAGGAAGGCGTTCGGGTGTCCGGGAGTCATGGAGTAACTGTAGGTGGTTCCAGTCATGTACACGTTACCCAGGTTATCGGTAGCGACGCCGTAACCGTAATCAGCTGAGGTTCCGCCCCAAACAGTTTGGGTTAGTAGGTTTCCGTTTGAATCGTACTTTAGGAGGAAGGCGCTTGGTTCACCGGGGTTTAGTCCGTAACTGTAGGTTGTGCCGGTTACGTACACGTTTCCTGCAGGATCGAGGGCAACTCCGTAACCGTAATCGGATTGTTTGTAGCTTCCCCAAGTTTTCACATAAGATATTTGGCCGTTCTGTAGGTCACCTGTAAGATCCCACTTGAGCAGGAAGACGCTTCCATGTCCCTGTTGACCATAGGTGTAGGTTGTTCCGACGATGTACACGTTGCCTAAGTTATCGACAGCTATGGCGTTGGCATAATCGTTGTTGGATTCGCCTCCCCATGTCCCCTGAAATGTTTGGGCACCTTCAGAACCTTGGTATTTCAGTAGGAACAGGCGTGATACTCCGGCGACGGTGTCACCGTTTCCGCTCCAGTAACCATTCGTGTTTCCGACCACATAGACGTTATCGAAGGCGTCGGTTGCAACTGCGCGCGGAATCGCGTCGCTTATCGAACCACCCCAAGTGGTCTGCCAATCAATGTCGAGCGACGGGTCGTACTTCACGATGAAGCCATTGAAGAATTCACCTGACGCAGCTCCAATACTTTTCGTTGTACCAGCGAAGTAAATGTTCTGGGAAGTATCCACTGCGACGCCTGCTCCGAAACTATCTTGTGGGTTTAAGACTTCAGGATACGAACTTTGGTATACTAAACTGCCCGTTGAAGTGTAGGTCAGTAGGACACCCATCGTTGGCCACTGTCCCAATAGCAGGCTACTGCCGGTTACGAATACGTGCCCCGTTCCTTCAACAGCTATGTTCGCGTAGTCACCATTCAAAGAACCTGCATCAATCGTTAAAGCCTGATCGGCATGAACAGGAGTTAATGGAATAATGACTGCAGACAATAAAATCATGAAGGTTACGCAAAAGAGAATCACATTTAATCGAGTTCTAATTTTCATTGCTACACATCTGTCTAGCTTTCACTCTGAGGGCTTAAAGCTGCACCGGGTAGAATATACAACTACCTGTCAAATTCTTACACGATCAAGAACTATATCATCAATATTGTGCATCCCACAATACGATTTGTTGTTTCTCCAGACTCCACGCTCCATTCTCGTAATGTTTAGAATAGCAATTGTTGAATTCATCATGGATAAGACATGAAACGCATACTCAGTCTTCTAACCGACTTCGGTTTAACGGATCCATTCGTTGCTGAGATGAAAGCGGTAATTTTTTCGATCTGTGAGAATGTTCAGATCGTTGATATTAGTCATCAAGTTGAAAAATTCGATATCTCGATGGGCGCGTTTCTGTTGAACGAGACGGTAGAATATTTTCCGGACGGAGCGATTCATGTAGCTGTAGTCGATCCGGGTGTCGGGAGCGATCGGCGCGGGATCGCTGTCGAAACCGAACGAGCAATCTTTGTTGGTCCGGATAATGGACTTATGATTCCTGCGGCTCGGAGTCAGAAGATTCTGCACGTTTACGAGTTGACAAATCGTTCGTTAATGCGGAAGGAAATTTCAGCAACGTTTCATGGCAGAGATATTTTCGCTCCAGTTGCAGCACACTTGGCGAACGGAAAATCACCAAGAGAGTGTGGACGAGAGTTGCGGGAGTATGCTGACTCTCCGTTTCCGTCAGCTAAAATCGAAGGCAAATTTTGGATTTCCGAGGCGGTACATGTTGATGGATTTGGGAACATTGTTACGAATTTGTCTCGAGATTTATTGAAGAATAGTTTGTCTGAGAAAATTTCATTATACGTGGGAGGTAGACAGTTCTCGGTTCGGTTCGTGAAAACTTATTCAGATCTCCGTGCTGGTGAAGTTGGTGCACTCTTCGGGAGTCATGGATTTCTGGAACTCGCATGTAGAGAGAAGAGCGCCGCGGCCAGGCTGCGGGTTAGTCGTGGGGTTCCAGTTCGGTTGCTTCACGGTCAGGAGAGCTTTGAAGCGGATTCTTGATCCAAGTACATTGTGACGTTTGATCGTGTGCGAAGTATCGAACCTGGACAATTGGTTGTGACGGGGCCTTCTAGCGCCATCTTTACCGCTTCGGCTTTGCGTGCCTCTGGAACAATAGCCAGCACATGTTTCGCGTTGAGAAGAGCTGGGACGGTAAGGGTGATCGCACGTTTGGGTACGTCATCGATTGTCTTGAAATGTCCCTCGTTCACTTGCTGCATGCGACATCGTTCGTCAAGCGTAACTATGTGAATGAGGTCGCGTGTTCCGAAATCAGCGGGTGGGTCGTTGAACGCCAGATGCCCGTTCTCTCCGATTCCTAAAACGCAAATGTCCGCTGGGAATTTGCGCAGCAAGTCATTGTAGCGTCTCAGTTCTAATTGGGTATCCGACACGTCACCTTTCATGGGGTAGAACGCTTTCGGGTTCACGTGGTTCGTAAGATTTTTGCGAATGTAGTTTGGAAAGCTGGCTGGATGCTGATCGGACATTCCTAGGTATTCGTCCATGTGGAACAAGTTGACTTTATCCCATGCAATGTCTTTTCTTGCACGTAGTGCTTCGAAGAAGGTTAGCATTGAATTGCCGGTGGCCAGGATAGCCGTGGCTTCTCCTTTATTTGCGATAATTGTGGAGAGTTTTGTGGCGAAGTCTTCTGCGGCTTTCTGTCCAACTTGTTGGTTGGTGGGTAAGATATGAACGGTGATTTTATCTACGGTCTTTGACCGCGTAGGTTGAACGTTCAAGATCCATATGACTCCGTTGATGGTTGGTGATGGTTGTGTGCTTGGTTATGTCTTTGATGCTTTGGCTTATCGGTGAGCATTAGTTCCCTTAAGCGTTCGTCTCCGGATATTTCTTTAATGTACTTGGCGACCGTCGTTGGAACCAGGTTCTCCCAGGTTTCTCCATGGATTATTTTTCCACGAATCTCCGTTGCGGAGTATGTTTCACGATCGTAGAACGGAATGGGTTCGACGCGATAACCTGCCTCTTTGAACAGCCTTGAGGTTACGGGTTCGTTGGAGTAGACGATGTTGAAGTGGGGTGTTTGTGAGACCAGATGTGATACCCAGAGGTCGTGGATTTTGAGGTCACGGATTGGGATCAAGTAATATTTTGATGCGTCAATTTTTGCTTCATCCATGGCGGCTCTGATCATTGTGACTCGTTCTCCAGCAGTGAATGGGTTTTGTAGTGTGTGGCTGAATTGGGCGCTTCCGATGCCAAGGATCAGTTCCTGAACTTCCTTCAGAATGTGTTGTACGCAGTGAACATGTCCCAGGTGGAATGGTTGAAAACGCCCAATGAATACGCCGCGGTTTTCCTTATCCAAATTATCCAAATCAGTAAACCCTTAGTCTGGTGACCACAAGCACTCTTCGACTACTTTGTCTTCGATGAACTTAACCCCTTCACGTTCCAGCAGGGCGCGTTTGATCGGTCCGCCTTCCGTTGGATTCCGTCCTGGCATGCCGTAGTTGCCTACTTTCAGTGATGAGGGTAGAACACGGTGGCATGGGATGATGAGGGAGATTGGGTTTGTGGCTACGGCTGTTCCGACGGCTCTCGAGTATCGTTTTGAGCCTAATTTCTTAGCGATTGCTCCGTAGGTGGTAACTTGGCCGCGCGGGATCCGGTTCAGTTGAGCGTAAACTTTCTTGCGAAAACTTGAGACGTTCTCAAGAAAATCGACTTTTCTCATTCTCGGACCGTTACCTAAGTATGCACTATAGATGCTATCCACTATAGGAGGGTACTCTGCGTTATTCTTGTCACGGGTCGCAATCAACGCTCTCGGAATCGATTCTTGAACTGACTTCTCAGCTTTGATTCTACTTTCGTTTGAGAAGTTACATGCAACGAGTTCCTGCTTCTCGTTCACTGCAATCGCGAACCAAATCCCATCTCTATTTTCGCTATGAATTTGTATCACGACGGCAGACCTCAACAGGTTAGAGTATAATTAAGTGACAAGAATAAAGCTTGAAGTACCAACGTCCGACGACTCCCGCGTTCATTTTAGTTGAAAGTTCGCAACGAATGGGTTACTTTCATATTCCTCTCTGGCTCATTAGACACTGCATCATCATTACTAGTGGTGGCTTGGACTCGTCGGCGCAGAGCTTAGATTGGATTCGTCAACGTACCGGTCTTGATCCAGCTGCCAGCCTCGAGTCTCTCTCATTCGTCTCCACAACGTCTTCCACCATCTGCATGGACTGTCGTGGTGGTCGTATGCTCTGCGGAAAATCCAGGTGCCCAATTTTGTCGAAGGCGGAAGTGATTGTTAAGCATCTTCCACAATTTAATTCGGATCAGATTGATGGATCGAGTCCTCCAGGTGCATTCGTGGGGCAGTTTGGGTATCCGAACGTTTACGTCGGCCCGCTAATTCCGCCCATGAAGGGAGATACGCGGCATCTCGACATGCCTGAGTTGTGGCTTGGGAAGGATATTCAAACCATAATCGATTACCGGTTCAGCTTGATCCGTGGTAAGGCACGCGTGGATGTTCATGATGCAGCTGACCCGTCGGCGTACTTGGTTGATCTCCATGATCTGGCATTGTCTCAAGCGTCGGTTGATGTAGATGCCCGGTTTAGTAAGAAGCCTCGAATGGCCGTGGCGCTTAGTGAGGAGACTCAACCCTTCGGGCCCTCAGCCCTGATAAGGGACCTGAAGATTTCTCCGAGTACGGGAGATAGGAAACTTGAAGCCGTATACTATGATGGGGACCAGTTGGCGAATGGAGGTATAGTGGACCTATACAGGAACGGGGTTGAAGTTTCTCGAATCCAGAAAATCTTGAGCCTCGGAATGCTCGGTATTCAGAAGCAACGTAAGATTGTTCCAACCCGTTGGGGTATCACGGCGGTTGATGAGACATTATCCAAACATCTTCTTCGTTCAATCAAACATTATCCACCCGTTGACAAATATCAGGTGTACAAATACAATTACTTGGACAACGTTTACTCAGCAATATTCTCACCACGCAACTGGGAGTTTGAATGGATTGAGGCTTGGTTTCCTGGAACCGCATGGAACGAAACAGGCTCAGTACCAGCAATGATGGGTGATCATGAGCCTTACGAAGGA
>Ga0209517_10001805_pt1 | contig 31401 bp, 26 predicted proteins | sample PeaSoiMetSII2010_FD_187695 | JGI IMG/M metagenome (GOLD analysis project Ga0209517, IMG submission 187695) | Peat soil microbial communities from Weissenstadt, Germany - SII-2010 (SPAdes) (version 2) | ecosystem: Environmental > Terrestrial > Soil > Wetlands > Peat | place: Germany...
CGAGGGCGATATCTTGTCTCGCGTGCCTTGGCAGAAGGCAGATGTCACGCCGCTGTTCAATTTGGAGTTGAGCCTCGAGGAAAAGCGCGACATCGAAATACGAACCGGGCTCGAAGAAAAATTGACCGGCTTGCTACCTAAAACGCCGCAGGATCTCGGCGGCGGCCGCGAGTTAAAGCTTGACTACGCATATGCTGCGGCACACCTGCTGGAAACGGTCCCCAATCCGTGGGTTGGATACGATTTTGTGGAGCGAACCTTCACCGCCCTGCTAGCGAAGTGGAAAGGGAAAGAAAGACTTGTGGCGAGTAACCTCGTATTCATCTTGGAGGAGCTACGTAAGCGCCTCGAAGCCGAGCGCGACCGCTTGGCAGAAGAGGTATTTAACAGCTTGCTGGATGAAGACAAGATGCGCTTCATGGTGGTCCTGCATGACCTCGGGATGAACCGCCTGCCGAAGAAGATCGAGGTCCCGAAGTCCCTTGTGAGAGCCACCCGGCTCGATGGCAACCAATTCGAATTGAATCTGTTCGATCCCGTGCCTCTGGACTCCCTAAACTCGCTGGAACGCGAGGTTGCTACCTTCCTTGACGAGCAAAGCAAACTCTATTTCTGGTACCGGAATATTCCTCACCATGGGTATTTCGTCCAGGGCTGGCAGAAGTCGCGAATATATGCGGATTTTATTTTTACTACGCAGGGTACTGGGAACGGCAAGAAGGGTTACCGTAAGGTTTTCGTGCTCGAAACCAAGGGCAAACACCTCAAGAATGAAAACACAGATTACAAGAAGTCTGTGTTCGCGCTTTGCAACGAACACGCGAAACGCACGAACTGGAACGAACTCGCACCAACCATGCGGGATAAAGAGATTAACTACGAAGTCGTTTTCCAGGATGAATGGCAGCGGCGGCTCAACGAGCTCCTGGCCGAATAAACCCTGGGGCTGAGGGGTCAGCCTATTCCCCGCTGAAATTCGAACCACCCGCCCCGCCCTTCCACCCCGACAAAAATGAACCGCTCGTACCATTGACCTAACCTTAATCCAACGTTACGAATATCTAAGCAGTGCGCAGTCCCTAAGCGCGGGGCTGGCCCGGGTCCGGGCTGTCAATCGTCTCTGCGATTGCAGAGCAATCGACTCAGCCCGGGGTAGAACTTAGTTCACCCCGCTGCAGGCTCGCGCCGGCTCACTGAGGCTTTCTGTAGCTCATCCGCCGAGGCGGACAAGGCACTTAGGTGTTGAATTGGCATTTAGGATCAAATTCGAACGCAACCCCAATCCCGGCCCACTCCGCATCCGCAGCAAAGGCGTCGCGCCCGCAATCCTTCACGACATAACCCGAAAAGCCGCCGCCCTCCGGAAGGAGAAGAACCAAACAATCGGGACACTAAAATATTGTTTTTCCCGTAACTCACTGAAAGCAAAGGACCGACTTCAAAACAATCGGGACACTAGAGGGGTATTTTCCCGCACAACGGAAACGGCCTCATCGATTTTTGTTTCGGTTAGAACCGGCCCCCACCCTTTGTTTTCTTCAACTTACAGAAATTTTAAATGAACCCTTGTTTCGGTTAGACAAAGGAGGTGCGCCCGAGCCTTCATCTTCGTAGGGGCGCCGGCTTGCTGCGCCCCCTGTTCTTTCAAGAACAGGCTCCGGCTGAACTTGGCCTGCCAATCGGGTCACTGTCCCGCCGTACTATTTTCGCGAACGACGCGTCACGTTAACCTTTCAATCTGATGCCCCATAGCCGCGACTCCAAACGTCGCAGCAAGAGGCTCGGTCTCCGCGTTCCGGTTCGCATTTATGGTCGCACCGCGGATGACAGGCCCTTTCGCGACACGACAGAAACGTTGCACGTGAATGCTTTCGGCGCGCGGGTCGAGCTTGGCGCGCTCGTCACGCCCGGACAGACTATTCTCCTCGTCCACGGAATCACCGAGGAGGAGAAGGAATGCCGCGTCGTAGATGTCCGGCCGAACAGCCAGGGGAAATGGAAAGTGGGCCTCGCGTTCGTTAAGCCCGAAGGAAACTTCTGGCACATGTATCAACCGCTCGTTACCGCGGGCGCAGAAAGGGACGACAATGTGGAATAACGCACCTGGGAATCAACCGCCGGCCCCCAAGAGCAGCTACACCGCGTATGACGATTTCAAGTCGCCGTCCGCGCCGCAGCAGCAACAGCAGGTGTCGCGCGACGTCGCCAATCTCGGCCCCGGCCTCACGCTGAAAGGCGAACTCACCGGCCAGGAAGATGTCTATCTCGATTGCAAGGTCGAGGGACCGGTGAATTTCGGCGGCAATCGCGTGACCATCGGCCGCAGCTCGGTGGTCGAGGGCGATGTCGTCGCGCGCGAAGCCGTGCTGCACGGCAAGCTCAGCGGCGATCTCCGGGCGCACGATCGCGTCGAAGTGAAGAAGGGCGGCTCGCTCATCGGCGACCTGGTTACCGGCCGCATCTCGATCGAGGAAGGCGCTTATTTCAAGGGCCACATCGAGGTCGATCCCAGCAACAAGCCGCTCAAGGGCGATCTGGGCACGATTCTGCCGCGCGCCGAAAAAGCATAATCGAATTTCGCGGAGCAGTAGCGCAGGCACTCCTGCCTGTGCCGGTTTTCGGTTAAGCCCTATCGCCAGCCGCGCACACAGCCAGGAGTGCCTGCGCTACCGTTTTACGGCGCCGCACTTGCGGCTCGCTGCACGCGTTGCCGGCCCAAATAAAAAAGCACCACGCCGACTCCCACCAGCGCTCCCGTAGCAATCACAATTTTCGCTACCGCCAGAATCTTGTGCGGCTCTTCGGAGGGCGGCACGAGCGACAGCACGATTGTCACTACCGAAGTGATGAAACCCAGCGTGCCCACAAAGTACGCGACGCGCTTTCCGCCCGGAATGCGAATCACATCCGCCGCGGCCGGCTCGCGCTGCAAGCGAATCAGCGCCGCAAATAAATACAGATACGGAATGAAATAGGTGATGATGCCCATGCTGACCAAAACTTCGTACGCGCCGTAGACGCTCGCGCCTGCCTGTCCGAGAAAAATGAATACAATCGCGCACGCCGCCTGCGTGAGCAGCGAGACATGCGGGCTGTGCCAACGCGGGTGTAGCTTTCCGAACGCCGGCGGAAGATAGCGATCGATCCCCGCGACAAACGGCATGCGACCGCAGGCGGCGAACCACGCGCCCAGCGCTCCGAGATTGCTGATGGTGATGAGCACCGCCGTCACGTTGGAAAGACCGCCGAGCCCAATTTTCTGCGCGGCGTGCGATGTCGCTTGCATGATTCCCTGGAGCCCGGACAGCTCGCTCGCCGGCAGCGCCACAAGCATCGCCACGCTGCCGAGAATGTAGCCTGTGGTGACCACCACGCCGGCGATGATCAGCGCGCGCGGCATGTTCCGGCGCGGATTTTTGATCTCATCACCGAGGCACGACGCCGATTCGCTTCCTCCCAGCGCGAACACGATCGTGGCCCAGAACAGCACATCCTGAAAATGCGCGTGCGGGACCAGCTGCGATGGCGCGAATGATGTCGCCGAGCCAAATTTCCACCAGCAAACGATGCCGATGAAATACAGAATTCCGATGGGAATCCAGGTACCGATTCCGCCGGCGTTGTGCACCCATTTCCCAACGGAAAGTCCGAGGACGTTCGTCACCGTGCCAAGCAAAATCCCGAACAGCGCGAACAGAATGAAATAGAGTTTGCTGTTCTGCAGATGATTCCAGCTCGCCGGCCCGATGAATAGCGCATTGCTGGCGGCGAAATAAAGGATGGAAGGAAAATAGGGAATATTGCTGGTCCAATACATCCAGCCGGACATAAACCCGCCGAAATCGCCGAAGGCTTTCTTGCTCCAGACATAAAGCCCGCCTTCGTTTGGATAACGCGAGGTGAGCTCGATCACCGCAAGCGCAAGAGGAAGATAAAACGCGCACCAGGCCATCAGCCAGATGACCACCGCGCTCGCTCCGGCCGTCGCCGCGGTGGCAATCCAGCGCAGGCTGATGCCGGTGACGATATAAAATAAAAGAAGGTCTCGAAACCCCATCACGCGTCGCGGACGGTTCGAGACCTCGTTTTCCGGCATGATCCCTCGCACTCGGCGAAGTCAAATGGCCGCGCCATAATGCAACGGGACGCAATGAAATGCGAGAGCTTCGCTGACTATTTCTTGTCGTGGCCGTAATATTCGTAGGCCGACATTGCTTTTTCTCCGCCCTTTTTCCAGACGCGCGTTTCTTCCGGCAATTTTCCGAGCACGCGCGCCATCTCGCGAATGTGCGATGCCACCGCGCCGCAACACGCGCCGATGTAATTCACGCCGATTTCGCGTGCTTTCCGGGCATACTCTCCCATCTCGCCACGGCTCAATTGATAGGGATCGAGCTCGGTCGGAAATGCGGGCAAGCTGGTGAAATCGGGATTCTTATCTGTCGTGCGAAAAGCCACCGGCTGGCACGCCAGATACGCGCTCACCGCTTTGCGCATTTCCGCCATCAACGGCAGGGTATGCTGCGGGCTGCGCAGGCAATTGATCCCGGTGATGTCGGCTCCCGCATCCACCAACGCGCGCGCGCATTCCGCCGGCGTCTTTCCTTCGGGCGTCTTCGGCTCCATTTCGAAGCACATCGTTACCATCACCGGCAATTCCGTCTTCTTCGCGCGCTCGACGCACAGCAACGCTTCGCCGAGATATGAAAACGTTTCGCCGATGATGAAATCGATTCCCTCGCTCACCTGCACGTCGAGCTGCTCATCGAAAAGTTTCCGCACGCGATCGCGCGAAGCCTTATCGGTCGGCTCATACATCCAGGTCAGGCTCAAGTTCCCGGCCACAAGGCAGCGGTCGCCCGCCACATCCTTCGCAATCCGAACAGCCGCGCGATTCAGATCCGCCAGCCGGTCTTCGAGTCCCACCGTCGCCAGCTTGTCGCGGCTGGCATAAAAAGTGAGCGCTTGCAGCACATCCGCGCCCGCCTCCCGGAACTCCACATGCAATTCGCGCAGCGCCTCCGGATTGGTCAGCGCCACCTCCGGCGTAAACGGTCCCGCCCGCACCCATCCGCGCTTCTCCAACTCCAGCAAATATCCGCCGTCCCCAAGAACAGTTCCCTCTTTCAATCTCTCCAAAATCCCCTTCTTCATTTCCATCCTCCACAAGCGAATGCTCGAATCCATTCAGCAATTCGAAACGGTTGTCATCCTGCGGCCCCGCGCACTTCGGGGCCTAAGGATCTAAACGTCAACCCGCTCAAGCCATTGCGCGCCTCAAATCCTTCAACACCTGCCGCGCCGCGTTATATCCCGGCGCGCCGGTCACTCCGCCTCCCGGATGCGCGCCCGCGCCGCACAAATAAAGCCCCGCTAGCGGCGTCCGATACCGGGCCCAGCCAGCTACCGGCCGCATGAAGAAAAGCTGCTCGAGCGACAAATCGCCGTGAAAAATATTCCCCTCGGTCAATCCATACGTGCGCTCGAGATCGAGCGGCGTCAAGACTTGCCGCGCCACGATCGATCCAGGCACGTTCGGGGCGTATTGCGCGATCATTTTCACCACGCGATCGCCAAGTAGCTCGCGTTTCTCATCCCACTTCCCCTCGCGCAGCTTGTAAGGCACATACTGCACGAAACAAGTCATGATGTGCTTCCCCGCCGGCGCGAGCGTGTTATCGACATTCGAAGCCACCACGCAATCCACCCACAGCTCCTCTGGCAAGTCCCCGAACTTCGCAATGTCGTAGCAGCGCTGCGCAAATTCAAGCGAAGGAACCAACGTGAAAAAAGATCGCTGACCGATAGGCCAGTCGCGCGGCATCCCCTTCACGCGCGGCTCTTCGCTTAAGACAAAATTCACTTTCGCGCACGGTCCCGCCATCTTGATTCCGTCAATCGCGCGCCGGAATTCCTCCGGCAAGTCATTGGCCTCGACCAAACCTAAAAACGTCCGCTTCGGATCCGCGTTCGAAAGCACCAGTTTCGAACGGATCTCAGTCCCGTCTTCCAAAATCACTCCGCGCGCCCGCCCATTCCGTGCATCAATCTTCGCCACCGGCGCCGACACGCGAATCTCCGCCCCAAATTTCCGCGCCGCTTCCGCCAAAGCCTGCGTAATCGACCCCATTCCTCCGATCACGTGCCCATAAAATCCCTGAATCTCTCCGTCGCCGCCGCTCAAGAGATGAAACAACAATCCGAGCGCCGATCCATTGTCATAAGGCCCGCCGTGCTTCCCATAAACATTGTTCGCCAGAATCAGCGTCTTCATCTTCTCCGATTCGTAATTGCGATCGAGAAACTCCCCGAGACTCCCCGTGAAAAACGCCACAAACTGCGCCACTTCCTCGCCCGAAATCCCGCGAAATCTTTTCCCCGCGCGCAGCAGTTCCATCCAGCCGGAAATCCCATTCGCGCCCACATCCGGCGGCGGCTCTAGAAAAAACGGCTGCAGATAACGCGTCAGTTTCTTCAATTGATCATCGACGCGCGCAAACGTCTCCGCATCGCGCACCGAAATCTTGCGAAACTCCTGCAAAGCCCGCTCGCGCTCCGCCCACCACGGCAGCACCGTATCGTCAGGAAACGCGACCAGAATCGCCGGATCGCAAGGCACCATCCGCAAGCCGTGCGCGCCGAGATTCAAATCGCGAATCACCGTCGGCCGCAACATGCTCGCGATGTATGAGGTCGTCGAAGCCCGGCACCCCGGCGCGATCTCCTCGGTCACGCAGCAGCCGCCCACGACCTCCCGCCGCTCGAGCACCAGCGTTGAAAGTCCCGCGCGCGCGAGATATGCCGCCGCGGTCAGCCCGTTGTGCCCCGCGCCGACCACAATCGCGTCGTAGATTTCCCGCCCGGCCGCGCCCATGGGCTCCTTTGACCCTCAGTCAGAATCTAGTTGCTAATCTGCCCGCAATCATATTACATTGCGTGTTTCGCGCGCTTTATATGATGTGACTTCAGGTCATCATGGCCCATAAATCCCAATCCGCCGTATTCAGCCCGGCCCCGCGCTCGGAGGCACCCCCGCGCCCGCGCCTCGAAGCCAAGCGCGCCCGGATCGTCGAAACCGCCATGCGCCATTTCGCCGAGCAGGGCTATCACAATGCGCGCATCGAAGATCTCGCTTCGGAGCTCAACGTTGCGAAAGGCTCGATCTTTCAATATTTCGGCAGCAAGGCCGGCCTATTTCTCGAGGTCTACAAACGCGCGGCGCGTTCCTTCGCGAAATATTTGGATTGCCCCGCACCGGTGCGCGAGAAAGGATTCTTCGAGGTCTTGCGCTACTGGCTGGTGCGCACCGAGCACATGCTCCATGAAGACTGGATCCCCTATCGCGTCGTTCTAGTAGGGAATTATGGCGTGGACCTGGCGCTCAAGCGCGAAATCAATCGCTTCCTCATTGCCGAAGATCCCTACGGCAGCGCCGCGGCCGTGCGTTTCGCCCTCTCGCGCGGCGAAGTCCGCACCGACGTCGATCCCGCGCTGATCGCCTCGATTCTCGAATGGACCGTCGAACGCTTCCAAGACGCGCTTCTCACCGAAGAGCTCGACCCCGGCCTTTTCCCGCATCCGGGCGATCAAGAAAAGAACAAAGTTCGAATCCAACAGTTTCTAGCGGTGCTTCGCGGCGCCATCGGCGCGCGCTCGACGCGCGCGCACCCGGCAGATTAATGCGCAAGCTGTAACGCAACACGGAGCAAGCCATGGAACAAACCGTCCAGGAAATTCTCTCCATCTACGACGACAAGGCCGCTCTTTCCGACGCTTACACGATTCCGGCGCCCTGGTATTTTGACGAGCGCATCGCCGAACTCGAGCGCCGCCGCGTCTTCGGCAAGACCTGGCAAGGCATCGCCCGCACCGATCAACTCGCCAAGCCCGGCCAATTCATCACCGCGCAAATCGCCGGCGAACCCGTGGTCGTCGTCAGAGGCAATGACAATATCCTTCGCGCCTTCTTCAACGTTTGCCGCCATCACGCCGCCGCGGTGATGACCGAGCCCGAAGGCCAGGCCCAACATCTTCGCTGCCCGTATCACGGCTGGACTTACGGCCTCGACGGCGCGCTCAAAGGCATGACCGAATTCGAAGGCGTCTGCCAATTCGAGCGCTCGCAAAATGGACTCGTTCCCATTCGCGTGGAAACTTGGGAAAATTTCGTCTTCATCAATCTCGATCCCAAAGCCGAGTCGCTCGAGAAATTTCTAGGCGGCCTGGTGAAGCGCGTGAAGCCGCTGCAACTCGGCAAGCTGCAATTTTTTGAGCGCCGCAGCTACGAACTGAAATGCAATTGGAAAGTGTACGTCGATAATTTCCTCGACGGCGGATATCACGTTCCGCATCTGCACAAAGGCCTCAACAGCGTCCTGGAGTACGTGAACTACACCATCGAAAACGAAGACCGCTTCTGCGTGCAAGCCAGCCCGCTGAAAGATTCGCACGAAGACGCCGACGCCTCCGCCACGCGCAAAGGCGACATGGCCTACTATTTCTGGCAGTACCCGAATTTCATGGTGAATTGGTACGAGGGCTATCTGGATACGAACCTGGTCCTCCCGCTAGCTCAAGATCGCTGCCTGGTAATTTTCGATTTCTATTTCGAGAAAACAGATGACGCAGCCGCCAATTACAATCGCCAGAGCATAGCCGTAAGCCATCGCGTGCAAGAAGAGGATGTAGATATCTGCGAAGCCGTCCAACGCGGCCTCAATTCCCAAGCCTACGTAGCGGGCCGCCTAAGCGTGAGACGCGAAGCCGGCGAACACCTCTTCCATCGCCTGCTAGCCGCCGACCTAAAAGGCACGCAAGCCGCCGCAGCACGGTAGCGCTGGCGTCCCCGCCGGCATCTTACGAGCACAATCTCAGCCACGGGCGGAATTCACGCGCGGATTACATATCTGAATCTCGTACGTTGGTTGACGCAAACGTCCGTCCGCGCCCAGCGATCTCGCTAACTTCCCGGTCGTCGGATGCCGGCGGGGACGCCGGCGCTACCCACCTGTGTCATAATCCGCGCGTCGTCAACTCGGGAGGTCACTATGTCCGCCACGCAGACGCGCGGTCTAAATTTTCCTCGCCCGCCACAATTCGCAAACGTCGCCGACGAGCGCCGCCACCGCAAAGAACGCCTGGCCGCCGGCTTCCGCCTGTTTTCCAAATTCGGCTTCGATGAGGGCGTCACCGGTCACATCACCGCCCGCGATCCGGAACTCACCGATCATTTCTGGGTCAATCCGTTCGGCATCCACTACAGCGAAATCCGCGTCTCGAATTTGATGTTGGTGAACGACAAGGGCGAGATCGTCGAAGGCAAGCACCCCCTCAACGGCGCCGCCTTCGCCATCCACTCGCAAATTCATCGCGCACGCCCCGACGTGAACTCCGCCGCTCACGCCCATTCGCTCTACGGCAAAGCCTGGGCCTCGCTCGGCCGCCCACTAGATCCAATTACGCAAGATTCATGCGCATTCTTCGAGGATCACGCAGTCTTCGCGGATTTTACGGGGGTCGTTTACGAAACTTCGGAAGGCGAGCGCATCGCCCAAACATTAGGCGAGAAAAAAGCAGCGATCCTGCGCAATCACGGAAATCTGACGGTGGGCCGCACGGTAGATGAAGCCGTCTGGTGGTTCATAACCATGGAACGAAGCTGCCAAGCGCAATTACTAGCCGAAGCCGCCGGCAAACCAATCCCCATCGATCGCGAAAACGCCCTACTAACGCGCAATCAAGTAGGCAGCCACGAAGCCGGCTGGTTCCAATTTCAACCGCTCTGGCAAATGATCACCAAGGCGCAGCCCGATCTGTTCGACTAGTAGCGCCAGCGGGGACGCCGGCGCTACTGTCCTAATCAAAAATCACGGTCTTGTTCCCGTATAACAAAATCCGGCTCTCGATATGCCACCGCACCCCGCGCGACAAAACCACTTTTTCCAAATCCCTGCCCTTCTGAATCAAATCCTTGAGCGTATCGCGATGCGAAATCCTCACCACATCCTGCTCGATAATCGGCCCATCATCCAAAACTTCCGTCACGTAATGACTCGTCGCTCCGATTAGTTTCACTCCGCGCTGATAGGCCTGCAGATGCGGCTTGCCGCCCACAAATGCCGGCAAGAACGAATGATGAATATTGATGATGCGATGCGGATAATTCCGGATGAAATCCGTCGAGAGCACCTGCATGTAGCGCGCCAACACAATCAAATCGATCTTTAGCGGCGCGAGCAGTTCTAATTCTCGCCTCTCCGCCTCCGCTTTGTTCTCCTTCGTCACCGGCACAACCTGCAGCGGCACGCGATAAAAATCCGCCAGAGCCTGCACGTCCGGATGATTGCTGATAATCAAAGGAATCTCGCAAGCCAGCTCGCCGCTGCGATGCCGGTAAAGCAAATCCGCGAGGCAGTGATCGTACTTCGAAACAAACAGCGCCACGTTCGGCCGCCGGCCAGACGAAGCCAGCCGCCATTCCATCCGAAACTTTTCCGCGATCGGCGAAAAATGCCGCGCGAAATCGCCCATCGGGATCGCAAAATCCGCCAAATCCCATTCGACGCGCATTAAGAAAAGCCCCAGGTCCTCATCCTGATGCTCGTCCGCGTGCAAAATATTCCCGTTATTGCGAAAAATAAATTCCGCAATCGCCGCGTTGAGCCCCTTTTGATCCGGGCAACTGATCAATAAAATCGCACTGTTCTTGCTTCGCGCCAATCTTCCTCCCTCAACGCCCCATCACTGCAGGTCCCGCGTCACCTGCTCCTTCCACTCTTTCTTCCGTATGATTTTTGCATTCTCCCGCGCTATCCGCTGGTACTGATATTTCAAATACTTTGCATCACTCGAAAGATCCAGCACCGACTGAAAAAGAATCACGCGCCCCTGCAGCGAAATCTTGGTAAACGCCACGCCATGCACCGAGCTCTGTTCCGGATGATCGTCCGACGCCTGGTAAAACAACTCCTCGCTATATTCCTCGACGCCCCATGGAAATCTCGCGCTGGCCGTGCCGTGCCAATGCACGCGCGCGGTGCGATGCGCCTCGTCCCGCATCACCTCAAAAGTTCCCGGCCAAGCCCCGCCCGTATGCCTGTACTCCGGCAAAGACGGATCGGGATGCGACGACGGAAAATGCGGCACCGTAGCCGCCGACACGGGCACCGTCGGCAACACCAGCCGCGAAGCAGCGTCAGCGTCGCCGCCAAATTCAAGCGTCGTGGTCATCGGATACGGTGTCGGCCAGAACATTGGCCACAGCGCATTCGAAATCGCCAAGCGAATGCGGTGCCCGCGCGGAAACACCCACGAAGTCACGTGCAAATCGAAGCCGATCCGGTACGTGATTCGCGGATCGAGCTCCTGCGGCTGATCCGCCGAAATTCGCTGCGCCCCATTGAAGCCCGCGCCGGTAATCAATGTGGTCGTTCCATCCGGCGCCACATCCGAAAGCCGCGCCACCCAATCCGCCAGCGGCGCATTTGCCGAGACATTCAGCTCCACGTGCGGAAATCCGAGAATCGCCGTCTCGTTTTCTACCGGCGCCGAGTCGTAAACCAAACTGAACGCATCCGCCGGCCGCTGATCGTTCGTCAACTCGCCCCACCAGAATCCGGCTTCGATCCCCGCGGTCGGAATGTAGCGCAATTTGTCGGTGCCAATTTTCGGCGCTGCATCATTCAATTCATGGTTCGCACTGAGATACAGCGTCTTCTCTTTCGTTCCCGCCGGCGGCCAGGAATTTTCTTCGCGCCACTCGCCCGGAATTTCATTCAACTCGAGGCCCGGCGGATACCAGTGGCGCTGGTAAACATCGAGCTTGGGCTCGTTCTCAATCCCATTCTGCGTGCCCTTCAACCAGCGGTCCCACCAACGCACGGCCATCTCGCGCCACTCAAATTCCGGCCCGGGCACCGCACCATTCGGATAAGTGTGATTCCACGGCCCCAGCACCGCCTTCACCGGAGTTTTCATCTTCGTCAGGAATCGCGGAATCGTGTCGCGATAGCCGTCGAAATATCCGCCGATTAAAAACACCGGAATCTGAATCGAGTCATACACCGGCTGCGCCAAAGGCTGCCGCCAGAAATCTCCATCGCGCTGATGGCGCAAATAAGTGATGAACCACGGCGGTGAATCAAATCGCGGCGCCAGATGTTTCTCATCCATCGGAAAATCCGGAGTCGCCGCCATCATCAATTCCTGATCCATTCCCAATTCAAATTCGTCCGCGTGCAAAATTCCGTCAATGTAGTGAATGTCGTCGTGAAAAAGCTGCTCGGTGGCATGCGCCGCGATGATCGTCTTCAATGCCGGTGGCCGCCGCGAAGCCAGTTGCAGCGCATTGAATCCGCCCCAGGAAATTCCCATCATCCCCACGTTTCCGTTCGACCACGGCTGCGCAGCCAGCCAGGCGATTACCTCGAGCCCATCCTTCTGCTCCTGCTCCGAATATTCCCGCTCCGGCGGCGTGCCCTCGCTGGTGCCGGTGCCGCGAATATCCACCTTCGCGCAAACGTATCTGTGCGGCACAAAATACGAATACATCTCGTAGTCCCACTGCTCTTCCCAATCATCTTTCCGGTAAGGCAGGTATTCGAGAATCACCGGAAATTTGTCGGTAGGCTTGGCGTCCGCCGGCGAATAAAGGGAAACCGCCAATCGCACGCCATCGGACATAGGAATCCACGCCTTCTCAATCCGCACGCCTTCCTTAGTAACAACCGGCTTAGCCGCCGTCTCCGCGGAAGGCGTCTGCGCAGCCACCGGCGCCGGTGTCTGTGCCGGAGCTTGCGCCTCAGCAGAGGCTTTTGGTGCCGCCTGACTTTGGGGCGCCGCCTGATTTTGTTCCGGCTCCTGCGTTTGCACCCGCTGCGCACCGCCAAGCGCAATCATCGCCGCCAACCCCATCGCAGTAACCGGCACGCCCGCACCCAACAAAATTCTCCCCGCCGAAAATCTCTTCATGAATTCCCCTATGCAGCTATGAATGGTCCGCCAAAGTTGCCGCGCTCTTCGGCCCCTCTGAAATCTCAAATCTGAAATAAATTCTCTTCGAGATCCGCCCCTCGCATTCGGCCCGCAGCCTACCACACTTCATTCAACCCAATCCCCCGGCCGCCTTTCCCTCCTGTCCCACCTGTACCAGAATCCCATTGCGCCCCCGCCCCGCCCAACGCTATCATTATGTTTTCCGGAGGCACCCATGGATTGGACGACCCCAAGCTTCGAAGAAATCAACCTCAACTGCGAAATCAGCTCCTACGCCAACGCCGAACTCTAGTCTCACCCCATGCAGGTAAAAATCCTCGGCTCAGCCGCCGGGGGAGGCTTTCCGCAGTGGAATTGCGCCTGCTCGAATTGCGCCCGCCTGCGCGCCGGCACGTTTCACGGCAGCGCGCGCACGCAAGCCCAGCTAGCCGTCCGCGAAACCGGCAGACGCTGGTGCCTGATCAACGCCTCGCCCGATCTCCGCGCGCAGATTCTCGCTGATGCGGACTTTACGCCGCGAGCGGCACCGCGTGATTCTCCGATCGCCGCGGTGGTGCTCAGCGGCGCGGATGTGGATCAAGTGGCCGGGCTTCTGCACTTGCGCGAATTCCATTCCTTCCGGATTTACGGCACAGCTTACGTCGAAGCGCTGCTGCACGAAGAAAATTCCATTTTCAGCGCGCTGCACCAGACGCACCCGCAGGCGGAATGGAAATTGATTTCGGCCGGCAAGACCGCCGACGTGCAGGCGACGGATGGAAGCGCGCTGGGCCTGAAAATTACGGCGGTGAGAATCGCGGCCAACGGCCCCTCATATGCGCGGCAGAAATTTTCCTCTGCGGGGGACGAGACGACAGAGGCGGTGCTGGGGATTTACGTCGAGGCGCCGAATGGCGCGAAGATTTTTTGCGCGCCGACGCTGCCGCGGATGGAAGATTCCTGGGTGGCAGACTGGAATTCGTGCGACGCAATTTTGATTGATGGCACGTTCTGGTCCGACGACGAACTAGTCCGCACCCGCGGCGGCGGCAAATTCGCCCGCGGCATGGGCCATCTACCCATCTCCGGCCCCGGCGGCACGCTCGAGCGCCTCGCCAAAATCACGCGTCCGCGCAAAATCTACTACCACATCAACAACACCAATCCCATCCTCGACGAAGACAGCCCCGAACATCGCGCCGTGCGTGAAGCCGGCTGGGAAATCGCGTACGATGGAATGGTCCTGGATTTATAAATCAACTTATGAGTGCACCCTCGTCATCCTCAGCCGACAGCAGCGATCTAGCCGCCCGCCTGCGCCAAATCGGCGAAGAGCGCTATCACCATCGCCATCCCTTCCACCTGCGCATGCACGAAGGCCAACTCACTCGCGGCCAGCTCCAAGCTTGGGCACTCAATCGCTACCACTATCAAAGCCGCATTCCCATCAAAGACGCCGCCATTCTCGCGCGTTGCGAAGACGCCGATCTCCGCCGCGCCTGGCGCAAGCGCATCATTGATCATGATGGGGATCACGATGGCGACGGCACCAAACCCGGCGGCATAGAAAAATGGCTGCGCCTGGTAGAAGCCACAGGCCTGAAACGCGACCAAGCCACAAGCGGCGAAGGCGTCCTACCGGCGACGCGTTACGCGGTAGACGCCTACGTCCATCTAGTCAGCGAAAAATCGCTGCTAGAAGCGATCGCCTCTTCGCTAACCGAAATGTTCTCCGGCTCGCTGATCACTCTGCGCATGGATCGCCTGCGCCAGCATTACCCGTGGCTCACCAGCGGCCTAGCGTATTTCGAAGGTCGCCTAATGCAAGCCCCCGAAGACGCCACTTTCGCGCTCGCATGGGTAACGCAACACGCCCGCACTCCAGCCGAACAAGATCTAGCCTGCAACGCCCTGCGCGCCAAATGCGACATCCTCTGGGCCCAGCTAGACGCTCTCTATTTCGCCTACGTCGAACCGGGATGGCCGCCCCCAGGCGCATTCCAAATCGCCGACGCAGATCGCGCGAAAAAATAACCATGCCGCGTCCATCGCCAGATTCCAAACCGCGCCTGGCCCCAGGCTGCCGCCTAAGCGACGCCCCCACTCAACAAGCCACGCTGCTGATGCCCGAAGGCGCCCTAAAACTCCGCGGCCCAGGCTTGCAAATCCTCCGCAGTTGCGACGGCCAACACACGCTAGCCGAAATAGTCGCCACTCTCCAATCCCAATTCCGCCAAGCCGATCCAAAAAAAGTAGAAAGCGACACGACCGAATTCCTAGAACAACTAAACGCCCGTCGCGCGGTAGATTTCGAATGAAAAAAGTAGCGCCGGCGTCCCCGCCGGCATCCGACGACCGCAATCGCGACCCACAACCGCCGCCCAATCGCGGACCCCAAAAGTCTGACTTCATGCCCGGTCCTCTAGCCCTAATCGCCGAACTAACCCACCGCTGCCCTCTCCACTGCGTCTATTGCTCGAATCCCCTCCAAATGAAACCCCGCACCGAAGAACTCTCAACCGCAACTTGGATTGACGTCTTCAAACAAGCCGCCAATCTAGGCGCATTACAACTAGATCTAACCGGTGGCGAGCCTCTAGCCCGCGCCGACCTAACCGAACTAATCGCCGCCGCCCGCTCCGCCAAGCTCTACACCAATCTAATCACCTCAGGCATAGGCCTAACGCCCGAGCGCTTCGACGCGCTAGTCCGCGCAGGCCTCGATCACATCCAAATAAGTTTTCAGGATTCTCAAGCCGCGCAAGGCGATGAATTCGCCGGCACCACCGCTCACGAGAAAAAGCTAGCCATAGCCGCAGCAATCAAAAAACATCGCATAGGCTTCACGCTGAATTTCGTAGTTCACCGCGGCAATCTAGTCCGTCTCGAAGAAATGATCGCCCTAGCCGAAAATCTAGGCGCCCAAAAAGTAGAAATCGCCCACGTCCAATACTACGGCTGGGCCACAGAAAATCGCGCCGCACTACTGCCAACGCGCCTCCAACTCGATCGCTCCCTAGAAATCATCCAAGCCGCCGAAGCCCGTCTCCGCGGCCGCCTGCGCGTGGACTACGTTGTCCCCGATTACTACGCGCGTTACCCCAAAGCCTGCATGGGCGGCTGGGGCCGCAAGCTAATGCTAATCGACCCCTCAGGCGAAGCCTTACCGTGTCACGCCGCGAGAGTAATCCCGAATCTCCATTTCGAAAATGTAACGAAGCGCCCGCTGGAATGGATCTGGCAAGAATCCGAAAGCTTCCAAAAATTCCGCGGCGAAGACTGGATGCAAGAACCCTGCCGCACGTGCGACCGCCGCACAATTGACTTCGGCGGCTGCCGCTGCCAAGCCCTACTCCTAGCTGGCGACGCCGCGCTAACAGATCCAGTCTGCTCGCTATCCCCCAAACACGACCTAGTCACAGCAATAACAGACCGCTCCAATTTCCCAGCAACGCACGCCCTCGCATCCAGCTCCGAATCCACTCTAGTCACGCCATCCTGGATTTACCGCCCCAACCCTTCGTAGAAGTTATCTCACCCGCTTCTTCCGCGCGTCGTACCGATTCCGTCTGCGATTACCGCGCGAACGCGCTGAAATCAGCAACTCTGGCCTTCCGCGCCGCATCCCTCATTGTTACACTTTCTTGAATCGTCAACGGCGACCACCGCTACGATTCCGCGGGAGGACACAAATGCCAAAGAGAGGCGCGTCCACTCTCGGATCTTTCCGATTGCTGTTTTCTCTTGGATTCTTGCTCTTCGCAACGAATCTGATCGCACAAGAGAAATCCGCGACTCCGCCGGCAAACAAGCCCAGCGATGAATCGGTGCCTGTCATCGTCGATGCAGCAAAGATCGAAGGAGGATCGGAACTCAGTGCCGACGAGAAAGAGTCGATCGCCAATGGTCTGCAAGGTGAAACTGCCCATTCGGACTGGTTAGATCGACTGAGCGCGAAGGCTACAAAGCAACTTCAGGACGATGGATTTCTTGACGGCACCGCCGTTGCCAGAGTGGACTCCACTCGCCTCCTCGATGCGAAACAACACGTCACGATCTTAGTTGCCCTCACCGCCGGCACACGGTACCTCATCCAAAAAATCTGGTGGACGGGATCGTCTCTCTTTTCGACGGCACGACTGGACAACTTGAGCCTGCTTCGCGTCGGGGATGTGTTCCGGCGTTCCGCACTCAGCGCATCGGTGTCGCTGCTAATGAGAGAATATGGGGAACGCGGCTACCAGCAGGTAACATTAGAGCCGCACTGGCAGATGTTCCCAAAATTTGGAAAAGTAGCGGTCTACTTCGACGTGGTCGAAGGCCCGAAGTCTGAGGAAAGCAAACACGTAGAGTGCAAGCAGTACACCATCGCAGACATCCAGAACGCCGCCTACGTTCCGAGTCCCGCCTACGACCCAGCGATCGAAGGACAATTGCAAATCGCGCGCGCAGAACTGGAAGCCCAGCGCACCAAGAAGAAAGTGCTGCTGATTGTTGGCGGCAAATGGTGCGGCTGGTGTCGAGTCCTCGACCAGACATTTCAAAGGAATCCTGCCACCAGTGCGCTGCGAGACAATATTTTCATCGTCGCGCACATCAATGTGTCCGAAGAAAACGCCAACGAATGCGCTCTAAGGGCCTATCCCAAAGCCAGCGGTTTCCCGTTCATCTACGTGCTCGATGCAAGCGGCAAGCTAATCGCTACCGAAGACACAAGAGACTGGGAGTCAGGCGATGGATACGATCCACAACGAATTGAATCGTTCTTCAAGAAGTGGTGAATCTCCCGCAGCGCCAAGACGATAGCCTCTAATCTTCGGCGAGTCGAAAAATCGCACAGTGAGCCGCGAATCCGCACTTATACGAGGTGCGCCCTCCGAGCGACTTTGCTAATCTCTAGCATCCCGTGGAAAAGAACGAGAAGTTCGCCAACCGGCCACCCGATCCAGCCACGGACGCTCCGCAACTCCCAACCAGCGCGCCGTCTACTCCCCCCGAAATCGCCTCCGTCGCAGCAGGCCCCAACATCGGCTTCAAAGTCTTCCAAAACACCCTCGCGCAATTAGGCGGCAAAGGCGGCAGCGTCCTACTCTCCGCCGCCACCAGCATTCTCCTCGCGCGCTATCTGGGCCGCGAGCGCCTCGGCGAATACGGCGCGATCTACGCCTATCTCTCCATCTATTCCTGGCTAGTCACCTTCTCGCTCGACCAAATCCTCGCCCGCGACGTCTCGCAACGCCGCTCGGAAGCCTCCGCCCTGCTTCACACCGGCAGCGTAATCGCCTGCTTCTTCGCGTTCGCCGCGGGCATCATCGCCCCGCTCGCCGCCCCGCTCTTCGGCTATAGCGGCCCGTTGCGCTGGCTCATCGCCATCGCCGCCGTCGATTTGCTCATCATGCCGCCCTTCAAAATGCCCGGCATCATCTTCCAGGTCGACATGCGCCAGTGGTACGCCGTGGGCATCGGCTTCGCGCGCCAAATCCTCTGGTTGATCGCCGTCGCGCTGCTGGCTTTCGGCAACGCCGCCTTCTACAAAGTAATCATCGCCCGCACGCTTTGCGGCGTAATCGAAGCCGCCGTCACCATCTACTTCATCTACCGCCCCGGCTTCCTCGACGGCCCGCGCACATTCCTCAAAAACGAGGCCGGCCGCATGATGCGCGACGCCTTTCCCCTCGTTCTCTCGAACCTCGCCGTCAACATCTACCACCGCATCGACCAGGTCATGCTCCACAAAATGTCCGGCGACAAAGTCCTCGGCCCCTACGTCATCGCCGTGCAACTTACCGAATTATTCAGCACGCTCCCGGTAGCCCTGATGTCTTCGCTGTTTCCGGTTCTCGCCCTCTACGCCCACGACGAGGTGAAGTTCCGCCGCTACCTCTCCGAAAGTTACCGCTTCCTCCTGGTCGTAGCGTTCGCCGCCTGCGCCCTGATCACTCCTGCTGCACACCCATTTATCGAACTCGTCTACGGCCAGCAATTCAGCGCCACCGCCGGCCTGCTTATTGTTTTGATCTGGTCCGAGGTTCCGATTTTCTTCGGCGTGGCCCTGGGAAATGCGCTGGTCGCGAAGGGATTGCAGAAGTACTTTCCGGCCTCCACTTTTGTAGGCGCGCTGGCCAACATCGCCATCAATCTGGTTGTGATCCCCCGCTATGGCGCACTCGGCGCGTCCTGGGCGACCGTCATCAGCTATTCCCTTGCGGGCATTTTCTTCCTTCTGGTGTTTTCCGAATTGCGGTCTTACGTTCTGATGGGCCTGCGCATTTCCGTGATCCCATTTCTGCTGGCGCTGGGAATCACGTTCGGCCTCAGGACTCTGCCTTGGGCGTTTTGGTGGAAGCTGCTGATCGCCGCGATCGTCTATCCGCTGGGCGCGTGGGCCTTCGGCGTGATTCGCCAGCAAGACATCCAATACGCGCGCCAAATCGTAGAAGCGAATTTCAATTTCCTGCGCACGTTCCACCGCCGTCCGTAGCAGTTTCACGGCTGATTGCTCATTCCGCTCTCTGCGCCCTCAGCGTCTCTGCGGTAATTCCCCGGTGGGTTCGGCCGGGATCCTACTTCTTCCGCACAAAATCAAATTTCACCGCAAACGCCTTGGAGTCCGAATAATGCGTCAGCGCAAATTCGCGCAGGTCCGCCGTCGACGCCACCAGCACCGCATCGTCCATATCCACCATTTCGTGCTTGATCAGCGCCGGATTCGCCTTCAATGCTTTATCCGTCCACTCGTCATCGAGAAACCGCAGCGAAAGCGAATCGCCCGCGAGCTTCGCCGTTCCCACCATGTGCCCGGGAATGAACAGCTCCAGGACTTCCGAATCCTTGTACTTCGTTTGCTGTTGCACCGCATCCACAAATAGCTGCCCATTCACGCGAAACAGCCGCACTTCCCACGAACACTTTACGTCCGGCTGCGAGTCATCGAGCAGGGAAATCGTGTAGCCCTGCTTGATGTCTTGCGCGAAGGTCCACTCCCCGCCCTCCTCCGTTTTGCCCTTGTCATCCACGGAGAGCCAATTGCCCGCAAATCCGGGCTCGAGCACGAGGTCCTTGTCGTTGTACCACGGCAGCAGCGACATTTGCGGCGTGCAAGAAGCCAGCGGAATCAAAAACAGAATCATGACGACAAACAAAATCTTTCGAATTCTCATCGGCGGCACTCCCTAATTTCCTACACGCTACTCCACTCGCCGACGCCGTGCAACGCCCCGCCAGTAGCACAGGCACTCCTGTGCCTGTGCTACCTGGCTCAGAACGCGCCTATTTTCGAGCTGAAAACAGCGGTTTTCACGCGATTAGAAATAGCCTCGGTCGTCTGTTTTCTATTACTTACGGCGATTTCTAATAATTTTGCACGCGATTAGCTTTTTCTTCGCCTTGGCCGCAGTCGGGGAATCCGTCCGGCACGGGGGAATCGTGCCGGTCCCGGTGCCGGGACCATGCGAGATGGCAAACCTCCTCGAACTTGAATGTTCACGGGCCAGCGGCGGGCTCAGAAGGCCCAGCCCCGCGTCCAAGGACGGCGGACAATCAAGACCCGTATAACGCGGAAATAATCAAGGGTCAATAGTACTGATGGGGTAGTACTTGGAATCTGAGGAGTCTAGGGCTAGAGGAGGGCTCGGCCCAGAATTGGCACGGTGTGAGTATACGCGGGAAGAAAAATTGTAAGGGAAGAGAAAGTCGAAGGCGGGCCCCACCCTTCCCAAACACCGGGAAGGATGGGGCGTCGGAAACCGCAACCCTTCGGAAAAGGCTACGCCACCCGCGCGCTTCAGCGATGTTTGATGAAGTCGCCGGTATGCAGGTCGGCCATGGCCTGGCGGATCTGCTCTTGTGTGTTCATTACGATCGGGCCGTACCACGCGACCGGCTCCTGGATCGGCTTGCCCGATACCAGCAGGAAGCGGATGCCCGCGTCGCCGGCCTGGACGCCGATTTCGTCGCCGCGATCGAAAAGCACCAGCGAGTGATTGCTGACGTCATACACGGGCGCGGCCGCCGGATCGGTTCCCGACTCGGTGAGAACCGCGCGCGGCTCCGAGGAGTCGCGGAAAGTGCCGGAGCCCGCGAACACGTAGGCGAAGGCGTTGCGCGTGGTCTCGATCTTGAGCCGCTTGCGCTGGCCCGGAGCAACGGAGATGTCGAGATAACTGGGATCAGCAGCTACGCCTTCCACCGGTCCCCGCTTGCCCCAGAAATCGCCGCAAATGACGCGCACGCGCGTGCCGTCATCGTCGGTGACTTCGGGGATCGCGCTGGCCGGAATATCCTGATAGCGCGGATCGGTCATCTTCAGCGACGCAGGCAGATTGGCCCAGAGCTGAAACCCGTGCATGCGGCCATTCGGATCGCCCTTGGGCATTTCCTGATGGAGGATTCCGCTACCGGCGGTCATCCACTGCACATCGCCGGCGGTCATTTTGCCTTTGTTGCCGAGACTGTCGCCGTGCTCGACCGAACCGGCGAGCACGTAAGTGATCGTCTCGATGCCGCGGTGCGGATGCCACGGAAATCCCGCAAGATAGTCTTGCGGATTCTCATTGCGAAAATCATCCAGCAGCAAGAACGGATCGAAATCCTTGGTTTTGCCGAAACCGAAGGCGCGCTGCAGCTTCACGCCGGCGCCTTCGATGGTGGGCTGGGTTTGCAGAATTTTCTTAATCGGACGTAGTGACATGAGATTCCCTTTCTATCGCCGCGCTCCACGCGGCTCGGATCCGTGGCTCGCGATCCGGTTAATTTAAGCCTTGATGAACTGAACGTCGAGCGTGATAGTCACCTCTTCGCCAACAAGAATGCCGCCGGTCTCGAGCGCCGCGTTCCAGGTCAAGCCAAAGTCTTTGCGATTGATCTTCGTGGTCGCCGAAAGACCCAGCCGCGTGTTTCCCCAGGGGTCTTTCGCCTGCGGAGTCGGCCCCTCGACGGTAAATACCACGTTGCGGGTGATGCCGTGAATCGTGAGATCGCCGGCTACGGCCAGTTCCCCTTCGCCAGCGCGTTTGATTTGCGTCGATTTGAAAGAGAGCGCCGGGAACTTCTCCACATCGAAAAAGTCGGGGCTCTTGAGATGCGCATCGCGCTGGGCCTCACGCGTGGTGATGGAAGCCGCATCAATCGAAGCCTCCACGCGGGATTTCGTTACGTCGCTTTCGTCAAGAGCGAGTGCGCCCTTGACGCCCGTGAATTGCCCCTTCACGTTGGAAATCATCATGTGTTTCACTTTGAATTCGGCGACGGAATGAACCGGATCGACGTTCCAGGTGGAGGTGGCGGCTTGCGGTGTGGCTACTGTGCTCATCTCAAATCTCCTTTGTGTTCTTGGTGCCCTACATCCAGATTTGATGCGTTATACCGATATTCGTTGCAACAACTATTAAGCCCAAAAAAATCAATCCATTGCGCGGCGCGCTACGCGCAACAACTCCGTCAAGGCCCGCAGGCGATTCCGCCCCAGGTGGCCGAGTTGCCGGCGATGCGCAGCGCGCACCGGCCCATCGAGCCGCGAGAGCAGCTTCAAGCCATCGGGCGTGATCCGGGTCATCACCGTCCGCCGGTCCTTGGTTTCCCGGGAACGCGAGATGAGGCCGCGCTTCTCGAGACGATCGAGCAGCCGGGTGACATCCGGATCACGCGTGATCATGCGGCCGGCGATTTCCCCGCAGGCCAGCCCTTCGGGCGCGCCGCGTAGGATGCGCAGCACGTTGTACTGCGTCGCCGAGAGGTCTTCGGCCTTCAGCACATGAATCGCCCCCCGTGACAGCAAATCCGTGGTGCGCAGCAGATCCAGGAACACGGCTTCCTCGGGACTTGCCGCGCCCGCGTGCTTCTTCTCCGGGAATGTCGCTTTCTTCATCACTCCACCATAATACTCGTTATAACGACTATTGTCAAGACAGCTGTCGGGGCGCTTGCGCCGCACAAGAATCGGGATTCATTCTTTCGGTGCCTCGGGTAATCTCCAAAAAAGGTTGGGCCGCCCGCCACGGATAGCCGATGTAATCAGCTATTCAGCCGGTCAGCTTAGTTGCGCGTCGTAACCACGAATCGACGAATTGGGTCGATAAACCGATTCTGCGAGACGCCAGGAGACTCCTTCAGCTCATTAAGGAAGGAATTCGCGGCTGCGGACAGCGCATTCTCGAATTCCTTTCGGCCCGACGCCCCAACCTCACGGCCCTCGTACGAAAAAACTATTTGCCCGTTCGCAGAGATATCGATCTGTAGAGGCTTCGGTTCTTCTGAGACTTCCACGACCACGTGATTCGTTGTTTGGATTCGCTGAAACGCGTCGATTAGCGCGGCAAGCCAGGAGTCGAAGTACGTAGGATCGACGACAATTTCCGAGTTATCGTCGGAAATCGCGAGCCTTCCGAGAGGATCCAGTCCAGAACGACCGGATTCGGGGTCGAAAATACACTGGATCTTTAACACGATTGTGCAGTACCGCTTGATAAAAACAGTTCTTACCACTCCGTTAGAATTTACCGCTGCCTTCACCTCGACGGTTTCTTTGCCAATCGTCGTGGTCTTCACCCCAGCATTTGGGCTATTCTGCGTCCCTGTACGTAAGACGCCGTGGCCGGGTGTCGGACCTTTTTGCTTCTGCGAATTTCCCGTTTGAATCATTCATTCAAATCTACGGCATGATAACACAGTTGACGTTAACGGCGCAGTATAGAGTGTTCCGAGAGCTGAGGGTGGGTGCTCCTCGAAAAGGGATGGCACGTCCCGCGGCTAAAGCCGGTCTTACGAGCGAGCACTTTTTCGCTGGACTGAAGTCCAGCTCCCCCTGCTGAAGCAGGGGGCTCCCACCACACCGCTGCGCTCATGGCAGCGCTGCTTTTATGCCGAGAAGCCGCGGCGGTTTCAGGCCGGCTGGTCCGTTCCGCTGCTTGGGCCTGCGAAGCCGCCCCAGCGTGTGCGCATGCTCTCGCGGTACTTCTCGCGCTCTTCGGGCGTCATGCGCTCCCAGCGCTCGCCCATGCGCCGGCGGAAATTGGAGCGATGCGAGCCGCGCATACCCAAACCTCCGAACAGAATGCGGCAGAGGGCCAGCAGTCCGAAAGCCTGCCAGAAAGTAATTTGCCGCCACCCGAACAACATGGGCAGCAGCCAATTCCAGAGACGCATCACCAATTCGCCGCCGATGAAAATGAAGAGCGCGAGCGCCAGCGGACCCAGGAAAACAAACCAAAGCCATTTCTTTCTCATGGTGTGTTCCTCATTTCTTCAGAAACTCGTCGTGAATGTTCTGCAATCGTTCGCGCAGATGAAGCACCGCGTAGCGCTTGCGCGAGAGCAGCGTGTTGACGCCGACGCCGCTTTCTGCCGACAACTCCTTGAAGCTGCGCCCTTCGAGTTCGTGCGCGATGAATACTTCGCGCTGCTCGTCGGGCAATTCGCCGAGCGCAATTTCCAACTCCTCCAGCAGCACGTTGCGCACGTACAACGCTTCCGGACCGGCATCGGGCGACGGCAAGAGATCCTCGATGCGCAGGAGCTCGCCCTCGTCACCCCCGACCGCTGCGTCGCTGAAGCGCTCCGGCTTCTTCTTGCGGAAAAGATCGGTGATACGATTGCGCGCCACGCGAAAAAGCCAGCCGGTGACGTGCTCGATCGGCATGAGCAGGCGATTGGCTTCCACCAGTTCGTAGAAGACCTCCTGCACGATGTCCTCGACATCGGAGGGATCTGGCACACGCCGGCGGATGAAGTTGCGCAGCCGGGATCCTTGTTCCGCGATGACTTCCGAGATTTGACGGTCTTGCTCGGTCATCGTGGTGATACTCGACAGCTCATCCATCCATTCCTGTAGACGAACGGGGGCCGCAAATATTGTAAAGATTCGAAGCGGCGAAACGGGGCAAGCGGGGATGGTGCGCCCACCGGAATAGGATACGCCAGCCGCAGCAGGTAAATGGCGGGCGACCTGCGTGGCCCGCGCGGCACGGCGGAAATCGCGCGCTTACAAATCGCGGGAATGGGAGGAGCTTAGCCTTCGCGAAGAATGCTCGCGGGATCTATGCGCATCACGCGGGCGCCGGGAATGGCGCAGGCGATGGCGGCGATCGCTAGCAGGACGCCGGCGGCGGCGAAAAACGTGAGCGGATCGGCCGGCGAGATGCCGAAGAGCAGGCCGCTGGTGAGCTGGCGAGCCGCGTAGGCGCCCAAGAGGCCGAGCGCGGCGCCGACGAGCGCCATGCTCATGCCCTGGCGCACGACCAGCGCGAGAATATTCACGGAGCTTGCGCCCAAGGCAACGCGCACGCCGAACTCCTGCATCCGCCGCGCGACCAGATACGACATCACGCCATAAATCCCGACCACGGCGAGCGCGAGCCCTGCCAGCGCAAACGAAGCGAGCAGCGCGGTGGTGAAGCGCTGGCTGCCAATCTGCTTAGCCACCCGATCGTCCATCGTCTGCACTTCGGCGAGCGGCATATCGGAATCCATTTCGTGAAGTTGGCGGCGGATTTCCGGCAGCACGAATTGCGGGTCGGAGGCGGTGCGCACCAGCAGATCCTTGAAGCCGTAATTCACCAGCGGATGTTGCGCGTACAGCACCAGGATCTGCGGCTCGGGAGGAAGCGCCAGGCCGACGTTGCGGATATCGCCGATCACGCCGATCACCGTGACATCCGATGAATCGGTGGTGTTTGCACCGATGGGGACTTGCAGGAATTTTGGCGGGCCGATGTGAATCTTTTGGCCGAGGGGATCTTGCGTGGCGAAGTAGCGGCGCTGCAATTCGCGGCTGATGAGCGCGACGGGAGAAGTCGTCGCGGTGTCGGAATCGCCGAAGTCGCGGCCGCGAAGCAGGGGAATTCCCGTGGTTGCGAGGAAATGCGAATCGGTGACGCCGAATTGAGCTTGCGGAATATCTTGAACTCGCGTGGCGGTGTTTCCGGCGATGCCGAGCTTTTGGCTCCAGCCGTTGTAGGGCGGGAAGAGAGTGGTGACGCTGGCGTCTTGCACGCCGGGCACGGCGCGGACTTTGGCGCCGAATTGATCGCAGAAGCGGGTGATTGCGTCCGGGTTCGGATAGCGAATGCGGGCGAGGTAGATGTGGCCTTTCACGAGATGTTCCGCGCGCACGCCGAGATTTTGGCGCTCGAGGTGCATGATGCTTTGTACCAGCAGGCCGGCGCTTACGAGCAGCATTAGGGACATCGCCATTTCCGTTACGACGAGGACATTGCGCGTGCGTTGGCTGCTGCGGCCTGCAGTGCCCGAGCGGCCGCCTTGCTTCAAGGCGTCGGCGAGATTCAGGCGCGTGTCCGTCAACGCCGGCGCCAAGCCGAAAAGCAGGCTGGTGATCAGCGAGATCGCGAACGTGAAGGCGAGCACGCGCGCATCGAGTGAGATCGCCGCGAGCTGCGGCAAGTCTGCCGGATGAATTCGCGCGAGACTCGCGAGGCCCACGTAAGCGAGAAGCAATCCCGTAGCTCCGCCGGCGAGCGAGAGCACCAGCGTTTCGGCGAGCAACAATCTGATGAGCCCTCGCCGGCCTGAGCCCAATGCGGCGCGCAGAGCGAGTTCGTGATGCCTCGCGGAATTGCGGGCCAGCAGCAGATTGGCCAGATTCACGCACGCGATCAGCAAAATCAGCGCGACTGCTCCCATCAGAAGGAACAGCATCGGCCGCATCGGGCCAACGCGCGTGTCGATCAATCGCTTGACGACAACGCCGACGCCCTCATCCACTGGATGCGTTGCGGCTAGATTGGCGGCGATGGTCGAGAGGTCCGCTTGCGCTTGCGTGAGGCTCACGCCCGGCTTCATTTTGGCCAGCACCGTGAAGCCGCGGCCAGCGCGATCGGATTCTGACAATCCTTCCGTGAAGGAAACCGGCGTCCAGACTTCCGGTGCGCCGCGCTCCATCCAATCGGGGATGATGTCCGGCATGACGGCCACGATGGAGTACGGCTCGTCGTTGATTAGGATTTTGCGATTGAGAATTGATTTGTCGCCGGCGAAGCGGCTTCGCCACAGGCGCGCGCTGATGGCGGCCACATTTGCTGGTTTGCTGCCCCGCGCCTCTTCATCGGTGAACGGGCGGCCCATCAGCGGGGCCATATGGAGAATTTCGAAATAGGCGGGCGGCACGAGGCCGATGTTCATCTGCTCGGGCTCGATGGCGGCGTCGGCGAAGCTGACGTTTTTGCGCCACATGTCGTACAGCGCCATTTTGTCGAGCGTGTGGCTGCTTCTCGCGAAGTCTTGCAGGTCCGGCCCCGACGGGCCGCCGGGGTACGCGTAACCGAGGATCAGCGCGCCATTTTTCGTCGAGAGAATGCGCACCAGCCGATCGGCGGCCGGGAACGGCAGCGACTCGAGGATCAGCGCGTTCATCACGCTGAAGATGGCGGTGTTGGCGCCGATGCCGAGGGCCAGCGTGAGCACGGCGACCGCGGTGAAGCCTGGAGATTTGCGCAGCGAGCGCACGCCGTAGCGCACGTCGCGCAGAAATTTTTCGAGCCACAGCAGGCCCCACGATTCGCGCACGTCTTCCGCCACCAGCGCGGAATTGCCGAATGCTCGGCTGGCGGCGTATCGTGCCTCTTCGGGAGCGGCGCCCGATTCGCGTTGCTCTTCGGCTTCGAGTTCGAGGTGCGCGTCGAGTTCGCGCCGCAGATCGCTCTCGCGAGCGCCGCGTCCGAGCAACGGCGCGAGGCGCGCGCGAAAACCATGCCGAACGCGTTGCCAGAAATTCATGATCGCTCGCTTGCCGCCGGACGCATCACTCGAGCGATCGCTCGCGCCAGTTGTTTCCACTTCGATTCCTCGCTGGCCAACTGCTTTCGGCCCGCGTCGGTGAGCCGGTAAAATTTCAGCTCGCGATGGCCATCTTTCGGAGTGTCCCACTTCGCGGAGATCCAGCCTTTGCGCTCCATGCGATGCAGCGCCGGATAGAGCGAGCCGTGCTCGACTTGCAGTACGTCGCTAGTGGTGCGTTGGATGTGCTTGGCGATCTGATGCCCGTGCGCAGCCCCAAAGAGCAGCGTGCGCAGAATCAGCATGTCCAGCGTCCCGGGCAACAGTTCCGTGCGCCTGGCGATCTTCGCGATGCTCATGATAGTAGAATGTCTACCATACTCAGGGTAGACGCGCTACCTTCGATTCGGTGAGCCGGAACGTTTATCCGTCTGAGGTTGGCTTACGACGCGGAACGTCTTAACTCGCGGAAAATGAGGACGTGAGAAACCAAAAGCGGCGGGACGATTGCCGTCACGATATAAAAGCTCGCGCCCAACCAGCCGGGCACGAGTTGCACGCGTGCGCCTTGGTAAAACGCAAACAGGAAATCGGCCGCGCCCCAGACGTTGAAAATCCACACGGCGGCAATCGCCCATGAGGCCGTGCGCGCGAGTGCCGCCACGGCAACGATGGCCAGGATTCCTGCCACGCAGTCGCCGTACGCGGCGGGAACGGCCATTGCTTTTGGTAGCGATTCAGAAACCACACCGGGCACCAGAAAGCTCAGTCCGATGAACCGCAGAAACATGTGCGGTGTTACCAGCCACAGCAGCGCTTTCCGGCGGCTCTTGGCGCGGAGCCACGGCGATACCAACAGCGTAGCCGCCACGATGGAGCTGATCAGGCTCATCAGGACACTAAGTCCGAAAATGGCAAGCGGGTCCATTGCGCGATCCTCGCCTTTACATTTCTCAGTCTCACAAGTTCGATGATCGCAATGGAGGGAGCGATTCAGAAACCGCCAAACGAAGGATTGGCAGCCCCCGTCCTCCAGAAATATGGCGGACGGGGAAAGGAGCGCTTTAGCGCTCCGGAAAACGCTTCGCGATTAGATATGCGCTTCAACGCTGGGGTTTTTCGATTCGCTCGCCGCACCCCAACGCCGCAAACTCCGCAGAAAGAGCGGCCACCTGGCCACCACAACCACCACTGTTACTTTTAGAAAACCGACCCTGAACCTAATCTTCCCTTTATCCCCGCCGATGGTACTTTGGACCCGGCTGCCCTAGCACATAGGACAGTCCAAAAATAGAATTCCTTCGCGCGGCCAGCCGGCGCAGTTCCCCCTTTCCCCGACTTCCGATCGACGGCAAAAAAACTAACTAGGAGGAATTGAATGAGGAATTCGCTTGTGCGTTTGTGCCTGTTGACCGTACTGTTCGTCGCCCTACCCGCAGTTCTCATGGCGGCAAACGAATTATCACCCGCGAAACGCGTAGCGCACCCACCGCTATACGACGCCGCAAAGGAAGTCACTCTCGAAGGCACCGTCGAAAGTCTCGTCACCAAGCCGGCTCCAGGAAAAATGTTGGGCGGACACTTGATGGTCTCCACCGCGAAAGGCTCCGTAGACGGCCAGATCGGCGCGTTCGTACTTCGCGGTTCGCATGCCTTCACCGCGACCCCGGGTGAAAAAGTGAAGATCACCGGCGTGATGGCCACGATTCATGGCCAGCAAGCCTTTCTGGTGCGCACCATTGAAACACCTGATCGCACCGTAGTGGTCCGGGACGCGCACGGCTTCTTCGTCGTTCCGGGCGCCCACAGGCCGATGACGCAGATTTCGTCCCAGGGAGGCGCGCGATGAATCGCCAACCACTCTGGATCGTCTTCACGCTAATTCTCGCCGCCTCAATTTCCGCCTGCAGCAGCACCAGCCACAAAGTCACGCCGCCGGCGATCACCGTTGCGATGACCACGCCGCCACCGGCCACACTTACAGCGAACGGCACAGCATCCATCACCGCGACAGTAGCGAACGATGCTGCCGCAGCAGGCGTCGATTGGACTTGTACTCCAGCCGCCACCTGCGGCGCATTCAACCCAACGCACACGGCAAGCGGCAGCGCAACCATGTTCACCGCATCGGCGACCGCTGGCGACATCGTCATCACTGCTGCTTCCGCAAGCACTCCCACCATCACTGCCACCGCCGACGTCACCGTCAGCCAGGCCACTGTGCTCCAAAGCCTTGTGGGGACGTACACCTACTACATGAACGGCTGGACTCAAAACGGACCGTATAGTGTCGTCGGCTCCGTGGTGCTCGACGGCCAGGGAAACATCACCGGAGGCGAGCAAGATTCCTTCAATCTCAATACGTCCACCCTCTACACCGCCGATGCCATCCAGCCGGCTACCGGAGCAGTGGTCGTCGGCAGCGACGGCCGCGGCACCATCACCTTGACGCCCACATCGGCTCCTGTGGAGACTCTCAGCATCGCGGTGGTCAACAATAACCACGTCCTGATCACCGAATTTGATCTCGTGGCAACCACCACCGGTTCGATGGATCTCCAAACCGCACCCGCTTCTATTCCCACAGGGCGCAACGCTTTCGCCCTGTTCGATTCTGCCAACTACTTCTCGTACGGCGGGGTGTACTCGTCTGACGATTCTTCCACGATCACAACAGGAGAAATCGACGCCAACTTCGAGTTTCAGATGGATCTCGATGATAACGTGTCGGGCTTTTACACGGCTCCTGATGCCGCAGGCCGTGGAACCATTAGCCTAAGCGTGCCAAACTTCGGCAAAAGAAACATCGCGGCGAAAAATTCGGATCGCCCGATCGCCGATCAGACCAACGTGCAGACTATGCAATTCGCCTACTATGTCGTAGGTCCCGAAGTGTTTCGACTGGTCGAGATTGACGCTAATTTCTTCGCCAGCGGTTCCATCTACGGGCAAGGCTCTGCCACTTATTCGAGTGCTTCGCTCGGCAGCAGCTTTGTTTTCGGCGTGTCCGGAGAGGAAGACTACGGCATCGGCGGATACGCCATGGCCGGTCAGTTCACTGGCGACGGCGAGGGCGGGTTCTCTGCCGGCGTTGCCGACGTCAACGAAGGCGCCGGCGATCCCGTTTTGGCGGGTGACCTCACCAGCGCCGAGTACCACGTCAACTCGAACGGCTACGCCGGCTTCGAGATTTTCAGCGAGAACACCGCTGGTCTAACCACATTCGGCGTCTATCTCGTCGATCCGAATCTCAACATCGCCGATCCGAATAGCTCCACCGGCGGAGGCGGCGCTCTAATGATCGAGCTCGACGACGACAATAACGGAACCGGGATCATCGTCCCGCAAACTTCCGGCGCAACTTTTGCCGGCAATTACGCCCTCACCCAGGACGGTGCCTATGAGACGGAAGTAGCGTTCAGCTTCTTCGATCTCATCGGACAAGTCAGCTCCGATGGGACCTCCACATTCACCGGCTCGGCCGACTTTAACGACCTCGAAAACACCGGCCTAAACCCGGATATCACCGTCTCTGCGACTTACCTCGCGGACGGCGCGAATCCAGGACGCATCACCGCCCTGGTCACTCTCGCCGGCTCGGAGGTACCGGACATCTCTAACAATGTCGGCCCTGTCAAACACTTTTTGAGCAGACTTATCCACTCACTTAAAAGAGTTTTTTCTTCCGCTTCCTGGGAGTTT
>Ga0209517_10001806_pt1 | contig 31399 bp, 23 predicted proteins | sample PeaSoiMetSII2010_FD_187695 | JGI IMG/M metagenome (GOLD analysis project Ga0209517, IMG submission 187695) | Peat soil microbial communities from Weissenstadt, Germany - SII-2010 (SPAdes) (version 2) | ecosystem: Environmental > Terrestrial > Soil > Wetlands > Peat | place: Germany...
GAGTGACCCAATCCCCCCGGCGCTCCGCGCGAGCCCAAAGCGGTGTCGGCGCTGCGCTCTGCCACCGCACTCCACAGGGGTGGTCGCTGAAGTTTTTCGGATGCGCGGTTCCAGGGTGCGCGGCTGCCGCCTGAAGGCGGCGTTCCGGGGGAGCAGGCCACTTCCTTTCACATAGTCTGGCGGGTGGGCGGCGCGCTTGCAGTTGGCGTGCGGGACCGGCTTGCGGGAAAACTGTCCAAAATCAACTGCGGGGACGAGACGTCCCCGCCCCTACTAACTGGCGCAGAGGCGGGGGTTTGGGTATTAGGATGGGTGAACCCGAGGTTCAATCCCCCGAATGTGGTATTGAAAAAAAACTCCTAGTCGGGATGATAGGCGGGTTCTCTGTGTCGATTGTGAAACCAGCAGTAAGATCAATGAATTAATTATGAAAAGGCCACTATTTGCCAGGAAAGCCAAGAAAGCCATGCTTGCCGTGCCAGCGGCGGCGTTGATGCTCGGAGCCGCTCAGGCGGGTACCACCGTCGGCCTGAACTTCCAGGCCTGGTATTACGATTCGGGCGCGACACCTCAGACGGTTGGCTTCGGGAAAGGGTACCAAACGACGGGGTTTCCGGTCACGGCCAAGGCTTTTGGCGTTGAAGCGGCCAACTGGGCCAACACCGATCCACTGCCGTGCCAAGCGGCAATTGCTGGAAGCCCCACTTTCGGCGGAACCAGCACTAATTTTGCCGGGAGCCTGAGCGCACAACTCGCGGCAGCGAATGCGTGGCAGTCGGGCATCGGTGAACTGAACGCAGGCTGGGTGTCGGAAGCGGTTGCGCCGGGCGACAATGAGGTGACTTGGGGCTACTTGGACGACGGAAACACTACCGGCCAATTTCCCTCGGCTTCCGTCTCGGGCTTGGCGGGGCTATTCCCGAACGGATATGTGATTCAGACGATAGCAGCCAACAGCGGCGTGCATACCTTTGACCCAGTGGACATCACCGACGGCGTCAGCACTAATACACTGGCCTATGCGACCTATTTCGTGACTAATCCGCAGAGCGACGGCTACGTCAGCGGCGGCACGGTCGGCCTCAGCGCACAAAGCACCCCCTTCAACGCCGACACGATCACCGTCAGCGGCGAACCCAAGACAGCAAGCAGCCGCTCGGTTTTGTGTGGGTTTATCATCACCGACAAGCCCGTGGTGAGCACTAAGCCAGTGGGAGGGATTTACAACCTGGGCGCGTCCTTTTCCTTGAACGCGGGCGCGATCGGCATTGCGCCGCTTTCGTACCAATGGTTTAAGGACGGAACGCTGCTTCCCGGCGCCACCAACCTCAGCTACTCGGTTGCCAGTGCGGGAGGCGGGGACACTGGCGGCTACACACTGGTTGCGACCAACCTCTACGGTGCGGGCACCAGCGTGGTAGCCTCGGTGACGGTGCTGCTCTCGCCGGCAATGCTGACCGATATTTCGTCAATAACGAATTACCAGACGATGAACGCCCTCTTTTCACCCGTCGTTGGTGGCCAAACGCCCTTGGGCTACCTGTGGTTCAAGAATAATTCGCCAATTCCTGGCGCTACCAACGCCAGCCTGTCGCTCACAAACCTGCAGGCAGGTGACGGTGCCAGCTACAAGCTCGTCATTACCAACTCGCTCGGCGCTACCACCAGCAGCGTGGCGCAGCTTACGGTGCTGAGCTCATTGCCGCCCTACGAAGGATTTGCCTACGCGGCCGGCAGTGTTACGGGCCAGAGTGGAGGGGTTGGTTGGACCGGCAGTTGGACGCAGGAAACCAATGGCTACAACGGTGACCATGCAGTCTTCACGCCGGCCACCCCCTGGCGTGGTGGTGTGTCCGAACTGGTATCGACCGGTGGGGCGCTCCTGCTGGCAGCCGAGGGAAGTGCGGACTTCGACGATATTCGCAACCTGCAGACCACCTTGGGCGGCGGCGCTTCGGGCCCGGGTACGGTCTATATCAGCTTTGTTGCCCAAATCACGAATACCGGCTGGGGCGGCATCGAATTGGTTCAGGACGGCAACGGACAGGTGTTGTTGGGAGCCAACTGGTACGCCAATCCCTGGGGTTGGGGTGATCGCGGGGATTTCAATTCGCAATGCGGACATTCCACCTCCCCCTGCACCACCGAAGCGTTTCTGGTCTATCGGTTCGACTTCAACTCAACCAACGAGGTGGTTCGGCTCTACGTGGACCCGCCGATGTCCGCCGAACCTGCCACCCCCAGCGTTTCGGGGACGTGGAGCGCCTTCACATTTGATCAAATTCGCATCGTTTCGCACACCCCAGCATCGGCCACGGGCGGCAACGATGGAATGGTGGATGAGTTTCGCATGGGCGGCACCTGGGCTTCGGTGACTCCGCACATTCCGCGCACAGACGCACCGTTTGCATTGCAGGTTATTCCCGGCGGGGTGATCAAGGACACCAAGCCCATCGGGACACCGCACCCTGGACAGGGTTACAACCTTACTTGGTTGGGTTCCGTGACGGATGCCAACACGCCCCCGGTTACGCGCACCGGGGTGGAGGTGTTTTCCAATTCGCCTGGCAGTCAGATCATTACCCCGACGAATGCGGATTTTAACACGGCGTACGGCACGATCTGTTTCTGGATGACCGCCACCGCGCCGCTCCCCGGCGGCGGCAGCGAGGGTGCAATGCTGGTGGACCGGCGCACCACCACTGGCGCGGTGATCGTCCTCCACGATGATGGTTCGATTTTCTGGCAGGGCCAGGTCGGAAGCCAGAATGCCTTCTCCGCCGGCTACATCCCCGACGGCAATTGGCATCATGTTGCGGTCACTTATGGCCAAACGACCAGTGACACCATCTCTATCTACGTCGATGGAGCGTTAGCGGGCTCCGTTCCGGTGACAAACTCGTGGTCTTGGCCCACCAACCAGGAAATTGAGATCGGCCAGTCGCACGACCCGTACTGGATGAAGTTCGATGGCCAAATGGATGATTTCCGCATCTACAACCGCGTGCTGAATGCCACCGAGGTCGGGCAGGTTTATGCCAGTGACGCCCTGGTGGACACGAATGCGCTGACGGTGCGATATAACTTCGACAGCGCGATTTATGGCAACAGCCTGGTCTGGCCTTTCGGCACTTTGCAGACCTCGCCCGCGTTGGGTAACGCCGCGGCCTGGACGACGATCACGAATGCGGTGTCGCCTTATCCACTCCTGCTGTCGGCGCCGGCGGCATTCTACCGCCTATTCGCGACACCGTAACCCGGTTTTTACAACCCAGCCAGGTCATTGGCCTGCCTACCACCGCAGGGCCGGGAAGCAATTCCCGGCCTGTTTTGTGTGGGGGGCGCGGAGCGCGGGTTTGTAATTCTAAACCGGCCTTTTGCCTGCTTTGGCATACGAAATGAGCAGACTCGTGTCCGCGTAAACGCTCATGCGGCTTTAGTACCGTTCCTGCTCACGCGCCAGCAGCACCAGATTCGGCACGACTTTTTCGCCGAAGATTCTGCGCCGCGGAGCGGCAGCATCAGGATTCCCCCGGCGCTCCGCGCGAGCCCAAAGCGGTGTCGGCGTTGCGCTCCCTCCTTCGCCTGGCTTCGGCAGGGCAGGCTGCCACCGCACTCCAGAGGGGTGCCAGTTTTTCGGAGGCCGCGGTTCAAGCGGGCTGCTGCCGCCTGAAGGCGCCTGAAGGCGGCGTTCCCCGGCGCTCCGCGCGAGCCCAAAGCGGTGTCGGCGCTGCGCTCCCTCCTTCGCCTGGCTTCGGCAGGGCAGGCTGCCACCGCACTCCAGAGGGGCGCCAGTTTTTCGGAGGCAAGGAGTTGCCCGTTCGACAGGCCGGAGAAAAGGACTAAAAGGACCAAAAGGACCACAATGACGAAAAGGACGAGGTGGTGGGGCGTGGACACCTGTTCTCAGGAAGGACGAAAGCATGAGGTTCGGATGGGGGGCGAGGGGCTGACTCGCTATTGCTCGCCGACGCCAGTGGCCCATGGACCGGGGGAGAGTGGCAAAAGGCTAGGCTCGGCTGGAGCCTTGCCCTCCCGGAGTGCGAAATGTCCGGACAAGGCAGGGTGAACCCAACTCAAAATCTTCCCCGACTCCGTCCGCGCTTCCCTGGTCGAACGCTCCTCGACCTGTGGCAAAGCCAATTGCCATAGCACTGCTCCGTGGTGCGGCAACGCCCAGCTTTCGCTGGCTAAGATCTTATTTGAAGAGCTATTCTGAGGCTGTGGCTGGCGCCCGGTCATTTATGGTCCATTCCAAGAAGTTTGCGGCGGGGCTCGCCTGGTTGGTTTTCTGGTCAGGCCGGGTTGCCGCTTCGGCTGGCGGGCCCGGCCCGGCCGAAGGCCTGGTGTTCCGGGCGTGGGGGACGGAGGCGGGGCTGCCGCAGAACACCGTCAATGCCATCGTGCAGACGCGCGATGGTTATTTGTGGCTCGGCACGCGGGACGGCCTGGCCAGATTTGACGGGGTGCGCTTCACCGTGTTTGGCCTGCGCGAGGGGTTGCAAAGCATGGACGTGCAGGCGCTGCTCGAGGACGCGAAGGGAACGCTTTGGATCGGAACTACCGGCGGGGGATTGAGCCGCATGGCCAGGGGTCGGATTGAAAGAGTCTCCGCCGCTCCGCCGCTCGCGGATGACAACGTCAGTTCGCTGGCAGAAGATGCGGACGGGCAGTTGTGGATCGGCACCCGGACGGGGCTTCGCCTTCTGCGGGACGGCCAAGTGGTGGCCAATGAGAAACTGGGCGGCCTGGCCCAGGCAGCCATTAACTCGCTGCTTTGCACCCGGGACAAGACGTTATGGATCGCCACGGCCAGGCAAGGGTTGTACCAGTTCAAGACCAACCAATTCGTGGAAACCCCTGGCCCGCCCGGCGATGAGAAAATCCTCAGCTACTGTCTCTTGGAGGATCGGGCACGCAACCTGTGGGCCAGTGTGGGAAACGGAAAAGTGTTGTGCCGTGAGAAAGATACTTGGCGGGTTTATAACGAGGCTGATGGCCTGCCCTTTGCCTACATAACCTGCCTGGCCGAAGACGCTGGTGGGAATATCTGGGCGGGCTCGCTCGATGACGGACTATATCGGTTCACCAGCGGGCGGTTCCTGCCGGTGAGAAAGGAAGACGGGCTTTCGGCCAGCGATATCCGGTCGTTGCACCCGGACCGCGCAGGCAATCTCTGGGTCGGCACCCGCACGGGCGGACTCAACTGGCTAACCCATCGCAAAGTGATCTCCTGCGGTCCGGCGCAAGGGCTCACGAATGACTTTACGCGATCGGTGGCTCAAACGGCGGATGGCACTTTCTGGGTTGGCACCATCGGCGGCGGGCTTTATCAAGGCGATCTGAATGGGTTCAACCGCCGCCCGCCGGAATCGCCCAGCTTTTATTATGCGTTCGTGGATTCGGTTTTGGCCGCTCGGGATGGGACGGTGTGGTATGGAGCACGCCGAGGCTTGATTCATTTGCGCGCGGGTGAAATAGAACACATTTATGGAAATGAAACCTGGCTGCGCTCCGCTTCCGTCACCGCGTTGTGCGAAGACTTGCAAGGAGGACTCTGGGTCGGGACCTCCGAAGGGGAGCTGGAGCATTTTGAAAAAGGTGAGTTTTCCGAGTTTCCGCGGCGGATTTCGCGGGGGCCGATCACTGCCCTCGCGCAGCAAGCCGACGGCTCTCTCTGGGTGGGTTCGGAGGCCGGGGGGTTGAATAGCATCCGAGCGGGCAACGACGAGGTTTTTTCACTGACCAACGGCTTGTTAAGCCAGTCCATTCGCGCGCTTTACCTGGACGCCCAAGGGACGCTCTGGATCGGCACGGCGGGGGGAGGGCTGAGCCGCTGGGGGGAGGGCCGGATGAAGACCTTCACGAGCCGGCAGGGCTTGGGCGCGGACACGATCTCGCAAATCGTCGAGGATGACGCCGGAAGTCTCTGGCTGGGCTCGAACCGCGGGATCTTCCGTTTGTCAAAAAGAGACCTCAACGACCAGCCTCCGGAGCGGCCGGCGTTCCTGCATCCGCAGATTTTTGGCCTGGGCGACGGAATGCCGGTGGAAGAGTGCTCGAGTGGTTTCTGTCCGGCCGGCTTGAAGACGAAATCCGGATTGATTTGTATTTCGACCGTAAAGGGGTTGGTCTTTTTGGATCCGCGTCGGCAGGAAACCAATGCGCCACCCCCCAGTGTGTTGCTGGAAGAAGTGCTGCTGAACGGACAATTGCAAGAGCCCGAACCCGTAGCGGATCGCCGAGATAGCCGCGGAGCAACCAATCGGCCGATCCTCCACCTGGCCATTCCGCCGGGGGGCCGGGATGTGGAACTGCACTACACCGGAATCAGTTTTGAGGCCCCGGAGAAAATCCGGTTCCGGTACCGGTTGGACGGGTGGGATCAGAGCTGGACGGAGGCGGGCGGGAGGCGCGTGGTCTATTACCCTCGTCTCCGGGCCGGCGACTACGCGTTCCGCCTCAGCGCCTGCAACGCCGATGGCCTGTGGAGCGACGAGACCACGCTGCTGAGCATCCGGGCGGAGCCTTACCTTTCCGAGCGGGGGACGTTCCAGGCGAGCGTGGCCCTGGGGGTTTTGCTTTTCTTGGGGTGCGGAGCGTGGCTGATTGCGCGGCGGCGTTACAAGCGGCGTCTGGCGGTCCTGGAAACCCGGCACGCGGTTGAGCGCGAGCGCCTGCGGATCTCGCAGGACATGCACGATGATGTCGGCAGTACTTTGACCCAGATCTCCCAGTTGAGCGATCTCGGCCAAAGTGAAACCGGGGAGAGTTCCGCCATCCGCAAGCAATTTGAACGCATCGGCCAGCAGGCGCTCACGGCCGTTCAGGCGTTGGATGAAATCGTCTGGGCCACTAACCCGCGCAACGACAACCTGCCTCAATTTGCCGATTACGTTTGCCGTTATGCCGATGAGTATTTCGAAGGCTCCAGCATCCGCTGTTGGCAGGAGGTGCCCACGACTCTCCCAAACCTGCCGCTGCCGGCCGACGTGCGGCACAATGTCTTCCTTTCGATCAAAGAAGCCTTCTCCAACATCTCGAGACATTCCCACGCCACGGAAATGTGGGTCAGCTTGGCGTTGAGCCACTCGAGCGTGCGGTTGAACATCAAAGACAATGGCCGCGGCTTCAGCCCGGAAAAACTGCCCTCGGGTGGGAACGGGTTGGAAAACATGAAGGCCCGCCTCGGCGAATGTGGCGGGCACGTCGAGTTCACGACCGCGCCGGGGCAAGGCACGAATGTGCTGCTGGTCTTTCCGCTGCCCCCAACTCATTGAGTTTCGCCCGGATATTTGGAATAACATCAATGTGGTATAGTAGCGCGAGCGCACATCATTTATGAATAAGAGGGTGAACGCGACGATCCAGGTTGCCCTCGTAGAGGATGATGACGGCGTGCGGGCCAATCTGGCCAGGATGATTGACAGCGCGCCGGGATTCCATTGCCAGGGCAGCTATGCCAACGGGCACGCCGCGCTGCAAAACATTCCCGCCAGCCGGCCCGATGTGGTTTTGATGGATATCAACATGCCGGGGATGCTGGGAACCGAATGTGTCCGCCGCTTGAAAACGGTCGCGCCCGACATCCCGGTGCTGATGCTCACCGTGTACGACGATAGCGAGCAGGTGTTTAAGTCGCTCATGGCGGGGGCGACCGGCTATTTGCTCAAGCGGACACCCAAAGACAAATTGCTGGAGGCCATCCGGGAGATCAACAGCGGCGGGGCCCCCATGTCGCGGCAGATTGCCCGCCGGGTGGTTCAATATTTTCAGAGCATCGACCAAGCGCCGGCGGCCCGGTCGGCCCCGGAGGTGGGAACCTTAACCGAACGCGAAGGACAGGTGCTCAAGCATTTATCGCAGGGGTACGCCTACAAGGAAATTGCCGGCTTGATGAACATAAGCTTCGAGACGGTACGCACCTACGTGCGCTCCATTTACGAGAAGTTGCATGTCCATAGCCGCACGGCGGCCACGCTAAAATACCTCGGCCGATGAGGCGTCGTGTTTAAACCACCTTAAATAAGGAATTGAAATACGACCTTCAAACCATCGCCCGGCAATTCCAAATTGATGGCAGCTTCCTTGAGGCCTATCCGTATGGTCACGGCCACATCAACGACACGTTTTGTTGCGTCTTCGATCAGGGCGGCGCCCGGGTTCGTTACATTTTCCAACGCATCAACCACACCGTTTTCAAGAACCCAGTGGGCCTCATGGAAAACGTTCAGCGGGTCACTTCCCACTTGGGCCGGAAATGCGCGGCGGACCCGGATCGGTACCGCAAGGTCTTGACGCTGATTCCGGCGCGAGACCAGCTCTCGTATCACTGCGACGCGCAGGGAAATTACTGGAGGGCGTATATTTTCATCGAGCAGGCCCAAACGTATGACGCGGTGGAATCGACCCGGCAGGCTTATGAGGCGGCCAAGGCCTTCGGGCAATTTCAAAGGCTGCTGGCCGACCTGCCGTCGCCGCGATTGCATGACACCGTCCCTGATTTTCACCACACGCCCAAACGATTTGCCAACCTGGTAAAGGGGATCGAGGCAGACGTGGCCAACCGGGCGGCGCTGGCGAAAAAGGAAATCGAATTCGCGTTGCGTCACAAGCGAATTTGCCGCGCCCTCCTCGATGCGGGGCTGCCGGAGCGTGTCACCCATAACGATACGAAGCTGAACAATGTCATGCTTGATGACACGACAGGCGAAGGAGTTTGTGTGATCGATCTGGACACGGTGATGCCGGGGCTGGCCTTGTACGATTTTGGCGACATGGTCCGAACGACGACGAGCCCGGCCAAGGAAGATGAACGCGATCTGTCTTTGGTGAAAATGCAATTCTCCATGTTCGAGGCCCTCGTGCGCGGCTACCTGGCCTCGGCGGGTGAATTTCTCACGCCGGGCGAGAAACGGCAGCTCGCTTTTTCCGGACAGCTCATCACTTTTGAAATCGGCATCCGCTTTCTTTCGGACTTCCTGGCGGGCGATACCTACTTCAAGGTGCATCGCGAAGGCCACAACCTCGACCGTTGCCGGACGCAGTTCAAGCTGTTGGAATCCATCGAACAGCAGGAGGAGCAGATGAACCAATTGGTGGAGAGCCTGTGATCTTTTATAAACCTATTATGCCTATAAAGTCGCTCACCCGTCGGGCAGCCGCCCTCACCCTCCTTGGCGCCGCGTTGTCTTTCCCTAACCTCCACGCAGAAATGCTGACTTTGAAAAATGATCAAGTGGTGGCGACTTGGAAAACCCGCGACAAAATGCTCTGGCCGGAATCGCTCCAAGACCAGCGAACCGGGCAGACCATCGCCTTGCATGGCGAATTGTTCAGCCTCGTGCTATCGAACGGCGATTTTTTGCGGGTCTCAAATTTTAAACTCGCCGGCCCGGTGCGGGAGGAACCCCTGGCAGTCAATCCCGGCGCGTCGCGCGCGGCGGAACGTCTGCCTGGCCGGCAATTGGTCGCCGAATTCCTGAGCGCGGATAAGAACCTGCAGGTGACCTGGCGCGGCGTGTTGCGCAAAGGCTCGCGCTACCTTCGCCAGGAATTCGCTTTTAAGGCCGCCCGCAAGGAGGTGCCGCTGAATGGAATTGCCTTGCTAGAAGAGCCGATGGTCAACGCGCGCGCAACCGGCACGGTGGAGGGGGTGCCCATTGTCACCGAAACGGCCTTCTTCGGCGTCGAGCATCCGCTTTCGATCAACCGCGGTGAGATGGGCTACGTACGCTGCTTCCTGCCGCGCGGCACTGCACTGGTCCCGGGCGAAAGCTATGCGTGCTCGTCGGTCATTGGCTTTGTGACCAAGGGACAACTGCGGCGCGATTTCCTGGCGTATCTCGAACGCGAACGCGCTCATCCTTATCGGCCTTTTCTTCACTACAATTCCTGGTATGACATCGGTTACTTCAGCAAGTACGACGAAAAGGCGGCGTTGGACGTGGTGCGTGCTTTCGGTGAGGAGTTGGTCGTCAAGCGCGGGGTTAAGCTCGATTCATTTCTTTTCGACGACGGGTGGGACGACAATAAGACGCTGTGGAGCTTCCACTCTGGTTTCCCGCATGGCTTTGCCCCGATTCAGGCAGAGGCGGCCAAGTACGGCGCGGCCCCGGGCATCTGGCTTTCGCCCTGGGGCGGTTACGGCAAGCCCCACCAGGAGCGCATCCGGTTCGGCCAGGAGCAGGGATTTGAAACTCGCGACGGCAACTTCTCGTTGGCCGGGCCGAAATACTACGCGCGCTTCCGTTCGCTTTGCGTCAACGTGGTGACCAACTACGGGATCAACCAGTTTAAGTTCGACGGCATCGGCGAGAATACCGGGACCGGAGGCGGTGGCGCGATGCGGGATTTCGATGCCATGCTTAAATTGATCGCCGAGTTGCGCGCGCTCAAACCGGACCTTTACATAAACCAGACGACCGGCACCTGGCCCTCACCCTTCTGGCTGCTTTTCGCCGACTCGATCTGGCGGGGCGGCGAGGACCATTCGTTCATCGAAGGCACCGAGCCTCAACGCGAGCGCTGGATTTCCTACAAGGACAACGATGTCTATGATCATGTCGTCTCGGCGAGCGAGTTGTATCCGCTTAACTCGCTCATGCTTCACGGCATCATTTATGCGAAGTTGGCGAACGGTCTGAACTACGACACGAACAACGTTTTCAAATCCGAAGTGCGCGCGATGTTCGGGAACGGCACGCAACTGCAGGAAATGTATATTACCCCAAGCCTGCTGACGCAGGACAACTGGGACACCCTCGCTGAAGCTGCCAAATGGTCGCGCGAGAATGCCAGCACGCTGGTGGACAGCCATTGGGTGGGTGGGGCGCCTGCTGAACACCAGGTGTATGGCTGGGCTTCGTGGTCCCCCACGAAGGGAATTCTGACGTTGCGCAACCCTTCCCGGCACGAGCAGCGGATCAAGATTGACGCGGCCAAAGTTTTCGAGTTGCCGCCGGATGCGCCGAAAAGTTATGCCCTTGTCAGCCCGTTCAAAGACCAGCAGATGGATTTAACCCGGCTCCGAGCGGGTGACGAGGCTACCTTCACACTAAAGCCCTTTGAGGTGTTGGTCGTTGAAGCGCTTCCAGACGGGTCCTAGACTGCGGGTAGGGCAGAGCCAACCCCGAAAGCTTTCGGGGCTCCTGTGGAGCAAGGCTTGCTTGCAAAGGAGGCTCGGCAGGACCCTCGCCCTGCCGGCGTGTGAAATAGCCGTGCTGATTTCGGGGCTGGTTTGGGTTTTATTACCTGCCTGGGGTAAAACGTAACCTTTTTGAAACAATCCACCTCCGCGCTGGGTAATAAGGGCAGATAGAATGATGAAAAACAGGACCTCAGGCGATGCAAGAGTTTTGCGTTCAGCGGCATTCCGCAACTAAGATAAGCGCCGCGCCACCACGGCGAGCCGATGATCGACGCACAAGAGTTCGAGGCGTTCATGAGAAACTACCAGAACATGGTATTTAGCACGGCTATGCGTTTGTTGGCCAATGCGGCGGACGCCGAAGATATCGCGCAGGAAGTGTTCCTCAAGGCTTATGAGCGGTTCGCCGAGTTGAGCCAGAGCCCGACGGCGGGCGGCTGGCTCAAAACCGTCGCCACGAATCTTAGCTTGAACCATCTGACGCGGTACCGCGCCCGGTGGACTTTTTTCTCGGAGCTGTTCGCCGGGGCCGAAGAGGACGAGCCCAGGGAAGTGCAGTTGCCAGCGCCGCAGGACCTGGAGGAGGACCTGGCCCGGGCGGACCGCCATAGGCTGGTGGACCAGGCGCTCCAGAAGCTCCCGCCCGCACAGCGCGTGCCATTGGTGCTCTACCATCTCCAAGGGCTGCGCTACGAAGAAATCGCCGCCAAACTCAACGTCTCCTTAGGAAAAGTGAAGACCGACATTTTCCGCGGACGCGAGGCGTTGCGCAAAAAGCTCAGCCTTCAACTGGCAGGCGAAACTGGTTCGGCGCTTTGAGTTCATGCCATGAATGACAGATACGAAAACGACTTAGCTACAGAACTGGACCAGGAATTGAAGTCCCTGCCGGATCTGCCCGCGCCCGCGACGCTGGCCACACGCGTGATGAAAGCGGTGCAGGCGCGCCAAGCCCGTCCTTGGTACCGGCAGGCCTGGGATCAATGGCCCGTGGCTTGCCAAGCCGCCGCGCTGGTTCTTCTGCTGGCGGTGTTTGCCGGACTTTGCTATGCGGGTTGGAAACTGCCTCAAGCTCAGGGTTTTGCCGCCGTGCGGCACCAGTTTGGGGTTTGGGGTGGCGCTATAACTTCTGTCGTCAATATCCTGGGTGTGCTGCTTGGGGCCATTGTGGCGGGAGCCAGAAAGCTCGGCCCCGCCTTCTTGGTGGCCGGACTGTTGGCCTTCGCCCTCGCCTATGCACTCTGTGTGGGGTTGGGCACGGCTTGTGTGCGGCTGGCATACGTGCGCCGCCAACCGTGGCGGTAACCTCAACCCCGCACTGGAAGCTCGGAACCAAACCAAAAAAACAAATGGGAGTAACGCAGATATGACAAATCTTAAGAGAACCTGGCTTGCGCCGAGACAAAGGCCGTCACGGTTGGCGTTGGCCGCCTTCCTAATCCTCGCTTTGGCCAGCGTGGGCGTCTTCCACACCCCAGCCCAATCCAGCGATACCAACACGCCCAGCCAGGCGGAGGCTACTGAAACGACCTCCAACTCCGCGGCTGCTGGCTCGACAGACAATTCGGCCTCCAGCAGTGCCGGCATTTCTGGGCCGACCGGGAATAACGTCATCGTCTCCGGCGCGGACACCGAAGTCAAAGCGGGTGAATCGGCCGACACCGTGGTGGTTTATTTCAGCACCGCCACGATCCGGGGCAAGGTGCACGGACCGGTGGTGGCGATTTGCGGCAATGTGAACGTGGAAGGCGGAGAGGTCGGCGACGCCGTTGTGGCGGTGTTTGGCAATGTTAAAGTCAGCCAGAATGCAAAAATAAGCGGGGATGCGGTGGCCGTCGGTGGCCAACTCGACGTCGGCCCCGATGTGAAGATTGGGGGCGAGCGAGTAAGCCTGCCGCTGCTGGGAATTCACGGAACGTGGGTACAGAAATGGTTTCTGCAATGCGTCCTGAAAATGCGACCGTTGGCTCCGCAGGTGGGATGGGTGTGGGCGGTGGCGGGCGTGTTCTTCCTGGTCTATTTGCTCGTTGCGACCGTCTTCCCGCGGCCGGTGATGGCCTGCGTCGAGGTGCTGGAGCGCCGCCCGGCGACGACTTTCCTGATGGGCTTTCTCGTCAAGATCTTTACGCCGTTAATCTTCCTTGTGCTGGCGGTTACCGTGATCGGCTTGCTGGCCGTGCCCGTGATTTGGGTCGCTCTCCTGGTGGGCGCCATCGTCGGCAAAGTCGCTCTGGTCGAATGGGTCGGCTTCAGAATCGCTAACCGGTTCGGTGGGGCGGCCTACCAAAAGCCTCTGCTGGCGTTTCTGATCGGCTCAATCATTGTCACCTTGCTTTACCTGGTATGGGTGGTCGGACTGGTTGTCTTCGTCACGCTCAGCATCTGGGGCCTGGGGGTCGGGGTGACGACCGCCTTTGGCCGTTTGCGCCGGGAAGAAGCGCTGAAACCGAACGCCAACGGTGGCCCGAACCCGGTGCCGGTGCCTCCACCCACCCAGGCGGCCATGTCCGCAGCCGACCCTTCCTTCGCCGCCGGCGTACCTCAAAGTCCGCCCATCGGCGCTTCGGCCTCCTCAGCCGTGCCGCCGAGTATGCCGGATGTGCTTACCTACCCCAAAGCTGGTTTCTGGCCGCGGATGGGGGCCGGCTTTCTCGATGCGGTGCTGGTGAGCGTCGTTAGTGCGATGGCCGGCAGCCCGCTGCTTGGCTTTTTGTTCGCGTTGGCCTATTTCGCAGGGATGTGGGCGTGGAAGGGGACCACCATCGGCGGTGTCGTGCTTGGCTTGAAGGTCGTACGGATCGACGGCCAGCCGGTGACATTTGTGGTGGCACTCGTGCGCGCCCTAGCGGGTGCGTTTTCCATGTTTGTGCTCTTCCTGGGCATCCTCTGGATCGCTTGGGATCTCGAGAAGCAGGGCTGGCATGATAAAATCGCCGGGACGGCCGTTGTCCGCCTGCCGCGCGCTATGCCGCTGGTCTGCCTTTAGCCGGATAGTTCACCCGCGTCTTAGAGGTGCGACAGACTGCGGTCGCAGGGCGACGCTCCTTGCGGAGCCGGGTGTGTTGGCGCGAGCGGCTCGGCAGCAGACTCGCCCTACCGGCGTGTGAAATTATCCGGGCCGACCGACGACCCACGCCGCGGCGGTAAACGCCCACTGCGGGCTTGGCAAAAAGGTTTGAACATTCCTCCCAACTAATGGTCTATACGACAGGGCGTGCGTTGTATCGGGGTAACGCGCCTCGGATGCTGGTCAGAAGATGCGGAAGCGCCAAAACAATATTTGCGAAGAAAGATTTGACACCCGAGCCAGCCTTGTTTAAAAAATGGGCAGTTTTAACGGTTGGCATACTCTACACGCTGTGATACAAAACTAAAACTATGAATAAAATCGTTGCCTCGGTCGGTTTGGTAGCAGTTGGCGCCTCGGCTCTCCAAGCGGCGGATCAATCCGCGAACGTGGAAACCGCCGGGGCTAAACCCTGGAGCATCTCCGCGACCCTCCGCGGGTTTTATGACGACAACATCAACTCTGTCGCGAGCGATTTTAACCTCGGCGGTTTCAAGCGCGACAGTTGGGGCTTCCAGGTCAGCCCCTCTCTGTCGTTGATCTGGTCCAAAGAGCAAACCTCCATCAGCGCGGCCTATGTCTATTATTATAAGTATTACGAAAACCGGCCTTACCTGAATACCGACAACTACGATCAAGACCACACGTTCAATTTCGCCCTTGGCCATGCGTTCAGCGAACGTTATTCGATCAGCGTCAAAGATTCTTTTGTCGTCGGTCAGGAGCCGGATTTTCTGCGCGCCGGGCCGGTCTTCAATACGTTCCAGCGCGTGCCGGGAAGCAACATTCGCAATACCGGCAGCATCAACTTCGACGGCACCCTCACGCCGACGTTCGGTTTTGAGGCTGGGTACGTCAATAACTTTTATGATTACAAGAACGACACGACATTCATCAACAATTTGGGCTTTCCCTCGGCTAGCCTCGCAGGCCTGCTGAACCGGATAGAAAACGTTGCCCATCTGGACGGCCGCTGGCAGTGGCGGCCCGATACCACCGTTGTTGTCGGCTACCAGTTTTCAGACGTGGACTACACCGGAAACCAAATCATCGGCATCGAGCCTAACGGCAACCTCCTGTTCAGCAAAGTGCAGGATAACCGTTCGCAGTATGGATACATAGGTTTGGACCACACATTCCGCCGCGATCTAACCGGTTCGATTCGGGCAGGCGGCCGCTATAACGACTATATCAACGATCCGAACTCTCAAAACGAACCCTCGCCTTACGTGATGGCCAGCTTGCATTTCACCTACATGCCTGAAAGTTTTGTCGAGGCTGGGGCTTCGTACGACCGAACAGCGACCGATCTCTTCACCGTCAACCAGAACACCGGCTCGATAACGACCGACGCGCAGGCAGCCTCGCTTTGGCTGTCCTGGAATCACCGGATCACGCCGAAGCTTTTCTTCAGCGTCCTGGCACAAATTCAGGACAACGTTTACAACGGCGGCGCGCTTGATAACGAGACGGACCTCTTTTACATCGTTGGTTTGAATCTTCGCTATAACTTCAACCCGCATTTTTCGGCTGAAATCGGGTACAATTACGATCGGCTCGATTCGAACTCCGCTATTAACAATTACTACATGCAGGCTTTTGCGGCTTCGCGCAGCTTTGACCGTAACCAGGCCTACATTGGCGTGACCGCTACCTATTAACATCACTCATTAATCTCGAACTCACGGTCGGCCAGGCGGTTTAACCTCGCCTGTCTCCTTTTGTCTATGGATCCCATCCCCGTTCCGCCCCCGCAAGAATCCAAACTTCACTTCCTTGACTACTGGCGGATTATCCGCATTCGCAAGACCGTCATCCTAGCGGTCTTTTTGCTGGTGGTGATCACGGCTACCGTGGTCACGTTCATCCTCCCGCCCAAATACAAGAGCATGGCGCGGATCAAAATCGAACGCGACCAAACCGACATCCCCAGTCTCACTCAGCAGCAGGGTTCCTTTTCGCCTTATGACCCGTATTTCATGCAGACTGAGTTCGAACTCATGAAGTCGGAAGTCGTCCTGGACAAGGTTATCAAGAACCTGAACCTGAACGAGGAATGGGGGAAACTCGAAGGTGGTGCGCCCCTCAAGAAGCAACAAACCATTGATAAGCTCAAGCGCATGATGGACCCGCGCCAGGTGCGCAATACCAGTTTGGTTGAGATTTGGGTGACAAGTTTTAACAAAGAGGAAGCTGCGAAATTAGCCAACGAAATCGCCGAGGCCTACCAGGCACATCGCCTGGAGGAGCGGGCCGAACTGACGACCGGCGGCATCAAAAGCCTCGAAGAGCGCTGGAAGGAGCAGGAGGCCAGTGTTGGCAAAGCCCAAAGCAATGTCGATTACTTGCGCGACAAACTTAAGATTTCCGATCCCAATTCCGGGGCGGAGATGCCCGGCCCGCTGCTGACCACCGAGTCGCTCCACCGCATCGAGGGCTTGCGCATCGAAAGCAGCGCGGAGTTGGTGAAAATGGAGACTCTCTTGAGCAAGCTCGAGGAACTTCAGCGCACCAACCCGGCGGCCCTTATTCAGACCATCCCCATTACGGCTCCGGACTCTTACCTCAACTCCTTGATGGAACAAGTGACCGTCGCCGATCAGCGTCTGGTTATGGTGCAAAAGGATTACGGGCCCGAAAACGATGAGACCAAAAAAGCCCGAGAGAGCGTGAGCGATCTTAAGCAGAAGATCAAGGATCGCGTCGATGGCATCATGCTCGGTCTCCAGGCCAAGGTTGCCTCCGTCCGCGAGAGCCTCGACCAGATGAAAAAGGAAGTCGATGAGGCCACCAAGACCGACATCAGCAAGGCCAGCGAAAGCGCGCCCTATTGGAAGGCCAAGCGCGAGCTGGAGGAACAAGAACACTTTCGCGCGATCCTCGACCTGAAGATCATCTCGGAGAAAGTTGATCTCTCCCTCCCCAAGACCACCATGGTGGAGATTGTGGACCGCGCCGTGGCTCCCTTGTTCGCCTCGAGCCCTAACAAAACCCTTAACATTGCTTTGGGTGTGATCGTCGGGCTCGTCGTGGGGATTGGCTTGGCCTTCTTCATCGAATACCTCGACACCAGCGTGAAAACCATCGATGACGTCGAGCGCTCGCTTCAATCGCCGGTCCTGGGAGTTATTCCCCAGAACGTCGGGTTGCTGGTGGATGAAGGCGTCGAGAGCCCGCATGCCGAGGCCTACCGGGTCCTCCGCACAAACCTCTTGTTCTCGCGCAAGGACGAGAAGCTCAACACCGTTGCCGTCGTCAGCGCCGGCGCGGGCGAAGGCAAGTCCACCACCGTCTTTAACCTCGCCTGCGTTTTCGCCCAAGGCTCCCAGCGCGTCTTGATCGTCGATTCCGACCTCCGCCGCCCTACCCTCCACCGCATGCTGCGCGTCAGCAATAGCATCGGACTGACCAACTACCTGCTCAAGCAGAATACCCTCGAAGAAGTTATCCAAACCACCAACCTGCCTTCGATGGATTTCCTGGCCAGCGGCAAGTTGCCCAGCTCCTCGCTGGGCATCCTGAGTTCCTCCCAAATGCGCGATCTGATTAACGAACTCAAGCAGCGCTACGATTTCGTGTTCTTCGACTCTCCGCCCATCATGGGCGTTAGCGACGCTTCCATCCTCGCCAGCGAGGTGGATATGACGTTACAGGTCATCCAATACCGGCGCTATCCGCAGCCGATGAACATCCGCGCCAAACAACTCATCGAGAAAGTTGGCGGAAACCTGATTGGCATTGTGTTAAACAACATCAACATGTCTCAGGACGAAAGCTATTACTATTACAGCGGGTATTACCACGACTACTATTCGCGCAACGAAGATCAGGAGAAGGGGTCGGGCCCGGACGAAGGTCCCGGCGACAAAACCAAATTGGATATCAAACCGAAATATTGAGAGCGATAGTCGTTCATGATCATGATTTCAGTACGTAAGTTAACCGGGCGTGGGGGTCTCCTGGGAGTGTGCTTGGTGGTGGCCCTCTTTTTGACTGGCTGCCATACCTCTAAGCCAGACACGAGGTTTGCCGATTTGCCGGATCTGACGCCCTCCTCGGCTACCAGCACGCAGCCCCCACAGGCTGCCCCGGCTTCCACTGCCGCAGTGCCTTCCACCCCTTCCGCGGGCTCGGCCACGGCTCCTTTAACGACCGTATCCACGGCTGCCAGCTCGCCGGAAACTCTCAAGGTGGGCGATTCCTTGGTCATCGCTTACTCTGACCTGCCCGAGCTAAAACCCGCCTTCAACGGTCAGATCCGTCAGGATGGCACGATCACGCTCATCCTCGACCAGACCTTTGCCGCCGCGGGCAAGACCCCGGGCGAGTTGGAAAGGGAAATCCGCGAGCGCTATGTTCCCAACTTCTATACCCGCATGACGGTAACGGTCATGCATGAAGGCGCGACTCGCTTCTATTACGTCGATGGCGAGGTCAAAATGCCTGGCCGTCAGCAATATACCGGCCCCATTACCTTGACCAGGGCGATTTCGACCTGCGGTGATTTCACCGATTTTGCCAGGAAATCGAAGGTGCAACTCATCCGCGAAGGAAGTAAGAAGGCGGAGAAATTCAATTACAGAAAGCTTCTCAGAGATCCGAGCCTCGATCCTCTCATTTACCCCGGGGACAAAATCCATGTGCCGCGCCGGTTTTTGTGATGGTGCAGCTTAAGGTCCTGTCCGGCAAGCAGGCGGGCGCCGTTTATGTCGCCCGCCGTTTTCCTGTACACATTGGCCGCTCACCCGCCGCTGACCTCCGCTTCGAGGAGGAGGGCGTTTGGGACCAGCACCTCCGCGTGGATTTGAAACCCGCCGACGGCTTCGTCCTCTCGGTGCATCCTAACGCCTTGGCCACGCTTAATGGCCAACCCGTTCAGCAAAACCGCCTGCACAACGGGGATGCCATTGAAGTCGGAGCCCTCAAGCTGCAGTTTTGGCTGAGCGAAGCTAGCCAAGGCGGGCTGCGCTTCCGCGAATGGCTGACGTGGGCCGGCATCGCGGCCGTCTCGCTCGGCCAGGTCGGCCTCGTTTATTGGCTGTTGCAGTCTTGAAGCGCGCCGGGCGCGGCTCAACATGACTTACGCCCAAGCCATTGATTATCTGTACAACCTGCGGTGGTTCGGGGCCAAACTCGGGCTGAACAACACTCTGAAGTTAGCCGGCCTGGCTGGCCATCCCGAGGCCCGCTTGCGTTTCATCCATGTTGCCGGCACCAATGGCAAAGGTTCCACCTGCGCCATGCTGGAAAGCATTTATCGCGCGGCTGGCCTGCGCGTCGGCTTGTTCACCTCTCCGCACCTCGTGGTTTTTGGCGAGCGCCTCCAGGTCAATCGGCGGCTGATCACTGAGGCGCAGATCGTGCGCCTGGTCGAACAGATGCGGCTTCTGCTCAAGCAAGGCTGGCCAGCCGCTGAGCGCGCCGAACAGGTTTCCAGTGCCGCTCACCATACCACCGGCTCCGCGGCTCAGCACCCCGTCGCAACCGAACATCCGACGTTCTTCGAGGTCGTGACGGTCATGGCGCTCAGCTACTTCGCCGAGCAAGCTTGCGACTTGGTAATCTGGGAGACCGGCTTGGGCGGCCGTCTCGATGCGACGAACATCGTCACTCCCCTGGTCTCCGTCATCACCAATATCCACTACGACCACCAGCAATGGCTCGGAAACACTTTGCCCAGCATCGCGGCAGAAAAGGCCGGCATCATTAAGCCGGGCGTTCCCATCGTCACGGCTACCAGCTCCCCCGAAGCCCTCACAGTCATTGAGCAGAGGGCGCGCGAGCAAAACGCTCCCCTCACCCTTGTCTCAGACGCCGACCTCTCTCGTCCGCCGTTAAGGCGCCTGCATTTACCCCTCTCCGGCGTCCATCAACGCGTCAATGCCGCCCTTGCTATCGCGACCGTCCGTGCGTTGGCGGATCGCATCCCCTTCTGCGACGACGCGCTCGTTGCCGGTCTCTCGAACGTCCAATGGCCCGGGCGGCTCCAATTGATCACCCAATCCTCTGGCCGGCAGATTCTGCTGGATGGCGCGCACAACCTCGGCGGAGCTGAAGTCCTGGCCGTAGCGCTAAAGGAACGCGGTTTCGCCGCCCGGTTCCTCGAGCGTCCCGCGTTACCTCCACAAGTACCAGGCGGATCTCCGGCCTCTCGGCCGCTTACTCTTATATTGGGAATCCTCCAGGACAAGGATTGGGCCGGAATGTGCCAACTGTTGGCCCCCTTGGCGTCGCGTATCCTCCTCGTGCCAGTTTCCAGCGAGCGTAGCGCGGGGCCGCAGGACCTTGCCCGCGTCTGTCGGCTCGCTAACTCCCGCTCCCAAGTGCTCGAGTTCCCCCACTTGGGCCAAGCCCTGACCGATGCCGGCGCAGACCCCTTTGTCGTTGTGGCGGGTTCTCTATACCTCGTCGGCGAGGCACTCGAGCTCCTTGTGCCTCCCAAGATCCCCAGCGAGCGCGTACTCAATGAGTATCAGTGCGCCAGCCTCGCCCCGCCTAGGTAGGTCGCGGCAGGTCCCCCGAAAGCGCCTGCTCGCGAAGTCTTTCGGAGTTCGGGGCTCCGCTTGCGCGCCGTTCGTGCGCTCCCGAACAAATGCCGTTTTGACTCTTTCGTCGGCGGCCAGCGGACTGCCCGTTCGGCCTGGGCGGAGGCTGGGCCTGGTTAGGTCATCTTGACTCGGAAAGTAACCAGACTTGCATCGGACTTAACCCCCGGTTGTCCCAAACTTCGTAGGGAATAGCCCGCGCCCTCACGGTCTCATACACCCAGGCGCCTGGGGGCGTGCGCTGCCCGCGTTCGGCATCCCGGATGTCTAATACGACCACACCATTCAGGCTTTTCTCTTTCACAGGTTTAACCTTGGCGGCCTCTGTCAAAACCAAATTGGCCACCGATCCGTCGTTGTCCACGCCTTCGAAACAATAGACCACCGGACCACGCTCCAGCGCCACCCTTCCTCGGGTGGCCTCAATTTTCTCGTTCCCCGCCACGCGCCGTACCGGCATCGGCAATGACAACCTCACCGTATCTCCCGGTTGCCATTCGCGCTGGATGCGCACATACCCGTTGGTCAGCACGCTCGCGATTTTCTTGCCGTTCACGCGCACCAACCATTTGGCCGGCGTGGGATCCGCATAGCGATACAGGTCCGAGGGCAAGGGTTCTCCGCGAACCCAGCCGGGAATCCTCAGACAAACCGCGAACGCTGCGGGCCCAGCCGGGGAAACCACCAGCTTCACTTCCCCGTCCCATGGATAGTCAGTCGTTTGCATCAGCTTCACGGGCCGGCCCGCCACCTTTACCCGCGCCTCACTCGCGGCGTACAGATTTACGAACAGATTCGTGTCCTGCACCGCATAGACATATCCGCCGAGGGAGGCCAGCATCCGCATCAGATTCGGCGGGCAGCACGCGCAGCCAAACCAAGGCGCGCGCCCGGCGCACCCGACGTTGTTCTTGGACTTGCCGTCGTATTCGAGCGTGTTCGGATAGAAGAAGTGGTCGCCCGAAAGCGACACGCCGCTCAGAAATCCGTTGTAAAGCGTGCGCTCAAACACGTCCATGTAATTGCCCTCGCCGGTGAGCAAAAACATTCGCTCGTTCCAAAAAAGAAAGGCCACCGCCGCGCACGTTTCGTTATAGCAGTTGTTAGGCAACTCATAATCCGCCCCGTACGCTTCGCCCTCCGCCAACGCCCCGCAACCGCCCGTGAGGTGGAGCTTCCGGCTCACCACGTTCGTCCAAATGGCGGTCAACGCCAGCAAATACCGTGGGTCGCCGGAGAGCGCCGTCACGTCCGCCATCCCGCTGTAGAGATAATTGGCGCGCACTGCGTGCCCGACCGCCTCGCGTTGCTCCGCCACGGGAAGGTGATCCTGGCTGTAGGGGCGATGATCATAGCCGCGAGATTCGAGGAAAAACTTTGCCAACTCCAGGTACCGTTGGTCGCCCGTCACGCGATAAAGCTTGCACAAGCCAATTTCGATCTCTTCGTGCCCGGGCGCCATCCGGGTTTTGCCGTCCCCAAAATCGCGCCAAACTAATTCTGCGCTTTTGAGACAGATGCTGAGAAGGTTGGTTTCACCTGTGGCCGCACGATGCGCCGCGCCAGCCTCGTAAAGGTGGCCCAGGTTGTAAAGTTCATGGCTCAATTCAGGGTCGTTTAGCCAGCGCTGCTGGTTGATCCACGCGTGCGCAGGCGAGTCGGGATGCATGGTGCGCCACGTGTAAAGATAGCCATCCGGCTCCTGGGCCGCACCAATCCGCGCGATATACCCATCCAACTGCTGTTGCTGCGCCGGCTCGGGGTGGACGCTCAAATTGAAGCAAGCCCCTTCCATGGCTTTGTAAACGTCCGAGTCGTCGAACGGAAAAGTAGTGGCGGGTTGGTTTTGGAAATGGCTTTCGCCACCGGCGCGGCGCCGCATGGTCTCGGCCGCAAGATCGAAGTTCTTCAGCCGCTGCGACGTTTCGCACTGCTGCAACGCGAAAGGAACCGTGACCAGCGAATTGGTCGCCTGCCGCTGCTGCCAGAAACCCTCGGTAAAACGGACATTGGTGAAGGGCACCGGCTGCACCGGATAATCGGCCGCCCCACGCGCCGTTACGACCAGCCCGCCGGACGAAACCAGAAGAAGCAGGTTCTTCACCACTGCATGCTTCCACGAGATACGACTTATCATGCCAAAAACTTTGGCAGGAACTCCCCTCTCTGCAATGTAATTCGCTGCCACGCGATAGTCTTGGCCATCGAGGAGCGAACCGCTCGTATTCGCCAAAAGGGATGCGGGCAATTGCTCGAAGCTTGAAAACCGCTTCCGGAGGTTAACGAGCCGGCCAATCCGGCAGCTTTACCTGTTCAAGCTCCAGGCCCGCCGCATTGAGGTTCAGATAAACCGCAAGTTGGTCGGGCCGAGCTTGGGAAAAATCGAGCTGCCACGCACTGTCACGTCGCAGCTCGTCGTTCCGGCCCCGGTAGAGGATTACTCGAAGGGCCACGCCGCGCAACCCGCGCAGGGCCGTGAAAAAGTCATTTAATGATTTCGCATCACCATCGAAACTCAACCGGGTTCCGAAATCGGGCTCCCAGTAGCTGACCAGCCCACCGACGAATTTGAAGCGCTCATCACGTATAACGGCGCGTATTTCCTCAGCCTTCCCAGGGTTATAACCCTTTGGGAAATTGATGTCGCGCCCTATCGGGATGCTCAGCGCGAACAACGGCGCGCTCTGGAGCACAAAGGCAATTACCAGAACCATACGTAATTTATTTTCCATGTGGCGATATTCCTGTCGATCTGACACTCAGACGTGCCAATTTATTAGACGAAAGTCGCTCCCGGATGCTCCCGGGGTCCTCCACCTTTGGGCTAGTTGCCCCTACTGCGTTGCCGCCTGAAGAAGGCCGCCCATCGCGCCAAATGGCAACGTCTCAAGGCCGTGACGCTGCTGCAAAAACTCCGGGCTGTTGTAGCTCAACCAAACCTAGCCGTCCGCCGATTCCCAGACCAGCGCTTTGAGCGGCAGATCCATGGCAAGCGAGGGATACCGGTTCATCAGGGGGGTGCCGGCTTTTGGGTCGCCAAAAATCAATAGCACCATCGGACGCATCGTCAAGCCGGCGGCCTTGGCTTCTGCAGCTTGATCGATGCGCGAAAAGACCTTAATGCCTTTGGCTTTCAGCACCGTTTCGAGCCGATCCGCCGTCTCCGCAACCGAGTGCGTGCAGGCCAGATCAATGATTCCATTCGCTTTCATCTGCTCCTTCCTCGACGACTCCTGCCACCGTCCGCGAGCCAAGAAACCAAGCGACGTAAAAAGAGCAATAGCAAGAACCGCGATAACGAGCCTGAGCGCAGTCGGATTTTTCATGGCGCGCGGAGTAGGCCATAGCACCGACGAAAACGGTGCCACGCCGGAGCGATTAAGTCAAACCGCGGAGGCGCAGCCCAATCGCTGGGGGCGTGGGACAACCCCCCCGTTCGCTTCCCCTTGCCGCGTTCCTATTCCGCTGCGAACGGCTGCAGCGCCAGGTAAAGGCGATACTCTTTTATCCGCCCGTTCCGCGAATCCTGGCGAGGCAACAAGCGAATCGCCGAAATCATCTGCACTGAGCCGAAATCAATCACGAGCGTGTGTGGATGGCTAGTATGGGGCGCGCTCCACAGTGTGTGCCAGAACGTGTCCGGATTCTCGTCGATCGCATTTTCCGCCTGGCCGCCCTCGGCAAGGCTCTCTTCGCTGTCAACGTAGGCGATCTTCCAGCCTTTATGCGGAAGTCTGTTCCCGTTTTCATCCAGCGCATCCAGTTCCGCCAGCGTCGTAAACTCATCGCCATTGTGCGACGAGAGCGCCTGCAGACAAATGAAGCGCGCCTTTCTCGGAGAGAAGGAAATCTCCTGCGGGACGGTTACGTCTCCGAGGCTGCCCTCTTTGACCAAGTCGGCGGCCTGCAACTTCGGCTGCTTCATGGGGCTGCGGGTGGGACTGTTCTCGTCCTTGTTGAGTTGATTAAGCACCGGCTCCTTGAGGGCGGCCACACCAGGCAGTCCGTCCCTGAGTTGCTCGAACACCGCGATCTCGTTGCGGCCTCGCTTGAGCCACACGCCGGGCAGATAGAGCGTCTGCTGCGGACCAATATACCAGTACCGGCCGAGATTATGGCCGTTGACAATCACGATTCCCTTGCCCCAGCCGCGTAGGTCCAGGAAGGTGTCGCCCACAGTTGAAAGTTCGAACGTGCCGGCGTGGATGGCCGGCGCGCCCGTCACGGGCGCGGACTTAAACCTTATCTTCGAAACGTCCGTGAAAGGCAATTTGAACATTTCCCAGCCGACCAATTCCTGGTTGCCCAGCCACACACCGGTAGTGATACCTTTGCGATTGTCGAGAATCTGGCGTCCGTAATTCACGCGCCCGCCGTTTTCAACCAGCAGATCGAGTCGGGCTTTCTTGCCGGTAATCTTGAGCGGCACGGAGTTCTGGTTGTGCCGGCGGTCGAGCGCTGCGACACGCTGGCCATCCACGCAGACCACGGCGAAATCCCTCAGCTCCTTGATTTTTAACGAAGCCTCGACGGGGCCGACGATCGTCGTGCGATACAACACGTAACCGTAGCCTTGGTCGAGATCCTCAAAACTCAACGGCTTCTCCGCTTTCACCGGCGGGCCCAGGTTGTCGAACAGGCTGGTGGTTTGCCGCAGCTCAATCTGGGGAATTTCGATCGCGGCCGGGGTCGCGGGAACGTCCGGCAGTCGTTCGCCCGGCGCGAGGTGCCGGGCAAAAACCTCCCGCAACGCGAAGAACTTCTTTGTGGGGGCGCCCCTTTCATCGATCGGCGAATCATAATCGTAACTCGTTGGTTGCGGCTGGAAATGGCCGCCGAAATTCGCGCCGTTCATGAAGCCAAACGAGGTGCCCCCGTGGATCATGTAGTAGCAAAACGAAACGTGGTTAGTGAGCTTCCACTCGGTTTCCTGAACCAGGTCGTCGATGCCCACCTGGGCATGCGGTTCTCCCCAATGATCCAGCCAGCCCGGATAGAACTCCGGTACGAACCACGGACCTGTGGGGCGGTACTTGCCGACTTCTTTCATGATGCCGGGGCCGCCGCCGCCGTTCAATCCGGGCAGCGCATCGGGCAGAGAACCGTTGGCCATCATCTGTCCCCCGCCGTCGGCCGTGAAAAACGGCACGTCAAACCCCGCCGCGCGCTCTAAATCCCGAATCTTGCCCATATAGACATGGTCGGCGGCGTAACTGCCATATTCATTCTCCACCTGCACCATGATAATAGGTCCGCCATGCGTGATTTGCAGCGGCGCAAGCTGGCCGCCCAGTTTCATCAGATACTTTCCCGCCGCGGCAAGGAAACGCGGGTCCTGACTTCGAACCTTCAGATCATGCGATTTGAGCAACCACCAGGGGAAGCCGCCGAATTCCCATTCCGCGCAACAATAAGGGCCGGGCCGCACTATCACCCACAAGCCCTCCTGCTGCGCCAACCTCACAAACTGCGCGATGTCCGCGTCACCCTTGAAATTGAATTCGCCTTCGCGCGGCTCGTGCTGGTTCCAAAAGACGTAAATCGAAACCGTGTTCAACCCCATCGCATGCATCAGCTTCAGCCGGTCGGCCCAATACTCATGGGGAATGCGCGCCGGATGCATTTCGCCCGCCTTAATCTGAAACGGTTTGCCATCGAGCAAAAAATCCGACGGACCAATGGTGAAGGTGGACTGGGCTGGCAGCGAACCGGCCAAGGCGAACCACAGGACGGTGTTTACTACGAAACGCCGAACGTTTGCCATGCGTTGATTCATAAAGAGGGGGAGCTGATTTGGGGCTGAGGGGCAGGGGGAAATTCCGGGGAAGGTAGGGCGCGCACTCCGCCGCGCGCCTCCCGAAATGGAAGGGACACCAACCGTTGGGAGAGCACGGTGGCAGAGCGCAACCCCGACACCGCTTCGGCGGAGCGGAGCGACGGGGCATCTCGGAATGGTCGTATTCTATCCACGAGACTCTTTTGGACGCACGCCTCAGTGTTTGAACGGCAGTTCGGGTAATTCCAACACGGGCGCCTTTCCGATCGCCGGTCGCGTAAATTTCTCACCGTATTTTGTGAACCCGGGAATGAAACCTCCAGTCGAAAGGAAAAACTGGCCGTTCTCCAGGCCCATGAAGCGGTCGAACCGATCGCTTTTTCCTGTCGGATCATGGCTGAACGTAGCGATGGTGACTTCCTGCCACTGGCCGTCGGCAGTCCCCACCCACTGGTTGCCGTACAACGCCTTGCGATGAAGCTGCCCGTTATCACCGCTAAAATCTTCGACGAAACTGTAAAGCCCATGCAGATACTTGCCGTCCTTCGGCGCTCGCCAACTCGATATTAGCATCCATTTCTTCTGATCGGGATGGAACCAGTAGCCGGAATAAACCGTGTGCGTCGCGTCCATTACCTTCGCCGTGGCCACGAAACGCTGCTTCTCCCCGGTCTTCCAGGGATAGACGAAATGGCTGTGGCCGCCGGTGCCTTCATTGCCGAAATCGCCCGAGAAAACTCCCTCGCCTTTGGCCACCAGCGTCACGCGATCCTCGTCCGCGACCTTGCTTCGGCTCACCGCTTCGTGGCCGCTGTCCCACACGCTGAAAATAATGCGTCGCTCGGTCGGGCTGTTCACTTGCATCCCGAAATAGCCGCGATGCCAGCCGCAGGCCTCAAAGTAAGTCCACAGTGGCGCTTCGACCGCCGTCACCTCGCAATAAAACGCGTTCACATTGGTCAACGTTGTGGGATAGGCCAGGTGTACGGAGGCGGCGTTGCGGCGCGGCTTGAGATTGAAATGAGCATCGTTCGTCGCTGGACCGCTCAAGAGCAGCGCCTCGATATCGCCCGCTGGCTGGCTGGCAGCGTTTAGCGATTCGAGCGTAAACCCTTGATAGCCCGTCGAGGCAACGTCATACGCGCCAAAATCGACTTTTACCACTTCATCGCCCGCGCCCTTGGCGGTAGCCTCGTGAGATTCTCCTGCCACCGCCAATCGGAGTTTGCTCTGCGCTCCGGCCGGCAGGCGCAAGGCCAGCGCGCAATCGAGCCGGCCCGGGGTTTTGATCTCGCCGAACCACAGGATTTTCTGCGCCGGATCGTCCCAGCCCGAGATTCCGGTCTTGGGCTCGACCCGAGCGTGATCGGAGTCTGGCTCCAGGTACGCGGTGTGAGCGGGAATGCGCAGTTCACTTTGTGCCTGCGCGCCGAAGGCGATTAAGAGGCAGCTCGCCAGTAATCCTAGGAGGTAAGGTTTAGATTTCGGTTTCACGTTGCTCGACAGGTCGTTCCAGTAATGGACCGAGGCTAACTACATGCACAGAAAAGTTCAAGCCGCCGTTCTACCTGCAGGACGTTGAAAACAACTCCGTTTGCTCTGTTCGCTCCTGTTCCCTTTTGAATTGTTTATGGCTTAGCGAGCGCGCACCATATCTCGAGAGCCGCCGAAGCCAACTTCGCGCATTTGACCCCCTGAAATCTCCAAGGTTCTGCTGGGGCTGGATGCTCTTGAGCGCTCTAAGAAATTGGTGCGCCTGCTGGCGCTTTTAAAGATCAAGCGCGCAAAACGCCGTCCCGCCGCTTCGCACTCTGATCCCCGAGCCATCCTCCTCTCCTCCCAAGAGGAGAGCTGCACCACAGAGTGGCGCTTTGAAGGTAGCCGTGGACTTGCAGTCCACGGAACCCAACCAACAAAGCGTCTTGCGTCGCGGTAGCGACGCTTGGAGTTTGGACATATTAGAGCCAGGGAATGGCGGCGCGGCAGTGCGGGCGCTCAACCCTCCGGGTTGATCTTGTTCCTGCCCGATAGTGCCTTCGGGCGTCAGCGGTTTTGGAATGTCCAGCGCAGGATTCATATAAATGATTTTGTCCTGCCATGATCCTGTCGATCCGCCGTCCCTGCCTTCTCCGCGGAAAACTGATTTAACGCTCATCGGAGCCTCGCCCTGCCAGAGTGTAACGAAATATCCGGGCTAATGCTCGATGAATGCGCCTTCAGGCGCCTTCAGGCGGCAGCAGGCCGCCCCGGAACCGCGCATCCGAAAAACTTCGCCGCCCCCCGAACCGCCGTTCTTCATTGAGAAATGAAAAATGAAAATGCACGATGTCTAATGCTCAATGAAACCTCCTCCTCCGGGGCAAGGCTCTGTGATCCGCAGCAGCTCGCCCTGGCCACGCACCACCGCAAGCTTCGCCGGGGCCTCGATCCTAACGGCGGGCATAAGTGATTGACGGTTAATCGCCATCGCGTTAACTTTTGCCCATGAGCACAGTGAGAGAATTCAAGGCGGCTGCGGAAAAGGGGGCGGCGGTGAAGGAATTCATCACTGAGACGCTGATGAACTTTAAAAAGGGAGAGATCACACTCGAACAAGCGGCAGATCGCCTCCTTACGAGAAGAATAGACGGCCCGTCCCGAAAGGCGAAGAGCAATCGCCGGCTTAAGAATCTCTGCGGCGCCCTTCGTCGGGAGCGTAATACCGCTAAGATCCGCGAACTCAAGCGCGCCTTACGCCAGGAATTCTACTATGGTGACCAGGGGCCGTAATGCCAAAGATCAGAAGGCACAAACTGCGGCCGAAACTGCTTGACCACCTCGCCGAGCGAGTGAGGTTACGCGAGGTTTCCAGTGATGATCTTATCGCCTTGCGTGACTGGCTGGACACCAACCCAGAAGTGCCCGCGGGTGACTGGTTCAAGCCCTTTGCGAACGTCTTCCTCGGTGGGAGGGGTGCGCTGGTCACAACCATACTATCGAAACAACAATCGCCGCTTGGAGAGAAGGTTTCCTGATGTTGAAAGAGGTAGCCGTGGACTTCCAGACGACTTCCAGACCACGCAACGGCGCCAAAGATCCCGTCGCGTAGCGGCGCCTGAACTCCGGCAGGTCAGCGGCGTGCCGTGTGTTCTTTTAGGCAGCGTCCCCGAAAGATGCCTAAAAACCATTTTGCGTCCTGCAAAGTCACTGCAGCCCGCTGATTCTTGTCCGGTTTGCTCTGCGGGCGGCGTTTTACTATTAGATAACAATGACTGAAAGCCAGGCATTACTCGCGGATTTCGTAAAGACCAGGTCTGAACTGGCCTTTCGGGGGCTGGTCACGCGCTACCTCAGCCTCGTGTACACTACCGCCCTTCGCGTGGTGGGCGGCGACGCCCATTTGGCTGAGGATGTCGCGCAGATGGTTTTCGTCCATCTGGCTCAAAAGGCCCACAGGCTTTCCCCTGATGTGATGTTGGGTGGCTGGTTGCACAGGACTGCGTGGCACGTCGCCACCACCATGATGCGCGGACAACGCCGGCGCCAATCGCGGGAAAGACAGGCTGCTGAAATGAATGCGCTGGAAGACCATACCGAAGCCAACCTCGCCAGGCTGGCTCCCTTGCTGGACGACGCTATCGAGCACTTGAAACCCGAAGATCGCAGCGCAATCATGCTGCGCTTTTTCGAGCAACGCGAGTTCGGGTCAGTTGGTGCAACGCTCGGCATTACTGAAGATGGCGCGCGGAAGCGTGTGGAGCGTGCGCTCAACAAGCTGGGAGTATCGCTCAAACGTCATGGCGTCGCCCTCTCCGGGACCGCTCTGGCTGCCGCCCTTGCGGCTGAAACAACCACGGCTGCGCCCGCAGGGCTGGCGGTCAGCATTACAACGAGTGCGCTGGCTCAGGCTGCGGTCGGAGAAGCCTCCCTCGGTTTTATCAAACTGACAATCATGGGAAAGCTCAAGCTCGCGGCCATCGGAGCTGCGCTCACAGCCTGCCTGGCAACTCCGTTAGTTCTCCAACAACGAGCTCACGCCCGGTTGGCAGACGAGAATCAGATCTTGCGACAGCGGGTCGAACAATTGGCTGGGGTCGAAGCCAAAAACGAACGGCTTTCCAACCTGCTGGCCCAGGCCATTAGCCCTCGGGAACCGCAGCCCGAGCCCCCAAATGAATTGCTGCGGCTTAGGGGTGAAGTCGGACGATTGAAAGAAGCCGAGCGCGAACTTGAAACCGTGCAGCAGAAGTACAGTGCGCTCTTGAGCCAACCAAACTCGGTTGCGCCGCCTCAGCCCGAGGAAGCCTCTGGCCCTCCGAAATTCTTTTTTGTAGCAGGTGAGGTCGTCACGCCCGGCCGGTTCCTCTGGACCAATCGCATGACTCTGGCAGCCGCCTTGCAACTCGCTCACGGCTTTACGGAGGCTGCCGACCCATCGGTGCTTCAAGTCAAAGCGCCCGATGGGTCGAGCGTGGTGGTGAATTATATCGCCCCGTCCAACCTGTCGGACCTCGACTTTCCCATTGAGGCTGGCGTTCAAGTTCGGGTCCCTCGCCATGAGGATATTGAACGGTTTGGCAAAAAATGATATGGCAAAATGGGGCTCTGTGACGCTCGGATGTCCGCTTCTGAGCTGGGTTAATGCTGCGGGGTCGCTGATGAGTTTAGTTCCATACATCCTCGTGAACACTATCATACATTGGCGCCATGGATCACTCGCCGGCGCGGAACGACTGCAATCCTGAAGGGATTGTGGATACTACACGAACGGACATAAATAAAGGGACATTAGATTATTGAAATGGCCGCAAGTAGCCGAGAATTTGTTGCGGTTGCTTTTGAATGCTGTGGAAGGTTCGTTCCAGAGAATCCAGTATCTCGCC
>Ga0209517_10001807_pt1 | contig 31388 bp, 29 predicted proteins | sample PeaSoiMetSII2010_FD_187695 | JGI IMG/M metagenome (GOLD analysis project Ga0209517, IMG submission 187695) | Peat soil microbial communities from Weissenstadt, Germany - SII-2010 (SPAdes) (version 2) | ecosystem: Environmental > Terrestrial > Soil > Wetlands > Peat | place: Germany...
CGGCCGGCTCCAATCTGGTATGGTTTTTTCATTAGCGACTCTCCCTTCAATGCCTGGAAACATTGCCCAGAGGCTATCATGCCTCTGGGTGAGAGTCGCAAATCTCAACGAACTACCGGGCAATTCCAGATTTGCACCAGCCCATCGAACGCCAGAACCTCTCGATCCGCATGGGCATGAGGCGCATGACTCGCCTCACGAACGCCTTCAGCGAGAAGTGGCGAAACCTCAAAGCGGCCTACGCGCTGTGGTTCGCGTGGTTCAATTTCTGCCGTGTTCACAAGAGGTTACGGGTCACGCCAGCCATGGAAGCGGGGATCACAGATCGGATATGGGAGATAGATGAACTACTCGCGCAGAAGGTAGTTTTCCACAGATTGTTCACGGGCGTGTCAAGAAGTTTTTCCTTAGCAAAGACAACAGCTTGCATTCTTTCGGAGCACATGGTAACATCTATAATAGGTGTATCTAGAGACGTGCGTTAGTCTTTGTGAATACACCGCCATGTTCTCGCTCGGGAAAGGCCAGAGAGCTCCCGAATGAGTAGCCCATCTAAGAAGTCCCCGCCAGACCACATCAAGTTCGATTTCCTTAAGAGCAACTACTTCCGCTCAATCCACGCAGACGGGGTCTGGGGTGGCATTAACGGTCATCTTGAAGTGGTCATGGCGTTCTTCAGCGAACGGCCAGCCATTCCACAGCAGATTACTTTACCGATTAAGGATGGCAAGTTCGGAGATGAGCTTGAAAACAAGCGCGTTGGCAGGGACGCGGTCATCAGAGATGTGGAGGTTTCAATAACCATGAATGTTGAAGTGGCTAGATCATTCCGACAATGGCTTGATGAAAAGATCAAAGCCATAGAAGAAATTAATGCCAAGGCGGGGGCAAAGAAGTGAGAACTGGATACTTCCCACAGGGTAACGTAGCGCTTTGGACTGGCAGTGGCCCAGAGGGGCGGGCAACTGCGTATTGGACTAAGAGTTCGGGGACGCGGAGCCCGTTTCCTCTCCTTGTTTGGCACGCCCTAACAGCGAGCGGATTTCAGATTTCCCCGGCAGATCAGCGATTGCTGGAAATTACAGCACTTGATGCAGTTCCGGAGAAACCAAACAATATAGCCTACTCGCGTGCTCGGAGGGTTCTGGAGTTGGCGGAACTATGTGAGATCGAACCCACCCAGATAACGGCTTCAGCGGATGGAGGCGTCGCATTGTGCTTCAAGGTTGATGGTATGTATGCCGACATCGAGTGCTTTAACTCTGGCGAACTGTGGGGCATAATTTCAGATCGCATCAATCCTGCCTCGACTTGGGCCATCAGCAACTCCCCAAAAGAGATTATCAAATCGCTCTGGAGAATCAAGTCAGAATTGAATGCCTGACCGCCCAACAGAAATGCTCACGGGCGACCGTGAACCATTGCAAGAATTTGACCCCGATGAACTCGGCTATTGTCGTGTGCATCCAGACGTGGTCCAATCGGACGATATGGTTGATCCGGCCAATGTGCAATGCCCAGATTTTTCGTCTAATCGAAGTAAGCTCAGTCTGTCGCACTACGTCTTGTACCCGAGAGCCCAGTATGGCTCTTACGCCGTCTTCAAATTCTTCTACCGAGAAATACTGGCCTCTGTGAGTTCTCCAGACGCAAGCGGCGGAACGCCAGTGAACTACGCTGTTAAAACTTTGCACGATCCCGAAGCGGATAACTACGGACATTGTGAGACGCGCCTATATCGAGGAGACCAACGCATGGCTCCCAACAAGGTAAGCAAGGGAGCGAAGAAACTCTTCCGCGAGCACATGAGTCGAATCTTGGCACTTGAACGCGCCGCTGGCATACCTTTCCCGTAGCACCGCACTGTTAGGACACCACCCCGGACTGAGCATGCTTGACTTCGCCGCCACTTCCGCCGGACAATGAACGCTGTCCGTCGCGCCTTCGCGCCGACCGAGGAGGACGTATGTTTCCGAAGACAATTTCAGCCGTGACTTGTGTCGCCGCGCTGGTTCTGGCCGCTGGAGTTGCGCTTGCTCAGCCGCCCCAGGGCAAGGGCGGGGGAAAGGGAAAAGGTCCCGCCGCGGGGCAGACGGTGGAGAAGATCCGCGAACTGAAGCCCAGCCTTTATATGATCACGGGCGGAGGCGCCAACACTCTGATCCGCGTCACCTCCGAAGGACTGATCGTCGTCGACACCAAGAATCCCGGCGACGATAACTACAACCGCGTGATGGAGGAGATCCATTCGGTTTCGATGCTTCCTGTCAAGTATGTGTTCAACACCCAGCACCATCCGGACCACGTCGGCACCAACCAGAAGTTTATCGACGCCGGGGCTCAGGTGGTCGCGCTGGAGGCGCTGAAGTCGTTCATGGGCAGCGATCCCCGCACCAAGGACATCCCCGGCCGGCCCACCATGACCTTCGCCAAGGATTATGACCTGAAGTTCGGCGGCGCCGAAGTGCAGGCGCACTTCTACGGGCCGGGTCATACCGGCGACGACACTATGGTGTTGTTCCCGGATCTCAAGGTGGTGATGGTCAGCGACCAGATCACGGACGGCACGCCGGTCTGCGATTTCGCCAATGGCGGCAGTGCGGTCGGCTGGACCAAGATCCTGGACAGCGTCCTGAAGCTGGATTGGGACATGGCCATTCCTGGGCGCGGCGAACCCAAGAGCAAGGCCGACGTGCAGGCCTACCGCGACAAGTTCGCCATGCTGATCAGCCGCGCTTCCGACGCCATCAAGGCCGGAGCCACCCGCGATACGCTAGCCATGCAGGTCAAGACCGAGGATCTCGGCTGGATGTTCAACGCTGGTTTTTACGGCAGTCTGTACGACGAGTTGACCAAGAAGTAGTCGCACAGGCTTCAGCCTGTGTTATCAGAGTCCCGCCTCGACAATCGAGGCCAAGTCGCCCGGCACGGAAATGATGCGCTGGCACGTTAGCCCGGCGCTCTCCAGAAGGTTCTTCCATTCCGTGGCGCTGCGCTCCTTTCCTCCGGTGACGGCCAGCATATTCAAGTCGCTCATCAACCGGCCTTCCAGATCCGGATCGGCGTGATCGATCACATCCGGAATCACAAACTCAATCACCAGGATGCGCCCGTCTTCCGGCAGAACCGACCGGCAGTGGCGGAGGATTTCGACCGAAGCCGCGTCATCGTATCCGTGAAGCACGTGCTTTAGCATGTACACGTCTGCGCCGGGAGGCACGGCTTCGCGCAGGTTGGCCGCCACGCACTGGCAACGTGCCGTCAGCCCCTCGCGCTCCAGACGCTCGGCGGATTTCTCTAGAAACTCCGGCCGGTCCACCAACATTCCTTGCAGGCCGGAATTCGTCTGAAGCACCGCAGCGATGAGTGCGCCTCCGCCTCCGCCCAGGTCCGCGACGGTGTGGTGCTTGGAAAAATCCCAGGCCCGCGCGATGGGCATATAGTTTTCCGCGGGTCCGCTGCCCATGACCGCGCCGAAGATCTCCCGCGAATCCGGATCCTTGGACCACCGCAGGGTCACGCCCTCCCGTTCCGCGATGCGGGCCGCGCTATCGCCGGTGCGGATACACTCGGTCAGATGCGACCAGGGATCGGCCAGCAGATCCGCCCAGAAGACAATCGAGGCCCATTCGGAGTTCGGAGCGTCCTTGCGCAACGGTTGGCCCAGCGGCGTCAGGGAAAAGCGCCGCGGGCTATGCTCGGCGACTACACCGATGCTGGCGAGCCCCCGCAGCAGCCGATACAGAGCGTCGGGGTGCGCGCCGCATGAGGCTGCCACCTCCTCCACACTGCGCTCATCGCCGCCCAAGGCTTCAGCGATGCCCAGGCGCGCCGCGGCGCAGATGACCCGGCTACGAAAGTAGCCCGTCGCCATCTCGGTGAGGGCCGGGAAGAGCGCTACGCGCCCGGTCCCGGACTCGCCTACCGAGGCCACAACCAGCCAAACGTGCCCGCTGTCAGGAGCGCGTAGATCAACCCGTCGATGCTCGACTTGATGGTAGTGCTCAAGGCGCGGCGATACCAGATCGTGAATTGCCACAGGGCCAACGAGTACCCGCAGAACGCCGTCGTCCCAACGAATTGAAACACCTTCAAATAGGGCGTTCCCGCCGGCAGCGCTGTCCCGGCGACATACGCCGCAAATACTCCCACCACTACGGAGTACAGGAACCATAACACCAATTGCTTCGCCATCCCCGTCTGGCCGGCCGGCATCATCGTGAACATCATCACCGGACCTTTTTTGAACTTCGCTGTGAACTCCGGCGAGCGCATCTCCTGCATGCTCGACGGACGTGGGAGCATGTAGTCGCCCGGCGCAATCGCAAACGGGCGGACAGCATCCATGAATTTGTCTTCGCCCGGCACTTTGGAATAGTCGCCTTTGTGCCAAGGCGTCGCCATGTGAATGAGCGAACTCACCACGAAGACGATCACCGCCGACAACAGAATCGGTAGCCACAACGCGCTTAGTTCCGTCACAAACACCTCCTGTACAGGGATCGCCGTTTTGCGCCCAACCGGATTCCTACTTTGCCGGCAGGCCCCACTCTTTCACCCAGTCGATGGGGCCGCTCACGAATCGCCGCCGCAGCGTCTCCAACAACTGAGCGTTGCCCTGCGCCAGATACTCGTACGCCTGGTCCCATTCCTGGCCGCTCTTCCAACCCGTCTGGGTCAGACGCACCACCGTCGATGTCCCCTTCGCCAGAAACTCAAAGCGGGCGTTCGTGCGGTCCGCTCGAACGGTGGGGAACTGCTCGGGAGCCATCGCTGCCATCGTGATCTCGCGCTGCGGCACAAAGCTGAGGATCGTTCCGCCGCCCGTTTTGCCGCCGGGAAAATGCGCGGTCCACTCGCCGCCCTTGCGCAGATCCACAACGGCTCCCGGCGTCAGCCAGGTACTTAAACCGTCGCTGCTGGTAAATGCCTGCCATACCGCGGCCGGCGGCGCGGGAATCGTAACCTCGAAAACCAGGGCCTTTTCGGGCGTGGTTTGCCGCACGACGCTGACCGGACTCTGAGCCAAAGCCACGGCCGCCACGGCCAGGAAACCAACAGCTCGCATGTCGCCTCCGACGAGTTCGTTTGGATCATTCAAGTAAAAGCGAGCAGGCCGGGAAAGTCAAGCATTTCCTGATGAATGAGATATGACGACCTTTAAGATCGTTGCCGGGTGTATCATGGGACACATTAGGAGGCTCCTATGAAGCTGTTCCTGTTGGCCGGTCTACTCAGTCCGACGCTCTTCGCGCAATCGCTCACCGGCCTGTGGGATGCCACGGTCGTGTCCGGCGGCGTCACCGTTCCGTTCCGTATGGAGTTCAAGAGCGAAGGAGCCCCCGGCCAGGCCCAGACCGTTCAGGCGTGGTTCTTCAATGGCGAGGACAGGTTCGTCTCTAACTCAGGGCGCTTCGAAAACGGCAAGCTGAGCGTCCATTTCGACCACATCGCGGCCGTGCTCGATGCCACTTACAAAGGCGGTGTTCTAGACGGCATGTACGCCGGCAAAGGGCGCACTGGCAAACTGCCGTTCCACGCCGAGCCTGCCAAACCTCAACCGGCAGCATCGGCAAATGCGCCGAATATCGATGGCGAATGGGAGATCCAACAGGTCAAGAGCGGCAAGGGCGAAAGCGCGTGGCGCTTCCTGGTCCGCCAGAACGGCTCCGACCTCAGCGCGACCGTCCTGCGCGTGGACGGCGATACGGGCCTGCTCGCGGGCAGCTACCGCGACGGCAAATTCGTGTTGAGCCATTTCTCGGGCGCGCGCGCCATGTTGATGTCGGTGGAACCAAAAAGCGATGGAACGCTCGCCATCACCATGAACAAGAACACGCAATACGCCGCCATGCGCCCCGCCGAAGCCCGCGCGCGTGGCCTGGCGCCGCCCACCGATCCGGAACAGCACACCGGCGTCCAGAATCCCTCCGAACCGTTCCATTTCGCCTTCCGCGATCTGAATGGCAAGTTGGTCTCCGAGGAAAACTTCCGCGGCAAGGTGGTGATCGTCAGCATTCTGGGAAGCTGGTGCCCCAACTGTCACGACGAGGCGCCCTATCTGGTCGAGCTGTACAAGAAGTATCACGCGAAGGGGCTCGAAATCGTGGGCCTGTCGTTTGAAGAGGAAGACCAGCTCCAGGACCCCGAGCGGCTGCGCGCCTTCGTGCAAAGCTACGGCATCCCCTATCCGATGCTGGTCTGCGGCGAGCCCGGCGAGATCTCGCAGAAGCTGCCGCAGCTTAAAGCCTTCGATGCGTGGCCGACCGTGTTGTTCCTGGGCCGCGATGGACGTGCGCGCCTGGTGCACGCCGGATTCCCCAGCGCCGGTAGCGGTCCGGTTTTCACGCAGGCCAAGCGCGATTTCGCCGCCAACGTCGAGCGGCTGCTGGCGGAAAACGCCCGGTAGCCGAAACTGAGCCGCGACCGTCAGGGAGCGGGTTAGCGCCTAGTACACTGAAGTGTTGGATTACAGGCGGAAGCCTGTGCCACACTTCCTTGGATCTCTCCACTCCACTCATGTACGTGAAAGGCGTCGGCCCCGCGCGCGGCGCGATGCTGGAAGCCAAGGGTCTCAAGACCATCGAGGATCTTCTCGGCTACGCCCCCTTTCGTTACGAAGACCGTAGCAACGTAAAGAGCCTCCGGGATCTGGCGCCGGGCGAGATGGCCACCGTGCTGGCCGAGGTCCGCTCCACTCGCGTGTCCGGATTTCAACGGCGCAATCTGGGCCTATTCGAGGCGACCTTCACCGACGCCTCCGGCGCCGTACTCGCCGCCAAATGGTTTCACGGGGCATATCTCCAAGACGTTTTTGTTCCCGGGCAACGCGTCGCGCTGTTCGGCAAAGTCGAGTACGACAATTACAAACACGCGCTCGGACTGATGCACCCGGAGTACGAGATTCTCTCCGGCGACGAAGACGGCGACGCCTCGATTCACACGGGTCGCGTGGTGCCGGTGTATGAAGCCGCGGGCAAGGTGACCACGCGCGTGCTGCGCGCGCTGATCTATCGCATCCTTGAAGGCTTGCCCGGCGTGGACGATCCTCTGCCGCCCTATATCCTGGAGCGCCTGAAACTCCCCGGCCGCTGGGCGGCCCTGCGCGCGCTGCATTTTCCTCCGCCCGACTCGGACCTGCGCCTGCTCAACTCGTTCCGCTCTCCGGCCCAATTCCGCCTGATCCTCGAAGAGTTCTTCTGGCTGGAGTGCGGCCTGGAACTCAAGCGCGCCAAAGCCCGCCTCAACCCCGGCATCGCCTTCCAATTGCACGACCGCGTGCGGGAGCGCATCAAGCAAATGCTGCCCTTCAAGCCCACCGGCGCGCAGAAGCGCGTGCTGGGCGAGATCGCGCACGACATGTCCGAGCCGCATCCTATGTACCGGCTGCTGCAGGGCGACGTCGGCAGCGGCAAGACGCTCGTCGCCGCCGAAGCCGCCATTATCGCCGTCGAAAACGGTTATCAGGCGGCGGTTCTCGCGCCCACGGAAATCCTCGCCACCCAGCACTATTTCTACTTCAAGAAGCTGTTTCAGAAGCTGGACTACGTGACGGTGCAACTCACCGGATCGAACACCGCGCGCGAGAAAGCCGGAATCAAGAAAGTGATCGCGGCAACCGCGCCGGTTACGGGAAATGTCCTGGTACACGTAGTCGTAGGCACGCACGCCCTGCTCGAAGAGGACGTCCAGTTCGCCAAACTCGGCCTCGCCATCGTCGACGAGCAGCATCGCTTCGGCGTCGAGCAGCGTCAGAAGCTGATGGAAAAAGGCTCGCATCCGGACGTGCTGGTGATGACCGCGACGCCCATCCCGCGCACGCTGGCGCTCACCGTGTATGGCGACCTGGACATCAGCGTGATCGACGAGATGCCGCCGGGCCGCAAGCCCATCGTCACCACCCACGAAGAACAAGCGCGCGTCGAGCTGGTTTATAGCTTCCTGCGCAAGCAAATCGACGCCGGACGCCAAGCCTACGTCGTGTATCCAATCATCGAGGAGTCCGAAACCCAGGCCATGAAGGCCGCGCAGAAGATGCACGATCTGCTTTCGCGCATCGTGTTTCCGGACGTCCAGGTGGGCTTGCTGCACGGCAAGCTTCCGACTGCGGAAAAAGAAGCCGCCATGGAAAAGTTCCAGCGCGGCGAAACCAAGATCCTGGTTTCGACCACCGTGATCGAGGTCGGCGTGGACGTGCCCAACGCCACGGTGATGGTGATCGAGCAGGCCGAGCGATTCGGACTGGCCCAACTGCATCAACTCCGCGGACGCGTGGGCCGCGGCGCGGAACAGAGCTACTGCATCCTGGTCACCGATAAGCTCAACGTCCAAGCCCGCGAGCGTATCCGCACACTGGTCGATTCGACCGACGGCTTCTACATCGCCGAGATGGACATGAAGCTCCGCGGTCCCGGTGAGTTTTTCGGCACCCGCCAATCCGGATTGCCCGCGCTCCAGATCGCCAACGTCGTGCGCGACGCCGATGTTCTGGAGCTTGCGCGCAATGAAGCGTCGGCGTTCGTGGCGAGTCCACCGGATGAGCAGGAAATGCGCCGCGCGATCGCGCATATTCGCGGCCACTGGCAGCGGCGTTACGGGTTGGTGCAGGTCGGATGAGGGCAAGGCTGTGAGAGTCATCGGCGGAGAGTTCCGCAGCCGTCCGCTCAAAAGCGTTCCTGGTCTGGACACGCGGCCCACGCCGGACCGCTTGCGCGAGGCGCTCTTTAGCGTGCTCGCTCCGCGCATCGAAGGCGCGGTCTTCGCCGACCTCTACGCGGGCACCGGAGCCGTGGGAATCGAAGCCCTGAGCCGTGGCGCGGCTCGCGCCATCTTCATCGAGCAGCATCGCACGGCCGTGGGCGTCATCCGCGAGAATCTGAAGTCGCTGGGCGTCGAAGCGCGCGCGCGGGTGCTGTGCGGGCGGGTCACCGCGCTGCTCGGAAATCTGGATGCCGATATCGTGTTTCTCGATCCGCCTTACCGGATGGAGAGCCAGTACTCAAGCACGCTGACCGCCCTAGGGGCAAAGCCGCCCGCAGTGGCGGTTGTCCAGCACGATGTCCGCCTCAAACTCGACGAAGCCTACGGCCCGCTGCATCGCGCCCGCACGCTGCGTCAGAGCGACAATGTGCTGAGTTTTTACGAACGCGGATGACGCACCGTGGAGCACGCACTCGTGCGTGCCACGCCGGCACTCATGCCGACGCCAGGCCGAGCGTTGGCGAACCTCTTCTGGCCCATAACAAAACAGCGTCCCGGATTGGGGGCGCCGCTTGGAGGTTTACCCTTATCAGAACGTTAATCTAGCCACGATCTGCCCGCTCCGCGGTGTTTCGGGGCCACCAGGGGGTATACCGCCGTTGACCGAGTTGACAAAGCCGAAGCCGCCAGAAAGCGCGCCCGTGCGCCCATTGGCGAATTGGTTCAAGCTAAGCACCGGCGCAGTGGGGTTCACGCCGACATTAGGAAACCCATTGGTGGAAGGAGACGCGTAGAAAACGCGGTTGAAGATGTTCTGGAACTCCGCACGGATGTTCAAGTTGACTCTGCCTTCCTTGGCGATGGAGAAAATCCGGCCGAAGCTCAGCGATTCGGCGGGCTGGCGCTGCCAGCGGTAATTGTTGAGGAACGGAGCGGTCGAACCGAATTGGCCAGGACCGACATCGGTCCATGCGTTCGGATTCAGTACCAGTTGCTTGGTGGGGTCGAAACAGTGACAGTTCGGATCGATTCCGGGCGCGAAAAAGCTCTGTCCCGGAACATAGTTTTGGGTGGTGGCGCCGCCGCCCCAAGAGGCCGGGTTCTGATTGCGCAGCGTCTCGGGGAAGTAGTTGTTGTTGGAAAAAGGCACCGGAATCAACTGGCCGCTCTGGTAGCGCCCAAAGAATCCCAACGTCCAATCCTTGGTAGCGTAGGACAGTCCTTTCATCGCTTTGCTGTCGCCCGGCAATTTGGGAGTGGTGTAGTTCACGGAAATGATGCTCACCAGCGGATGGCTAAAGGGATTCAGCTGCTTGTTCTGCGCGTAGTTAAACACATCGTTGATGCGCGGGTAACCCGACACCAGATAGGAGGTGTCGTTACTCGCCCCGAGGACCTGCTCCTTCTGCCAAGTAAAGGCATACTGGGCGTTCAAGCCGTGCCACAGGCGCCTGTTGACCTTCAATTGCAGAGAATCATACCAGGTGTCGCCCAGCGGCGGACCGAGGAACGGAGGGATTCCTTGCCATTGCGGATACGGGCGCAGCGCCTGGCCCAGCGTCTGGGTGGCCGGAAACGACGGATACACCGAAGGCACAACTTGCAGGCCGGACGGCAGCGTCACAATCTTCAAATTCGGGAAACGGGCTTGCACCAGGGGCGAAGTAATGGGCGTGGTGAGAAGGCTGAGATCGCTGGAACTCGCCGGGTTCAAACCGGCAGCCGTGATCATGGCCGGGGTTATCGAGTTGTAGTTATACGTGGCCAGCAGCGGAGCGGTCCACCATACGCCGCGGTTCCCGACGTAGGCGATATCAACCACCGTGCCCCTGTTCAGTTCGCGCTGGATACCAAGGCTCCACTGGAAGATGCGAGGAAGCCGTCCGGCGTTGCGGTCGATGGAAATGAAAGGCGACTCCGGAGGCGCGTAGCCGGGAACGGTCTGGAAGGGATAGTGCGCCGAGAAGTCCGGCCACACCAAGGGCGCGTTGCCGAACCGATTGCCCGGCGCGAACGGGTTGCCGTCCTTGAGCAGCCCGGCGGGAACGCCTCCCACGGGCTGATCGCTGTAGGTGTAGAAGTCCGGCACGCTGTAGGAGAGAAACGCGTTATTGATTTGAGTACCGTACGATAGCCCAGTACCCAAACGAAGGACGGTCTTGTCGTTAATCTTGTAGGCGACTCCGAGACGCGGACCGATCGCCGCCGGGTAGTTGCCGTTTAACTGGCAGTTGCAGTTTCCGCCATAGACCACTGCGCCGATACGCCCGGCCACGGCGGCGTTGGGCAGGTTGAAGGCTGCATCCTGCATGCGGCCGTGCTCCTCGGAGAGAAGCGTGGCGTAGTCGTAGCGCACCCCGTAATCGAGCGTCAGCCGGCGGGTGACCTTCCAACTGTCCTGCACGTACATGCCGAAGCTGTGGCTGCCGAGCTTCAGGGTATCCTGCGGCGACAAATTCAAGCTGTTGTAGCCGCCCAGCAGAAAGCTGGCATACGCAAACCCTGTCGCCCCGTTGGCAAACGTCAATCCGGTGGTGTATGGATCGGCGGTTTCCGCCTGGCCAAACCCGAATACGCCATTCGAGCGCGAGCCGTTGGCGATCGGCAAACCTACGAAAATGGCTTCGCCGCCGAGCTTAAAGGTATGGTTGCCCTTGACCCAAGTGAAACTGGTGGTGAACGTGGGCTTGGTGTCCTTCTGGAACAGCGCTGAGAAGCCGACGCCCATGCTTACGTTGCTGCCGCCCTTGGAGAGGTCCGAGCCGGGCGTAATATTCGGGAATTGTTCGGGGATGGCGAAGACGTTGTTTCCGAACAACTGGTGTTGGTCAAAGGTGGCCGACGGCAAGGTGTACACAGTGGTCTGGAGCAGGCCCGCGCCGACGTGCATCAGCAGGGTGGGGGTGATGGACTGGTCGTAGTTGATTCGGGTGGTCTGCGACAGGCTGTTGGTCGGCTCGGCTGCGGAGAATGCCTGCGTGTAGCCGTTCGCCGCTGGCGAATACTCCCGATTCGCGGAGTAAAACATGGAGAGCTTGATGCTCGAGCTCACATTGTGATCCAGCTTCATTGTCGGGATCTCGGTGTGAGTGAAATTGGTATAACCGGGAATCTGGTAGTTGTTGACGAGAGCGTTCGGGAGGGTCGGCTGGGGCAGCATCGCCTGGACCTTCAGGGCCGTAGGATCCAGCCGCGTCACCGGGATGGTGTTGTTCGGGAAAGGCTGCCGGACGTTCTGCCCGTTAACCACGGTCTGCGTATTGGGATCGAAAATCATGTTGCCGAGCAGCGCGGTACCCAGCGGATCTTTCTGGGCCACGCCGGCGATGGTAAGCGCGGGATTCAGAGCCGCGGAGAAGTTGCCTTGCTGGTAAGCCGCCGTGGGAACCGTGTTCAGGCCGTTGGTGGTCAGCGTGTTTTGAATGAACTGCTCATAGCTGAAGAAAAAGAAGGTCTTATCGTGGCCGTTGTAGAGCTTGGGAATCCAGATGGGGCCGCCGAATGTGCCCCCGAAATCGTTGCGGCGGAGCCTGTTACGCACCAACTGCCCGTCCTTGAGGGAGTTTGTCAAACCTGCGTCGGTGAAGGGGGTACCGGCGTTGAAGGCTTCGTTAACAAGGTAGTCGAAACCCGAGCCGTGGAACTGGTTGGTGCCCGAACGCATGGTGTAATTGATGTAACCGCCGCCCGCCTGGCCGAATTCCGCCGCGTAGTTGGAGGTCTGAATGGCAACTTCCTGAATCGCATCCACGCCGGTCTGGTTCTGAGCGTTGAGCTGCTTCCAGAAATCGCTGGTGGCGTCCTGACCTTCAATGCGGATGGATTGGGAGCTGGAAGGCATTCCGTTGATGCGGAGTATGGAGTCACTACCGAACTGCGCGCCGGGGATCAGGCTGACCGCCGCCAGAGGGTTGCGGACACCCGCGCCATCGCTGCCCAGGGTGAGGATGGGCAGATTGTCCAGGAGCTCGACGCTGACGTTGTGGCTCAACTCGCCGCTCTCCGTCTTCAATAGCGGAGCTTCCGCTGTGATCGTGACCGATTCCGAGGGAGCGCCGACTTCAAGCGTGAAGTCCACGCGGAACGTGGTGAAGGCGGCCACCTGCACAGCGGTGCGAATTGCTTTCTTGAATCCCGGTGCGGTGACGGAAATGTCGTACGTACCGACCGGGAGCTCGGAGATGGTGTAATTGCCCGTACCAGACGAGGCGACCGGGTACACCAAGCCAGTCGTTGTACTTCTTGCCTCAACCGGCACAGCCGCCACAACAGCGCCTGCCGGATCGGAAACCGTGCCAGTGATCGAACCGCGATCGCTTTGAGCGGCCGCTAGCGTCGCAAGCACGCCCAAACACAAAGCAACTCTGATGGAACGCATAGAAAACCCCTTCCCCAAACCCAGATCGGAAATTTACAAACCCCTTACAAACCTATGACAGTCTATGCCAAATGGCAGAACAGGTCAATAGTCCGGGCAGCCAACATCTTTGAGGATCAAACCAAGGGCAAATTGTGGCGGCTTACTGGGGGGGACGGGTGCCGACGGTGACGCCGCTGGGCACCAGGCCCCCGGAAATCGAGGGCATGTCCTGGATGGTGTAATCGGAGGGAACTTCGAACAGAGCGTGGTCCGGCTCGGAGCGGCTGATTTTCGTCAGGCGGTAGATCACCTCACCGGTGCGCGGATCGCTGTGCCGGTTTAGGAGTTCGATCTTCAGTTCGGGCGAGGTCCAGCTCTCGGTGACGATATCGAACGGCGCGCCGTTGCCCACTGTGTTCGCCGGGACGGTCTCGGTGGTCCGGGTGCCCTCGGCGCGCATTCCCTCGATGGTCATCGGTTCCAGAAGCTCCACTCGGCGCGGCGCCGGGTCCGGACTCGCGAAACCCACGGGGCCCGCGGGCCCACCGGGGCCGGTCAGTTCGATGTGGTTGCCTTGCTGAATGACGATCTGGGGGATCTGTGCCCCCGCTCCCGCCGCTCCGGGCGCCGGCGTGAACTGAATGGTCGGCCCGAACCCGGCACCGCCCGCGCCCGCGTTGCCGCCCAGCGCAATCGCAGGAGGCCGCACGATGGGCATGCGAACGGCCGAATGCTGCAGCACGTTCAGCATGTAGCTGGCGCCGCCCACCGGGTCGAAAATGAACACCGTGGGCGGACGCTGCGGATCGGCGCCGCGGCCCGTCTGCGGATCGAGCGTCTCTTCCCGGCGCTCCCGGCCCTCGCTATCGCGATACCTGCGTGTCGTAGTGGTGTGCGTGATCTTGCTGCCGTCCGCCAGCGTCTGCGAGGTTTCGATGATGGCCTCGCCGGAATACGGAGCGCCCTTCACAGGCTCGCCCGGATTCGCCGAGATTCCGCCCATGACAATGCCAACCTGGGCCTCCGCCCGAGGCAGGAACGCCATCGCGGCGCCCGCCACCAGCCACGTCATTCCCAGCCAAGCCATCCGACGAAACGTGTGCATCCGCATCGCCTTTTCAGAATAGCGGGAAACCAACCCGGCCCTGGAGCGTACAATCAACCAGGAGGTTCACCAGCCGTGAACAAACTCTATCTTTCGCTCCCTGCGGCGCTCGCCTTGGCCGCCGGATTCGCGGGAGGCTTGCTGTCCCGCTACATCGCCCCGGAGCGCGTCTTCGCTCAAACCCCCGCGCCCGCCCAAACCCAGGCTCCGGCCCAGCCTGTCCGAGCCTCAAGCTTCGTTCTGTTAGACGCAGCCGGCCGCACGGCGGGAGTCTTCGCCTTCGACAAAAAGGACGCCAGACCGAATATTGTGCTGTTCGATGAACAGGGCAAAGTGATCTGGGACGCCCGCCACACCGTTTTGGTGCCCCTGACGCAGAAGTAGGCCAACCGCGCCGCCTTCCCCTGTTCACACACCAGCAGGTTTATACACAATCTGAACAATCTGCCGCACCCGCCACGGCGAAACTCGATGCGAGAATTGCGCTCCAGTCCCCGCCAACGCACGCTCGACGATGGCGCGCAACTCCGCGGGCGTGTACGCGCGGCGGATCGAAACGCATCCGTCCGCCGCCGCCACGTGGCTCAGGAACGGCGCTACAAACAGCCGGAACAGCGCCAGCGGCAGCCGGTGCCGCACCAGGTCCAGCAGGATGAAGCGTCCGCAGGAGCGCCCCACGTTCCGGATCATCGCGATCAGTTCCGGTTCGGAAAGATGATGTGCCAGGAACATCGAGTACGCCACGTCGGCCGCGGGCAACGGATCGCGCACCGCGTCGGCTTGGATCACCGGCAGCCCTTCCGGGACGCAAGCTGGAGGCCGCAGATCCACGCCCACCACGTCCACGCCCAGGCGGCGGCGAACTTGTTCCAGGATTCCGCCCGCCCCGCAGCCAACATCCAACACCCGCCGCACAGTGCGCGGATCTCGCAAAATTTCCTTCACTAGGATCCGCGTGTCTCCCAGCAGCCAGTGGACTCGGGTCAAGTCGCGATGGGTCCGGGCCACCACGACTTCCGGGAGCGGCTGGCTCTCTAGAATCTCCAGCTCCGAAGAGCGTTTGAGCGGCGGCATCACGCGCAGCCTCCGTCACTGTCCGCAATCCCCGCCGGTTTGCAACTCATGGTTAGCTTTGAATGCGCGCCACAGCTCGCGTTCCGGCCCCCGCGCCGTCCAACGGCCGCGCGTCAGGCTTTGATGCCGTGCCCGGCCACGGTCTCCAGCGCCGCTTCCATCTCGTTCCGATAAAACGCGAGTTGCTCCGGCGTCGAGGCCTCGAAGCGCATCACCAGCACCGGCTGCGTGTTGGAAGCGCGCAACAAGCCCCAGCCGTGCTCGAACAGCACCCGCACGCCGTCCACATCGATCACCTTATACGACTTGCGGAAGTGCTCGGCCACCCGCGCCACCACGTCGAACTTGGTTTCATCCGGGCAATCCACGCGGATTTCCGGCGTGCTCACGCTCTTGGGAAGCCCCGCCAGTTGCGCCGAAAGCGGCTTCCCGCTTTTGGAAACGATTTCGAGCAGCCGGCAAGCCGCGTACAACGCATCGTCGTAGCCGAAGTAGCGGTCGGCGAAAAACATGTGCCCCGACATTTCCCCCGCCAGCTCCGCGTGCTCCTCTTTCATCTTGGCTTTGATCAGCGAGTGGCCGGTCTTGTACATGATCGCATTGCCGCCCAGCCGCTTCAACTCGTCATATAGCAACTGCGAGCACTTTACCTCCCCTATAAACGTGGACCCGGGCTTGCGCGTCAGGATCTCGCGCCCGAAGATCAGCAGCAGCATATCGCCGTAGATCACTGCGCCGTTTTCATCCACCGCGCCGAGGCGGTCCGAGTCCCCGTCGAAAGCGATCCCCAGGTCGGCCTTTTGTTCGCTCACGGCTTTGCGCAAGGGCTCCAGATTCGCGGGCACCGTGGGGTCCGGATGATGGTTGGGGAAGCGCCCGTCCATATCGAAAAAGAGCTCGGTGGCTTCGCAGTTCAGCCGGCTGAAGAGGCGGTGCGCCACCGGTCCGGCGGTGCCGTTGCCCGCGTCGAACACCACCTTCACGCGGCGCTGGAGGTCGAACTGCGGCACGATCGTGTCCACGTAGGATTGCGAAACGTCCATATCCGCATGGCTCCCATGGCCTTTCAGGAAATCGCGGGCTTCGATCAGCTTCCGCACTTCCTGAATGGTCTCGCCGTGCAGAGTCCCCGATCCGCACACGGTCTTGAAGCCGTTAAACTCCGGCGGATTGTGGCTGCCGGTGATCATCAGCGCACCATCGGCATCCAGGTGCACGGCCGAATAGTACAGCAGCGGAGTCGGCACCACGCCAATGTCGGTGACCTCGCAACCGGAATCCACCAGCCCCTCGAGCAGCGCGTCGCGCAAGCGCGCGGAGCTCAGGCGGCAGTCATGCCCCAGGTTGATGTTCTTGCCGCTCTTGCGCTGCAGCAGGGTGCCCAGGCCCCGACCGAGGTCGGTCACATCCGGACTCAGCAGTTCCGTATCGGCGACGCCGCGAATATCGTATTCGCGAAAGATAGTCGGCTTGAGCATGAACTTTCAAGGTAGCATCCTGTTCGCCGGATGCGCTCAGTCATTCATGTTCATTCACGTTCCTTAACGGCCAAAAAGAAGCCTCCCGGCGGATCGGTCACCAGCGACGCTCTAGCCTTATCTCCTTGCGCGCGCGTCATTTGACGATTTCCAGCGCGCCGCACCTGAACATTCGTCGTGTATCTTGAAGCCGAGGAGATCGGGCGCTCGCCATCTGAGGGCCGATTCCACCGCGCACGCATCCATGGCTCGGCGTGCAACGTCCAAGCAGGATGGCCGTCGATAGCTCGACGCTAAACCAGTCCTTCTGCCGGTGAAGGTAAAACCTCGGCACACGGGAGCTCCCGACTTTATTGTTCTTTGAACCTCAGCGTGATGCGGCGCCTCGCTGGAAGTGTGCGCGTAGTGTGAGTGCTAAGTGGGGCAGCGCCATGCGCTGCCAAGACCGGCGGCCCTTGATTGCCGGCATGGATGCCCCTAGACTGTAGAAGTAGTCATTCCCCGTCCGATATTTCGCCACGTTTGCGCTCAGACCGGTAAGTCATCCTGCCAGCAGGTGCCAGCGTGTCTACGTCAACATCTCAAACTTCCGCGGACTTGATTCGCTATCTGAATCTGAAACTGGCCGCGCTCGGGCAACCCATCAGTCAGAGCACGGCGGAGCCCCAGTTTCTGGACATCGCGCGTCCGTTGCTCCGCAACTTCGAGAACAAGGACCGGCTGCTGCGCGATCATCTGTGCCCGGCCGACGCCCGCATTCAGACCTTCCTGGACGGCTACTTAAAGGACGTGTGCCCGCAAGGCGTCCCGCGCCTGCCCACCCGCACCTTCGTTCTCGATCGCGACGGCCTGGCCCGCGTGATGTCGCTTCCTCCGCACGCGCCCAGTTTTTCGTCGCCGTATTTGCGGTCCTACCGCGTGCCTCAGGGCGTGCTGCACAATCCCCACAGCGACCGCCGCACCACGCAAGGCGTGTTTCACATCGCCGAGGGAGGCTTCCCCGTTCCCGCCGATAAAGAAGCAGTGCCCCAGCGGACTTTCGCGGCATTGCTCGCCGCGGCGCTGATCCCGCCCCGCGCCGCGCTCACGCTGCCGTTTTCCGCGGACCAGGAGCAGCACGCCGAACTGTTCGTCTCCCTGCTGATCCGCCCCCTGGTGTGCCCCGCCACCGGAACCGACCCCGCCAAGACCATGGAAATCCGATTCTTCGCTCCCGGCAGCCTGGTGAGCAATCTGGACTTCGTCGAGTCCATCTTCGGCAACGGCGGCGACCCCCATCTGCCGGAGAACGACGCAGCTCTGGACGTGATGCACTGGACCGGCCACACCGGCTGCGTGATTCTCGCGCCGCATCTGGTTGGCATGAAGAAAGCCGCGCTAGGCCTGCCGCGCAAGGCCGACGCAACCGACCGCCAGCGCCGCGACGGCATGTGCTGGGAAAGCGAAGACGAGCCGTACAACAACGGCAACGCCTTCAAGATCACCTGCCGCGACCATCGCGGCGTGATGGTGACCATCATCGCCGACAACTATTACGGCTATTGCAAGAAAGAGGTGAAGACCCAGATCAGCTTCGCGGCCAACCTGTTTGGCCTGTGCGAAGAGGAGCACGCCGGCGGCGCCATGGCCTTCGCGACTTACGTTCTAGCGGATGATTTCGACGCGGCTAAAAGCGTGAGCCTCAAGAAGGCTTTCTTTAAGGACGCCCTGTGCCTGCTCGGCGACATGGTGGAGCGCAAGCCGGAAGGCTATGCGGTGGACCGGCAGTATCAGAACATTTATTACGTACCGGAAAATTCAGTGTTCCATCTTCGCAAGGGTTGCGTGGAATGGTCGAGCGGCGGCTTCAAGCAGAGCTTGACCATACGGCGTGACGCCACGTATGTCCTTCCTTCGGGCTTCCGGGTTCGCCTCGGGAAACAGTTTGCCGGCTCCCCGTGGCAACTGATCGGCTCCCGTCCGCGCGGCACACTGTGTCACAAGCCGTGCACCGTTTCGGGCGGAGGCAAGTCGGAAATCTCGAAGTCCCTTAAGAACGCTCTGTTGAGCGGCCCGGTGTTTGTGCGTGACTATCAAGCCGACATGGATCGTGTCGCGGAAATCGTCAAGAAGGATTTCTCCTCGATCTATAAGTCCCGGCCCGCCGACACCCGCACGCGGCGTCCGATTCTCGGTCTGGAGCGGACCCTGGGCTCCGTCATCCAGTTGTTCACGCCCTCCTCCGAATACACCGATGAACACAATTCTTGGATACGCGAGCAGCTCCAAACCACGCGCCAATTGCTTTTCACCGCGAAGAGTTACTACCGGCCGGAGTGGGGCGAGGACTGGCGCAAGCACTTCACCGTGGACCGCATCAACGGTTTTCTTGGCCACGAGCTGAAGTTCGACAATCAACGCCTGGTGAGCCACTACCTGCGCGTCGGCTACGATCAGGACGGCTCCTGGCGGATTTATAAGCTGCGTCCGGATTTCTACCCTGCGGACAAAGTGCAGGTGGAAGACGACATCACCGCATCGGTAGTCCTGCCCCGCAATAGCTTGAACGATCTCGACCCGGAGTGCGACAACCCCAGCGTCAAGCTGGTGAGCAACTGCGAAACACTGCTCTTCCAGCGCCCTGACGACGCCATCAAGCGGGGCACCGATCAGCAAGCGGAAGCGGACATGGCCGGCTCGGGAAATTTTCTGTCCAACTACGAGCCTCTGACCGCCGAGCAGGTACGCGCCATGACCGAACACGTGGTCGAGTTCGACCAATACACCGAGCCCATGAAGCAGCTCCTGGAGCACTTTGCCGGGGGCGACAACGGCTCGCACGCCTACGTGGTATCCTCCGCCCACCCGCGGATCGTCAACGGCAAGCCTTCAGCGAACCCGCGTTACTTGCAAAAGCGCTCGGACCTGGTGTCGCCGCGCGAATCCTATTTGGCCGAGATCGCGGCGCGCCTGGAGCGTGAGATCCCCGCCGAACGGCCGGTGCATTTCCCGGTGAACGCCGTCCTGGCAGGACGCAGAAACAGTCCGCCCGACCGCGCTGCTGGCCTGCCGCCACTGGCGGTTTACGGCCCCATTCATTATCAGGAACTGCCCGAGCTGTTCATGGAATTCACGTCCAGCCTGACGGGCAAGTCGCCGGCAACGACGGGTTTCGGCAGCGAGGGCGCTCTGACCAAGGGCCCATTCAACGCGCTGTGGCCAGTGGTGGATTTGAACAACGCCTTGGTCTCGGCGATCCTGACCGGCTATGCGGGCTTCACGACGTCGGCCGGCTTCATCGGACCGCACGTCCGAGTGGACCACGATGTCAGCTTGTTGGTCCCCGAGATCTGGTGCCGCATGCGAGTCGCCGAGCGCGATCCCCGGTTTCTCATCCAGCACGGCTTCCTCGAAAAGATCGGGGACCTGGAAGCCGCCGGACGCCCCGTGCTCGCCAGCCGCCTGGGTTACCGCATCACACCCCTGTTCGTCGACCGTTTTCTAGGCCGCATGTTCGAGACTCCGGGGACCGTGTTCCCGCCCGAGATGTTGCGGCCGGAACTACAGGATCTGGATCTTTTCGTGGCGGGCGTCGACGCCATCGTGGACACGCAGCGGCGGGTCGCCATGAACTATTTCGAAGATGGCAGTGTCGATGCGGCGTGCCCTCCCCTGAAGGCGCTGCTGCACATCATGGCGCACGGGCATTTCCTGGGTAAGGGCATCAACGATCCCCAGATCCGCCGCATGTTCGAGCGCGACGCGCTCCTGGCCAGCGACTGGTATGCGGAGCGGCTGGAGGTCAAGCAGACGCGGGACATCGCACTGTGGAGGCGTCACATCGAAGCGCTGGAACGGTTCCAATCTTCGGGAGGGCGTCTGCCCGCTGAAGACCCAGGCGAGATAGACGATCGGCTGTCGTTGGCGAAAACGCAGATGGCCCGCGTGAGCGCCGCGGCATACCTGGACGAACTGATCGGCACCATCGGCGCAGACCCCTTTTACCGGCAGATCTAATGTGGAGCACGCACTCGTGCGTGCCATGTCGGCACTCATGCCGACACGTGCGCCGCCGGCGCGCCGCCAAGCTCTCCTTACTCGTACAATGAAAAGGACACAGGCGTCACCAACGTGAAGACTTTCTACCTCGAAACCTTCGGCTGCCAGATGAACGCCCACGACTCGGAAAAAGTCGTCGGCACCCTCATCGGCCAGGGCTACCGCCAGGTCGCGACGCCCGAAGAGGCCGAGTTGGTAATGTACAACACCTGCAGCATCCGCGACAAGGCCGAGCAGAAAGTGTTCTCCCGCCTCCAGCAGTTCAAGAAGGATCACGGCCACGGCAAGCGCTTCGCCGTGCTCGGCTGCGTGGCCCAGCAGGAAGGCGAAAAGATCTTCGAAAAGGCCCCCCACGTGGGCCTGGTCTGCGGATCGGCCAGCTATAACAAGCTGCCGGAGCTTCTGGTCCAGCTCGAAACCGGCTCCAATCGCGTCACCGGTCTGAGTCTCGATACCGAGCTGGCGTTTGAGACTCCCTTGACGAGCCGCGACAATCCGCATCGCGCCTACATCACGATCATCGAGGGTTGCGATAAATCCTGCGCCTATTGCGTGGTCCCCTTCACGCGCGGCCCCGAGCGAAGCCGCACCAGCGCCTCCGTCATCGCCGAGACCGAGGAACTGGCCCGCGCGGGTTACTCCGAAATCCAGTTGCTGGGACAAAATGTGAACAGCTACCGCGATCCTTCGCCCGCCGCCTGGGACTTCGCCACGCTGCTCGATCGAGTGGGACGGGTGCCCGGCATCCGCCGCGTGCGCTTCACCACTTCGCATCCACGCGATTTCGGACGCGAAATCATCGACGCCATCGATCGCAATCCGGCGCTGTGCAATCACGTGCACCTGCCGGTGCAGTCGGGGTCCAGCCGCGTGCTGGAAGCCATGCAGCGCCTCTACACCCGCGATCAGTACATGCAACGCATTTCCTGGATGAAAGCCGCCCGGCGCCCCATCGCCATCTCCACCGACATCATCTGCGGCTTCCCCGGCGAAACCGAAGCCGATTTCGAAGCCACGCTGGCCCTGCTCGACGAGGTCGAATACGATTCGGTGTTCAGCTTCAAGTATTCCCGGCGGCCCAATACCGCCGCGCTCGCGTTGGACGATCAGATTCCGGAAGAAGAAAAAGGCCGCCGCCTGGCGATTCTCCAAGAGCGCCAGCGCAACATCCAGATCCGCCGCAACGCCGCGTTCGTAGGGACCGCGGAAGAGTGCCTCGTAGAGGGGTTCAACAAAGCCACCGGCCAATGGATCGGCCGCACCTCGCAGAACAAGACTTTGAACTTCCTCCGGCCGGGTCACGATCAGGACCTGACCGGCCAATACGTAGAAGTGCGCGTGACCCGTGCGGGTCCCAACTCCCTAGCCGGAGAAAGCGTAAACTGACCGGTTCACGCCCGCCCAAAAGGAGACCACATGGAAATCGAAATGAAAATCCGGGGCCTGATGGTAGACCCGATCAATAACAATCCCATCGTGGTGCTCAAGGACGTCAACGGCACATCCATCCTGCCCATCTGGGTCGGCGCTTACGAGGCCCACGCCATCGCTCTCGAAATCGAAAAGGTGCCCACGCCGCGCCCCATGACCCACGACCTGATCCGCAACCTCCTGTTCGGACTCGACACCGGCGTGAAGAAGGTAGTCGTCAGCGAACTCAAGGAGGATACCTTTTACGCCCTCATCTGGCTGGAGCGCGACGGCAAGTTGATCAGCATCGATTCCCGCCCCAGCGACGCTTTGGCCATCGCGCTGCGCCTGGACTGCCCGATCTATGTCGACGAAGCCGTGCTGAAAACCTCCAAGGCCAACCACGCCGTGGCGGAAGCCGGATCGAGCGACGAATTGCGCAAGTGGCTCGAGAACCTGAAGGACGAGGATCTCGGCGGCTACAAGATGTAGTCCGCTTCCGCCAAAACAGAAAAAGCCCGCGTCCGGCGGAAACCGAACGCGAGCTTCAAACTCAGTTACTAACCGGCGACCGTCAGCGAGCCGTTAGCCGCGCCTTAGTCGAACGACCCGCCCCACTTCCAGCCATCCGACGGCCGGGTGACATTCACCATGCGCAGCCGATGATCTTCGGGGTTGCGGCCCGGGTTGCCGACGATGATCACATGATCGCCGGGCTTCAGGGTCTCGCGCGTGACGCCCTGGCGGCCGAGCTGCCCGCCGGCGCCCCACTCCACGGCCCAGCGCACCATCTCGCCATTGGCGTCCTTGACTTCGACGTGGACGAATGAGTGCGGATTACGATACAGGAATTGCACCAGTTCCCCTTCGATGGTGACGCGCTTGTCTTCAAAGTACGTCGCGGCGAAGGAATGGTGGGCCCACGCGTTTACGCCAAACAGGGACGCTCCGGCGATGAGCATGGCAGCGAGCTTGTATTTCACGTATGTACCTCCAACCAGGGGGCCGACTTTTCTTAGATCCGCCCACCTTTCGAATATCATACGGGGCGATTCCATGTCAAGTTCCGGCGTCCACATCAGTCCGGGGCGGCCAGCACCGCGCCCCAGTGAAAGCCCGCGCCGAACGCCGCGAACACTATCGGGCCAGGTCCGGGTGCGGGGCGCGCAGCCGCCCATTCGGCCGCCGCGATCAGCATCGACGCCGAGGAGGTGTTGCCGTAGCGTTCCACGTTGGTGAACACCTTCTCCGGCCCCACGCCCAATGTCTTGGCGACGCGCGCCAGCAGATTCAGATTGGCTTGGTGCAGCAGGAAGGCCGCGACCTCGCCCGCCGCGACTCCCTGCCGCGCGAGCACTTCCGAAATCGCCGCCGGAATCTTGCGCGAGGCTTGCAGGATCACGCTCAGCCCGTTCATCGCCAGGGCTCCGCCGGGCGACCACCGCAACTCTTCGCGAAATTGCCCGTCGGTGTGAATGGCTGCGTCCACCAGCCGCCACGCGCCGGCGGTTGAATGGGGCCGCGCCGACACCAGGGCCGCCCCCGCGCCGTCGCCGAACAGGATCGCGGTGTTGGCATCCAGCGGCGAGGCCTCGATCAGCGCCGACATTTTCTCCGCCCCGATCACCAGGATGTCGCCCCCCGAAGCTTGGACGGAGTCGGCCAACCGCATCGCCAGCGCCAATCCGAACAGGCTGCCCGCGCTGGCCATCGGCACGTCGATCGCCGGCGCGGTGCTCAACCCCAGGCGCGCGGCGACCTCGGCCGCGGGTCCCGGGAACCCCCGGCTGCCGCTTCCGCTGGCCACCATCACCATGCCCAATGCGGATGCGTTCACGCCCGCCCGCGCCAGGCAATCCTCGGCCGCGGCCACCGCCAGGTCCGCGACGCTGGTTTCCGCATCCGCCCACCGCCGCTCGCGGATTCCCGAGGCTCCCTCGATCCACTCCGGCGTCCGATCCAGCCGCGCGGCCAACTCCGCGTTGGTCACCACGCGTGGTGGTACATGTGCCCCGAATCCGTGCAGGTAGGCACTCATTGCGCCCGCTTCATGCCAGCCGCGCGCCGATGTACTCGTCCATGCGCGCGACCGAGTCGAACTTGCGCGGGTTCAGGTCCGCGTCCGGAATCTTAACCCCGAAGTCCTCTTCAATCGCGCCCACCAGATCCGGCAGCGCGAAGGAGTCCAGCAGTCCGCTTTCGAACAGCGACTCGTCATCGTCGGCGGGCGCGGGCTTCCCGGCAACCTTCTCAACCAGGGCGCGCAACCGCGCGCGGCGTGTGGCATCGGACATGTTAACCATCGTGCCACTAAACTTGAATCGTCCACAACGCCGCTCCGCGCTCGTTGGGGTGCTAACCTGAAACCGGCGGCCACTCCGTGGACAACAGAATCACTACTGACCCAGGCATCCTCGCCGGCAAACCCTGCATCCGTAACACGCGCTTAAGCGTCGAGTTCATTCTGGAACTGATTGCCAGCGGAGCCAGCGCCGCCCAGATCGCGGAAGTATATCCGCAGTTAACGCCGGACGATGTGGAAGCGGCTGTGCGCTACGCAGCTAATTCCTTGAGGAACGACTCCCTCCTTGAACTCAAGGTCCTCGGTTGAGGCTTGCCGAGTTCCCGCTCCTGGCCGATGAGAACATCCATCCCGGCGTGATCGCCTTCTTGCGAGGCGAGGGAATCGATACCGTTTCTGTTGCCGCTCTGAGCCCGGTCGGTGTCGACGACAGCAATGTACTCCAGGCCGCGTTCGCCACTCAACGCGTAGTGTTGACCCACGACAGCGACTTCGGCCGGCTGGCCATCGCAGCCGGCGAACCTTTTAGGGAAATCGTTTACATAAGACCCGGACACATTCGGGCCGAGTACACAATTCAGACGTTAAGGGCACTGCTGTCAAGCGATTTGAACTTGACAGAGCCATTTCTCTTGGTGGCTGTACGGCGTGTGGATACCGTGCGGATTCGGGTTAGGCATCTGAGTTAGGCGTAGCGGTGCCGTTCTCGTCGGCGGGCCTCACTTCACCAGAAACGGAACTCGCACGCCACCGTCGGACCCGCCGCGCCAGCCGACCCGCTTGAGGTACTCGGTACCACCTTGTACTCCCGCAGCACGCGCCCGCCCGAAGTGGACAGCGCCCGCTAACAAACCCCGTTTGAAACGACGCCGGTGCTTACCGACCGCCCTTTGGGGCGACTCTGTCCGCCTTCAGTTCGGCGCGCCCAGGCTTTGCGCCGGCATGGTGACAACCACCGGGGCGGCAGTATACTGGCCCGCCATCCCGGGCACCCAGGTGAAGAGCGCCACGCCGCTCACCTTGACCTGCAGACGATAGTCCGGCGTCCCCGCGGTTCCCAGCGCCGCGTAGGACACTTGCGAAGTCTGCAGCCCCAGGTAACCCGATGGCGGGGTTCCCAGTCCGCTGGGAGCGGTAGTTGAGTTGTACACCAGGTAATTCGCGACCGTGCCGGCATCCCAATTGTTGACCGCCGCGGCGCGAACCGTGGCTTGGGCCCGTTCCGTGATGAACTGCTGGATCAGCATCAGGCGTCCAATGTCCATCACGAAAATGATCATCGCGGTCAGCGCCAGAAGCACCAGCGCGGATTCCAGGATCCCGTCGCCTCTCTGGCGCCGCCCGCGTCTCACTGGTCTAATGGATTTCACGTTCTCAACTCCCGCTCAACACGTCGAACACGTGACCTGTCCGAAATACAGCGTCGTCGCCCGGGGTTTGTTATTCAGCGTGATTCTCCCGAACAGCCCGTCGATGGTGTAGGACACGATCGTCACGGTCACGTCGCGCGGTATCCCTTGCGTGTCCGTGGACACGTTCACGCCGATCACTCCCGCGGTCAGCCCCGCCACGATGGGCGCGGCATTCTGCGCGGGCGCGGTTTCGTCGGCGTACAGAACCATGTTTTGCAGCGTGGCGGTGAAGGCGCCCGGATTCGCCGTGTCGTAGCCGATCCTCGAGCCCAGCTGCGCTGCGTTGGCGACCGCGATCATTAGGCGGTCGTACACATAGAAGGAGTACCCGAACTGATAGACCCCGGAAAACACCAGCCACAGGATCGCCCAACTCAACGCGAATTCCAGAGCCGCTATGCCGCGTTCCTTTGTCCGCTTTGGAACCGGCCTACTTGAACAGAACATTGTAGTAGATCTGGGTTCCATCGCTACCGCCGCCGGAGAAGCCATTCATATTCGCCGGCCCGATATAAGTGGCGCAAATCGCGCCGGAGCTTCCGCTGTAGGCCGGATCCAGAAAGAAGTTCGCAAACCCGACCACCGTTTCGCTCCCGTTGCCATTGCCGGACCAACTGTTGGGATCGCCGACCGGCATCGTAACGATGCGCCGGCCGTTACCGGTCCCGCCCGCGATGTAAGCGGCATAGGTGGCCGACACGTCGTCGGTATCCTGACTCGCCCGCTCGTTCAGCGCATCGAAGATCGAGGTGCCCCGGTTTCCCGGCACGCCACTCAGCGACATCCCCGCGTACACCGACGACGGGGTGGAGCTGGCGTTGGGATAACCGCCGTAAACGATCACCCCGCTCAGACTGCTGTTTCCGTTGCCCTGGCCCAGATCCGCGAAGCCGTGCTGTGAGGCCGGATTGGGGTCGGTCCAGCCCACGTCGCCCGCGCAGGTCGTGGCGGCGCCGTTCCCCTTGCCCTTCCCGTTTCCGCTGCTGTTTCCCCACTTCAGCGTGTATTCCGTGCCGGGAGTAAATCCCCAGTTCTGTGTATCGGCGGTGTTGTGCGCATCGGGAACAAAGGGCTCCAGCCCCCCGCTGGTGGCCGACGAGATCGCCTGCGAGCCCGCCGTCGCGTTCGCCGTGACGGTGTAAGATGCGCCGATTCCCGGCAACAAGCGCAGGAAACTGATCGGTACGTTGGCCGTCGCCGTCAGGGTGATGAAGCGATAATTGTTCGCGCCGCTCGCGTTAGCCGTGGCGTAGGTGGCTTGGGTTCCGTTGAGGCTGGTCGCGTAGGTCGCGGCCGCCGTGTTGATGGCCACCGTGTCGAAGTTGTAACCGTTGGGCTTGGTAGTCCCCAGGGGACCTGCTGTCGCGGTGGTATTGGCGCCTTGAATTCCCGCTTGCGTTCCGTCCAGTTGATGCACCGCGGCCAGCACCGAAGCGTCGCAAAAGGTTTGCAATTCGCTCTTGGTGATGAACATCCGGCCCATGTCATATGCCAGGCCCAGAGCGCCCAGCATTCCTACCAGGCACACCGCGAACAGCATCAGGCTGACGCCCCGCTCGCCGCGCCGCGGTTTCGTGTCGTGTTTGTATATGCGCGCCATTGTCTTCATACTCGTTCGTTGGTCTTATCGGCACGTGGCCGCAGGCCAAGAGAATTTTGTCTGCTGATTGGGCGCTTTTCGGAGCAAATATCGCTTTATTCCACCCCAAACGCCAGTAGTACGTTCCCGCCCATCCCGCTGGCCGCGCCCGGATACCCCCGGCTCCGCGGCGTGTGGCATCGGGAATGTGAACCTTCGTGCCATATCGCCGGCGATGCGCGCCCTGTTACTTGGGATGACGCCGCACTTTGATGATGCGGTACACGTCGTCGATGATCTTGAAGTAGAAACGCCAGTCGTCGTTCACGCGTGTTTGCCGGATGTCGCGCGCTTCATCGAATTTCTTGGCGTGGAGCGACGGGTGGTGGAGGTTTTGCTCGAGGAATCGAAGCTGCTTGAAGAAGGCTTTCGCGATTGCGGGAGGTGCGTCCGCCAGCGCTTCTCTCACCGGCTCGCCGTATTCCGCCCTCATCGCGACGGCTTGGCTTTTCTGATCCTCCGGCGCTGCTTCAGTTGCCCTTTGAGATGTTCAATCATCTCATCCATCGTGTTGAACGGGCCATGGAACGGCCCTTTCTCGGCTGCAGCCAGCTCCGCATCCAGCGACCGGCTCTGTTCCGGCGTGTACTCATCGTCGGCAGCGGGCAATTTCGGCAGGATGTTGATCACTCCGCCCGACACTTTGATTTCGAGCTCCTGCCCGCGCTTGAATCCAGCACGCCGCAACGCCGCCGGAGGAACTACAACCGGCGGACGATTCTTGAGGGCATGAGTCATAGACGGCAACCGATTTCATCTCAACGATAGCAGGTTACCGAACACCACTGCGCGGTTTCGCGCGGTTAGACGAGAACCGTTACGAGCTACGAATCGAACCGTTGTAGCCCGGCGTAGCCTTACTCCACGCCAAACGCGAGCAGCACATTCCCGCCCATCCCGCCGGCCGGGCCCGTATACCCCGAGCCCGCGAAGAGCATCCCGCCCGCCACCGTCGGACCCGCCGCGCCCATCGACCCGCCCTTGGCAGTGACGCCGTTGACGGTGAGGTACTCGTGCACCATGTTGTACTCCCACAGCACCCGCCCTCCCGAGGTCGATAACGCCCGCAGGACTCCATCGAAGCCGCCCGAAAACACCGCGCCGGGGATCGACGACACTGCCGCGTCCTGTCCCGGATACTTGTTCAGCGCCGGCACCGGGTCGAGCGGGGTGAACCAGCGGCGCTCGCCGTTCGATAGTTGCAAGGCCAAGATCCCTCCGCTGCGCAGTCCAAAGTACGCGCTCTGATCGTCGGCCGTGCCGCCCCACACGATCTGTCCGCCCGGTCCCGGAGCCGTGCTCGCGGTCGGCGCCTTCCACACCACCAAGCCCTTTTTGTCCGGATCGTGCCCCCAAACCATGCCGCTCTTCTGTCCCGCGATCAGCATGCTCTTGCCGCCCGGCAGATTCTTGAGGATCGGCGAAGACCCGAAATCGTAATCCGGCCCCAGATCCTTAGGGCAATTCTCGGGACGCTTGGTGACGTCCGCGGGACACCCCACCAGCCACGCATCCGCCGCCAGATCCTGCACCGACCACAACACTTTCCCGGTCGGCAGATCCAGCGCCATCAGCCCGTCCGTCATTCTCCCCGCCGGAGACGTGTAAGCATCGCCCGTGCCGATATACAGCGCGTGTCGCTTGGGATCGATGGTCGGCGAATTCCACACGCCCCCTCCCGCCGGCCCCCACAGATCCACGCCCTTCGAACTCTTCCGCACCACCCGGGGCGTCTCCGGAATCGTATACGTTCTCCAGATTTGCTTGCCGGTCGAAGCGTCCAGCGCCGCCACGCTCCCGCGGAAGGTGCAGCACGGATAGTTCGGTTGCGCCGCGGTGCCTTCTTCGCCCGAGGCCACCGGAACGTACACCCGGTTCTCGTACACCTTGGGCGCGCCCGTAAGCCGAGTCAGCGGATGATCGTCCACCTGAACCTTCCAGATCTGCTCGCCGGTGCGAGCGTTCACGGCGTATTCGAAACCTTTCTGATCTCCGAAAAACGCCGCGAATTGGCCGCCACTCACCGGAGCCACGCTGACGGCATTGCGCACGCCCCCGTCCGCGAGAAACGACCAATACACGCAGCCCGTAGCGGCATCGAGCGAATAAACGTATCCGGTATCGGCGGCCACGAACACCCGTCCCGCGACCACCGAAGGCTGCCCGTAAACGGACGTAGCTCCAGGCAGACCGAACGACCACTTGAGCTTCAACCGTCGGACATCGTCAGCCGCGATGCCGGCGTTCTTGGATGGCTGAAACCGGGTGTTTGACCCGTCAGCGCTCCAGCCGTTCCAAGAAGGACCGGCGTTGATGTCGCTCAACGGAGGATTGGCCGCACAGCGGTTCGACATGCCCTTGGCGTCGCCCGCCGGGGTGCCCTCTGGGCCCGTGCCCAGCTTACGCCCGCCGATGTACTCGGCGATCGCCTGCCGTTGAGCGTCGGAAAGACTCTGCGCGCGATCCTTCATCGACCCGTTGGTGATCGACTCGTACACCGCCTCCGGCGTCAGCATCCGCAGCGCCTTCCGGTCAGGGCCTTTAGCGGGATTTCCGATTTCGTGACACGACGCGCAGTTCTGGTCGAACACCGCGTCCACCCGCTGCGCCGAAGCCAGGCCGGCCCATATGAGAAACACCCCAAGGATCCGCATAGCAGTGCCAATTGTAAGTGCAGCCCGCGTGAGCCTGCAACCCTCATTCATGTTCATGTGTGGGGCAGCCAATACTAGCTGCAGCCGCCTTTTCAGGCGGCTCCTCGTATTCGTCGATGAGGGTGGCCGTCAGGCCATATCTGGTTCATTTATGTCCATTCATGTGAATTCGGGCCCAAAAGCTGCCTTTAACCCGACCCGCTAGCAGCCGGTCACAGCAATTCCAACAATATTCCCCCAGCAATCCCAACAACTTCCCGCCCAACCCCCCGAAATCCGCCCACCCCGCATGCTAGAACGTGGACGAGAAAGGATTCACCGTCCTATGTCTACTCCAGCCCAAGCCACCGCCTCCCGCGCCAACGGCGCCCTCTCCCACGGACCCATCACCGAAGAAGGCAAAGCCAAGTCCTCCCAGAACGCCCTCAGCCACGGAATGCGCTCTACCGCTGTGGTGTTACCCGGCGAAGACCCCGAAAAGTTCGTCCGGCACCAAGCCGATTACATCGAGTGCTTCCGCCCCGCCAATCAACCCGAGCGCGACTTAGTCCTGGCGATGTCCGCGGCCCGCTGGCGCTTAAACCGCCTGATGGCGCTCGAATCCCAACTCCTGCAAGAATCCGAAGATCTAGGCCGCGCGCTGAACACAGTCAGCCGCTACGAAGGCCAGCTGAACCGCACCTACAACACCGCCTTCAAACAGCTGGAAGTTCTGCGAGCCAATCGCCCGCCGTCCACCCCAGCCAACCCGAAACCCCCCTCCGTCGCGACGGGCGAATCCGTCCAACCGAACGAACCCGGCGACAGTGCGATGTTCGCCCTGCTGGATGCCCTGACGGCCCCTCCCGCAGCGAACACCGGGAGAAAATAAGGGCTAACAGACGGCTCAACCCGAGAGCCCAGCTTTTAGACCCACTTTCAAATAGACCCCTATATGAAAGCGCCGCTCCCGTCAAGCACTTTGTTTTTCTTCAGGCGCCCACCGTATGGCCCGGTTTGTCCATGTTGCGATACACTTCAAGCGACCTGAGCGGAGGATAGGGGTGCGCCGGGATAAACCGGCATGAAGTCGCCGATGAAAGAGCGGCGCAGGAAAGGAGTAGCGAACCATCCTGACCCCGAGTTTTGCGGGCGTCATCGCGAGGTGGCGGTCGAAGCGTAAACAGGGGCACAGGCGGGCTGGGTATTGAGCTTCGAAAATCCGTAATCAGGGTGC
>Ga0209517_10001808_pt1 | contig 31378 bp, 24 predicted proteins | sample PeaSoiMetSII2010_FD_187695 | JGI IMG/M metagenome (GOLD analysis project Ga0209517, IMG submission 187695) | Peat soil microbial communities from Weissenstadt, Germany - SII-2010 (SPAdes) (version 2) | ecosystem: Environmental > Terrestrial > Soil > Wetlands > Peat | place: Germany...
AGCGCCTCCCCAGCAAGCACCATCGCAGGATACAAGCCCGTGAGGGAATTGTCCAGAGGAAGTTACAACTGGCTAAGGCTTAAAGGATTTACAGGAAGGAACAAAATCACCCTGGTCGCTGTTGGCCTCCAATCCCCGCCCTGACTTGGACACCCGGAAACCATGAAAATGATTCCCCTCCGCTACCTACTTGTAGGGGGACGGCTTGCCGTCCCCTGATGAGCGGGGTAGGGTAAGCCCCACCCCTACACGTTTTCAAAGCACGTCTACCCTACCTTGTCGATTGCAGCAAGGCCGAACCAGCCTGGTCCAGGTCAATTCTCAACCGATGGTGATTGGCCTCGAAGGTCACAGCGCTCCAGGCGTCCGCCCATTTTGTGGTTTGCCACTGATTGGGCAGAACGAGAACGGTATGACGAGTCATGTCGGCGTCGTCGCGCAAGCCTTCTTCAAGATTTCCGGCCAGGATTCGTACCACACCGTCCGACTCTCGCCAAGCCGTGACATTCAAGGTCTGGTCCAGATCGATACGCTCAGCGTGCAAGGCGCCAGTTCCGGCGAGGAGCGAATTGAGCGCGCCTGCCACGAGCGCGTAAGGGGCGCCGCTGCCGCCCCAGTCCTCCCGCAGGGGAGCATTTTCTTTGAACATCACATCGGGCGGGTCCCACATGAGCACGTGTTTCCCATGCGACGTGTTCAGAGTCAGGACCGGATTGCCGTCGACTTCATAAACCACCTGCGCGCCTGCTTCGGCCTCGTTCTTCTCGAGCCGGTGAAATGTTGGAAAGCTCGCCGGAACATGCTGCGCCAGTGACTGAGATGCGTCCGTCAGTTTCGCCAAATGGATTCCCGCTTGCGCGGGAATGCCGTCATTCTTGTGGATTCCCGCTTGCGCGGTAGCGGCTTGATTACCGTCGGCACCCGTGACCGACGTTAGGCCGCCAAGGCGTGCGAGTTCAGGATCAACACCGCCGTCAGGCGAACCGAAGATCGCGACGGGATGGCCGGTGTTGATCAGGTTGACGATGCAGGCCGTCTGCTCGGACGTCAAGTGCGAGGGAGCTTGGAGAATAAAGAGGTCTGACTTCACGCGCGGCAGCCATTCGAGGCGGGTCGCTGAAAGGATCGGCACCGGCCATTTCATCACCGAGGCGGCCTGCTCATCGATCCACTCTTTGACGTCGCGTTGAGGGGTGGCGTGCTCGATCTGCAACTGCATCGACTCTCGCGAATAGACGAGCGTGGGCCCAAAGACTTCCCGCGTCCGGCGGGCGTCCGCAATGGCCGCGTTCAGGTTGCCGGCCAGGAAGTTTACATCGTCGCTCGCCAGCAATCGCTTGCCTTGGTTCGCCCAGGATATGTACGACCCGGCAGGCAGCTTCAATCCCCGCGGGGTCTTGACCGCGGCGTGGGAATACGCCCAGATACCCCAGCGCAGGCGCTCGGGCGCCGTGTGGATCACATCCCAGTCTTCCCAGGCGTCAAACGTTTCGACGAGGGGATAATGCCGCACGTTGGTATCCGCGAGCATGGCCGCGTGGAGAAGGGTGTAGCCAAGCTGATAGGTCCAACCCAGGAGGGGGTTGTTCCAGAAATCCGTCTCGCGCAAGCCCACCTCGTTCCAGGCCCCGGCCCAGGTCTGATCGACAAAGATATCGAGGTAACCTTCTTTGGCAACCGCTTCGAGATCCAGGCCGTTGGCGCGCCAATCCGCGACAGCGCTCGCCGCATTCGAGTACATCATGATGAGAGCCTGGCGGTTCGCCGTCTTGAGTTCGCGCACCAGGGCGGCAACGCCGGCCGTGGCTTGGCGAATGACTTCAGGCGAGGGAGCAACGGGTCCCCATGGCCCTCCGCGCCGGTAGGGCACCGGCATGCCGAAGGAATCGCGCAGCATGAGGGCGTCGAGCCCCACGCTCTTCGATAGACTTCCCCATTGCGCCGCATATGCCGCATGGACCGGCATGCCCTCGGGTATCCCATTCGGCAGTCCGCCTAACTTTGCAGGGTCGGCATGCAGCGTGGCATTTGGATCGAAGTAGGGGGAGAAGTCAGACCCGCCCGACGACTCGGGCCGAAAGCGGGTGAACGCCTCCCGATGACGCCGCACCCACGTTGCCTCTTCTCCGTAAGCCTGCGTCCAGGCATAGTTCAGCATTCCCACTCTGAAGCCCGGGATGCCGCGCCTGGCCGCCTCTTCGCGCAGCGTAACAGCCACTTTCTTCAAGTCACCGTAGGTCCAGGGATCGTAGCCATGGTGAGGAACCAGAAGAGGTTTCGCAAACCGCGCTTTCGCCTCGAGCTTGCGCGCTTCAGTTGTGCCCCGCACCGGGCCGCGCATCTCAACCCAATCCTGCTGCCCTGACCCCTGGGGCAGGCTGATCCTCTGGTCGAGATCGCCGGACCATTCCATCACACATCCGACGGTCCAGCCCACATTAAGGATAAGACCGCGGTAGCCTTGAACGCCGGCAAATAGCGGCTGGAAGCGATCCCAGAAAGCCTTCACCGATCCGGTGATATCCTTTTGCTCGAACCAGTAGAGATCGATTTCCAGCCAGCGGTCGCCAGGGATTGAATAAGCGGATTGGGATTCCACGGATTGAGCAGCCTGGTTAACATCTGCACCTTCGGAAGTGCAAAGCCCTACCGACAGGCATATGATCAGAATAGTGAAGCTGTTTATGAGTGCACCTAACCCTCGCATTCTTTCCCCTCCTTCGATCCTCGTTCGCCCCATAATCCAAGCCGAGCAGCGCTGGAGTAGCGTCCTGGTTTCGGCGTAGCGCTGGCCTTTAAGCCAGCATCTGCCGCCCCTTCGCTCTGCTCAGGGCAGACTCTAAAGGCGGGCGCTGCGAGTTGAATTACGACACTACCCGGCGTGGTTTGAGTCCGCCGTCGCCTTAAGGGCGGATTGGAGTTTTTCGAAGCGCCGCGGTGTCGCCTCGCGAGAGGTAACCGAGCCCCGCTCGAACTTGAAATTCACTACGCTGGTGGATTCGAGACCCATCCTTATCAGGGCGGGGACGTCGATTCCGGCCTCAGCCTCGTCGAGTTGGTGGGTCTGGGCAAAGATGGCAGGGGCGCGAGGCATGAAGCGCGGGCAGCAATCCTCAAACGGTTCGCAGGAGATCTTGTAGGTCCCGATCTGCCGGGCCAGCCGCAGTATTTCAGCTTTATCGTCGCCCGCCAAGGGGCGGTAGATCGGCAAGTCGAGCCCGTGGTCGATCGCCGCCAGGTTATGCAACGTCTGGGACGCCACCTGCGAGACGCTATCGCCTGTCACCAGGCCCATGGCGCGCTCGGCGCGGGCGATCTCTCGCGCAATGCGCGCCATCATGCGCCGGTAAAGCAACACGCGAAAGCTTTCTTGCGCGGCAGCCACGATCTGGCGCTGCACCGCCTCGAAAGGCACCAGGTAAAGCCGGGAGGTAAACTGGTAGGGTGTGAGGGTCCGAACGATCTCCTCCGCCACGCCTCTCGATGGATCACGTGAAGGCGAGGGATTCCCGAAGAAATGCACGAAAGCAGCGTGGCACCCGCGTCGCATCATCTTGTAGGCCGCCACCGCGGAATCAAAACCCCCGGAAAGCAACACCAGGAGGCGGCCGCTGGTGAGAGCAGGCAAGCCGCCTGTGCCGTCGACACGGTCTACATAGATGAGCGCCTTCCCAGGCACCACCTCGACCCAGCACGTCACTTCGGGGTTGCTGAGATTCACCTGAACGGCTGGGTTCGTGGCGCGCAGATGGTCCAGGATGACCCGTCCAAGCTGGCGTTCCAGTTCCATGGTATGCATGCCATATCCCGTTGCCGCGATCTTGGTGCGGACTGCGAAGCTGCGCGGATTCTTTTCCTCCATCAAAGCGCAAGCCACGGGACCCATGTCGGCAAGCGAACTCGGCACTTCGCGCGCCGAGGCGATATAGGCGAGTCCAAAAACCCGGCGTAAGCGTTCCAGTATTGCAGGCGCGGCCGATTCGTCCCCGGGGACCAGCAGGAAGCGCTCGGCAAGGCTTTCTAGTGACTGGACCGGCAAATCGGCAAGGCTCTGCTTGACGGCGGAGCGCAGCCGGCTGAGGAAGTAGTTCTTGTTCCCTCCCTTGAGCCAGATTTCGTGGTAGTGGAGAATGAATACCCGGTTCATGCAGTTCCTTGTGGTCATAGCGCTGACCTTTAGGTCAGCATCATGCAGCCGAAGCCTGGAGTGCTGGCCTGAAGGTCAGCGCAACATTGTGCGTTACTTCTTGAGCTTGTGCCAGTCCCTCAAAATCTCCCGCGCGGCGTTGTGGCCCGGGGCGCCTGTTACTCCTCCCCCAGGATGCGTGCCCGACCCGCACAGATAGAGGCCGCGGATGGGCGTCCGATATTGAGCCCAGCCGGGCACTGGCCGAAGGAAATAAAGCTGGTCCGTTCCCATCTCGCCTTGAAAGATGTTCCCGCCGGTCAGCCCATACTGCTCTTCCAGGTCCAGCGGAGAGAGTACGTGGCGGTGTAACGCCAGCCCCTTGAATCCGGGAGCATACTCCTCAATCAGGTCCATCACGCTATCGGCGTAGCCCTCCTTCAGTGCGTGCCAATTGGTGGCGACCTCTTGAGACAGGGTGTAAGGCGTGTATTGCAGGAATATGTTGGCCACGTGCTTTCCCGGCGGGGCCAGGCTGGAATCATACGTAGTTGGAATCGTGATCTCGAGCATCGGCTGCCGGCTGGGACGCCCATACTTCGAGTCGTCGAAGGCTCGCTCGATGTACTCGAGCGTGGGACAGATGTGGATTGTGGTCTTATGATGCGGCGCAAGCTCCGAGCCTGGAAGGCACGTGAAGTCCGGCAGGCCATCCAGAGCAAGGTTAATCTTCATTGACACACCTTCGCTCTTGAATGACCGGACCGCCCCCAGGAATTCACCGTCCAAGTGACCTGCCTCGACAAGCTTCAGGAAGGTCCGTCTGGGGTCCACCCCGGACACCACGATCCTGGCGCGGATTTCCTCGCCGCCTTCGAGAACGATGCCCGAGGCCCGACCATCTTGAATCAGGACTTTTCGAACCCGCGCCTCGGTGCGAATCTCCGCACCTCGACTGCGCGCCGACTCAGCCATGGCCTGGGTGATGCCGCCCATGCCTCCGCGGACAAATCCCCAAAGTCCACGCTTTCCGCCCACGCCCCCCATGCAATGATGCATTAGGACATAGGCGGTCCCCGGCGTGAAGGGACCGCCCTTGGTGCCGATCACGCCATCGGTGGCCAGGGCCGTCTTGAGCTGGTCCGACTCAAACCAGGGGTCCAGAAAATCTTTCACGCTTTGCGTCAGGATGCGGAGGTGGCCGACGCGCTCCTCTTTCGGCATCCCGTTGAGCCCCAAACCCAACCTGGCGAGGCTCTGCCAGTCGTTGAGGCCGTGGGGTACGAGCTTCGGCGGCGTCTGGAGCAGCAGCGGCTCGATAAAGCGCGCCAGCCGATCGATGTGATCTTCGTAGCGCGGGTACATCTCCGCGTCGTGCCTGGAGAATTTCGCAATCTCCTCGCACGTCTTCTGAGTATCCGACCACATCAGCAGGTAGCGCCCGTCGGGAAATGGGCTGAAGAAGGCCGGGTCCTTGGGATAGACGTGATATCCAAAGCGCTCCAACTCCAAATCGCGAATGACTTTTTCCTGAAGCAGACTGCACAGATAGGACGTGGTCGAAAACTTGAAGCCGGGGAATATTTCCTCCGTGACGCAGGCGCCGCCCACCACGTGGCGAGTTTCGAGCACTAACACGCGAAGCCCGGCGCGCGCCAGGTAGCCGGCGGTAACAAGGCCGTTGTGGCCGGCGCCGATGATAATCGCGTCGTAAGGTTTAGTCATGGTGCGCTATAATTCTAATCGCCAGCTTAACCGAATTCAAAGACAGTGGCGAGTTTTTGTAGGGGCGGCCGTTGTGGCCGCTCTACTGGGGATAGCGGAATTAAGTGACATCACCCCCTCATCCCCCAACCCCTCTCCCCTAAGGGGCGAGGGGAGAAACAACCCGAATTTATGCCCTCGCCCCTTTGGGAGAGAGGGTGTCCGTCAGCCGACGGACAGGTGAGGGGGTTGGCCCGTCACGATATCATGTAACGCTCAGTAGGGTACGCCTCGTGAATTGGCGGGTTACCCGACCTCATAGCCAAAGGCTGACCGCTCTATGCAACGAATCCCGATGCTCAAAGTCGCCATTCTCAGTGCGTGGCTCATCCTGACGCCCGTCATGTGGTTCGCCGCGACCAAATCATTTTCCACCGTGGACCGCGTTCTCCGCGCTGCCAACCCTCAATTCAACGAGGCCACCAAGGGGATGGCCGAGGCGCAGACTCGGGTGGTGCTGCGGCACTTGGCTTCGGAAATCAACCGGTCATTTTTCTGGGGCTACGGTCTGACCCAGATCGTTTTAGGCGCCGTGCTGCTCTTGCTTCTGTGGCGCGTATCGCCGCGAGATGCGCTTGGATTCGGGGTGGTTTGCTTCATGCTGGGACTGGTCCTGATCCTCACGCTCGTGCTCACTCCGATGATCGTCTCCCTGGGACGAAGCATCGATTTTGTTCCCCGCAACCCCCCTCCACCCGTTATGCCCCGCTTCTGGGCGCTGCACGGAGCTTTCACCGGCTTGGATGGCGTGAAGTTCCTGGCGGGACTCGGCCTGCTTGTTCGCTGGGTTCTGCGCGGGTAAGGCTACAGACTGAGGGAACAGGGATCAGAAAACAGATAACAGGGAATAGGTTCATTTGACGGAGGTGGGAATGCTCAGGCGACTTGCTTACACTCTTCTGCTTTGTGTCATCTTTTCCTGTATGACGACGAATTTATTCTGCCAAGACGGAGAGTTTTACCTGGTTGGCCACGCGCATATTGATCCCTCCTGGCTGTGGCCGAGGAGCGAAACCATCCACGAGGTCTGCCCGCTCACCTTTCGAAGCGTCATGCGCATCATGGACCAGCACCCCGACTTCATCTTTGGCCAGAGCGCGGCGCAGCTCTACAAGTGGATGCAGACCTACTACCCGGATGTTTTTCAGGGGATCAAGGAAAAAGTGGCGTCGGGCCAATGGGAAATCGTCGGCGGCCAGTGGGTCGAGCACAATACCAACATTCCTAATGGAGAGTCGCTGGTGCGCCAGCACCTTTACGCCAAGCGCTTTTTCAAGGACAACTTCGGCGTGGACGTCCACGTGGGCTGGCTGCCGGATGTGTTCGGCTTCAACTGGAACATGCCCCAGATTTATCATAAGTGCGGCATCGATTATTTCGTGACTCACAAGCTGAAATGGCAAGTTGAGCGCAACAATCCGCCCGTGCCTTTCCCTTATCACCTCTTCTGGTGGCAGGCCTCGGACGGCTCGCGCGTCCTGGCGTTCCACACGGTCGGCGATTACAACCAGGAGGTTATCCCCGATGAGATGCTCCAGGAGTTGGCCGAACTCAAAGCCAAGCACGGCGTGGACAAGCTGCTGATCCTTTTTGGACAAGGCGATCACGGCGGCGGCCCCATGCCGGAAATGGTTAATCGAGCCACGGAATTGATGCACATGCCCGGCTTCCCGAAGGTCCGCTTTTCCAAGGCACAGGCGTATTTCGAAACCATCAAGGCGCTGCCCGCGAGCGCCGGCTTTCCGGTCGTGAATGACGAACTCTACGTCAAAACGCATCGCGGCACTTTCACGACCGATGCCCAAGTGAAGCGCGACAACCGCCGCTGTGAAGTCGTGCTCATGGATACCGAGGAATTCTCAGCGGTGGCCAGCGAGTTCGGCCACTCTTACCCGCAGGCTGCGCTCCAGCCGATGTGGGAAAAGCTGCTCTTCGGCCAGGTTCATGACAACATCGATGGCTCGGCTGTGGGCGAGGTCTATCGAGACGCGGCGACCGATTATACGGACCTCAAAATCGAGGGCGGAACACTGCTCGACGCGGCGCTGGCGTCTATCGCGCACCGGGCCAATACGGAGGGCGAGGGCCGCGCGCTGCTGGTCTTCAACCCCTCGCCGTGGGTGAGGACGGACCTGGTTTCCTTGGATTTGCAGGAAAGCCGCGGACCCCAAAATCGGGGGTCCGCGCTACCCGGTGCATTTAAGATTGTCGATTCATCCGGGCGGCTGGTTCCCTATCAGATCGTCAATGACGACGGCGCCGACAAGGCCATCTTCTTCGCGGAGGAGGTTCCCGGCCTCGGGTTTAAAGAATACCGCATGGCTCCAAGCCCGAACAGACCTGAGTTCCAGACTGACCTTGTGGTGTCGGGGCTGAAACTGGCGAACAGCGCGATCGAAATCGAAGTCGACGAGAACACCGGCAACTTGAAATCGCTGAAGAAAAAGGGAAGCGAGTCGAGTTTTCTGCCGGATAATCTCGAGGCCAACGCGCTCGAGGTCTGGGAGGATCGCCCGCCCGACGCGCCCGGCGGCGAACCGGCCTGGAATATCTATCTTGGCGACGTTCATAAGCTGGATAAGGCGGAAAGCGTTAAGGTGGTCGAGCAGGGTCCGGTGCGGGCCGTAGTGCAAGTCAAGAAGCAGTTTGGCAAGTCGTCATTCGTGCAGGATATCGTTCTCTATAGCCATGCCGAGCGCGTGGACTTCGAATTCCTCGCCGACTGGCACGAGCATTACCGCTTTGCCAAGGTTGCTTTCCCGCTTCGTCTTTCGAGCGCCTTCGCAACCTACGAGATTCCCTTCGGTTCCATCCAGCGCTTTGACTATACCTTCAAAGAAGACCCGAATTCCCGCCTCGAGGAGCCTGCGCGCAGTTGGGAGATCGCCGACCGGACGAAGTTTGAAGTGGCGGCGCAGCGCTGGGCAGATGTGACCGACCAAAGCGGCGACCACGGCGTGGCGCTCCTCAACGATTCGAAATATGGCTTCTCATTCGAACAGAATGTGCTCCGCATGAGCCTCGTCCGTGGGCCGCGCCGCGGCTATCCAGACACGCCGGAGACGTGGTCGGACCAGTCGGATGAGCCGCTGGTGGGAATCCATCACGTGAAATACGCGCTCGTCCCCCATCGCGGCGGCTGGCAAGCTCTGGCCCCGACGCGACTGGGCGTTGCTTTCAATGCTCCGTTGCTGGTGAAATTCGAGCCGGCGCACATCGGCGAGCTTGGCAGGACGTTTTGCGCGCTCAACGTCGAGCCCTCAAACGTTGTGGTCGAGGCTGTGAAGAAAGCCGAAGACTCGAACGAGCTGATCGTGCGCCTCTATGAGACCGACGGAAAGAACGCCGAATCCGTCCTCAGTTTCAATCGCGCCCCCCAAGCCGCCCGCGAAACAGATATGCTCGAATGGGATAAGTACGTCGCGCCCAAATCGTTCGTGATCGAAGGCAAGAAAGTGAAAGTTCCGGTGGCGCCGCACGAGATAAAGACCATTCGGGTGAAGTTCTGAAGGGCAGGAGCGAGAAGTCAGGAGTCGGGAGTAAGAACCACAACCCTCTCCCTGGGGAGAGGGTGACCCGCCGCCGGCGTTTTCATCAGCCGGAGCGGGCCGGGTGAGGGGGCCCTTCGCAACGGAAGGACACGCCAAGGCGTCACTTGAGCGCGGGGAAGCCGCAATCCTTGAAAAACAGGATTGCGCGACCCGCACTTCGGTTTGGGCTTAGGGGCGGGTTCGCGGCTTAACCCAAAGGGATAAACACAACCTGATTCTGGAGCTCCCGTTCCGAGGAGCATTTGACCAGCATGACCATGTCTTCGATGATCGCGGATAGAGGGAAGCCGCTCCTGACGATGACAATCCCAGCCGTTTCCTTTGCGGCACGCAATCGCTCGTGCACAATCTTCAACATCGTCCTTCTATCATGGGTCACAATTACATAGCCGTTCTGGGTAGCCCATTCGACCAATGTGCCGTCCTGCGCCCCGGCAAGTGGTGTCTCCTGAACGATGGCAAACTCTATTCCTGGGACGTTGAGCTGCAATCCCCGAAGAATTCGTTGGTCAAGATTTTCGTCAATGAGGAACTTGAGCATCTGGAAGAGGTCTATCCGAGCTGCTTTGCGCGTCGCTCTTCCAAGCGCTTCTGGAGGATGGTGGCGCCGTGGTCGTTTCGAATCTGGCGCTCCATTTCATCACCCTGCCGCTCCCGCTCCACGAGATAGGTTTCAATCTCTTCGGTATGTTCCAAATAATAGAAGATGCTGCCGTAGACATCCCGAAGGCAGAGCGACGGGAAGCTGTGCTGGATCTGTTCAGCGGTAGCGCCCTGTTTGAAGTGATAAACGACGAGGTCAAGGAGCACCCGGGACGAACCGACTCGAATCGTTCCGTCGTCCCACACCTTAAGAGGAGCAGGCAAGGTTGTAGCTAACTCTGCCATAGCCACCATTATACATCTTCCTCCGCCTGCCGCTCCTCTTGCTCGGCAAGGTAACCTTCAATCCCTTCCACATGCTCCAAGTAATAGATGATGGCGCGATATATGTCCCCGAGGGCAAGTGATGGGCAGTGCTGCCGGATTTGCTCGGCGGTGGCGCCCTGCTTGTAATGCTGCAGAACAAGATCGACGCGCACCTCAGACGATCCCACTCGAATCGTCCCGTCGACCCAGAATTTGAGGGGCGGGGGCGGGATTCTGGCTAACGCATTCATAGCCGCCATTATACAACGGAGGGGAATTCATTCCTGTCCACTAGCGAATCTCTTTCCACCGGTCATGGAAGGATTTCTTAGCGAGGGCAGGCACGTCTCGAGCGTCGGTCCAGCGGGAGGCGGGGTAAAGCGGCACCTTTCGAATCCAACCGGAGCGAGCGAGCAGGAACTGGCCCCAGCGCGCCATTCGCCCACCCAGATTATAGACCCAGGGTCGCGAGAATGCCCAAGCCCACAAGCGCATCATGGTCTTCTCGCGCAGCAGCGCGCCCTTTGCCCGGGGAGCGGGAAGCTGTTCCTGTGCTTCACTCCGCAAGTGCAGCAGAAGGTCGGGAATATTGATCTTGACGGGACAGACTTCGCGGCAGGCGCCGCAAAGAGAAGAGGCGAACGCCAGTTCTCGTGCTTGGCCGAGGCTGGTGAATTGCGGAGTGATCAGCGCCCCGATGGGGCCGCTGTAGACCCAGCCGTAAGCATGCCCTCCAATTTTCCGATAGACCGGGCAAGTATTGAGGCAGGCGCCGCAGCGGATGCAGTAAAGCGCTTCGCGCATCTTGGGATCCGCCAGCGTCGCCACGCGCCCGTTATCCACCAGCACCACATGCATCTCGTCTGGTCCATCTTCGCCGAGACGCCTTGGGCCGCTGAGTAGAGACGTGTAGGTGGTCAGCTTCTGCCCCGTGCCGGAACGCCCCAGCATGCGCAGGAAGATACCCAGGTCCGCGAAGCGCGGGATCAGTTTCTCGATGCCCACCAGCGCCACATGCACGCGCGGCGCCGTGGTACAGAAACGGATGTTCCCTTCGTTCTCGATCAGCACCACCGTCCCGGTTTCCGCCACCAGGAAGTTGGCGCCGCTCACTCCCATTTCCGCTTTGGCAAACCGTTCGCGAAGCGCCTGGCGCGCGATTTTGGTCAAGCGCTCCGGCACTTCGGTGCGCTCGGACTGAAGGTTCTTGGCGAAGAGGTCCGACACGTCATGCCGGGTCAGATGAATCGCGGGGGCAACGATGTGAGCGGGCCGGTTGCCCTCGAGCTGGATAATAAACTCTCCCAAATCGGTTTCCACGGGATGAATTCCCTGAGCCTCGAAGGCGTGGTTCAGCTCGACTTCCTCACCCACCATCGACTTCGCCTTCACGATTTCTCGCGCCCCACATTGTTGGGCGATTTCGAGAACGATCCGGCAAGCTTCATCGGCCGTTTCGGCCCAGTGCACCTTGCCGCCGTTCCGCTTCACGTTATCGGCGAACTGTTCGAGGTAGAAATCCAGATGCTCGATCACTTCCTGCTTCAGTTCGCGAGCTCGCTCGCGCAGTAGTTCCCAGCCCGGCACTTCGCCGATCGCTTCCAAGCGGTGGGTGTAAAGACGGAGCGTGGAGGAACGATAAGCCTCCTGAAGGTGCGGGTCGGCAAGGTTCTTGTTCCCCAGTTCGTGAACTTCGTTACTGTGAACACCGGTGTCGGACATAGTCAAGAGTCAAGAGTCGAGAGTCGAAAGTCAAAAGTCGAAAGCAAAACCAAATAGTACCTAATCCCCTCGCCCCCTTTGGGGGAGAGGGTGGACCGCAGCCGGCGGTTTCATCAGTCCGTCAGCTGACGGAGCCGGGTGAGGGGGTCGCCGCTTTTACTTTTGCGCCAGCACCTCCGCCAGGTGCATGGTCTTGAGCGGCAAACCCTGGCGATGGATCATTCCTGCAAGGTGCATCAGGCACCCGGAGTCATTGGCCACCAGGTACTCGGCCTTGGTCTCGGCGGCAAATCCAAGTTTGTCCTGGCCCATGGCTGCCGAGACTTCGGGAAACTTGACGGCAAACGTCCCCCCAAAGCCGCAACACACCTTGTAACCTTCCATCTCCACGAAGTCGATGCCGCGCACCTGACGCAGCAGCTTGCGCGGTTCCTGCTCGACGCCCAACTCGCGCAGAAGGTGGCAGGAATCGTGATACGTGACGCGATGGGGGAAACTGGCGCCAACGTCCTCGACCTTCAAAACGTTCACCAGGAATTCCGAGAATTCGAGAAACTTGTCGCGCAGTTGCCGGCATTTTTTGAGGCGATCCGGGTCGTCCGCGAAGAGCTCAGGATAAAAGACGCGCACCATTGATGTGCAGGAACCCGACGGACATACCACGTAGTCCGCATCATCAAAAAGGTTGAGAACTCCGGAAGCCACCGCGCGGGCTTCCTCCCGATAACCTGTATTGAACGCCGGCTGGCCGCAGCAGATTTGCGCAGGGTTGAAAGTGACTTCGACATCCAGGCGCCGAAGCAGCCTGACGACAGATTCTCCAACTTGCGGAAAGAACTGGTCACCCAAACAGGTTACGAACAACGCCGCTCGAATTTTCGACATCCGAAACCTCGCGAAGCTCTCACGCTATTCGAAAACTCGACGGGGGTCAAGAATCAAAATCAGGTCGAATCAACCACTGAGGCACTGAGGCACTGACAAAAGACGCTGATTCAGCCTCTCTGCGGCTCTGTGTCTCTGTGGTGAAGAGCCTGTTGGCGCACCTCACCGCAGCAGCACGCGTCGTGGAGTAGACTCCTCGACTACGTGGGGAACTTCAGTCGCGCGCTGATGGCTTGAATCTGGTCGAGGGATTTGGTTTTCTCGAGCGCGGCGATCTGCAACGCGATGTTGCCTATGGCTGTGGATTCACTCGGTCCGCGCAGAACTTCCCGCCCCGTTAATTCCTGGGTCAGACGGTTGAGGGTTTCGTTCTTGACGCCCCCACCCACGATGCAGATGCGTTCGATGGGCTTGCCGGTGATCGCCTGAAGGTCCTTGATCACCTTGGCGTATTGCCGTGCCAGGCTGCGGAAAATGATGGCCGCAATCTCCTTGGGCTGAGTCTCCTCATCAAACCCGTGCGCTTTGAGAGCGGCATTGATGCGGGCAAGCATGTTGCCAGGCGCAAGGAAGGCTTTTGCCTCCGCATCGAAAGACGGTCCGACGGCGGGGGCTTCTGAACACTGCTGGGCCAAGTCGGCAGGCGTCAGCTCATGCCCTTGCGCTTTCCACTCGCGCAGGCACTCCTGGAGCAGCCACAATCCGATCACGTTGCGCAGGAATCGGATACTCCCTGCCGCGCCGCCTTCGTTGGTAAAGTTCCCTTCAGATGACTCGGCGGTCACCACGGGGCTGGGAACGACCATGCCCACCAGAGACCATGTTCCGGAGCTGATGAACGCCAGCTTTTCATGCGGGAAAGGTATGCCGGCCACCGCCGCGCCGGTATCGTGGCAAGCCGGCGCGATGACTTGCACGTTCGAGAGGCCAAGGTCCGTGGCGAGTTCTTTGCGCATCTTCCCCAGCGGTGTCCCGGGCGGCGCTATGGAAGGAAACTTCTCCAGATTGAGCTTCAGAGCGCGGGTCAATTCCTCCGACCACGACCGCTTGTGTACGTCGAGGAGTTGAGTGGTGCTGGCTTCCGTGTACTCGGCCATCGCCACTCCCGAGAGCCGGAAAAGGAAATACTCCGGAAGTGTAAGCCACTTCGCCGCGCGCTCCCATTCCGAAGGGAATTCGGCGATATGCGCCATCAACTGGAAAACCGTGTTGAAAGGAAGAAGTTGAATCCCGGTGATCTCGTACAAACGCTTTTCGGGAATCAGCGCAAAGACGCGCTCCATTTGGGGGAGGCTTCTTGCATCACGGTAACAGTATGATCGGCCGATGCGATTCCCGGTTCGGTCGAGCAAAACGTAATCCACGCCCCAGCCGTCGACGCCAACGCTCGCGATGCGGCCCCCGGCTTTGGACGCGGCCTGATGAAGCCCTTTAACGATCTCCTGCCACAAGCGGTCCAAATCCCATACCAGGTGCCCCGCCTCTTCGCGCGCGCCGTTGGGGAAGCGGTGGACTTCTTCCAGAATTCCTTGCTCCCCAGTCCAGCGGCAAAGGACGACACGGCCACTTTCCGCTCCCAAGTCAGTTGCCACGATGTGTGTGCCGGTTTTCATGGTCGTGATTCCTTCTGCGGCTCTGCGCGGCCCTCTGGAACTCTGTCATTCTGAGCGAAGCGAAGAATCCCCGCAGTTGCTCTTTGATTTCTTCGACCAGGGCGAACTGCCGAGATCCTTCGTTGCGCTCAGGATGACAGCGCCGCTCAAGAAAGGCACGGAAGTATTGCTCGGCATCCCCCTCACTGCTATGCGTAGCTTCCGCCCGCGGCCTGGTTCCGCTCGGCGCGCTCGCGTTCGATCCGTTGCATGTAGCCGGACTCGCGGAACGCAGCCAAGGGGTCTTCCGGCAAGCCTTTCGAGCGCCTCCATTCACGGATTACCGGTCGCACGTCCGTTGAGAAGGCTGCTTTGAGGCACTCTTCGGCGTCGACGAGTTCGCACTTCTGCTGGTGGCGAGCCAGGCTCTCGTGGTCAACAAGTGTAGCCTTGGCATACAGTTCCTGGGCGGTCGCGGCGGTCTGGATCATTTCCTCGATCTTGCCTTTCAGGTTGTGGCTCTGATCGACCATGTAGGCGATATCCGCGCGCCGGCCGGATTCCCATTCGAAATAGAGAATCTCGTGGAAGATGCGGAAGATCTGGTAGGGATCAATCGAACCCAGCGTCAGATCATCGTCAGCGTACCGCCGGTCGTTAAAATGGAAGCCTCCCAGCATGTCCTCGCTGAGGAGCCAGGTCACGATCTGCTCGATGTTCTGGGCCTGGTAGTGGTGGCCCGTATCCACCAGCACTTTCCCGCGCGGACCGGCAGCGCGCGCGAGCAGCAGAGCCATGCCCCAGTCGGCGATGTCGGTGTGATAGAAGGCCGGCTCGAAGGGTTTGTATTCCACAAGCAATCGCTGCGTCGCCGAAAGCTTGTCGTGGCTTGCCTTCAACCCCTCCGCGAACCACTGCTTCCGATGCCGGATATTGGCGGTCCCGGGATAGCACGAACCGTCTGTAAACCACAGCGAAATGTCCCGGCTCCCCGTCTGCTTCCCGATCTCAATGCAATCCAAGATGTGCTGCAATGCCGCTTGGCGCACTGCGGGATCGGGATTCGCCAGCGATCCGTATTTGTAAATCTGGTCCTGGAAAACGTTGGGGTTGATGGCACCGACGCCAACACCGTATTTGGCGGCATACCCTTTCACTTCATTCGTGCTCTTCAGGCCTTCCGGGAAATCCCAGAGGACGTGCACGGCCACGGTGGGACAGATGCCCGTAAAGTGATTAACCTGCCCGGCATCGCTGAACTTCTCTTCGGTAGACGTGGCTGCGCCTAGTTGGGTGAATTTGCCAAAACGGGTCCCGGTGTTAGCGAACCCCCACGAGGGTAATTCAATTCGGAAAGTCTCTAAACTTTTCCAGAGAGTCGGTTCGGACGAGCCTTTGGACATGCTGCACCTCCATTGGGTTGGAGCCACATAGTACTGGTTTGGCTCAAGCTTAGTCAAGACGGACGATGCGCTGGCGCACCACCCACCACCCCCATCCCCTCCTCAAATGAGGAGGGGAGTTCCTAATTCCCCTCCTTGGATAAGGAGGGGCTAGGGGTGGTTCGAGCAATGGTCCGCGTAAGCTATAAGCTAAGCGCGCGAAGCGTGGTAGAATAGGGCGTCAAGATGAGTGTTCGGGAACGCATTCGGACTTTATTCCGCCTCTTTCTGTTGACCACAGTGCTGGTAACTGTGGCGCTGGTCAGCGCTATCACCACCATCCGGCTTACCATTCGTGGCCATCAGGAGACGATGCCCAACCTGGTCGGGTTAACTTCAGACTACGCTCAACGCATGACCAGCGGGCTGGGTCTAGAGATGAAAGTCGAAGATAAACTCTACAATACCCAATATCCCGCCCAAACGATAGCCTCGCAGATGCCTCCTCCAGGAACCCGCATTAAGATCGGCCAGCACGTGCACGTCCTGGTAAGCCTGGGGCCGCCTCAAGTTGTCATCCCGACTTTTGTGGGGGAAAGCATCCGTGCGGTGCGGATTACGGCCATTCAGCGCAGCCTCGAACTGGGCGATGTGGTGGGTATACACTGGCCCAGCGCCCAACCTGACCAAGTGGTGGCGCAGGATCCTCTACCTGAAAGCGCGGAGCTCAGAAGCCCCGCCGTAAATATCCTGGTTTCTCTGGGCGAGGAGCCCGCCGCGTACCTGTGCCCAAGGTTTGTCGGCCAACCCATCGGGGAAGCTCGTCACAGTCTCGAAAAGGCAGGCTTCAAAGTGGGGGGTGTTACTTCCGTCCCCGCGGGAAGCGGTCCGCGCGGCGTCATCGTGACGCAATCCCCACCCGCCGGCAGCAAGATCGGTCCTGACGCAGAATTCAACTTCCAGGTTTCGCAATAACTCAGCAAGAATGGCTTGATCGTCCTCCACAGCGCTTGGCATGAAGATGATTCCCCTCCTTGGTAAGGAGGGGTTAGGGGTGGTTGCCGTTCCTTGGCCATACCACCCACCACCCCTGCCCCCCCCTCCCGCTGAGGAGGGGGGGTCATTTTCATGGGAGTGCCTCATGCCCGTCGGCTAACGGGCGCCCAGAAACCATGAAGTACCCGGGAGCGCGGGCATCCTGCCCGCAGCGTGCGTGCAATTGCGGCGCGAATGGCGGGCAGGATGCCCGCGCTCCCGGATATCTTCAGAGCAGTATGTTTGGAGTGAGGACTACCGGCCTCGGGGCCAGCCGAGGCGACATTGAGTCATTTTTCGACTGTTGAAAATAACAGCGCGAACGGCATTCTAACTGCAACACTATGTCCCTAATAGGCCAGGCGTACCGCACCCGGCTTCAAATTGTCCCTCGTAGCTCGACGTTATGGGTGGAAATTCGCACTTAGACCTCCAGTTGGGTAGTGACAAAAACGCGCTGCAAAATGCTGTATCCTATGCGGGCGCAACTTGGAGCGGGTTGATATCGGTGACGTACGACTGAGGGTTACATAATATCGTGACGGACCAACCCCCTCACCTGGAGCTGCGCGCCACCCTCTCCCCCAAGGGGACGAGGGGGCGCTGTCACTTGTTTCTGCGACCCTCACTAAAAGGTGGGAATCTTAGCAATGAGTCCGACCAGGCTAGTCATTTTCAGTTCAGTCATTGTTCTCCTTGCACACCCAGGCGCCCTCAGGGCCTCAGATGATTGCCTTGCCTGTCATGGGACCTCCACGGGTTTAACGAACGCGCAAGGCAAACCTATCACTGTGAATCCGGAATCGCTCGCGCACAGCGTTCACAAGGACCTGCATTGCGTGGACTGCCATGCGGGGGCGACCAAACAACCACACACGGCCAAGGTGGCATCAGCCTCCTGTCTTACGTGTCATGGCGAAGTCGCGGGAGAGTTGGCCAACCACGCTCATTCCGCGTTGGGTAAGCCGGACAGTGCCGAAACCTGCATGAGTTGTCACGGCAACGCGCACGAGGTGGCGCCTCCCGCCGCGCGCGGGGCCAATCTCTGCGCCAGTTGCCATGCCGACGAGGTGAAGGAATTCGCCACGAGCGTGCACGGACTAGCCCGCAAACAGGGCGACACGAACGCCCCAAGTTGTGCCGATTGCCACGGGGCGACCCACAAAGCGGTCGAAGCCTCCGCGGCCGATTCACCTGTCAACGGCAAGAACCTGCCCTCTACTTGCGGGCGCTGCCACTCGGATCCGAAGTTGGCGCAGAAGTACATGTTTCCCGCCGCCAGGCCGGTAGAGGCCTACGAAGCCAGCGTTCATGCTCGCGCTGCCGCCGACGGAAAAAAGGCAGCCGTCTGCAACGATTGCCATGGAACGCATGCCATCCTGCCCCCGACCGACCCTCACTCGCCGATCGCGAAGCTGAACGTGGCCGCCACCTGTGGCCGCTGCCACGCACAGGCTTTTGCGGGCTACAAGGACAGCATTCACAGCCGTGCCGTGGCCGCGGGGATCGCGGAGGCTCCCACCTGCACGGACTGTCACGGGGAGCACAATGTTCTGGCGGCCGGCAATCCCCTCTCGCCGGTTTACGTGAGTAATATTTCTACCGCGACCTGTTCGCGCTGCCACGGTGACACACGCCTCGAGCGGCGTTTCAATCTTCCTCTCGACCGCGTCTCGAGTTACGAGAACAGTTACCACGGGCTGGCTTCGAAGGCCGGATCACAGACGGTGGCGAACTGCGCAAGCTGCCACGGCGTTCACGATATTCTTCCCTCGAGCAATCCGCGTTCCTCGATTGCCAAGGCGAATCTCGCCGCGACCTGTGGCAAATGCCATCCCGACGCGGGGAAGACGTTCGCGCTGGGGCCTGTCCACGTGCTTCCCAGCACCGCGGTTGCGAATCCCTGGCTCCGTTACGTCCGGCTGTTCTACCTGTTCACGATTCCCGTCGCTCTCGGTTTCATGATATTCCACAATCTCCTCGACTGGTTACGCAAGCTGCGCAGGCATATCGCTCAATACGGATCGCTCTCGACACCGCTGCGCCTTACTCTCAACCAGCGCGTTCAACACTTGATTCTTCTCGTGAGCTTCCTGCTTTTGGTGGTCACGGGTTTCGCCTTGAAGTTTCCGGACAGTTTCTGGTCGGAGCCGATCGTGCAGTGGGAAAAGACCTTTCCCCTGCGCGGATTCATACACCGGATTGCGGGAGTGGTTCTGATTGCCGCGGGATTCTACCACCTGATCTACCTGTTCTTCACCGCGGAGGGGCGCAAGGGACTGCGAGCCATGCTGCCCAGGGTGCGGGACGCCCGCGAGGCGGTCGAGACGGTAGGCTACAATCTTGGCTACCGGCGCGAGTTGCCGTCCTATAGCAAGTTTAACTATGCGGAGAAGGTCGAATACTGGGCTCTCGTGTGGGGAACCATAGTGATGGGCATCACCGGAGTCCTGCTCTGGGCCCATAACTTCGTGCTGCACTATCTTCCCAGTTCCTGGTTGCAGGTCGCCACCGCCGTTCATTACTACGAAGCGATTCTGGCCACGCTCGCCATCGTCGTCTGGCACTTCTACGCCGTGATTTTCGACCCGGAGGTCTATCCCCTGAAGTGGACCTTGGTCAACGGCCGCGCGCCGGAACACGAGGTTCGAGAAGGGGAGGAAGCCGAACCGGGAGCTGCGGAAGCAAACGCGGCAGATGAGGCGCAACCGTCGGCCGAAGGAACGCCTGGCAAATGAGCGGCCTTCTCAACATGAACGTGGGGCCCTCTCAAGCCAAAGATAAAGCCACTCCCCAGGGGAGAGGGCTCTGGAGTTTCCACAGTTCCTGCCAAACCAGCATTAAGAACCCTCTCCCCCTTGGGGGAGAGGGTGGACCGAGACGGCGCTTTCATCAGCCGTCTCGGGCCGGGTGAGGGGGTGGTCTAGATGACACCTGCAACGACACAACCCCATCCCCGCCGTCGCTCCTTCGCGCGCAACGCCCCCCGAATCGCCAAGGCCCGCGAGCTTCGGCGGAACGAAACCGAATCTGAAGAGACTGCTTGGCGCTCATTGCGGACTTTCAGGTTTCAAGGTTTTAAGTTCCGACGCCAGCATGCCGTCGAACAATACATTGTCGATTTCTGCTGCCCCCGGCGGCGGTTGATTGTGGAGTTGGATGGGAGCGCCCACGCCCAGCCAAGTCAGGCCAAGCGCGATGCGAGACGGGACGCTAAGCTCAAACGATTGGGATATACGATCATACGAATCCCCAATGGAATGGTTTTGGAGGCGCCAGAGCTGTTTGTGAGGAAAGTGCTGGACGTTGCATGGTCCCTGCCCAACGTATTTACGGGCGAGCTATGAACGTCCAGGGAGTGGACGAAAAGTTGGGACCCCCTCACCCGTCCCGCCTCGGCTGATGAAAACGCCGGGGCGGGCCACCCTCTCCCCCAAGGGGGCGAGGGAGTCGAGTTTATGAGTTTCTCGCACCTCGCCTTGTGAAGCCCGGAGAGCGACGGAGAGCGTGCTCGAAGCGCGTCCTGCTCACCCAAGATGCGGGCCGGAAGCGCGCGCTCCACGAAATTTGGAAACTTCACGGCCCCTCCCCAAGGGGGAGGGCTATCACATTGGGCTGGGAAGCCCCGTCAATTAGCACACGCTTGACGCGCTTCCGCGCAAGAATGGAGATACAATACAATCATCCCGGAGAGGAGGAGGGCTCTCCGATGCTGGGTGTACGAGTTCGTCCCCGGAATGGCGACGCGCTTTCGCGTCTTCGCAGGACTGCGGCCGTTTGCTGGCTGCTTCTCGCCGCCCTGTTGTCCGCTTCTGCCATGGCAGGGTGGCAGAATAACCAGCAATCTGACGCGCAGGATTTTCAGATCACCGTTGCAGACGAAAACGGCGTGGCGGTGCCTTCGGCACTTCTGACGCTCACCAATCGTTCGAACTCCATTGTCCAACGGGCTGAAACAGATTACGCGGGCCGCTATCGATTCTCGGCTCTTGCCACGGGCGTGTATTCCCTGCGGGTGGAAAAAGACGGATTCTTTGTTTTCAACTCGAACGACGTTCGGGTGGGCGAGGGCAGCAATTTGGAGGTCACGCTCAATCACACCCAGGAATACGCGGAATCCGTCAACGTGGTCTACTCCCCTCCCGCCATTGATCCCCAAAAGACGGCGGTCACCGCCACCTTATCGCGGCAGAACATTATAGATTTGCCCTTTAACGTAGGCCGCGACATCCGCTATGCCTTGCCCTTGTTGCCTGGGGTTTTGCAGGACGCAGATGGGCAGCTTCATGTGGCTGGGGCAAACACTTACCAGATCGCCGACCAGCTCGACGGGTTCAATGTCTCCGATCCGGCCACGGGATTGTTCAATGTCCGCACCAGCGTAGATAGCCTTCAGTCGGCGGAGGTCGAGAGCGGCCGCTACTCTGCCGAGTACGGCAAGGGCTCGGGAGGCGTAGTGAGCCTGCGAACTCTCATGGGAGACGATCACTTCCGCTTTTTAGCCACGGATTTTATCCCGGCGATTCAAGAATTGGGAGGGTTCCACTTCAAGACCTGGACGCCTCGCTTTACCTTCTCCGGCCCGATCCGGAAAAACAAGGCGTGGTTTATGAACGCCGCTGACGGTGAGTACGATTTGAATCTCATCCGGGACCTTCCCTCGGGGGCGAACCAAGGTTCGGCGTGGCGGGTCAGCAACCTCTCGAAGGCCCAGGTGAATTTGACCTCTTCCAATATCTTCACCGCGAGCCTCTTAGTGAACGACTACCGCTCGGACCATCTGGGGTTGTCAGTGTTTACGCCGTTGCCGACGACGCTCGACCAGAGGGACGCCGCCCGGCTTTTGATGCTCAAGGATCAGCATCTTTTCCCTGGCGGGACTCTTCTCGAGGTGGGCGGGGCTCTCGGCGCATATCACGACTCGCTTTTTCCCTTGGGATCGAATCCCTACGTCAACCGCGCCGGCCAATTCAGCGGCAACTATTTTGAAACCACCAACGCCCGCGCCAGTCGCATGCAAGGCATCACCAACCTGTTCCTTCCACCCAGAGTCTGGCATGGCCGGCACGAATTCAAAGTTGGGTTGGACGCAGACGGCATCGCGGACCGTCAGTCTTACCGGCGGCGGCCGATTGAGATCCAACGCCCCAATGGCACACTGGCCCAGGAGGTCACCTTCCAGGGCGGCGTGCCGTTCACTCAGGAGAACTTTGAATCCAGCGGCTATGCCCAGGACCGCTGGTCGCCCTCCAGCCGCTTGCTGGTCGAGCCGGGAATACGATTTGACTGGGATGATGTGGTCAGGGACTTCCTGGTTTCCCCGCGCCTCGCCGCGACGTATCTCCTGAGCCGGAGCGGCGACACGAAACTTTCCGGCGGAGTGGGCGCTTACGGTGACGGAACAAATCTCGATCTGCTCACCCGCTCCCTGGACGGGCAGCGCACGGATCTTTTCTACGGATCAACAGGCCAAACGCTTGTCCAGCCGCCTCTGGTGGCTTCGTTTTTGGTGGATCAGCGGATGCTCAGGCTTCCGCGCTTCACCAACTGGAGCATGGGCGTTGAACGAAAAATGCCGCGCGCCATCTACCTTCAACTTCAGTTCCTCGACAAACGAGGGCGCGACGGCTGGACTTTTCTTGACCAGGGCGCTGCGTTTGGCGGCAACTACCAGTTGGAGAGTGTGGAGCGGGACCATTACGATTCGGTGGAGATTTCAGCACGCCACACTTTTCGGGGAGGCCATATGCTTTTCGCTTCCTACACCCGCTCCAAGGCCGACTCGAACGCCGTCCTGGATTTCAGCATTGACAACGTGCTTTTCAGCCCGCAGGCCGGCGGCCCGCTCCTCTGGGACACGCCCAACCGATTTCTCTCCTCAGGCTACATGCCCTTGCCCGGTAAGTTCACTCTCGCCTATTCGCTCGACTATCGGGACGGATTCCCCTTCAGCCTGGTGAACGAAAACCAGGAACTAGTGGGCGCTCCTGGCTCCATGCGATTCCCAAAGTATTTTTCCCTGGACCTGCAATTTGAGCGGCGCATTCATCTGTTCGGATTCATGTGGGCGCTGCGCGCCGGATGCAACGACATCACGAATCGCCCCAATCCCTCCGGAGTGAATAATAACGTGGATTCTACGGAGTTCCTCACCTACGGCGGCATCCAGGGCCGCGCCTTGACCGCCAGGGTCCGCCTCCTGGGGCGGAAGTAGGCAAGGAGCGCACTCCACCAAGGGCGCTAACCCAAGCCGAATCCCTTCCCCGGCATCATCCACATCACCAAGCCCAGGCAGGCCAGCACGCACAAAAAGTAGGCAGTGATCGCGTGACTGGGTTGAGAGGGCATGTCCTTTGTGAACAAACGGTAGCCAGCTCCGATGGCGACGAGGCAGAATACGTTCTGCCCTAGCACCAGCCAGAGGGCCAGGCAGCCTGTAAGGAGCGCGAGGCGCCCCGTCTTATCCATCGCCGCGGCGGCCTGACCGCCATCCAGCGCCCAAACGGGAATCAGGTTGAGAACGTTCAGCCATGCTCCGGCTCGCGCCAGCGCCGCCCACAAACCGTTGCCGGTCACCCACCAGAGCAGCGAACACCCCGCCGCCGCAAGGCACCCCGCCAGCGGCCCCGCCAGGCTCACGGCCGCCCGCGTCACTCCTGAGACTCCCATGGCCTGCCAGCGCACATAGGCGCCCAGTCCCGGGAGAAACACCGGCATCTCCGCCGGCAACCCGCGGCGCTTGACATCGATGAAGTGCCCCAACTCGTGAATGAGAATGAGCGCGGCAAATCCGAGCCCGAATTTCTTGCCGTAGAGCGACCAATAGACGCCCATAAACGCCGCCAAGCTGACCAGGAAATTCAGCTTGAAGATGGCGAGGAGAACCTTGGCCTTCGCCAGGGCAAGCGCCACGGGCGCCAGCGGCCCCAATTTAGCGGCCCATCTGTTCCTGGCCTCCGCTTGCGCTGCGGTTTTTGGAGCCGGCGCCAGACGATTCAATTGGCCGAGAACCCACTCTGCCTGGGTAGACTCACGCGGCAGAAGCGAAAAGGCATGTTCCCAACATTCACGCGCCTTTGCGAGTTGGCCCTGCTGCTCGAAGGCCTTGGCTTGCGCCGCCCAACTCTGCAACGCCTCAGCGTGCACCAGAGTATGGCACCGCGGGCAGGCAAGGGCGGCTTCCTCGAGCTCGGCCGAGCAGCTCTTGCAGGCGCGCATGGGTGGAATGAGTATGGAGGACACGATGTTGTCAGAGCCAACTGACCATTGCTCGTTTAGCTCGAGGCCGGCGCGGCGCGATTGAACGGCCCGAGGATCTGGACCGACGTCCCCCGGGCGATCTGCCAGGCAATACGTATTCCCACGAACAGTATCACCAACCCAATCATGCCGTGCATCGGATTTGCGAGTTCAAGGAATGGCGAGGCCAACCCTATGAACGCTAACATGATCAACGCAGCCCCCAAGTTCGCGGGGCGCTTTGGCGGAGTCGGGCTCTGCCGCTCGGCCGGCGAGGTGTTCGTCGAAGGCTCCCCCGAGGGCGGTTGCACGGATTGGACCTGCGCTCTGGGGGCAGCCTTCCGAGCCTTCACGGCTTGGGAAACCCCGATCGGCACCGCGGCCATCGAGACGGCGGCGTACGTCAGCACCGCGGCAGCAATCTGATATCGCCGTCCGCCTATTCCGCCTGATCCCATCCTGATGGCCTTGCCTACAATGTACCCGACGGCCAGGGAAACGTAACCGATGATCCAGCCTGTGACGATGGTAAACGCGGCGTAGAGAATCAAACCTAGTATAGCTCCGCTTATCCCAAACAGCAGTGCCCGCGAGAACGCCGCCGGGCTGTCCTGAGGCATCTCCTGCTTGACCCGTTCAACGCAAGTAGGGCAGGCCGTCGCGCCGTTCACGCGATAATAGCTTCCCCCTATGGCCTGGTTGCAGGATTTGCATCGGTCAGCGCCGGGCGTGCCGGCATATTCCGCGGTGCTGAATTGAGGAGTGTCGTCGCTAAGGGTGGGGTTTGACATGCGCGGACGATAACATACGAGGCCCCTTACTTCAAGGGCGATTCACTGGGGTAATAGGGGCGAGTTTCTTCGCGGCGCGCGAAGAAAAGCAGATCCTTCGCTTCGCTCAGGATGACATGTCATTCTGAGCGAAGCGAAGGATCTGCATTTGGTTGCGGCTGTGCTGCGCTGTAACACTACCTGCGCGTATAGAGAATGCCCGGGGGAAACAAACCGTTGTATACTCAGAGTAGAAACACCGCGCACCGGATCGCTCTACACCGCTGCCGGGCGCTGGGCGAATGCGTTGTTCCGAGGCCTGAAGAATGAAGACCGCCAAGTTTACGTACTGGCAAGATGGAGATTTCTTTCTTGGTTTCCTGAACGAGTACCCTGACTACCAGACCCAAGGTATGTCCAAGGAGGAACTCGTAAGCAATCTCAGGGACCTGCTGGCTGACCTCGAGTCGCGTGAGGTGCCTTTCATCAGAAAAGTGGAAGACCTGGTAGTGACTGGATGAAAAGACGGGACCTCGTCAGGAAACTGCAAGAGATGGGTTGTGTGTTGGTCCGACACGGAGGAAGTCACGATTGGTATACGAACTTCGCGTCGAAGAAATCGCAGCCTGTGCCCCGCCACAGTGAGATTCACGACGGCCTCGCCAAGTCCATCATCAAGAAGCTAAGCAAAGAATAGACAGCCCCTTGCTTTACCCGTTCGATCTAGCCCGGCGCTGCGGTAAGATTCGGGAAAGCCCGCTGAGCGTTTTCGCATTTTCCGCTTGACAAGCCCAGGCGCCTAAGATAGCCTATCGTGATGGTCTTGTTATGAACAGTTTGTCGTAGGCAGGCGCCGTCGGCAGCCGAGATGCAGAAGGTTCGGGTTGGTTCGGGGAAGCGGTGGAAAGCAGGACAATACAAAAAATGGAAAATAGTGGGAACGAAGCTAAGAAGTACTTGAAAACAAAGGAAGTCGCTGTTTTTGATGCTCCAAATTTCGTGCGTTTTGCGTGCAAATTAAGAGCAATATGACCCAAAAGGAGCAAGAATCAGCACGTTCTCGCGAAAAGAAGTCACGGCTTGCAAGCCCTGGAGCGAGGCTGCGACGGTGACAAGTAGTCGGCTAGGCAGATTTTTGGGACTTACACCGCTGCTGACCTAAGGTCATGGAACGCAAATCCGTGGCATAAGTCAGCCCGCCAAGACGGGCGGCAGAATTTAGCCCACGGCGTGAGAAGGTGTGAGGAAATTCGGAAGTGTCATCCTGAGCGCAGACTCCATGATCCTTCGGCTCACCACTGTGCATGAAAATGGCTCTTTGGAGGTAACTCCTGTATTTTCAACAAAAGCTTCCGCCATTTTCATAGCAGCGAAGGATCTCTGCAGTTGTTCGTAGATCGCTGAACCACAAGAAACTGCCGGGATCCTTCGCTTCGCTCAGGATGACAGGCATCGATTTTTTCACGGGTTCTGAGCCGTGTGGCTAGGTGAACCCCTCTCCCCCTTCCCCCTCCCCCGCCCGGCGGGGGAGGGGGAAATAATAGGAGGTGGGATCCGTTCTTCCCAGGGCTTGCGCCCTGGGCTACTATCTGTCGCCCCTGCCGGGGCTGGGGGGACTTGATCCGCCGGCAAGCGCCGCCGCACTCCCATGTCCCGTCGCGTGGCTGTCCGTTATCGACGGATGGAAGAGCCCTTGACGCTCTTTTCCTTTGTAAGCTAACGTCTAAGCAAATGGAACTCTTCGAACTCACCAAGGCGTTGATCAATATCGAATCTGTGACCGGCCACGAGCGCGCCTGCGCGGAGTATCTGGCGAGGTACCTTACCGAGCGAAAGTTCGAGGTGATGCTCCAGCCGGTCTCGCGCGACCGCTCGAACGTATTCGCAAAAATCGGAAAGCCGGACGTGATGCTGAGCACGCACATCGACACCGTTCCTCCCTTCATTCCCGCCCGCGAGGATGCGGAGCTGATTTATGGGCGCGGGGCGTGCGACGCCAAGGGCATCATCGCCTCACAGATTGTGGCGGCGGAGCGCCTGTTGAGCGAGAGCGTAACGGACTTCGGCGTGCTGTTTCTGGTCGGGGAGGAAACCACCAGCGACGGCGCGCGCGAGGCGAATCTGCACCCCCCCGGCTGCCGCTACATGATTAACGGCGAGCCGACCGAGAATAAACTGGTGTTGGGTTCGAAAGGCAACCTGCGACTGGAGATTCGAGCCCACGGCAAGATGTCGCACTCGGCTTATCCGCACTTGGGTGAATCCGCAATCGATAAGCTGGTGGATGCGCTCGTTGACTTGCGCAAGGTTCCGATGCCCCACGATCCTGTGTTGGGCCCGGCCACGCTGAACGTTGGGGTAATCTCCGGTGGGCGTGCGCCCAATGTTGTCCCGGACCACGCCGCGGCCCAGATTGTGATTCGCACTGTGGCCAGCTCAGAAGAGATACGGCGCAATATCACGGAGGCAGTTGGCGGACGTTGCGAGTGCGAGTTCATTCGAGACACGCCGCCCCTGCACATGGAGAAACTGGACGGCTATGAGACCGACGTGGTGGCCTTCACCACCGACCTGCCATCGCTCGACCGCTGGGGCCGGCCCGTGTTGCTCGGGCCGGGGTCGATCAGTGTGGCCCATACCGAACGCGAGTGCGTGGCCAAAGCCGGCCTGGTCAAGGCCGTGGAGTTGTATTGCAGGCTGGTGAGGGAGCTGAAGAAGACAGTCGAGAGTCGAGAGTCGAAAGTCGAGAGTTAGCCGGTGACGTAGGGGCTGCCCTTGTGGCCGCCCTCACTGCAGCGCTACGCTAAGTGGCACGCTGCCGGGGCCTCCTTCGGGTAACCACAAGGGTTGCCCCTACGCAGTTTACTTTCGACTTTCGACTCTTGACTTTCGACTAGCTGGGGGCGGAAAGGTATTTGGTAATACAACTATGAATAAGATTGAAGTTGGCATCCTGGGCGCCACGGGCATGGTGGGGCAGCGCTTCGTGAGCTTGCTCGAGCACCATCCCTGGTTTGAAGTCCGCTGGCTTGCAGCCTCCGACCGGTCTGCCGGAAAAACTTATGGAGAGGCTTGCAACTGGCGGGTGCGCGACCCGATGCCTAAGGCTGCCAGCGAACTTCCCGTGTACGAGTGCAAACCGAACCACGCGCCGCAACTGCTTTTCTCGTCGCTCGATTCCAAGGTTGCCGGCGAGGTCGAACGGGAATTTGCGCAGGCAGGCCACGTGGTGGTCTCGAATTCCGGGAACCACCGCATGGAACCGGACGTTCCGTTGTTGATTCCGGAAGTCAACCCGGATCACCTGGCGCTGGTTCGAGTCCAGCGGAAGCTCCGCGGCTGGAAGGGGATGATCGTCACCAACCCCAACTGCACCACCGTGGGCCTGGCGATGTCGCTGGCTCCGCTCGATAAGGCTTTCGGGGTCGAGAAGGTGATGATGACCAGCATGCAGGCGGTTTCCGGGGCGGGGTACCCAGGCATCCCTACGCTGGATATTCTCGGCAATGTCGTCCCTTACATCGGCGGCGAAGAAGAGAAGGTGGAACGCGAGACCCAAAAACTGCTGGGGAAATTGCTTGATGAGTCTGTCAAGCCCGGTGACTTCGTGGTGAGCGCCCACTGCAACCGCGTGCCGGTGGAGGACGGCCATACCGAGGCGATCTCGGTTTCGTTGAAGGCCAAGGCTTCCATCGAGGACCTGATTGAGGCGTGGCGGAAGTTCCGCTCGCTTCCCCAGGAGCGCGATTTGCCGTTTGCCCCCAAGCATCCGATCATCGTCCGAGAAGAGCGCGATCGACCGCAGCCTAAATTCGATCTTGTGGCCGAGCACGGCATGGCCACGGTTGTGGGTCGCGTGCGCCCCTGCCCGGTGCTTCAGTTCAAGTACATCGCGCTCAGTCACAACACCATACGCGGCGCGGCTGGCGCGGCCCTGCTGAACGCGGAATTGATGAAATCAGAAGGGTACTTAGATTAGGTGCCGGGTGTCGTGGTTTCAGTCGCCAGGGTATTTGTGATTTGTGATTGGTGATTTGCGATTGACAGTTGTATTGGAGACCTTCTTTCCCTTGAGGGCAGAGGCGCTAGAATAGGGTCGATCGGGTTCCGGAGCCCGCCGGGGCGGGCGCAAGAATGTGGCCCACGGCGACAGCCGTGGGGAGAAAGCAGGGCCTGTGCGCCTGAAAAGCCCCGGGAGGGGCGACAGAGCTGCATTGATAATCGCAGGTGTTCTGTCGCCACTACGTGGCTCATCGTGCTCTCTGTCCGTCGTGATCCCACGGCTGGCGCCGTGGGCCACATTCTCGCGCCGCTGATGCGGCTTGGTGCGGGGCGACGGGCTTATACTGGCGCCTATGCCCCTTGGGGGAGAGGGCGGCCAGCACCGGCGCTTTCAACAGTTCGTCAGCCGACGGAGCCGGGTGAGGGGGTCGCGAGCCTGGTTCTATCGATCTCACAGCAAAGGAAACATGAATAACGCTCCCAAACTCGCCCTGCTCGGCTATGGCAAGATGGGCAAGACGATTGCCGCGCTTGCACCGCAGCGCGGGTTCGAAGTGCGCCTGGTGATGGATATTGATGTGAACGCGCAAGGCCAGGGCATCACGGCTGAGAACTTTGCCGGCATCGACGTGTGCATCGAGTTCACCACGCCAGGCGCGGTTGTCGAGAACATCCGCCGGGTGGCGGCACTGGGTGTCAATCTGGTTGTGGGCACGACGGCGTGGCATAACCGTCTGGAAGAAGTGCGGAACATCATCGAAAGTGCGGGAGTGGGCATGGTTTATGCCGCGAATTTTTCAATCGGCACCAACCTGTTTTACCGCCTGGCCCGCGCCGCGGCGGAAATCTTTGCGCCCTTCGCGATGTACGACCCTTACATCACCGAAGCTCATCACAAATTCAAGAAGGACGTTCCTTCCGGCACGGCGCTTGAGATCAAACGGCAAATTCAACCTGCGTTCGGAAGCCGCGAGGTGCCCGTCGCGAGCGTGCGCGCGGGTTACATCCCCGGCACGCATGAGTTGGGCTTCGACTCCGAAGCAGATACGATTGTCCTTCGGCATACGGCGCGCGGCCGCCAAGGCTTCGCGGAAGGCGCCCTGCACGCGGCACGATGGGTAGTGGGCAAGAAAGGGTTGTTCAGCTTCGCAGAGGTCCTGGAATCAGCTCGGTGAGGGCGAGGCAAGGGGCCGATACCCTCAGAAAGGATTTGGGCATGAAAACCTTTTCGGCGTATGTGGAATGGGTCCCCGAGTCGAAGCTCTACGTTGGCATTATTCCGGGCATCCCCGGAGCGCATACTCAAGCGGCAAGCCTGGATGAATTGCGCATCAACCTCAAAGAAGTTCTCGAATTGTGCCTGGAGGAGCTTTCATGAGCTTGGACATTCGTGGATGCGGCACGGCGCTGGTAACGCCCTTCAGAAAAGACGGCACCCTGGACCTTGATGGCCTGCGGCGTTTGGTACAGTTCCAGCTTCGCGCCGGCATCGACTTCCTGGTCCCCTGCGGCACCACGGGGGAAACTCCCACGCTCGAGCACGCCGAATACGTCGCCGTTGTCCGAACGGTCGTTCAGGAGGCAGGGGGAAAGGTTCCTGTAATTGCAGGGGTGGGTGGCAACAACACTCGCAAATTAATCGATCTTGCCGCCGAGGTGAGTGGGCTGGGCGTGCAGGGGATTCTCTCGGTAGCTCCGTATTACAACAAGCCGACCCAGGAAGGCCTTTTCCAGCACTTTCGGGCCATCGCGGAATCCACCGATCTGCCGGTAATTCTCTACAATGTCCCAGGACGTACCTCGTCGAACATCGAGCCTGCCACGGTGGCGCGACTTTCGAAGATCAAGAACATCATCGGCATCAAGGAAGCGTCGGGCAGCATCGTGCAGCAGATGGAAGTCCTCGCCGCCGTCCCGTCCACCTTCCGCGTGCTTTCCGGCGACGACGCGTTTACGTTTCCGCTCATGGCGCTGGGCGGGGTCGGCATCATCTCGGTAGTCTCGAACGAAATTCCGGCCGAGATGACCAGGCTGGCGCACCTGCTGCTGGAAGGGAAGCTCGAGGCGGCCCGCCAACTCCACTTCTGCCTCTTGCCGCTCATGCAGGTGAACTTTATCGAAACCAATCCCATCCCTGTCAAAGCCGCGCTCGCCATGATGGGCATGATCGAGGAAGTTTACCGCCTGCCCATGGTCCCCATGAAAGCCGAAAACCGCGCCAAGCTCGAAAAAGTGCTGGCCGCGCAGGGACTACTGCAGGCGCAAAAGGCCTAACCTCACCTTCGCAGTTCCGCACATTTGTGAGGGAAAGTTGACCTCCCTATCGGTCTAACCTCTTATCCATCAAAGCTGGCTTTTCAGAAGGCCGTTGTAGTGCCGACCTACCCTCTTTACAAATGCT
>Ga0209517_10001810_pt1 | contig 31366 bp, 24 predicted proteins | sample PeaSoiMetSII2010_FD_187695 | JGI IMG/M metagenome (GOLD analysis project Ga0209517, IMG submission 187695) | Peat soil microbial communities from Weissenstadt, Germany - SII-2010 (SPAdes) (version 2) | ecosystem: Environmental > Terrestrial > Soil > Wetlands > Peat | place: Germany...
ATAAGGTTCCATGGCGCGCGTGCGTCATCCCTGGAGTTGCACGGGGCGGGGCGCAATCCGACCCTCGCAACTCAGACCTAAGTTATAAGGATGCAGTAGTTTGAGTCTCGCTCGGAGGAGGCGGGGTGTCAAGAATTTCGACACGCGGAAGTACTAAGCCAAAAGTTTGAACGAGTGTTTCCGCGTCTGGCGAGAGGCCCAGTGCCACCTTACTCTGCCCACTCCGCCGTCGCAGGGCCGACTGCGCCAGCCCGTTCGCTTCTGCATTATTTTCCCGCGGCACGTGTGAGATGGAGAATTTCAGGGAGCGAGCCAGCTTCCGGCAGGTCCAGTGCAGCGAGTAAAGCCGTGCGCTGCGGCAGACGTACTCTCCCGTCATCTGCCGCACCACCACTTCCGAGTCGGAATACACATGCAGCTTCCGTGCCTTCAGTGAGACGGCGTACTGCAGAGCCTCCATGAGCGCCGCATATTCGGCAACGTTGTTGTCCTGGTGGCCAATCCACTTGGCGATGCGTACCGGGCCGCTGGCGCAGCCGTTAATCACCACCCCAATGCCCGACGGTCCCGGATTTCCCAGGCAACCGCCGTCCACATAGGCCACGAGTTCCGACATCACTTCGATTTTTCTCAGCCCTGTTTGCAAGATGCGCCCATCCGGTGCCACCGTCAAGATGATTATTTGGTTCCCTTTCATCAGTTTTGCCGTGTGCCCCAGCGTTGTGCAATCTTATGTGCAAAACGGGGCAGAATCTAAACCGCCTGTGGATAAGTTCCGGTCTTGCAACCATTTGCATTTCTCGTTATGCACAGGTTTGCCGGAAGCTATTGCACCAATAGTTTGCGTTGACGTTTTTCATTTCTCTGTTAGTGTTGTTTGCGTCGACGGTCGAAAGGGTTGGCACAATAATACTGAGCCGGTCCAAAGTAGACTGAGTGATCAGCACGGCGGGGCGACCCGTCAGGCGACCAGACCTGAAAAAACCGACGGCTCTGCGAGGGGTAGTTGGGGTTTGGAACTGCGAAAGCAGTGATCGCATCAAGGGGTCGTGACGGTACATGCTTCCACGTTGTTGGCTCCCTCGCAGGAGCTGGCGGCTAGAGCATAACCAATGTCACGGCCCTTTCAATTTTTTCCCGCCTGTTTCATCCCTGATTCACCCCATTGATGACTGCGATCGATTCTTGGCGCGACTGTGAGCAGCACAACCTCAGCGTGCAGTCCTCGGGCGACATCGATCACGTACGCTAGGAGCGTCCACGGCACGTCCTTTCCTCCCTCAACATACACAGTCCAATGCGGGCGAGCTTTTAGCTGACTTCGGAGTGTGTTGCCTAGGTCGCCCCACGGTGTCTCCTTCGAGTTCACACATAAGACTGGCAGATCACTCGCGCTTGTGCCAACCACACTAATGATGATCGGCTCTGAGTCATGATTGGCTACGCCGATTTCCATGATGTGGACAGGCAAGCCCAGGGGAACGTCGAAGCGCCGGAAGAACGCAAAGAATGGGATGAGGATTGCCAGAATGGGCGCGCCTATGAGGGCGAATGCCGGCATTGCCGAGAATCGCCTCTGCAGGGGCAGCGTCTGGGCAAAACCATAGATGCGCGGCGTCGCCTCAACGAGCGTGCTGGAACGGCTGTTCTCAAACTTCCCCAGGCACGTGCGAAGAATGTTGTATGAAATCGCCGCTGTGATGGCCACGATGAGTCCCGCAGCGGTCGCAACAAAGGCCACCGATACTTGTGACGGAATCGCCGCGACACCTCTCAGACCGACGTAGCCTCTGGAGAATAAACACAGGATGCCGTAGCAGGTCCCAGCCAGCCCGAGAAATGGCGCGGCAGAGGCAATTGATTGCAGCGTCCCTACCCCGCGGCTCAAATCGGCAACGAGATTTTTCTTGTTTTGCTCAGACCCAGGTGCGGAGTCGGCAAGGGAAACGAAAGACTCACGGCGGGCCAAGAAGTAGCGGCGGAAAAAGCGGACTGTGACAAAAGCGGTGTAGGCGAGCATGAGCGCGAGGCCGATGAAAATGAGGCACTCGACCAAATCGGACGCGCGCCACATGACCTTGATACTCGACTCATACCCGTCTGTTAGCCGCAAGTTGAGACCCACTCCAGACGTCGGGAGAACTGTACTCTCCGCTGACTGCCTTCACAAAGGAAGACACCACCCCACCGGTTCCGGTTCCATCCACGCCTAGCGGTCAAGTGCGTCTCGGCTGTTATCGCCATCTTTAGTAGAAAATCGATTTACTAATTCCTCTTCTCCTGTGCAATAATTCCTCCCCGTAAGCACTCCGCGCCGGCGCGCGCTCCCAGGGAAGCGCGCCGTCACGGAAAATGAAATCCAAAGACGGAGAACCTCATGTCCAAGTATCCCCTGTCCCGTCGTCAATTCATTCACCTCGGTACTGGCGCAATCGCCGCCACTACGGTCGCCAAAACTATTTTGCAGCCTCATCTGCTCTCCGCGGCGGCGCGTCCGGTCGCTCCCAGCGACACGATCCGCTTCGCCAGCATCGGCACCGGCATTCGCGGATGCGAACACCTCGAGGCTTCCCTCAGCGTGCCCGGCATTCAGTGCGTCGCGGTCTGCGACTTGTACGATAGCCGCCACGCCGCCGCCCAGGAAGCCGTCAAGAATCCCAACGTCCCTTCCACGCGCGACTATCGCTCCATCCTCGATCGCAAGGACGTCGACTCCGTCCTCATCGCCACCATGGACCACAACCATCGCCGCATCTTCGAAGATGCCTGCGCCGCCGGCAAAGACGTTTACTGCGAGAAGCCCATGTCCCACCTGGTCGAAGACGGATTCGCCATGGTCGAGGCCGCGCAAAAGAACAAGCGCATGGTGGCCATCGGCAGCCAGCGCGTCAGTTCCGTCCTCTACGCCAAAGCCAAAGAGATTTACGATTCCGGCAAGCTTGGCGAGGTCTTCTCCATCAACGCGTACTGGGACCGGAATTCTCCCAGCGGCGCCTGGGTCTATCCCATTCCGCCCGACGCCAGCGAAAAAACCATCGACTGGAACTCCTTCCTCGGCGGCGCAACCAAAGTCGGGTTCGATCCCGTCCGCTTCTTCCGCTGGCGTTGCTATAAAGATTACGGCGAGGGCCTCGGCGGAGATCTTTTCGTCCACCTGCTATCCGGCATCCAGTTCATCACCAGCATCAATGAGCCGGCCCTGCGCGCCCAGTCCTCCGGAGGTCTGTTCCACTTCAAGGATGGCCGCGAGTTCCCCGACCTGATCGAAACGCTCTACGACTACCCGAACTGCCGCGTCACTCTGCGCTGCAACCTGAACAACGACGGCGGAGAGTTCATTGGCTTCTACGGCACCAAGGGCACCATGATCATCAAGGACGCAACCTTGACCTACAAGCCGCAAGATACGCGTCCCCAGCCCGAGGGCTACTCGATTTACGGTTGGCCCAGAGTTCTGCGCGACCAGTACCTGCAGAAGTGGCACGAGGATCATCCCGAGCCGGCAGCCCTGAAGTCGAGCATCGACGCCGAAGGCGAGTCGTACGCCAATCCTCCCGGCTACAGCGATACGGTCGATCACCAGGCCAACTTCTACAACGCCGTCCGCACCCGCAAACCGGTAGCCGAGAACGAAGTCTTCGGCAACAACGCCGCCATCGGCTGCCATTTGGCGAACTTTTCGTATTTCAACAAGACGGTCGCAGTCTGGGATCCAGCTGCCAAGAAAATAGTCAAAGGCTAAGAAAGTTGGCGACAAATCGGGGGCCCCATTTCTCGCGTTCTTTGCGAGAAGTGGGGCTTTTGTTTTTCGAGGGTGCTGCGAACCTCACGCCGCTGCGCATGTTTGACACGGTCACTCGCCGCTTTTATCCTAACAACATGTTCTGTCCTTCCACCGCCCGTGCCATGGCTTGTTGTCGCCCGGCGCCGGCGCGTGGGTAGGGAAACAGCGAGATTCTTCCCAGCCCACCCGGTGAAGCGGGTGGGTTTCGTTTTCATCCGCTTATTCCAAATGAAAGCAGGGGCGGGCTGACGTTCTCGAAATCTTGAATACTTGAATTCACAAAGGAGATGATCATGACGACTGCGACCGCAAGCGAAACCTATAGCGTTCCCCGGATCAACGACACGGCCCCCGATTTCACCGCTGAAACCACGGAGGGGACGATTCACTTTCACCAGTGGATCGGCGATGGCTGGGCCATCTTATTTTCACACCCAAAGGACTTTACCCCGGTGTGCACCACCGAACTCGGCTACATGGCGAAGCTGCAGCCGGAATTCGCCAAGCGCAACGTGAAGATCATCGGCTTGAGCGTCGACCCCGTCACCAACCACAGCAAATGGGCGGCTGACATCGAAGAGACTCAGGGCGCCAAAGTGAACTACCCGATGATCGGCGACCCGCAACTCAGGATCGCCAAACTCTACGGCATGCTGCCCGCCAGTGCCGGGGAGACCAGCGAAGGCCGCACCCCCGCCGACAACGCCACCGTGCGCACCGTTTTCGTTATCGGCCCCGACAAGAAGGTCAAGCTGCAGCTCAGCTATCCCATGACCACCGGCCGCAACTTCGACGAAATCCTGCGCGTCATCGACTCCATGCAACTCACCGCGAAACACAAAGTAGCAACCCCGGTGAACTGGAAACCCGGCGATGACGTCATCATCACCGGCGCGGTTTCAAACGAGGAAGCTGCGCAGAAATTCCCCGGCTTCAAGACGATTAAGCCGTATCTGCGAGTGACGGCCCAGCCGAAGTAGTGCGGCGCATAGAGTAGAAGGACTAAAATCGGCCACGGATCGCACGGATCTTCGCGGATTGACTGGAGTCGAGCGCCCAGCCATTCCGATGTAATCCTTCGATCCGTGGCCTTTGATTGTGGCGCTGCGGAAGCGCATGCGGTCCGGTGATCGTCCCGGTCTTCAAAACCGGCGGGTGGCAGGCAATCCTGTCACCGGTGGGTTCGACCCCCACTCGCTTCCGCCATCTAATACCCGTGTCATTCCTGGGGAATCGCAAGTTTGGCGCAATCGAATGTGCTAGATACACTGCCGGTACTCCCGGCAGTTCGTGATGTCGCTACGGTCCTGAAGTGCAGCGAGACGCTGTCGGCCGACGATTCGAAAAGTTACCGGAGCACCCGGCTTGGAAGCAGCCGCTTCGGCGAAGTCGGCAGTGCCCACGATGCACGCGTCATGCAGTTCGCGCTCTCGGAAGACGAACTCAAAATACAAGCTTGCCTATCAAAGCCTTTGGGACGGAGATCCCGGCCGGAATCGATGTTTGGCCAACGTAACAATGTGCTAACTTGGGGAACCTCGCGATTGTCGGCAACGCTGCGGGCGTGACCCGCGTGCCGAAAACGCTCAACGATTCGAGTTGATCCAGAACGCCTAACCCTTCCAGAGTGGGATCGGTAATTTCGGTATGCATAAGCCGCAGGACCCGTAGTCGTTTCATGGCAGCGATTGCGGTCGCAGAGCGGTCGGTGATCGCCGTACGAGAGAAGTCGGCAACCGTAATATGTTCCGCGAGCGGGGACAAGGCTGCTAAATCGCTGTCCCCAAATTTGGGTCCCAGGATCGAAGCGTTCAAGAACAGATCGACAGAACCTCGTGACTCGTACTCCAAAATACTCGGGAATCTCTTTTGCAGCCGGGCGAGCTCGGGTGCGAAGCCTGCCCGCTGTCGGGTGACGGCCGCAGCATCAATCTCCTCGAAGGTCACTTCAGTGACGACAGTAGGGGACGTCGAACCAGCGGCCGCGTCTTTGATGGCATCCGTCGGCAGCGTGCCTGAAGCGCCAGCCGCAATCCACAGTTCGATCAGCTTCACCTGGCCTGCCGACAACGGCCGGCGACCGCCTTTAGGCATGAAGTCATCGTGGTCGGGAGCCAATGTGATACGACGAAAGAGTTCGCTGGCTTGAACGTTTCCCGCCCGTACGACTAGCCCATTCTTGCCACCTCGCATCAGTGAACTGTAGCTGTCGAGGCGGAGATTGGCTTTATGTTTGTGTGGACCGTGGCAGGTGAAGCAGCGTGCCGCGAAGACGGGCTCAACCCGCGCACCGTAAAAGGTGTTCGCTGCGCTCGACGACATTGCCGGGCCGGCATCCGAGAGTCCGAGCGCGTGCCGCAACCCCAACGGCATGTACTCGGTCAGATGATCATCACCCTGAGACAATTGCCCGCCGCGGTACCCGGTCCAAGCCACCAGAAGGACACCGGTCGCAAGCGCGGTTGCGTAGAGGAGCCCCGGCCGGCTCGCGCTCGCACGCAGTATCCAGCACAACCAGCAGACTGCCGCCAGCGAGATTCCGCCCCACATGTGCTGGGTCAAGATTGGTCCGGAATATCCGCCGCTGCGCGCCAGACACCATCCGAGCATTGCGGCCACGATTGCGCCAACCGTCGCGAGGCCCAGCACAAAGCCAGCGGAGAGACGCAGATGAGAAAAGTGAGAATTGAGCCCTACCAATTCCAGAATCGGTACCAGCAGGATAAGGGCAATCGGAAAGTGGACCGCCAGGGGGTGAAAGCGTCCGATGAATTGCGCCCACTTCGCGCGGTCGTTTCCATCGGGAGGAAGAAACACCAACAGGATTAATACGATCAAAATAGGTGCCAGCACGAGGAGGCCTGAGCGCAACTGGCTGGAGACGCGGTGACCCCACAGTGTCATGCGCACCCACACCTTCGGAGGCTGTCGATGCAGAGATTCAGGAAGCCTGTCATGCCAAAACCTCAGCCACCACCCGCGCCGGTTTCACGCTGGTCAACTTCTGTTCCAGGCCCTGAAAGGAATAGTTGAGCTTGTGGTGGTCGAAGCCAAGCAAGTAAAGCATGGTCGCATGCAGATCGCGGATTTCGACTGGATCCTTCACGATCTCGTATCCCATCTCGTCAGTTTGGCCGTGGGTTATTCCAGGCTTGACGCCGCCACCAGTCATCCAAATCGTGAAAGCGCCCGGGTTGTGGTCCCGCCCAATATATTTCATTTCCTGACCATTGCGATTTTCCCGCATAGGCGTCCGGCCGAATTCTCCTCCCCAGACCACGAGTGTGTCTTCGAGCAGGCCCCGCTCTTTCAGATCAGCTAACAGCGCCGCAGTGGCTTGATCCACTTCACGACAACGGTCGGCGAAGCCGAGGTTCAGCGCTTCTTTTGCGTCTGCCCCGTGAGAATCCCATCCCCAGTGGTAGAGCTGAATGAATCGCACTCCCCGTTCCGCCAGGCGTCGTGCCACCAGGCAGTTGTTGGCAAAACTGGACTCGCCCGGCTTCGATCCGTACATGGCGCGGACAGAATCGGGCTCGTTACGAATGTCCATCGCGTCAGTGGCATCCATCTGCATGCGGAACGCCATCTCGTATTGCGCGATGCGCGTGACGGTCTCAGGATTTCCGAACGCCGCATAGGTCTGCTGATTGATCTGGTCAATCGCATCCAACATGCTACGACGCAACGGGCGGCTTACTCCCGGTGGATTATCCAGATAAAGTACCGGTTCACCGTGGGAGCGGCATTGCACGCCCTGGTACACGCTGGGCAGGAAGCCGGAACTCCACAGTTGTTTGCCGCCGTCAGGCGACTTACCTCCCGAAAGCAATACGATGAATCCCGGCAAATTCTGATTCTCTGTCCCAAGTCCGTAGAGCACCCAGGAACCGATCGAAGCGTAGCCGAGGCGTGCGTTACCGGTGTGTACTAATAGTTGCGCCGGTGCGTGATTGAACTGGTCAGTGCGCATGGACTTGATGAAGCACAGGTCGTCAATGTGCTGTTCCAAATGAGGCAGACGATCGGAAATCCATTGCCCGCTTTGTCCGACCTGATGAAACGGGTACTGCGATCCCAAAAGCTTGGGAATGCCGCTGATGAAAGCGAAACGCTTGCCGGCCAAAAAAGATGCTGGACAATCCTGGCCATCGAGCCGCTTCAAGTCAGGTTTGTGCTCGAAAAGCTCCAACTGGCTGGGCGCCCCGGCCATGTGCAGGTAGATCACCCGCCGCGCCCTGGCAGCAAACTGAGGCGGCAATGCGGCCAGCGGACTGGAAGCGTCGCGGGTAAAGTCGAGGGCCGAGCCTTCGGACCGGCCATTGGCGGCACTGGCATACTTTGCCGTCGAAGTTCCCATAAACGACGTTCCCATGAACAACGTGCCCAAACCGCCGCCCAGCCTGCGCAAGAAATGACGGCGAGTTTGCGCCTGTAGCAACGTCATCTGCAAATCATTCGGCGGCGTTTTTGAATTTGCCATTGCGAATCACCTGGTCAAGGCGGCGTCCAGATTGAAGAGCGTGCTGGCCACGGCCGTCATCGCCGCCAGTTCCCTTCCCGAACGGCTTTCGGCACTCGCGGCGATCTTCACGATGCGAGGTGATGCCGGCGCGGTGAGAGCTTCTTCATACAACCCGCGCAATATCGCCAGCTCACCATCGGTCGGATCGCGCGACAAGACTAAGCGTGCTCCGTATCGCAGACGCCCGTCAAGCGTGTCCGCCTCCCTCATCATGCGCCTGGCGAGTGCTTCGGAAGCCTCCTGGTACACAGGGTCGTTCAGGGTCACGAGAGCCTGTAACGGAGTGTTGGTCGGTATGCGCCGCGCCAGACTCACATCGTGATCCGAGGCATCGAAGGTAAGGAAGCTGGGATAGCCGCTGGTGCGCTTGATATACGTATAAATCGCCCGTCGGTAACGATCTTTACCTTTCGCGTCCACCCACTTGCTGTCGTTATAGACGGAGTTCCACACGCCCAAGGGCTGCGGCGGCATCACCGGAGGCCCGCCCATGGTGTCGGTCAATAGTCCGCTGGCCACGAGAGCCTGATCCCGAACCATTTCCGCCGTAAGTCTTTGCTGCGGGCCGCGCGCCAGCAAGCGATTGCGCGGATCCCTGTCGGTGAGGGCCGGCGTTGCCTTGGCGCTCTGGCGATAGGTAGCGCTAGTAACCAGTTCCCGCAACAAGGCCTTCATGTCCCAGTGGAGGTCGTTTTGAAAATGCAGTGCCAGCCAATCGAGCAATTGGGGATGACTCGGCTCTTCGCCCACGCTTCCAAAATTTTCCAGCGTCTCGACAATTCCTGTGCCAAAAAGCTGCTCCCAATAACGGTTCACCGCGGTGCGTGCAGTCAGAGGCTGGCCGGGCATAAAGAACCATCTTGCCAGCGTCAAGCGATCGCGGGGCGCTCCTTCGGGGAGCCTCGGAAACAACCCGGGGACATCCGGCGTGAGAGCGGGACCTATTTTGGTGAGAAAGTTTCCGCGCTCGAACTCGAGAGTTTCTCGTCGATCGTAGTCGGGCTCCTCCACCATCACAGGCGTTTCGACACTCGGGATTTTCGCCAACTGGCGAGTCAGGTTCTTAAGCCGTTCGAGCTTGGCGCCAAAATCATGGTCCTGAACCAACCTGGACCAGCACGAATCCGCACTTGCCGCTATGCGCGCACGCCTCACGAGGGCAGGCTTATCGCTGACAGTTTGGGTCTGTGTGAGGTTCACTTTAACGCGGCTGCCTCGGGGTAGCCGCACAGGCGAAGCGGTAACTCCTATCACCCAGCGCGTCCGGAAGAGATTCGGATTCGCCGCAAAGCCGCCTGTTCCCGGCTCCACTTTGAACTCCTGCTTCCAGTAGACGGCCCGTGCCACCGCAGCTTCCAGATTGTCCTCAGAATCAGAAATGAAATAACGAAAAGAGATCTTATCCTGGTGGCCGTTCGGCTGAATTACCCAGCCATCGATTCGGTCGACAACGAAGCCATCTTCCGGCGTATGGCGGGCCGCTTCGCTGTTGATCGGCAACACCTCGACCCGCAACGCCGTCAGAACAGGTGCATCCACGGTCGCGGTCAGCTCGTAAACCGATTTCCCTGGAGTATTGGCAGCCGCCCGCATCTCTCCATCGTGAATCTGGAAGGCTACTGGCGCATGCCCCGCTTTGGAGAGCGCTTGTTTCGTGGTTTCGGCAATGTCCTTGAGAATGTCTTTCCTTTTGATCTCTTTCTTCTTGGCCGATATTTTCTCGTCCTTCAGAATCGCAAGCTCTCGCTCCGATTCACCTATTTCCCATCGCAAGGCGAGTTCTTCGCTGGCTGACGCTGCGGTAATTGGAAAAGGAGTCCAGTGCGCGTGTCCCTCCAACTGCCGGCCAAAATCCACCACCGAATGGGTCAGATTCGCAATCTCCTCCTGCAGCCGGGAACCTTCCGGATACTTGGTCTTGTCTTTCGGAACCCGGAGAACTGGCGTGTCCTCGGGAAGATCGGCATCGCGGGAAGTATTGAAGAAGGCCAGAGACTTGTAGTATTCGGCGTGGCGGATGGGATCGTATGGGTGGGAGTGGCATTGCACGCAATTCATGGTCACGCCATTCAGCACGGACCACGTGGTCGCCGAGCGATCCATCGCGGCCACCAACCGGAACTCCTCATCGTCGGTGCCGCCCTCATCGTTGTTGGGAGTCTGGCGGTGAAATGAAGTCGCGATCTGATCCTCAAAAGTGGCGTTGGGCAGCAAATCACCCGCCAGTTGCGTGATCACGAACTTGTCGTAGGGCAGGTTGCGATTGAAAGCGTCAATGACCCAATCACGATACGGCCAGACGCCCGGGCGACCCCGATCGGCCTCATACCCTTTGCTGTCGGCGTACCGCGCCAGGTCCAGCCACAATGCTGCCCAGCGCTCGCCGTAGTGCGGTGAGGCGAGCAAACGATCGACCTGTTTCTCATAGGCGCGCGACGAATCCGCCAGATACGTTGCCTGCTCCTCTGCTGTGGGCGGAAGTCCGGTGAGATCCAGAGAAACCCGCCGCAGCAAAGATGCCTTGTCAGCCTCAGGCGAAGGTTCGAGCCCCTCCTTCTCCAAGCGATCGAGAATGAACCGGTCGAGCGGTTGACGCGCCCAACCTGACCGCTTCACCGCAGGCAAGGGTCGTGGCTTGGGTGCGACGAAGGCCCAGTGGTCCTCCCACTTGGCTCCTTCTTTAATCCACTGCCGAAGCAACGAGATCTGTTGCGGAGGAAGAGGCGGCGCGTGATAGGGCATGCGCGCGTCCGGATCGGTCGAAGTTACTCGCGCGATCAGTTCGGATTCATCGGGTTTGCCGGGCACGATCGTCCGACGTCCGGATTTTCCTACGCCCAGCGCCTCCTCTCGAAAAATGAACGAAACGCCATTCTTCTGCCGTACCCCACCGTGACAGTGAACGCAGTTCTGATTCAGGATGGGCCGTATATCACGGCTGAAGCGCACCTCATCACCGGACCACTTAGATCGGAGTGACCCAAGGCGTTGGCATGCCGCCAGTCCGCCACCAACCAAGGCGACTGTAGACAGTGCCATGATCAAACGCCGGCGACGGAGTAGGGAGCTGCGGAGCATAACCACCATATAAGTAGCACAAAGACTGGCCTGGGAGAACGAAGACATGGGCTCAGCACGACAGATCAAGCATGGTCTACTGATCAGCCATGAGTTGGATCGACTCAATCAAGCCGCGTTCTGACGCACGAAGTTTTCTCTTGACAAAATGAATGCCGTGCAGTAACTTAACACTGTTAACTAAACAGCGTTAACCAAGGTACCGCCGTTATGGGAGTCAAGGAAAGACGCGAACGCGAGAAGTCGGAAACCCGCGACAAGATCCTCGATGCGGCTCGCGAGTTGTTCGTCACCGAGGGCTATGAAGGCGTCTCCATGCGCCGGGTCGCGGAAAAAATCGAATACTCGCCCACCGCCATCTACGTCCATTTCGCGGACAAGGAAGAACTCTTTCATGAGCTGTGCCGGCAGGATTTTGCCCGTTTACAGGAAGTGATGAAGAGTGCGGAGATGCCGGCCGATCCCCTCGAGCGGCTGCGGCAAATCGGGCGGAGCTACATCGAGTTCGGCGTGCGCTTCCCCAACCATTATGTGTTCATGTTCATGACGCCGCATCCGCCGCACGAACCGGATGAAGAAGACCGCGAGATCATGGGCAATCCCGAGGTGGACGCCTACGCCTTTCTGAAGTGGACCGTGCAACAGGCAATCGAAGCAGGATGCTTTCGCGAAGAGGTGCAAGACGCGGAGCTGGTTTCGCAAACCCTATGGGCGTCGGTGCACGGCGTGATTTCGCTGAACATCGCCAAGTGCAAGGACCCGTGGGTGCAGTGGCGTCCGCTGGCTGACCGGGCGCAGATGATGCTGGATGTCACGCTGCGCGGGCTGGTGCGTCCCATCATGGTTCGTCCCATCATGGCGCGTTCCGCAAAGGAGAAGAAATAGTCATGCCTCCTCTGGCGCAACGAAATCTGTTTCACGACAAAGTCCGGCTGGCGGTCACGCTGACGGGGATCGTGTTTTCGGTGGTCTTGATCGTGGTGCAGCTCGGATTGTTCTTCGGGTTCACCACGGCCACTTCCAACCTGATCGATCACTCCGGCGCTGATTTGTGGATTACCTCGAAGAACGTGCCTTATGTGGAGCAGGGAGTTGCCTTCAGCGAGCGCAAACTGAACCAGGTGCGAGCCGTGCCCGGCGTTGCGGATGCGCAAAAGATTATCGCGCACTGGACGCAATGGAAGCGGCACGACGGCGGCGAGGAATCGGTGCAGATCGTGGGGTTCAATGTCGATGACAATCTGGAGCGGCCCTGGAACCTGGTCTCGGGGCGCGTGGAAGATTTGAAGTCTCCGGATGCCATCATCCTGGACGAACTCTACAAGAAGAAGCTGGGCGTGACGCGTGTCGGCGAGGTCTTCGAAATCGGGGGACACCGCGCGCGGGTAGTGGGCTTCACGCGCGGCATTCGCTCGTTCACAACTTCGCCTTACGTTTTCACGACATTCAAGAACGCACAGAGCTATACGGGAATGCGGGAAGATCAGACGTTGTTCATCCTGGTGAAGGTGGCGCCCGGAGCGAAAGTCGAGGACGTGCGCCGCGGCATTCTTGGCGCACTGAAGGACGTCGAGGTCTACACGACGGGGCAGTTCAGTCACATGACCACCTTCTACTGGATGTTCACTACGGGCGCGGGCGTGGCCGTGCTGATCGCGGCAGTGCTGGGGCTGGTAGTTGGCTTCGTCGTGGTGGCGCAGACCATCTATGCCACGACCATGGACCACATCCGCGAATACGGGACGTTGAAGGCCATGGGCGCGCCCAACAGCTATGTCTACAAGGTCATCATGAAGCAGGCGGCCATCAGCGCGGTGATCGGCTACGTGCTCGGAATGATCGTCAGTGTATTCGTGGTGCGTGCCAGCCAGGAAGGCGGCGCGGCCATCCTGATGCCGATGCCGATGGCCGTGGGTATGTTCTTTGTGACGCTGGTGATGTGCATCGGAGCGGCGCTGGTTTCGATTAATAAGGTGACGAGGATCGATCCAGCGATGGTGTTCAAGGGATAACGAGGCTACTCCGAGGTTCATATCGAGGCGTGCCCTCAGAAGCTGCGGAGAAACTCGATTTAGGAACTGTTTTGATAGGAACTGTTTTGAAAGGGCGCGGCTTCAGCCGCGCCGTAAGTGCGGCAAAGTCAACCGCGGCTTCAGCCGCGGAGGGCCTAACGGTTAGTGGAGAAATACAGATGCAACCTGCAATCGCGGTTCGTGAGCTGACGAAAACCTATGCCGAAGGCAGCGCCGGTACACTCGCCTTGCGCTCCGTCGACCTTGACGTCCACGCGGGAGAACTCCTCATGCTGATGGGCCCGTCGGGTAGCGGCAAGACCACGCTGCTGTCGATCATGGGTTGCATCCTAACGGCGAGTTCGGGAAGCGTCCGCATCGCCGGCCAAGAAGTCACAACGCTGCGCGAGAAGGAATTGCCGGCAATCCGCTTGGCGCACATCGGCTTCGTCTTCCAGGGGTTCAATCTGTTCCCCACGCTGACCGCGGGCGAGAACGTGGAACTGATGCTTGATCTGAAGGGAGTCGCCGCCTCGTCGGCGAAGAAGCGCGCCGCCGAATTGCTGGATCAGGTAGGCCTCGCGGACAAGCACAACAGTTTTCCCGCTGACCTGAGCGGAGGTCAGAAGCAGCGGGTGGCGATTGCGCGTGCGTTGGCGGGCGACCCTGGAATCATCCTCGCCGACGAACCCACCGCCGCTCTCGACTCCCACAGCGGCAAGAACATCATGGAGATGATGAGCGAGCTGGCGCACAAACGCGGACGCGCGGTGGTGATCGTCACGCATGACTCGCGCGTGCTGAATTTCGCCGACCGCATCGTAAAGATCGAAGACGGTGCGATTGCACGACGTCCGGAAATTGAGGTGCCCGCAGGAATGCTTTCGCACGATCCTTCGCAACCGAGTCTAAACCTGGTGTGAACCGAAACTTATGGAGTTGTTGTTATGACTGAAAACCATTTTCGCAAAAGTCCGCTTCAGAAAAGAATCGCAGCTCTTATCGGCCTGGCAGCTTTCCTGCTGACGGTTTCGTTAGTCTTTGCCACACGCCGCGCACACGAGAAGACAGCGAGCGCGATGGTGGCATCGAGCAGCCGCGGCCCACAGCTGATCGCCGGTCCGGGACGCGTCGAGCCGTATTCGGAAGACATCAAGATCGGCTCCGAGCTGAGCGGCCGCTTGAAAACGGTGTTGGTCGAGGAGGGAGATGCGATCCATCGTGGCCAGGTGCTCGCTGAATTGGAAAACGCCGATTACCGCGCCCAAGTCGAGTCGGCGAAGGCCGCCGTGGTCGCCAAAGAAGCGACTCTGCGCAAAGTGATCAACGGTGCGCGCCGCCAGGAGCGTGACGAAGCCTGGTCGTCGGTAAACGAGGCTCGGACCGTAATGGCGAACGCGCAGTCGGAACTGCACCGCCGCCAGGAACTCTATTCCGCAGGCGTGGTTTCGCGCGAGGAACTCGAGCGCTACACCAGTGATGCCGATGTGGCCAAAGCGAAATATCAGTCCGCGGTGGAGCAGCACTCGCTGGTGGATGATCGCGCCCGCGAAGAGGACCGCTCTTTCGCTGAGGCCGATCGGCAACTGGCGCAGGCGCAGCTTGAGGAGTCGCAAGCGCGCTACGAGAAGACTTTCATTCGTTCGCCCATCGATGGCAGCGTGCTGCGCAAGCATCACCGCAGCGGCGAAAGCGTCTCAAACTCGTCCACCGTGCCCGATCCGATTCTGACCATCGGCGATCGCAAGACGCTGCGCGTCCGTGTGGATGTCGACGAGACCGATGTCAGCAAAGTGCGCGTGGGACAGAAGGCCTACGTCACCGCCGACGCCTTCGGCAAACAGAAATTCTGGGGTCGGGTAGTGCGCGTGGGGCAGCAGTTGGGGCCAAAGAATGTCCGCACCGACGAGCCCACAGAAAAGGTGGACACGAAAATTCTCGAAACCCTGGTGGAACTCGCTCCCGGTTCCCAACTGCCCGACGGCCTGCGCGTGGACGCCTTCATCATCCCCAACGGCGGCGAAGTGGCGCAGGCTCAGCCGGAGCGCTTCTAGATTTCGTGATCGCGCGCGGGAGCTGAGTGTTTGAGAGGTCAGCTTCCGCTCGGCTTGGCGCCGCCCGTCCCAGTCCTTGTAACTACGTTATACTGTGCCTCGACCCCCACGCGCTTCCGCCATTTCAATGACTTTACGGATGCGCACCATCCCTCATGAACATTCTTGATGTCGTTGTCGGCAAGCCCATAAAGACCAGTGACGAGCGGGCCGAACAGATCGGCCCCGCGCAGGGCATTCCGATCTTTGGTCTCGATGGCCTTAGCTCCGCGGCTTATGGACCGGAAGCTGCCCTCAGCCTTTTGATCCCGCTTGGCCTGCTGGGCGTTCACTATATCGTTCCCGTCAGCGCGGCCATCATCACGTTGCTGATAATCGTTTACTTTTCGTATCGCCAGACCATCGCGGCCTATCCCTCCGGCGGTGGCTCCTATACGGTGGCACGGTTTAACCTTGGGGCGCCGGCCGGCCTGCTGGCCGCGGCGGCTCTGCTCGCCGATTACATTCTCACGGCCGCGGTAGGAATTTCCGCAGGGGTCGGCGCTTTGGTCTCGGCCGTTCCGTCCCTGCTGCCGCACATGGTTTCCCTTTGTGTGGGCATTCTGATCGTCATCACTATCTTCAATCTCCGCGGGGTGCGCGAGGCTGGCGCGGCTTTCGCGGTGCCTACCTATTTGTTTGTGGGCACGCTGCTCATCACCATCGTCGCAGGCATTGTGCGTGTGCTGCTCAGCGGAGGGCATCCCACACCGGCATTTCCGCTTCCGCCTCCACCCGCTATAACCGAAGCCGTCAGCTTCTGGCTGCTGCTCAAAGTGTTTGCCAGCGGTTGCACGGCCTTGACTGGCGTGGAAGCCGTCAGCAACGGCGTGAAAGCTTTCCGCGAGCCCGCCGTGAAAAACGCTCAGCGCAGCCTTACTGTGATTATTTTTTTGCTGGCGGTGTTGCTGGCCGGAATCTCTTATCTCGTCAAAACTTATGGCATTGCCGCCACCGATCCTGGCCAACCCGGTTATCAGAGCGTTCTCTCCATGCTCACGGCGGCCGTTTTTGGCAAAGGATTCTTTTACTACCTGACGATTGGCTCCATCCTTTTCGTTCTGTCTCTCTCCGCCAATACCGCTTTCGCTGATTTCCCGCGCCTCTGCCGCGCCATCGCGCAGAACAACTACCTCCCGCATGTCTTCGGCTACCGCGGACGGCGGCTCGTTTACAGCTACGGTATTTGCGTCCTGGCCGTACTCTGCGGCGGCGTTCTCATTCTCTTCGGTGGCGTTACGGACCGCCTGATCCCGCTCTACGCGGTTGGCGCGTTTCTCGCGTTCACGCTGTCGCAAGCCGGCATGGTCATGCACTGGCGGAAAAATCGCGGTCCGCATTGGTTCAAGAGCGCACTCGTGAACGGACTTGGCGCTGTCGTCACCGGCACTACCACGGTGGTTGTTCTGGTTGCGAAATTCGCGGAAGGCGCATGGATCACCCTACTCTTCATCCCTTTAACCATTGTTCTTTTCGCCGTTGTCCGCCGCCACTACCACCACGTGAAGGTGCTTACCACCTGCAAGATTCCCGTCGACGCGGCCGGTCTTAGCCAGCATCCCATCGCTGTCATCGCCATCGACCGCTGGAGCAACATCACCCGCCAGGGAATTGAATTTGCCGCCCGGCTTTCCCCGGAAGTGATCGCCTTGCACGTAGAGCCGAACGAGCATTCCGAGTTGCTCGAAGGCGACTGGGAACATTACGTTGTCGAACCCTTCCGTGCAGCAGGCAAGAAGCCGCCCGAACTCCAGATCGTACCTTCACCGTACCGCTTTGTCGTCATTCCTGTGGTGCAGTTCGTTCTCGATCTTTCGAAGAAGAATCCCGATCGCAGTATTGTTGTGGTGATACCGGAACTGGTGGAGGACCGGTGGTACGAATATTTCCTCCACAACCAGCGTGGGCGCCTTCTGGAATGGGTGCTTCTCGCCCGCGGCAATGAGCGCATCTTCACCGTCAGTGCGCCCTGGTACGTCGGGCAACAACCCTGATTCCATCAGCCCGCGCAGGCACAAATAAGAAGGCCGGTCCGCTTTTTTGGACCGGCTCTTTACTCTGCAACACCACTGTGATGGCGACGGGTTAGTCGCCGGATGGCAACAGCATCTCCTCGGGACCCAAGTCGATTCTGACTGGAGTGTGCGGACAGTCGCCCAGAATCGGCTGGCAGCCGGCGTCGGGACCGCGTTCCGGCCGAATCAGCGGTTTCTTCTCCATGAACTGCTCGGCTTCCGTGGACTCAGCCAACGCCGTGGTCGACGACAGCCCTCCACTGATCACCTGCTGCACCTGATCGAAATATCCCGTGCCCACGAAGCGCTGGTGCTTCACGGCCTCGTAGCCGTACTGCGTTTCGCGGCTGAATTCTTTTTCCTGCAGACGCGAATACGCGGTCATGCCCGCGAGTTTGTATCCCCGCGCCAGTTCAAACATGCTGAGGTTCAGCGCGTGGAAACCTGCCAGGGTCACGAACTGGAATTTGTATCCCATCCGCGCCAGTTCGGGCTGGAAGCGCGCGATGGTCGCCTCATCCAGATTCTTGCGCCAGTTGAAGCTGGGCGAGCAGTTATAAGCGAGTGCCTTGCCCGGATACTGGGCGTGGATAAGATCGAGGGCTGGGCGCGCCTCTTCCAGATCCGGATGCGAAGTCTCGCACCAGATCAGGTCAGCATAAGGCGCGTAGGCCAGGCCCCGGGCGATGGCCGAGTCGATTCCACCGCGGATGCGGAAGAAGCCTTCCGTGGTGCGCTCGCCGGTACAGAACGCGCGGTCGCGCGCGTCAATGTCGCTGGTCAGCAGGTGTGCGCTGTCGGCGTCGGTGCGGGCCATGATCAGCGTGGGCACGCCCATCACGTCGGCCGCGAGCCGTGCCGCCACCAGTTTCTGGATCGCCTCGGTGGTTGAAACCAGAACCTTACCGCCAAGGTGTCCACATTTCTTGGCGGAAGACAGCTGATCTTCAAAGTGCACGCAAGCCGCGCCCGCTTCGATCATGCCTTTCATCAATTCGAAGGCATTCAGCGTGCCGCCAAATCCCGCCTCGGCGTCCGCCACCAGCGGAGCGAACCAGGTCTGCGCCGGAGCCACCTTGCCTTCCGCATGGTGTACCTGATCCGCGCGCTGCAGCGCATTGTTAATGCGCCGGCAAAGATTCGGCACGCTGTCGGCGGGATACAGGCTTTGGTCGGGGTACATCGTGCCCGCATTATTGGCGTCGGCCGCAACCTGCCATCCACTGACGTAGATCGCCTTCAGTCCCGCCTGCACCTGCTGCACCGCCTGGTTGCCGGTCATCGCACCCAGCGCGTTGATGTAAGGCTCGGTCTGCAGCAGTTCCCACAGACGTTCAGCGCCCAGGCGCGCCAGTGTGTGCTCGATATGGATCGAGCCGCGCAGACGCAGAACGTCTTCGGCGGTGTAGGGCCGCTCGACGCCCTCCCAGCGCGAATTGGTCGCCCAATCATGGTTCATCGCCGCTTGGGCAAGAGAATATTGGGTGGCGCGCTCCTTCGGACTCAAAGGATGCTCGATCTGAGGCTGGGAGGTTGAAGGTTGCTTGCTGTGTCCGTTTCCGTTGACCGACATGTACATTTTCTCCTGAAAAGTTTTGGTAAGGGTGAGTGGCTGCTTAAGCCGGGTTGAATTCTCCGTTGACGATCATGGCTTCGCTGATTTCGCGGGCGCGGCGGAAACGGTCTGCTTCTTCTGGCGCACAGTTGGTGGGCTGTTCGGCGAGCAGGCGATCGAGTTCCTCGTCGAACAACTGGGTGATGAACTCGGGCGTGTGCTTCACGGCCTGGCCGTGCTCGTCTTCAATGCGGACGAGGTCGTGGTGCAACACGCGCTGCGCGATCATGAGGCGATAGATTCGGTCCGTGGCAAGGTCTTCCATGTAGCCGTCCAGCAGGCTGGCGCCTCTGCCGCTGAGCACGCCATGACGGTAGCGGATCACAGTGCGCACCGCGGCGCGCGTGCCCTGCACCGTGCGTGCGCCCACGTTCGCCGGTACGGGCCGCAGATCGGGATAACGGCTGGCAGTTTTCGGCCGGGCCTGCAGCTGGTTGGGATAAGGGAACTGCGCCACCGCAATTGCGTTCTGGTCGGGATGCCCCGTCCAGGCGCCGTCCATCAGGCAGTTGGCTTCGTTCTTCTTGTCTTTTTCCAGAATGGAGAGAGCGCGGGCATTCAGTTCCGCATCCTCACGGCTGGGATACAGCGCGGTCATGCCGCCAATCGCCAGAATTCCCCGGTGATGGCAAATCTCCGGCATCAGTTCGCGCAGATTCTGGAAGAAAGCAACGTTGTGCGGGATCGTGTTGCGGTCGGGCAACACCCAGTCAGGATCGTCGAGATTGAAGTGGATCAGGCTGGCCATGTAGTCCCAGCGCCCCAGGTTCAGGCCAATGATGTGGTCGCGCAGGTTGTAGGCGAACTCTTCCATTTGAAACGCCAGCGGATGGGACTCCACCAGCGCCATGCACTTGATGTAGTTGTGCGGCAGTCCTCGCCACTGCGCCAGCGCCTGGAACAGGTCGCGCCACCACAACGCTTCTTCCGCTGACTCGGATTTCGGAATGTAGATGCACAACGGGTGCTTGAGTTCCGAAGGATCGATTCCGTAGAAAATGCGGGCGACATCGAATAGAGAGGCAGAAACCAGTTCGCCGGGAATCAGCCCAGATTGATTCAGGTGCAATCCACGTGGACGAGTGAAGATGACCGTGCTGCTCTTCTGGATCGCCACGTTGCGGTCCCGTTTCTTGTCGTAGTAGCTGAGTTGACCGCGCAGGCACGCCAGAATGTTGGCGACGCCCACTTCGTGATGCGACCACTCGTTGACGCAGGAATCTTCCAGATCGAGCATCACGCCCGGAGCGCCCGAGTTCAGCATCTTGACGCAGAGTTCCGCGTCGTCGGCCGGGCCGGTCATCTGGTTGCGCTGGTCCTGGCACCATTCGGGAAGCGGGATGCGCCATCCGTTGCGCACCGTGTCGGAAGGAAAACTATGCGCGGGCTTGCCGCCCTCCAGGGATCTCTGCAGCACCTCAACCCGCTTTAGAGCGAGTTCTTGCTGGCGCGGTGTGAACCGGCGGTGCAGCGGCAGCAGGAAGTCCATGAAGCCTGCGGGAAGGTCGCGCGATGGATCGAATTCGGACGGCGTGCTGTTGATGGGGTTAAGCAGCGTTCCCGGTTCCAGCGTGGATACTGCAGTCGGCGTCATGTTCTAGGGCTCCCTGGATCATTTAATTCACTTCTTCACTGTTCAATATAGTGAACAGTCATTCGTAATACTGGCCGATCCTACGGTGCCCTCCAGGCGCGGTCAATAGCAACGTTCAATATGCCGAACATATATTCACTTTATTGGCGGGCTGCGGTTTGCTACCATAACGATTCGGCATGTCTTCCAACCACGAATCTCCGTCTGTGGCCGTCGAACGGGCGCTCGCCATGCTGGAAGCCGTGGCGCAGGAGCCGGAAGGCCTGTCCAACGCCGAAATCAGCCGCAAGCTCCAGATTCCAAAGAGCTCCGCCAGCTACATCCTGCGCACGCTGGAGAAGCAGGCGTACCTGAACCGCGACCCGGCGACCGGAAAATACCGCGTGGGATTGAAGATTCTGAGCCTGAGCCGCGGCGCGCTCAGCGGCATCGACGTCCGCGAAGTGGCGCTGCCCATCATGCGTCACCTGGTGGAGAAGACCAGCCTAACTTGCCACCTTGCGATTCTGGACGGGCCGGACGCCGTCTACATCGAAAAAGTCGAGCCGCCGGGATTCATCCGTATGGACACCTGGGTAGGTCGCCGCATGCGGGTTCACGCCACGAGCGTAGGCAAGGCGATGGCCGCGCACATTTCGCAGGAGCGGCTGGAAAAGATTCTCGCCGATCGCGGCATGGAGAAGCGCACAGCGAAAACCATCACGACGCTGCCGCGGCTGCTGAAGGATCTGGAGAAAGTGCGCGCGCAAGGCTACGCCGTCGACGACGAAGAGAACAACATGGGAGCCCGCTGCGTGGGCGCGCCGGTATTCAGTCAGAGCGGGGCAATCGAAGCGAGCATCGGTTTGAGTGGCACCACGAACCAGGTGAACGCGCACACCATGCCCCGCATCCTCGAGGCCTTGAAGGACGCGGCGCGGCATGTCTCCATGCAGCTCGGCTATCGGGTGCCGCATCGGCGTGCCAGTGGCGATTAGGAAGTCTCACCACCCGCAACCGCCCTTATATGCAGGCCCACACATCAGTGACGGGCATCACTGCAACCCCCTCCTCTTATAGCGAGACTTAACTGTTCTCATAGCGCCGTCGCTCGGCGCGCCGCAGCGCGTTAAAGGATTCTCGATTCGGTTGTGGCAACCCACCCATGAAGCCTCAAACTCTTAACGACATCTTCTTCGCCATCGTGGAACGCAGGCAAGATCGTGTCATGATGGTTCGCAATGAATCTCAATGGACTCCCGTCAGTTCACAGGAGCTTTACCGGGATGTGGCGGGCGTGGCCCGGGCGCTCACCCAGTGGGGCCTGACCAAAGGAGACCGGCTGGCCATCCTCAGCGAAAATCGGCTGGAGTGGGCGGTCGCGGATTTTGCATCTCTTCTATTAGGCGTAGTGGTGGTGCCTATCTACTCAACCTTGACCGCCCAGCAAACGGCTTACATTCTGTGCGATTCCGGAGCCAAAGTAGTGGTCGTATCCACCGAGAAGCAACTGGAGAAAGTTCTTTCCATTAAGCATCAAACCGCCGTTGAGAAAGTGATGTTGATGGATTCGGTCGACACCGCCGATGCCGTGTCCATGCAGCGACTGATGCACAACGGCCCAGCTGGACACGATCCGGACGTGGACGCCCGTGCGCACTCCATCGCTCCTGACGATCTCGCATCCATTATTTACACGTCGGGAACCACCGGCACCTCCAAGGGCGTGCAACTGACGCACGGCAACCTGACCTCGAATGTACTGAATTCGTTGAACGACTTTGATATTCCACCTGGGAACGTCAGTGTTTCGTTTCTTCCGTTATCGCACGTGACCGCGCGCCATGCTGATTTCGCCTTGCTCTATCGCGGCGTGACGCTGGCCTACTGCCCTTTCATCGAACACCTGCCGCGGGCCCTTCTGGAAGTAGCGCCCACGATTTTCGTCGCGGTACCGCGCGTGTACGAAAAGATATACAGCCAGGTGGAACAGAAAGCCAAGGGAGTTGCCAGGCGAGCGATCTACCGCTGGGCTCTTGCCGTGGGCCGCGCCCATAGTCCGAAGGTTCTGGCGGGCAAGGTGCCCAGATCGCTCGCGTGGAAACTGGCGCACCGGATGGTGTATTCGCAGGTGCGCTCCCAAATGGGGGGCAGAGTTGCAACCTTCGTGTCGGGCGGAGCGCCGCTCGGCAAGGAGTTGGCCTCGTGGTATGCGAGCATTGGGATTCGCATCCACGAAGGCTACGGCATGACGGAAACTTCGCCGGTCATCGCCATTAACACGCCGCGCGCTCATAAGTTGGGCACAGTCGGCCGTCCGTTGCCCAACGTCGAGGTCCAGATTGCACAGGACATGGAAATTTTGGTGCGTGGCCCTTCGGTTTTCCGCGGCTACTGGAACCGGCCTGACGAGACCAGAAACGCATTTGCGGATGGCTGGTTCAAAACCGGAGATATCGGCACGCTGGATAATGACGGATTTCTATCGGTCACCGACCGCAAGAAAGATCTGCTCAAGACTTCGGGTGGAAAATTCATTGCGCCGCAGCCGATCGAGAATTCCATCAAACTGAATGCTCTGATAGGAACTGCGGTGGTGCTGGGGGACCGGAGGAAGTTCGCCTGCGTCATTATCTCTCCTTCGTTTCTCCTGCTGGAAGACTGGGCCCGCGCCAACCACATCTCTTTTTCTTCCCGGCAAGAACTGGTGGCCCACCCGAAAGTCAAAGCTCTCTACGAAGGCATCGTTGCGGAAGTTAATCGAGGTCTGGCTCGTTTCGAAACGTTGAAGAAGATCCTGCTGGTGCCGGAGGAGTTCACTGCGAACGATGGCACCTTGACTGCGACCTTGAAACTTCGCCGCAAAACCGTGGAGGAACGCTACCGCAAGCAAATCGACGACCTGTATCAGGACGCTGAAGTCTCCTCCGTGGCGTAAACGGTGAGTGTTTGAACAGCAGCTAGTCGGATTAAAATTCCGGGCGAGCGCTATGGCGCAGACTGTAAAGCCAGTCCAGTTGAAACCTCAAACTCTAGAGGCCTTTGACGCATACATTCGCGAAGCCGAAACGGCGGCAGAGCAGCGTCTGCGCAACGGCGGTCCATTCCTTTGGTCCGACCTAGAGGATAAGAGAAGCCGGCAAGTCCAGGCAGGACAAGTCGTGGCGCAATTCTGGGCGGGCCGCGGTCCGGTCAAAGTCCCGAATGGCCTGATCCACGACTGGGTGAGCGCTGTTTCGATCCCCGGTACGACCCTCGAAAGTACCTTGGCGCTGATTCAAGACTACGATAACCACAAGAACATCTACCAGCCCGAAGTGATTGCCTCCCGGCTGATCAGCCATCACGGCAACGATTTTCAAATCTATCTGCGGATGCTGAAGAAGAAAGTCATAACAGTCGTGCTCGACACCAATCATGAGGTGCATTACCGTTCTCTAGATCGATCCCGCTGCACGTGCTACTCGCACACGACGCGCATTGCAGAAGTGGAAAACGCAGGCAACTCAAACGAGAGAGTGCTGCCACCCGATACCGGCCATGGATTCTTGTGGCGCCTGTATTCCTACTGGCGATTCGAGGAGCGCGATGGCGGCGTCTACGCCGAGTGTCGGGCGATTTCGCTGACCCGCGACGTGCCCTTTGGACTGGGATGGGCGATCGAGCCGATCATCCAGAAACTTCCCGAGGAGTCCTTGATTAAGACCCTTGAGGCTACCCGCAGAGCTCTACAAGCCCGGAAGAAGTAATTTGAGTGGTGGTGAACTGCGCTTTTCGTTACTGCGAGCCCATCAGGGCTTCCGCTTTGCGAATGGCCTTCTCATGCAGATCCCACGACTGGATGGCTTTTCGGCATCCTTCCCGTGCCAGGCTGGTGCTCAGTTGTCTTTCTGCTTCATCGAAGGTTGCCTCCGCATCCAAGTGGGCGCGGAGCGCCTCGTCATCTGCTTCCTTGACTTTCATCGCGTAAGCCGCCCTTACCCCGTCCGGCCAGCGATCTTTCACCGCCTGGTTCAATTGATCGAGGGCAGCGTTGGCCTGGTCGGCGGTTTTCCGCACCCGTTTCTTTTCGCGCAGCCATTTCATCACCGACCACGCCACGGCTTCGTTCATCAATGCTTTCGCGGTTTCGACTTCGGGGAGCTTTTCCATCGCGGCCTTTCTAAGGAAAAAAGAAATGGTGCTCTCCGATCAGCACAATTGGCGTGACCGGAATCACATCTCGCATTGATGCGACGCACAAACCGGGGAAGATTGGTTGACTCTGCCCTCCGCAAACACTATATTGACGGTAATGCTGCAGTGCAGCAATTGGAGGAAAGTTTATGGCAACCCACACCAAACCCCACGATGAGCAATCGCCCCTGGACATTCTGACCGAACTGGCCGTCGAGGGAACGTCGAGCCTCGTGGAAACACAGCGCACTCTTCTCAACCTGGCACAACAAGAGAACGACATCATCCTCAACGGAGTCAAAGAACGGATTGGCGGCTTCCTGCCGGCGGTTGCCATGACTGACCTTGTTCGGCGCAGCCTCGACACGCTCTTCGGCATGCAGCAGGAGTTGTTAACCTCCACCAGCCGACGGACGCTCCAGTGGCTGGAGTCGGAACAAGCTGGGAAGAGCAAGCGCGCCACTCAGTTGGTCGAGTTTGCCCGCGAAGGCGTGGAGACCTTCGCCCGCGCGCAGAAGAAGCTCCTGGACGTGGTGGCGCAAGAAAGCGCGAAGGCCACGAGCGGCAAGTTAGAGGAAGACGGCAAGTCCGGGAAAAAGACCGAAGTGGCGCAGTTGGCGCACGAAGCTGGGAACGCATTTATCGAGGCACAGAAGAGACTGCTCGACGTCATGGGCCAGCAGATGAACGTGAACCTCGACGCGACAACTCGGGCCCTGAAGATCGTGTCGCCGTCCCGGCTGGTACCGATCGCAACCCGCACCGGCGAGAGCGTAAAGAGCTTTGTGCAAACGGAGTCGTCTTTGATCGAATCGCTGATCAAGTCGCCCAAGATCAAGTCACCTAAGAAGGTCGTCCGGCATGGGCGAGTCCGCGCAGTTCGTCCGCACAAGGTTGTGCCCGCTTAAGCGGCGTTGCTGGTCAGGTGTGACGAGAGTTGCTTGCAGGCGATCGTGCCGGCGGTCATGTGGTCGCAGGCACTGTCGAATTGCGTGTCAGAAAGCGTTCTAGGATCGTCTGTTCCCACTGCACCCACAAGCGACTGGCATAGAGAAACGCGCTGCACTGTAGCGTAATCCAGTCCCGGGTGACAAGCGGCGAACGGAATGCCGAGCGGTTGCTGAGCCAATGCTGGGCGACATGTCGAGCGAGGGTGAAACCCATCCCCGTATCGGATCCAACGATGTCGCCCAGTATCCCATCCAGCGTCAACATCACCTTCGACAACATGATCAGCGAACCGGGAAACTTGAAGCCTTTCAGCGCGACCCGCTCCAGGAGCCGCATCGCATCCGCCCCGCTGGGCCAGCGGGATGCCGGCATCTTATCCAGAAATTCGACCACGCAATCGCGCACTATCCGTCCCCGCGGCGAGGTCAGTCTTATTCGATTCTGACTGAGCGCCACGACTTCGTTGCAGATGCCCACCGGATCGCGCAGGCTGACCATCAGAAACAGGAGCGCAAGATGACGGCGCTGCTCGCGGCCCAACCGTTCCCGCAGCGCCCAATCGATGATGGTCAGTTCTCCGGTACGGTTGTTATAAAGCAAGTTGCCGGCATGCGGATCGCCGTGGAAGACAGCTTCCTGAACCGGCGCGAACAGGGGTACGGCAACCAACGCTTCGACGAGTTGCTCGGCCAACTTTCGCCGGGCCGAGACCGGCAGGCGCGCGGCCGCGCTGGTCACTTTGATTCCTCGCTCCTCGGTGAGCGCTGTAATCGTTGGCGTGCACAGAGGTCGAATCACGCGCGGCACTCGCACACCGGGAATGGATTGATACAGAGTCCAGGCTTCGAGCAACGTCTTCTGCTCGCGCCTGAAGTTGACTTCGTGCCGCAGCAAGCGCTGGACTTTTCGAAACGTGTCAGGGATCAGGTCCGCTGGAAACCCGTATGCGTGGTGCCGGTCTCCAAAATATTCGGCCAGTCCCTGGAGATAATCCATGTCCTCGGCGAAATATTTGGGAATGTGAGGTTTCAAAACCTTGAAAACGCCACGCTCGCGGCGCCCGGTCTCGGGATTTCGCCAGGTGAAGCGCACCACCGCACTGACACTCGCCTCCGACAGAATCCCCGGCGCGATTTGGACGGCAAACGCTTTGAGCGTCGGTCCTAGAGCTCCCTGGATGATAGTCCGCATGTCTTCTGGTCTGACGTCGCGAATTCCGTTTTCCAGCTTGCCGAGCGCTCTGCGCAGAGCCGGCCGCAGGTGCCGGTTTCGCGCGATGACCTGGCCCAGTTTCTGCAAGCCGGGCACCTTGGCAATGAGACGCAGCAGGCGGACTTCAGCCGGCGTCCCAACCGGAAGTTCGATCTGTTCGAGCAGCTTGGGAGCGAGGCGCGCCGGCGAGAGATGCGTCACCACGAACATCATGGCGTCCCGAACCGGCGGACGCCACTTGACGTAGGCTTGCGGAACCAGCGCATCCACCGGAACGATCTCATCGACGATCCATCGCGCCATCGCGTCCCGCACCGACTGCCCAGCAGGACTTCGCAGTCCGGCCTCGATGGCGCTGATCTTTTCCGCGGTCGACGCGCCTTTGGGTAGGAAATTCTCAAGCGCGGCCCGCAGTTGCTCGGGTGCGAGCAGGCGAAAGCCCGCTGTAATGGCGAACGCATCCAGCATAAAAGGAAGCACCAGTTCACACTATGGTCGCGTCCCCCACGGATGCGCAGTGACTGCCATCACCGGATGGTTTCGAGTTTTGTGAGATAGTCTCGTGTTGTCGGGGGCAAGGAAATCCTTGGCCACTCTAAACGAAGAGTTTTCCAAATTGTCGGTCCGGCGCCGTTATGAAGTGTGGTTTCTCCGTCTGGGATTGGCGGACGGCAGCGGAGCATGGTGGTTCCGCTATCTGCTGATGAATCCCGGGCGCGGCGGCTGCGCTGGAAACCCGCAGGGGATGCCTGTTCAAGTGTGGGCCACGTGGTTCCCTGCAGGCGGAAGGGCGCAAACCTTCATTCAGGGATTTCCACTGCCAGGATTGGACATCAGCCGCAAAGGGCAGGCCCCTTTTCACTTCCGAATTGTGGACAACGCGATTGTGGGCAGCACCGCTGAAGATAACGCCATCGAAGAAGATTGCTGCCACGGAGTCTTGCAAGTGGACGGTCACACCATCACATGGAACCTGCGATGGCGTTCCACATTTTGCGTGACTCTGAGCAACAAAGGCTGGATCGGTTTTTCGCGTACGCCGCACTCCGACGCGATTTTTTCCGGGCAGATCACACTCGATGGCCGGATCTTTCAGGGCGAGCCTCTCGGATTTGGAGTGCAGGGACACAACTGTGGCTACCGTCATCGCAACTTCTGGACGTGGGCTCACGCGTACTTTCCGCGCGACGGCAGACCCGCAACTACTCTGGAAGCGCTGGTCTACGAGATGCCGTTCGGCCTGGTCTTTCGCAAAGCCGTGCTTTGGCACGATGGACAGCAGCACGTCTTCCGGAACCTGCGCCAAACAGTCGACCGAAACAACATGCAATGGAATTTCCGCAGCGCCGTCGGAGACAAGCTTCGCCTGGAAGCAGCGATCGACGGCCGGGGCCCGAGCCTGCATCGCCTTCCCTACGTGAAGACCGATTGCTCCGGGACGTTCGAGGTAACGAACAACAGCCTGGCGACCGCCTCACTTCTGCTGGAGAGTGCAAGCGGGCCGCCCGAGAGGTTAGAGACCACAACCGGCGCTGTGCTGGAGATGGTCGGCTGAAAATAGTTTGGCTGGGGACAGTCGAGTGAGCTATTCGGACGATTGCGCTCGGGCCAGGCGCTCGGCCACAACCGCGTAAGCCGCTGGATTGAACGCCATTCCGATGTGAGTGCCCGGAACTTCCACATCTTTTTCGGGGTCCATGGTCATGCAATAACGCCAGTCCACAATGCCGTCCTGGCGCGTGTAGATCGCAGTCTCGAGCATTGCATCGGGAACCTTGCGGCGAAGCGAATCCAGAAAATTGCAGGTGCAGCGTCCGGTATAGCAGTCGGGCAGTACTCCCTTACCGTGCTCCTCAAGAATCCGGAGACGGACTGCTTCAGCGGCGCGCAGAACCCCTCGATTCGCAACTGTGCCGCGGATGGGCGCGGCCAGCGTGATCACAGACGCCACGTCGTCTGGCCGCTGGCCCGCCAGCGAGCGGGCGATCACGCCTCCCAGGCTGTGACCGATCAGATGAACTTTGCGCTCGGTATCCATCAGAGCTTTTTCGACGGTCTGGTTCAGACGGCGCTGGATCAGCAGGTTCGGACATTCCGCGTTGATCCCGATGCCGGAAAAATACGGCCGGTATCCAATGCGCCGCAACCACGCGTGGAACTCCGTCAGATAAAGGTCGGTACCGAGAAAACCGGGAATAATGATTACCGCGGAACCATCGCCGCGCGGCACGCCCAATCCGTAGTAGACGGGCGTCGCGTGCAACAGCAGAATCTCAGCTCCGAACAGAGCCTCTGTCCAAAAACTGGAAGTGTTGGCCTTGGGATAGGGCTGCGGAGCGGGCTTGCGCCGCTTGGCCGGGGAAGGACGCGCTGCTGCTTTTTTCGTTTTCCGCCGCAAGTTCGTCCCTGGGTCTGCCCCGATCTCCGCATCGGCGTGCGAAGCGGGCGGATGCTGCACTGCACAATTATACCCCGAGGCCGTGCCTGGTCCAAGAGCTTTCGCGCCAGGCTCTCGAGCATCCTTGTGGGACCATGCAAAGCCTAGCGCTTCTTACGTGGCCGGGGTTTCGCGCGCGCCGGTTTCACCAGGCGGGCCTCGAGTTCCGCAACGCGCTTGCGCAGGGCCTCCACTTCCGGTTGGTCGTCGGCTCGTGCCGGCGATGCTGCCCCAGCCCCCAGGAACCGTTTCATCATGTCCACCGGAGAGAGAATCGCAGACTGCACCTCACTCAACCGGTTCTGCACCGCATCCTGCACCTTCTCGTAGGTGTCAAACGCGGACTTCAGATACCACATCAGAAACTCCTGCCGCACTTCGTCGGAGGCGATGATCAGTTGCCGCAACAGTTCCAGCGGCAGGCCGGTCGGCTTGTCCTTGGCGTCCTCGGTGATGATCTGCGTTAACAGAACGCGCGTCAGGTCCTGCCCGGTCTTGGCGTCAACCACGCGCACCTCCCGGCCGGCGCGAATGTGAGCGGCCAGATCGTCGAGGTTCACGTAGTGGCTGCTGGTGGTGTCGTACAACCGGCGATTGCCGTACTTCTTAATGAGGATTGCGGTTGGTTTCATCGAGGCCGTCCATGTTGCTCTGCACAAAGATGCAGGAATATCTTGACACAGGCCCCTTGACTTCGTATAGTTTAGCTGATGCTGCAATGCAGCAATCGGAGGCACTTTATGGCACCGGCAGCAAAGCACGAATCCACTCATCCGAAAGAGTCGCCGACGTTTTCTCTGCTTTCGGGTTGGGCGCAGCAAGGGGTGCAGACGCTATTCGCGACGCAACGGATCCTCATCGATCTGGCCATGCGCCAGAATGCCAGCGTCATGCACGCCGTACGCCAGCAACTATCAGACCCGCATCATTCTCCCACCGCCATTCTGGGCGAGATTGCCGAGGATGGCTTGACCAACTTCCTGGAAGGACAGAAGGTTCTACTCGAACTGGGCAAACAACAGAACGAAATCCTGATCACGGGCGTGAAGGAACGGATGGGCGACTGGCCCGCGGCGCACGCGTTGACCGATCTGCTGCGACGCAGCGTAGACACTTTCATCGAGATGCAGGAAGAGTATCTGAAGATCGCCAGCAAGCAAACTCACACCTGGGTCGAATCCGCCAAGGCCGGCAAGCCGTACCAGCCGGAGCACGTGGTGGATCTGGCTCGCGAGGGCATGGAGAACTTCGTCAAGGCGCAGAAGCGCTTCATGGACGTCCTGGCGGACGAAACCGCTAAGGCCACCAGCGGCAAACACACCAACGGTGCCGGAAAGAAAACGAAGAAGGCCGAGTTGTCGGAACTGGCACGCAAGGCCACCGACTCATTCCTGGAAGCGCAGAAGCGTCTGGTTGACGTCGCGGGACGTCAGATGAACACCAGCGTAAAGAGTGCCGGCAAGACGCTGGAACTGCTCAAGCCGTTTCCGTTTCTTCCCGTCAGCGAACTCACACGCGAGGCGGTGAAGAGCTACGTCGACGCCCAGAAAGCCTTGATGGACGTAATGGTGAAGCCGCCACATGCGGCGAAAGTGGAGCGTCATCCCCACAAGCCGGTGAAGAAGGCGAAGGCAGCAGCGGCCGTCGCCTGAGGGACTGGGAAATGGCGGACGCCAGCGTTAGATCGCGTGCGCTCGACGTTTCCTTAGTCCGCCACAACGATTAGTGTGCGTTCTTATGAGCACTCATGCGTCCTCGGGCGAAAGAAACCCTTTCGCCCGGGGCGCCATTCCGCTTGCTCTCGGGAAGGCGAGCCGCGGCAGAACAATGCCGCTAAATCCCGTGACAATTCAGCTGGCTCCTAATTGTTTCCGCACTACAGCGAAGCGTGCGAA
>Ga0209517_10001811_pt1 | contig 31340 bp, 19 predicted proteins | sample PeaSoiMetSII2010_FD_187695 | JGI IMG/M metagenome (GOLD analysis project Ga0209517, IMG submission 187695) | Peat soil microbial communities from Weissenstadt, Germany - SII-2010 (SPAdes) (version 2) | ecosystem: Environmental > Terrestrial > Soil > Wetlands > Peat | place: Germany...
TGGGTGGATCCCAAAACCCCCAGCCGCATCTGGCAGGGGCAGGATGGCGGCATCGCCGTATCCTACGACCGCGCGGAGACTTGGGAGTGGATCGGCAATATTCCGATCGGCCAGTTCTACCAGGTGTTCGCCGACAACCGCGCGCCGTTCTACCATCTCTCGGGTGGCCTGCAGGACAACGGAAGCTGGAGCGGTCCCAGCCGCACCAATGCCGGCGCGATCCTGAACAGCGATTGGATCAACGTCAGCGGCGGCGACGGATTCCACGTGGTCAACCACCTCGACCATCCCGAGCTGTATCTTTCCGAAAGCCAGGGCGGCGGGATCGTACGCACCGACCTGCGCACGCGCGAGCAGCAGGACGTGAGCCCGCAGCCCAAGCGCAACGACGGCGGCCCGGTGGGCGAGTTGAAGTACCGCTTCAACTGGAACGCGCCCATCGTGCTCTCGCCGCACGACCACAACACGGTATATTTCGGCAGCAACGTGGTGTTCAAATCGACGGACTTCGGCAAGACGTGGAATGCCATCAGCCCCGACCTCACCACCAACGACCCGGAAAAGCAGAAGAGCGTCGGCACCGTGTGGACCGAGAACACCACCGCGGAATACCACTGCACCGTGATCCGCATCGCGGAGAGCCCGGTGCAGGCGGGCGTGATCTGGGCGGGCACCGATGACGGCAACCTGCAAGTGACCGAGGATGGCGGCAAGCACTGGACCAATCTCACGGGCCATGCGGCGGGCGTTCCGAAATTCGCCGAGATCGCGTGGATCGAGCCTTCCCGCACCGCGGCCGGCACCGCATACGTGGCCTTCGAGCACCACTGGTTCGACGATTTCCATCCTTATATCTACAAGACCACCGACTTCGGCAAGAGCTTCACCAACATCACCGGGAACCTGCCGGCCAACAACTACCTGTGGGTGGTGAAGGAGGACCCCAAGAACCCGCGGCTGCTGTATGTGGGCGGTGAGCTAGGCCTGCACGTTTCGTTCACCGGCGGCAATCAGTGGGTGAGGCTGCACTTGAAAAACCTGCCGCCCGTGGCCGTGCGCGACATTACCATCCATCCGCGCGAGAACGACCTGATCCTGGGCACGCACGGCCGCAGCATCTGGATTCTGGACGACGCCTCTCCGTTGCAGCAGGTGACCCCGGACGTGCTGTCGCAGAGCGCGTACCTGTTCGGCATGCGGCCGGCGATGCGGTTCGATGGAGGTGGCGGGCGCGGGGGCGGCGGCGGAATCGGAATGGGCGGCAACAAGCCGTTCGCCGGGCCCAATCCGCCGTATGGCGCGTCCATCACGTACTACCTGAAAGACCGGGGCGCCGCCGGGATCGAGATCCTGGACGGCGCGGGCAAGTTGGTTCGCGATCTGGGCGCCGTACCGCAGGATGCGGGGCTCAACCGCGTCACGTGGGACCTGCGCTACCAGGGTCCGCACATTCGACGCGCGCCTGATCCGGAGACCGGCGCGGAAGGTGGCGGAGGGCGCGGCGGCTTGGCGCAGGGTCCGCAAGTGCTGCCGGGCAAGTACACGGTGCGGCTGACTGCTGGCGGCCAGGCTCTCACTCGCGAGCTGGAGGTGCGGCTCGATCCCACCATCCCGGCCGCCGAGCAGGAACTGCGCACGCAGCTCGAGATCAATCTGAAACTGCGCGACATGCAATCCTCGGTGAACGACGCGCTGCGCTCGATCGACACGTTCAAGGCCGAGCTCGATACGTCGGAGAAGACGGTGAGAACCCTCGACCCGCAAGCCGCGCGAGTCCTGGTGGCGCTGATCGGCGAGCGCACGCAACAACTCACGACCATGGAGCTGAAGCTGGCGCGGCCCGACAACATTCCGGGTTATAGCATGGGGCCGCGGCTGGTGGACCGCCTCGGGCAGTTGCTGGGATCGATCGACCGGGTACTGGCGGCGCCCACTCCCTACCAGGTGGAGCACTTCAACGAGCTGAAGACCGAATTCCTGAAAGACGTGGGCGAAGTCAACGGGTTCATCGAGCGGCAGATTCCAGAGATCAACGATCTGCTGAAGAAGAACAACGCGGGGGCGGTAATGTCCGGCAAGGCGATCGAGATTCCGGCGTCGGTGCGGTGATGCGGATCGCCAAAATCTCGGATGCGGAAGCCATCACCCGACTGATCAACCAGGCGTTCCTGGTCGAAAAGTTCTTCATCGATGGCGACCGCATCGATCTCGGCCAGGTCCGCGCGCTCTTCCAAAAGGGCGTATTTCTGTTGGCCGAGGAGGAGGGCGCCACGTTGGCCGGCTGCGTCTACATCGAAGCGCGCGGAGATCGGAGCTATCTGGGCCTGCTGTCGATCGCCCCTTCGCGGCAGCGGTCCGGACTGGGTTCGAAGCTGGTGACGGCGGCCGAAGACCGGTGCCGCGAAAACGGCTCCCGGCTCCATTTCGTGAAGATGTGGAAGCAGCTATGAACGTCGCGTTGCTAGGCTATGGATATGCTGGGAAGACGCTGCACGCGCCGCTGATCCGCAGCGTACCGGGGTTGCGGCTCACTACCGTGATGTCGAGCCGGGCCGCGCAGGTGAAGGCGGACCTGCCTGACGTATCGGTGGTGTCTTCAGCCGAAGACGTGTTTGCCGATTCCGCGGTGGATCTGGTGGTGATCGCCACGCCCAACGACACGCACTACGACCTCGCACACCGCGGCCTCGCGGCTGGCAAGCACGTGGTGGTCGACAAGCCATTCACCATCACGGCCGCGGAAGCCTCGGCGCTCGCCGCGCTGGCGCAAGATGCCGGGCGTCTGCTCTCCGTGTTCCATAACCGCCGGTGGGACGCCGATTTTCTGACGGTGCGGCAACTGATCGCTGGCGGAGAGGTGGGCGAAGTGGTGCATTTCGAATCGCACTTCGACCGCTACCGGCCCGTGGTCCAGAATCGATGGCGCGAAGGCCCCGGCCTCGGAGGCGGAATCTGGTTGGACCTGGGTTCGCATCTGGTGGACCAGGCGCTCCAGCTCTTCGGCCCGCCCGAAGCAGTTTTTGCAGACCTCGAGATGCAGCGAAGCGCCGCCCTGGCGGTCGATTACTTTCACGTGCTGCTGCGCTACGGACGCATGCGGGTGGTCCTTCACGGCAGCAACCTGGTGGCGGAGACGGTGCGCCGCTTCGAGGTCCACGGCACCGGCTGCAGCTTCGTGAAGTACGGGATGGACCCACAGGAAGATGCTCTGAAGCGCGGCGAGCATCCGGGCGGGTCGGGATGGGGTGTGGATCCGCGAGAGGGAGTCCTGACGGCGTGGATCGCGGACGCTCCCCAGGTCCGCCAGGTCCCGATGGTTCCGGGGAACTATCCGGCGTACTATCAAGCGGTCCGCGATGCGATCGCGAAGGGCGCGCGCAATCCGGTGCCGCCGGAAGAGGGGCTGGCGGTGATGAGCGTGCTGGAACTGGCGGGCCGGAGCGCGGCGGAAGGCCGGGAACTCCGGTATTAGTTGCCGCCGATTCGCCGGAGCTGCGGGTCAGCGAGCTGAACCCCTCGGCACCTGCGGCCCATACCCGCGGTTCTGATCGGGCGCCATGCGGCAGACCGCGAGCCGGCCCTTTATCGGAGTCAGGTCGAGGTGCGGGCCGGTCACTCCAGCATCCGCTGCACCATCTCGACGAGTCTGTCCGGCGTGAACGGCTTCTCTAAAAAGGTCAGGGTATTGTCCAGCACGCCGTTCTCGCTCATGATGCGATCGGTATACCCGGACATGAACATCACCTTCATCTGGGGCTGCGAGGCCGCGAGCTCGGCTGCGAGTTGCCGGCCGTTCATCCCCGGCATGATCACGTCGCTCAGCAACAACCGGATCGGCTGCCCATGCCGCTCCGCGACGGACAGCGCCTCCATGCCGTCCGCCGCTTCCAAAACTTCGTAGCCGAGATTGCGCAGAATCATGCAGGTCAACTTCCGCACCTCTTCCTGGTCCTCCACCACCAGCACCGCTCCCGAGCCCTTGGGAGGCTCGAAGCGAAGTTCCGCCGCGGATTCCTGCTTGGCCGGACCCGCCAGGTGCGGCAGATAGACGCTGAACACAGATCCGTGTCCCGGTGCGCTGTCCACGGAAATGTGACCGCCCGACTGCGTGACGATTCCGAACACGGTCGAGAGGCCCAGTCCCGTTCCCTTGCTCATGTGCTTGGTCGTGAAGAACGGTTCGAACAGGTGCTGCCTGGTGCGCGCGTCCATCCCCACCCCCGTATCTCCGATGCGGAGCAGCAGGAAGGGCCGGACACCGGGGCCGCACGGGCCTTCCTGAAGACTCGGTCCGAGATACACGTTGCGGGTCTCGATGGTGAGCGTGCCGCCGTGCGGCATGGCTTCCCTGCCATTCACCACCAGGTTCATCAGCACCTGGTGGATCTGGCCGCGATCGCCCTTGATGGTTCCCGCCGCCGGGTCGAGCGTGACGATCAACTGGACATCTTCGCCGATGACGCGCTTCAGCATTCCTTCCGATTCGCGGATCAGGCCATTGACGTTCAGCGGCCGCAATTGAGCTACCTGCTTGCGGCTGAAGGCCAGCAGTTGCTGGGTCAATTCGGCTCCCCGCGCGCCCGCGTTCTGGATCTCGGCCAGCCCGTGGCGCAGCGGATTCTGGACGTCCAACCCCTGCATCAATAGTTCGCTGTAACCGTTGATCACGGTGAGCAGGTTGTTGAAGTCGTGCGCGATCCCTCCCGCCAGGCGTCCCAGGCTCTCCAGCTTTTGCGACTGGAGCACTTGCTCTTCCAGGCGCTTGCGGTCGGTGATATCGAAGAAGCTCACGATCACCCGCGACCAGTCCTTGTTGGGCGTCGGCGCCAGCGAAACGATCATGCTCACGGTGCGTTCGTCACCGTGCACGGTGCGGGTCCGGAATTCGGACCTGAACATCGAGCTGTTTTCCGACAGGGTGGCCATCTCTTCCAGAAAAACCTCGTAGGCGGTTTCGTCGAAAATGGCATTGAGATCGCCGAGCAGCTCCTCCTTGCCGCGCACGCCGTAGAAGTCGCGCGCCGCGCGGTTTACATCCAGGATCCGGATGCGCCGCACGCACTCCATCAGCGCCTCTCGATGCACCGAGAGATACTCCCGGATGTCGGTCACCTCCAGGTCCGCCAGCGCATCCAGATAGACCTTCACCCGTGAGAAGTCTTCCTCCCACATGGGGAATGGCGAGTTCTCGAACAACGTGCGGTAGCGCTCCTCGTTGATGCGCAGGCTGTGCTCCGATTGACGCAGGGTCTCCTCCGACATCCGGCGCTCGGTCACGTCGCGCTCGCGCCCCTGCACGCCCACCTGCCTGCCGGTATCGTCCAGAATGGGACCCCAGGAGGCCGCCACCCACTTCATGCGCCCGTCCTTGGTAATCAGCCGGTACTCCTCTTCGAAAAACAACCTGGCCTGGAAGAGGTGGTTCCAATGGTCCAGCATGCGCTCGCGGTCGTCCGGGTGTATCCAACAGATGAACTGCTGCCGCTCCAACTCGGAGACGGAGTATCCGGTCAGGGTTTCGGCGGCTGCGTTGGCGAACGTCAAACGGCGGTCCATATCGTAGGCCAGCACCATTTCTGTCAGGTTCTTGGCCATCAGCCGGAACCGGGCTTCGGCGTGGCCCGCTTCCTCGGAGCGCTTCTCCGGAGCCGCCTCGCGAACTACGTACTGCACCAGCAGCGGCCAGCCCGCGTCGCACAGGACGCTGGCGTGGAGCGTGACGGGCCGGCGCGAGCCATCGCGCGTCAGCAACTCCGCCGCGGCCGAGAATTGCCGCTCGCCGCCGCTCGCCTGCTCCAGCAGGTCTGTTGCCGGCTCGGGAAACTCCGGCAGAAGCTGGCGGATGTTCATGCGCAGCAGTTCCTGGCGCGTGAAGCCGCTCAGGCGCTCTCCCGCGGCATTGGTGGACACCAGGTTGCCGGTTTCGTCTTGTATAAAGACGGCATCGGGAAGGCTCTCCAGCAGCCGCCGGTATTGGCGGTGCCACAACTCAGCGCGGCGCTCGAACTCCAACATGCGCTGAAGATCGAATTGCCGCTGTGCCTCGGACATAGCGCCTGCGGTAGCGTAACGAATGTGTCTTTGTCATCATATTCCAGGCCCGGATGGAGTGGTTAATCTGTGCTGTAGCGCACGGCTGCCCTCGTGCTGGCTGCATCCCGTTGAAGCTCTCCCGCAACGCGCCCGCGGCCGCCGGATCCGTGAATTGAGGTTTGAGAGCCAGGACCAACGGTTCGGACCATCTCGGTTCGTCCGGTCGGTTTGGCAGCGTTAGCAAGCCAACTGGCAGCAGAGACTCTTCTACTCCGCTTGGGTTTTGTCTTTGATCCGATTACATCCGATTAGATCCAGTTAACCAGTACAGCAGATTAGTGTCTGTCCTATCACTGGACGTGCTAAACGATCCGCCTTTAACTGGAGCCGACATGAGCCGGGCAAAATCAGCCTGGCACGAGCGCGCAAAAATCAGCGCGCTCCAGTCCTGCTGGAAGAATCAAAATGAAGCCAGACTGAACACCAGCTTACCTTAGCTTGGCTACCAGTCAACCACCGAGCCGTCGTCGGGGTCAAAGCGAGGCCGGTACTCTCTAGGCTCGCCAACCTGCGCCTTGAGCTTGTCTTCATCGATGGTGATTCCGAGGCCGGGGTCGGTCAGCAGCGGGCGGTGCCCATTGGTGACCGGCGGCAACGGTTTCGCCAGCAGGTCGCTATACTCCTGGTCGCCGTTTTCCTGAATCAGGAAGTTGGGGATGGATGCGGCGATCTGGTAACTGGCTGCCAGGGAACACGGTCCCTGTGGATTGTGCGGGGCGAGGGGCGTGTAGTAGGCTTCCGCCATGCCGGCAATCAGCCGGAGCTCGGTGATGCCACCCGCGTAGCATACGTCGGGCTGGAGGATGGTGGCGGCGCGTTTTTCCAGGATCTCCTTGAATCCCCACTTGGTAAAGATGCGCTCGCCGGTGGCGAGAGGGATGTGGGTCTTGCGCCCGAGCTCGGCCATGATGTCCACATTGAGGGGCTGCACCACCTCTTCATAAAAGAACGGCTGATACTGCTCGAGGGCCTTGATGAGGAGCATGGCAGTGGGCGGCTGCACGGCGCCGTGGAAGTCGATGGCGATATCGACGCCGCTTCCATAGCGCTGGCGGAGAGACTTGAAGTTATCCGACACCGCATCGACGAACTTCTGTCCTTCGACGTACTTCATGGCTCCGCGTCCCAGGGCATTGGGGCCGATCTTCATGGCGTTGACGCCGGTTTTGTCGCTGATCCGTCCGTAGACCCGGATTCTGTCGCGCGTCGGACCGCCCAAGAGTTTATACACCGGAACTCCGTACACTTTGCCCTTGATGTCCCAAAGCGCCTGATCGATTCCGCTCGAGATCGCGGTCTTGATGGGGCCGCCGCGATAGAAGGCGCCGCGGTGAATTGCCTGCCAATGGAAAACGACCCGGCAAGGATCCTGGCCGACCAGATAGCGTCCGACCTCCTGCGCGCCAGCGGCGCAAGCCTTGGCATCGTCTTTGAGCATTTCGCCCCAGCCGACAATCCCGGCGTCCGTGGAGATCTTGACGAAGACCCACGAATTCTTCAGAACGAACGTTTCCAGCTTGGTAACCTTGATGGCGTCGTTTGGCCCGACGGGAGCGGCCGGGCTGGGTTCGGCAGAAAGAGCCGCGTCCAGGCCAAGCAGCGCTCCGGAGCCTATTATCGCGTTGATGGTGGAACGGCGATTGATATCCGACATGACAAACACCTCGTGCTACATGGTACTCCGTTTCATCGGAGTGTGCCCTCCCGAAGACAGAAATGATGCAACTCACGGCGGACCGGCACCGGCCCGCCGAGGACGCCGCGACTGAAGCGATAGCGGCCAACCCACTGATTTTCAATCCGGAAGCGGATTTTCGGATTGACAATTCCGATGCCGTGGCGGAGAATTGTGGAAAAGGAACCTCGGACCGCCCTTCGCGGGTTAGAACCTCGCCGCTTCGCGAGTCCAATGAAAGGAGCACAGTTTGTGAAGTTTCGTTCTCTAGTTGTAATTCTGTTGCTGTCGTGGTCGCTCGGTGCACAAAGCGATCGCGGAGTCATTACCGGAACCGTTTCGGATTCCACGGGAGCTTTGATTCCCGGGGTCCACGTGGTCCTCACCAATGCGAACACGGGGGCGAAGACCGATACCGTCACCACCGGAACCGGCAATTACACACTGCTGGAATTGCCCGCAGGCAGTTACACCCTGGCCATCGAGCAGGCAGGGTTCAGCAAGTACGAGCAGACGAATATTCAGGTGCAGGTCGCGGTCGCCACTCGCGTTGACGTGGTGCTGAAGGTTGGCGCGGCCACGGACTCGGTCACGGTGACTTCGGAGTCCACCTTACTGAAGACGGAAACCGCCGAGCAGTCTATGACTGTCGCGGGAAACCAGATTGCCGAGTTGCCCATCAATTTCGGCATTGGCGCCGGCGCCATCCGGAATCCCTACTCCTTCATCCAAATGACGCCCGGGGCGTTCTTCAATGGATGGCAGAACATTTCGATCAATGGCGCGGCGCTGAACTTCAAGGTCGTATTCGAAGGCCAGCAATCCGACGATCCCTACTCGACCCAGGTTTCCGACGAGATCCAACCGTCGGTGGAAGCCATCGAGCAGTTCACGCTCCAGACCTCGAACCTGACGGCGGAATTCGGCGGAGTGGGCAACGGGGGCATCTACAATTTCACCTCGAAGAGCGGCACCAACCAGGTCCACGGAAGCGCCTACAGCTATATCATGAACACGGCTTTGAACGCCGGCATTCCGTTCACCAACGACGGCACCGGGCACCATCAAAAGGTGGTGAAGCACCTGGCCGATTACGGATTTACAGTCGGCGGTCCCGTGTATATCCCGAAAGTCTATAACGGGAAGAACAAGACATTCTTCTTCTTCAACCTGGAGCGGTATCGCGACCGCGAAGCGCTATATAACGGCATCACCACGGTGCCCAACACGGAATTCCTGACGGGCAACCTGAGCAACAACCTCCTGGTGACCGCCAACCGGAACCTGGGAACCGATTTTGCGGGCAGAGCGATTATCCAGAACGCCATCTACGATCCGAACACCGCGGTAATCGATTCGAGCGGGCGGCGCGTGCTCAACGTGTTCCCGAACAACATCATCCCGCAGAGCCGGATCGACCCGGTAGCGGCTAAGATCCTGGCCCAATTCCCCAAGCCGAATATCGGCAGCGACCTTTTCGTCAATAACTTCGCCGAGACGGGAGACTTCTACAAGCTGCAGCAGATTCCTTCGCTAAAGGTGGACCAGAACTTCGGCAGCAAATTCAAAGTATCCGCCTTCCTGGAAGGTGAGAACACTACGAAATCGAACGGCGTTGACGGTTTGCCCGCGATCTTGTCTCAGGTTCGGATCCAGTATATCCGGAGCCAGATCCTCCGCTTGAACGCCGACTACACCATCTCGCCCACGCTGCTTTTCCATTTTGGCTCGGGATACCAGCAACATCGGAATCCCGATACGGTCCCGCCGATCAGCGCCAATTATGACAATACCCAACTCGGAATTGTCGGCTCTCCCGGCACCGGATTCCCCCGCATCGGCGGCATCGGCGACAACGTCTATGGCGGCATGACCCCGAGCTTCGGACCGGGCAGCCGCAACCTCTTCATCGGCAGGAGACTATCGGGCCTTCCCTCGCTGAGCTGGGTACACGGCAACCATACCTACAAGTTCGGCGTCGAGTACAAGTACGACACGACCAACTACTCGTCGTTTACCAATATGTCGCCTTCGTATGGCTTCAGCAGCTCCGAGACCTCGCAGCCGCTTTATGGGCAGGTGCTTCCGACGGGGACGGGCATCGGTTCCGCGTGGGCCAGCTTCCTGCTGGGCGATTATGACAGCGTTACCGCCGGCAACGGGCAGGAGTTGTTTTACCGCCGGACTTCGTGGGCTATGTTCCTGCAGGATAACTGGAAGGTGACCCGCAAGCTGACGCTGGATTACGGCCTGCGCTGGGACCTGCAACAGCCTCTTGCGGAACTGCATTCCCGGATGGCCAGTTTCAGCCCGACCACTCCCAACCCGAACGCCAACGGCCTTCTCGGAGGCGTGATTTATGCCGGTTCGGGTACGGGGCGCTGCAACTGCCAGTTCGCTCCGTACTATCCCTTCGCGATTGCTCCGCGGTTCGGCGCCGCCTACCAGATCAACGCCAAGACGGTGCTGCGCGCCGGTTGGGGTCTTAGTTATGGCCCGCTGGTCGCCTTGCTGACGGATCCTTCCGCTTCCGGCACGGGGTTCAACTCCGTGACGATTCCCTCACCTGGAAACGGCGTCGGCGCCGGTTTTCTTTCCCAGCCCCTGGTTTTCAACCAGCAGGCTCTTTGGGGCGCGACTTACGATCCCGGCTTGAACGTGGTTCCGGGCGGCGGCATCCAGAGCGCGCCCGCCCTGGTGGATCGAAACAGCGGACGGCCTTCCCGCGTGAATCAGTGGAACATCTCGCTGCAGCGCGAGCTCCTCAGGGACGTGATCGTGGAAGCAGCTTTCATCGGCAACCATGGAGTTTGGGAAGCGCAAGGCAGCTCGCAGGGCTTCTACAATGCGAGCGTCGGCAACCTGATCAACTACGATGCGGTCAGCCCGGCAACTCTCGCCAAGTACGGGCTCAGCGACCTCACCGATCCGAACGTCCGCTCGCTCTTGAGTGCCACCATTGGCTCCGCCGCCGCCATTGCCGCGGGGTTCAAACCGCCGTATGCGAATTTTCCGTCTACCGCTTCGGTGCTGCAGAGCCTGCGGCCATTTCCGCAATACAGCAGCATCGGCCAATTCCAAGCGCCGCTGGGCGATTCCTGGTATGACGCATTGCAAACCAAGGTGGTGAAGCGGATTTCTCACGGCCTCACGGTGAGCGCGACCTATACCTTCTCCAAGTCTCTCGACTCCACTACCAATGCCGGCAGCATTTACTACAGGCCCAGCTTCAAAGGCTTGTCGACGAGCTACTTTCCCCACCTGTTCAGCGTCAGCGTGGATTACACCGTACCAGCCATCGGCTTCGTGAAGAGGAGCCGGATTGCCAAGGCGATTCTGGCCGACTGGAGAATTACGACGCTCGACACCGACCAGAGCGGCTCCCTGCTGGGAGCGCCGACCTCGAGCAACTCGATTGGCAGTTATGTCTCCACGGGTTACACTAGAATGGTCCGGGTTCCCGGCCAGCCGCTGTACCTGAAGAGCCTCAACTGCAACTGCATCGATCCGACCCAGCAGACCGTTCTGAATCCCAACGCCTGGCAAAACCAGGCAGCCGGCGTTCCCGGCAGCAATATCGTTTACTACAACGACTTCCGTGGCGAGCGCCGGCCCAACGTATCCGCCGGCATCGGCAAGCAGTTCCGCTTCAAGGAGCGGGCGGCGTTCAGCATCCGGGCGGAGTTCTTCAACCTGTTCAACATGGAGGAGTCGCTCTCCGATCCCAGCACGGGAAGTCCGCAGAATCCCCCGACTCGTTCGAACCAGGGATTGCTGACGGGCGGTTTCGGATTCATGAACTATGCAGGGATCTCGGCGAATAGCGTAAGCTCCAGCCTGCCTACCCCGCGAACCGGCCAGATCGTGGCCCGAATCGATTTTTGAGCTTGCGGCGAGGCGTGGCTTGGCATATCTTAATGGCGTGCCGCCACGCCTTATCGCGGTTGTATTGATCTGCGGCGGCGTTGCGGGTCCTTCCGCGACGCCGCCGTTCATTCGTTTTGAAGAAATTGCGGCAAAGGCCGGACTTCAGTTTGTATTGCGCAACGGCGCGGCGGGCCAGTTCCATCAGATCGAACTCACGGGCGGCGGGGTCGCCGTCCTCGACTACAACAATGATGGCTGCATGGATATTTTCTTCACCAACGGCGCAGCCATTCCGAGTCTCCGCAAGACCGGCCCGGAATTTTCCAACCGCCTGTTTCGCAACAACTGTGACATGACGTTCACCGACGTCACCGCCGAAGCCGGGCTGGCCGGCGAAGGCTACACGACGGGCGTAGCGGTTGGCGATTTCGACAACGACGGTTTCGCCGACATCTTCGTCACCGGCGTGAACGGCAATCACCTCTACCGCAACCTCGGGAACGGCCGCTTTGCCGATGTAACCGCCCGTGCCGGGGTTGACGGGACAGATCCGAAGTTCGGAAGAATGTGGGCAGTGTCCGCCGGCTGGCTGGATTACGACAACGATGGCTGGCTCGATCTCTTTGTTTCGAACTACGTGGTTTGGGACCCGGACACAGAACCTCGTTGCGGAACGCCGGAAAGGCAGTTCTACTGCCATCCAAAGAGTTATCGAGCGCTGCCCTGCCAACTGTTCCACAACAACCACGATGGCACGTTTACCGATGTCTCACAATCATCCGGAATCGGGCGGCAGATCGGGAAGGGGATGGGAATCGCTTTCGCGGATACGGACGGCGATGGGCTGACCGACATTTTCGTGGCCAACGATTCGGTCCGCAATCTTCTGTTCCACAATCGAGGCGACGGAACCTTCCAGGAGATCGGACTCGAAGCCGGGGTAGCGCTTCGCGACGACGGCTTCGCCATCGCCGGGATGGGCAGCGACTTCCGCGATTTCGATAACGATGGAAAGCCCGACCTTGTCGTGTCCGGAATTTTCAATGACTCGTTCCTCCTGTTCCGGAATCTCGGTGGCGCCAGGGGTTTCGAGGACTGCGGGCTGCGGACCGGCCTGCTGATGGGCACGCGCCAGTTCACGGGGTGGAGCCTGGGTATGTACGACTTCGACAACGACGGATGGAAAGACCTGTTTTTCGCGCTTTCGCATCTGGCCCAAGTAGATGCCTACATGGGAAACGACTCCACCCTGGCGAACCGCCTCTTCCGCAACGTCGGGGGCCAGCGCTTTATAGACGTTTCCGCTACGGCCGGCCCCGACTTTCAGATGGCCGGCATGCATCGCGGGGTGGCGTTCGCCGATTTTGACAATGACGGCCGCATCGACGCCGTCGTCTCGGTGGTGAATGGCCCGGCGAAGTTGTTTCACAACATCACGGGCGGCGGATCGCACTGGCTGGCGATCCGCTTGCACGGGCGGCGCGCGAATCGCCAGGGGCTCGGAGCTGTCGTGCACGCACACCTGCCGGACGGCCGCGACTTGTATAACCACGCCACCACGGCGGTGGGATACGCCTGCTCGAGCGAGGCATTGGTGCGGTTCGGACTGGGCGCGAATCGAATGGCCGAGAGAATTGAGGTCCGCTGGCCGGGCGGCGGGACGCAGCAACTCGCCAACGTAGCCGCCGACCGAATCGTCGATGTCGATCAGGAGGCCAAACCATGAGCCCCTGGAAGTGCGCGATCGCCGGTCTGCTTTGCGCGCTCCTCCTGTTTGCCGCCACACCTGCTTCTCCCGGGCGTGACGCTTACGAAAGAGCCAACGCGCTTTTCGCGGCGGGAAAGTTCCCGGAGGCGCTGGCGGCGACCGAGGAAGCTCTGCGGCTGGAACCGAAACTCGTGCCGGCGCTGACCCTGAAAGCCAAACTGGCGATGGCCGGCGGGCGCCACGACGTGGCGCGGAAGTGCCTGGAGCAGGCCCTGGAAATCGACCCCAGGGCTGCGTATGCCCAATTCCTTTACGGCCTGGTCGCTTATCTGGGCAACGACCTCGAAGCGGCTTTGCCGCGCTTTCGAAAGGCCCGTCAACTCAGCCCCAGCGATCCGCGCGCCGCGTTGTACCTCGGCCTCACCGTCGAGAGTCTGGGGCAGCCGGCACAGGCGATGTCGCTTTACGAAGAGGCCGTCCGCCTGGAGCGTTCGACGGGAGAAGTGCATGCGGAGACGTTGCTGCCCGGAGCGAAGCTCCTGCTTCTTCTGGGCCGTCTGGAGGAGAGCGAGCGCTGGATCCGGGAAGCCGTGAAGGCTTCCCCCAACTCGCGCGATGTGCATTTCGAACTGGCGCGGGTCCTGCTGAAGAAGGGCGATGCCGGGCAGGCCGCCGCTCAAGGGGAAATAGCGCTCACTCTTTCGGACGGCGTGGTGACGGACGCGGCCATTCACTACCTGCTGATTCGAGCGTGGCAGCAGAACGGCAGACCCGATCGCGCGGCGATGCACGCCAACGTGATGCGCGCGCAGGAAACACCCGTCGGCAGTGCGGTCAAGCGGTAATCGGCCGGCAAATCGTCGTCAGTGTACGGCGGTTTCCTCCTCGATGGGCACCACCCGGTCGCCTCTCACGTTGGCCAGTTCCTGAGTCCCGCCGCCGGGCCAGCGAATCCGGATCTTGGCGGCTTGCTCATAAGCGCCGAGTCCGAAGCGGACCAGCGGTTCACTGGAGGAGGCGTAGCCGACGCTCGTGGTCGCATGGTTGTACAGCACGCGGCCGTCCGGCAGCGTCACCGCAACGGAGGCGCCCAATCCGTCGCGGTTGCTGCGTCTGCCGCGGAGCTTGAGAGCCAGCCAGTGCCCTCCGCCTTGGGTGACGTTGTGAAAAAGCTTTACCGGCCCGTCCAAGGTGGTCACCGCGACATCCACCCGGCCGTCGTTGTCGAAATCCGCGAACGCCGTTCCGTGATGCAGCGCGGCCAATTGAAAATCGGGACCGGCGCCGGCGGAAACGTCCTCGAAACGTTTGCCCTGGATGTTGCGAAACACGCGGTTCGGCTGCGCGGCCGGGCGTCCGAGGTACTTCTCCAGGCCGGGAAAGTGCGACACGGCGAAGAACAGGTCCTTCCAGCCGTCGTTATCGAGGTCGTACATGCCGAGGCTCCAGCCGGTCAACTGCCTGGCGCCCATGGTCACCCCTGATCGCTGCCCGGCATCTTCGAAGAGCAAGCCTTTCCCGGTGTTGCGAAACAGCAAAAAGCCGTCGTTGATCATCCCCGATACGATCAGGTCGGGCAAGCCGTCGTTGTCGAAATCGCGGAAATCGGCGCCCATGCCGGCGATGGGCGCGCCGTCGTCGCGAAGCGCCACGCCCGCTTCCAAGCCGATCTCGCGGAAGGTGCCGTCGCGCTGGTTGTGAAAGAGGAAGCTGCGAACGGAATCGTTGGCCACGAAGATATCGGCGAAGCCGTCGCCGTCGAAATCGGCGAATGCCACGCCCATGCCCTTGCCGATGTGCCGCGCGATTCCGGAAGCTTGCGACACGTCCGTAAACGTCCCGTCGCGATTATTGTGGAAGAGTTGATTGGGAAGCCCCCGGTAGGTGTCGGGGTGGCAGTAGATGCGGCTTTCGGGGGGGCCGCAGGCAGGCTCAGTGGCCGCGTTCCAAACCACGTAATTGGAGACGAACAGGTCCAACCAGCCGTCGTTATCGTAATCCAACCAGCCGGCCGAAACAGACCAAGGCTTTCCCAGCTTCGGATCGACTCCGGAAAGGCCCGCTTTGGCGGTGACGTCCTGGAAGCGGCCGTTTCCGAGGTTTCGGTAGAGGATGTTGCGGTTCACGCCGGCGACGAAGATATCGGCGTAGCCGTCGTTGTCGAAATCGGCGGCGGCCACGGCGATGGAATAGCCTTCGCCGGCCACGCCCGCCGATGCGGTCACGTCGGTGAACGTGCCATTGCAATTGTTCCGATAGAGGCGATTGTGGAATTCCGGACCGGTCTTGCGCAGGCTGGGAATGGCGGCGCCATTGGCGACGTAAAGGTCCATGCAGCCGTCGTTGTTGTAATCGAGCGCCGCGATTCCTCCGACCATCAGCTCGATCTGGTGGAAGTCCCGCCCGGCGGAGTTGTGCAGTTTGAAAGTCAGCCCTGCCTGCCTGCCGATCTCTTCAAACCGGATCTGCGCTCTCGCAAAGGGGAGCAGCGCCGCGACAGCCGCAATGGCACAAACCGACCGCATGGGAAGGCTCAGTGTATAATCCCTACACGGGCGGCGCAATCGCTGGCGGAAGCACCCGTGCGGAAGCACCCGACTACCCGTTGACTCCATCTGCGCGTGGGCATACAATGCGCCTAACCCTTTTCAATATGGGGTAGTTTCTTAGGGGAGGTCTACGTGAGAACCTACGCATTGGCGGTGCTTTTGTTCGCCCTGGTTGGTAATTTGCCCGCGCAAGACACCAGAGGTATGATCTCCGGCACGGTGACAGATCCTCAAGGGGCCCACGTAGTGGGCGCCAGCGTGACGGTGACTAACACGGGAACCAACGTCTCGACTGCGCTGACGACAAATGCCAGCGGCTACTATGAGGCGCCTTTGCTGCTGCCTGGCCAGTACCAGGTAACGGTGGAGGCCCCAGGCTTCAAGAAGACTCTCCGGTCCAGCCTGATCCTCGACATGAGAGATCAGCTAAAGATCGATATCCCACTGGAGCTCGGCGGGGTGAACGAATCCATCACGATCACCGGCGAATCTCCCATCCTCGATACCAGCACGGTGACCTTGGGAAAGGCGCTGACCACCCGCGAGATCGCGGACCTGCCAGTCATGACCAACGACATCGTCCTGCTGGCGCGAGTGGCGCCCGGGGTGGTGAATCAGGGGACTACCCAATACGTCTCGCTGGGCATGGTCGGCGGAAGCTCCGGCTTTTACGCGCCGCTCAACCTTGGCCAGAACGAGTGGAGCATCGACGGCGCGCCCAATCTCGGCAGCGGCGGCATTCAGTTCACGCCCTTCACCGACCAGATCGCCGAATTCAAGATCGACACTACCAGCTTCGACGCTTCGGTCGGGCATTCCATAGGGTTGAGTATCGCCTTTTCGACCAAGTCCGGCACCAACAGCCTCCACGGCTCGGGCACCGAGCAATACTGGAACACGCACTGGAATGCGGCGCCGTTCTTTGTGAAGCAGAAATACTTCCAGAACATCGACGCCGCCAACGCCGCCGGCAACACCGCGCTGGCGAACCAGTTGGCGTCGGCGCCGATGCAGCCTGGCGGGCATTCGAACGACTTCGGCTTCACCCTCGGCGGGCCCGTTTACATCCCCAAAGTGCTCAATGGCAAGAACAAGCTCTTCTGGTTCTTTTCCTACGCCGGGAACAGGACCCGCCAGCCGGCGCGGTCGAGCGAAATCACCAACACCGTTCCCACCATGCCGGAGCGGCAGGGCGACTTCTCGGACTTGTTGAAGATCAATGCGAAATACCAGATTTACGATCCCTTGAGCGTGGCGCCGGATCCCACCCGGCCCGGCCATTACGTCAGAACGCCCATTCCGGGGAACATCATTCCCCAAAGCAGAATCGGCGATCCCAAGGTCTTTAACTGGTACACGAGCCGGCTCCCGGCTCCCAACAACAACCCGGCAAATCCGAACGTCGAACCGTTCAATAACTTCCTCGCCCTGGGCCAAGCCGACAACACCAACTACAGCGGCCTGGCGAGCCGGGAAGACTGGGCGCCGAACGAGAAGAACCGCTTATCGTTCTCGTGGGACTGGAGCCACTTTATCGAGAACGCGCAGGACTGGACCTATGCCACGCAGCCCGGCATGCAGGACTGGGATAACATCCGGCTGGGCAGGGGCGGGATTTTCAACTGGACCTACTCTAAGAGCGCCACTACCGTGTTTGCGGCAAGCCTCTCCGCCAACCAATGGATGAACGTTCTTGAGACCACCGGGGCGAGACAGTTTAAGCCCAGCGATATCGGGTTCCCCACGTACCTGGATCAGCACTGCCAGGCTCTGGACGGATGCGCCGTGCCCCTGGTGTCGTGGAACGGATACACGTCCGCTTACGGTGGAAGCAGCCTTGTCATGGGCCGCAGTATCGCCGCCAATGCCCGCCAGCGCTCTACCGGACTCAAGGCGAGCGTGTCGCATATCCTGGGCCAACACTCTTTCCAGGGCGGCATCGATTTCCGGCGGGCTTATGTGACCTCTGAAGGTGGCGACGGCAATCCCATGGGGAGTTTCACTTTCAATAGCCAGTACGTGCAAAAGAACGATGACAGCCTTACGCCGGCGGGCAGTCTCGGGTTGAGCTATGCCGCTTTCATGCTTGGGATACCCAGTTCCATGACAGCCGACACCAACGCCAGCTACGCGCTGATGAATCCTTATTACGCCTGGTATGGGCAGGACACCTGGCGCGTCACCAGGAACATCACTTTGACCGTCGGGCTCCGCGTGGAATACGAGCAGGCGCCCACCGAGCGGTACAACCGGGCGATCACCTACTTCAACCCCACCGCCCAGTTACCGATCGCGGCCGGCGCCCAGGCCGCCTATGCCGCCAACCCCGTGCCGGAACTCGCGGCCAGCGCCTTTGTGGTGCAGGGTGGGTCCAACTACGCCGGCTTGAACGGCGCCCCGCGCCAGCCATGGCAGAACCAGTTGATGTGGTTGCCGCGCCTCGGGGCAGCCTGGCAGCTAAATTCCAAGACGATTCTCCGCGGCGGCTATGGTATCTATTACGATTCGATCAACGTGCAAAACCTGACCCTCAGTCAATCGGGTTTCTCGCGCACGACCTCGACCAATCTGACTAACGACTACGGGGTGACCTGGCTGGCCGGTAATCCCGGAGCCGGAATTTCGCCGCTTGCGGATCCGTTTCCGGTCCGCGCCGACGGGACCCGTTTCGATGCGCCTTTTGGCAGCGCGCTGGGGTACATGTATACCGCCGGAACGGGTTTCTCTTACCAGCCCTGGAACCGGCAGCACCCCCGCGAGCAACAGTGGAGGGTCGGCGTGGAGCGCCAGTTAAGTCCTAACATGGTGGTGCAGGTCTATTACTGGGGCATGTGGGGCAACGATCTCGCGGTCAGCCAGACTCAGTCGGCGCTGCCGGCGCAGTATTGGAACCAGAACATGGTTCGCAATAACACCCTCGCCAGCAACATGACTCAGAACGTGACGAACCCCTTCAATATAGCTAACTTCGCGTCCCTCAAGACCTCCAATCCGGCGCTCTACCAGCAGATGTCCACGCTTGGTTTCTTCACCGGCGCGACCATCCAGAAGAACCAACTCCTCCGCCCCTATTCGCAGATCAACGGGCTGAACACGACTTTGTATGACGGCAAGGCCAAAAACAACTCGTTGCAGATCACGTTCCAGCGGAGGCTCTCCAAGGGCTTCAATCTGAACGCTAACTACACGTACTCCAGTGCCAGTCTTTGGAACACACTCGTCAATCAATACGACACCGCGCCCACACAGTGGCTGCCGACCAATCAGCCGGTGCCGAACCGCGTCAATGTCACCGGTATATACGAGCTCCCGTTCGGGCCGGGACGGCCGCTCCTGAAGAGCGGAGTTCTCAGCCGCGTTGTCGGCAACTGGCAGATGGCTCTGACCTACGACTTCCAGCAGGGGCCTTTCCTGAGCTGGGGCAACTACTTCTATTACGGCGACTTGAGCACCATCGGCGCGACCCTGGACCAAGGCGCCAAGACCCTGAACCAGTGGTTCAACACCAACGCTCCGTTCGAGAAGAATGCCGCCAATGGGCCGGCGTCATACCAGGCCCGGGTGTTTCCGCTGAACATTACCGCCGTGCGGGCCGACGGCCTGAACCAGTGGAATGCCAACCTCCGGCGCGATTTTCGAATCAGAGAGGGCATGGTCGTCGAAGTCCGCATGGACGCGCTCAATCTCCTGAACCGTTCGCAGTTCGCCGCGCCCGACAACACCCCGTACGACACCACCTTCGGTCTTGTCAGCAGCACGACCGCGACTCTGAACCGCTGGTATCAGCTTCAAGGTAGAATTCGGTTCTGAAAGCGCCCGCGGTGACCGCGACCGACCTGATCCGGCCGGCGCGTTCGGGCATGGAGGGCAGCCCGGGGCCAAAGCGGGAGGTGCGTCAAACCGGCAGCCACGAGCGCTGGATTCACGAAGATGGGCGCGCCACGACAATCCCGGTCCGTGGTGGGCATGAGATCGGACTGCCGCTGTTCAACCGGATACTGAAGCAGTTAGGCAGCCCGGAGGCCGAATTTGATCGGCTGCGCTGAACCCCCGGGCTTGGTCTTGGCGGCTGCCCTTTGCAAACGCTTTGATAGAATATGACGGATGGCGATCAGACGCGTGAATCGCAAGAGGGCTGCACGACTGCGCAGCGAACACCTGGCGGAGATCTCCAGGCGCGTGCGGGAAGAGAGCATGCGCGTCGCCGTAGAAGGAGATTCGGTGGCGGCACGAGTCTGGGCACGCCGCTAATGGATCGACGCATCTCCCCCGCCTCCCGCCTCTCCGGCGCCATCTCGCTGCCCGGCGACAAGTCCATCTCGCACCGGTACGCCATGATCGCCGCCATCGCCGAAGGCGACACCAGCATCGCCAACTACTCCACCGGCGCCGATTGCCACTCCACACTCAACTGCGTACGAGCGCTCGGCATCGACGTCGAAGGCTCCGGCACCGAGTTCACCATCCACGGCAAAGGCCTCTACGGCCTCCGCGCCCCGTCTTCCGATCTCGATGCCGGCAACTCGGGCTCCACCATCCGCATGCTCTCGGGCATCCTCGCCGGCCAGCCGTTCCCTACCCGCATCTTCGGTGACGAGTCGCTCTCCCGCCGCCCCATGCAGCGCATCATGAAACCGCTGGCGCAGATGGGCGCGCACATCCGTGCGCGCGAGGACAAATTCCCACCGCTCGTAATCCAAAGCGCGCGCCTCGATCCCATCCACTACGAACTGCCGGTACCCAGCGCGCAGGTAAAAACGTGCGTCCTGTTCGCCGGGCTGTTCGCGGATGGCGAAACCTCGGTCACCGAACCCGTGCGCTCCCGCGACCACACCGAAATCGCCCTGCGCGAATTCGGCGCCGATCTCACCATCAATCGCCAAACCATCGCCGTCGCCGGCCGCCCGCGCCTCACCGGCCGCGAATTGTCCGTGCCCTCCGACCTATCATCCGCCGCCTTCTTCCTGGTGGCCGCGCTGTTGGTGCCCGGCTCCCAGCTTTCCATCCACGGCGTGGGGCTGAATCCCACCCGCTCCGCGCTGCTCGATTTCCTGATCGGCATGGGCGCCAGAATCCGCATCCCCGATCTCGAAAGCCGCAACGGCGAGCTGGTGGGCGAGATCCAGGTGGAGCATTCCACCCTGCGCGGCGGCATCATCGACCTGGGCCTCACCGCCGCCCTCATCGACGAGATCCCGGTGCTGGCCGTCCTGGGCGCCGCCACCGAAGAAGGCATCACCGTACGGGACGCCTCCGAGCTGCGCATCAAGGAAACCGACCGCATCCGCACGGTTGTCGACAACCTGCGCCGCATGGGCGTCGCCGCCGAAGAACTGCCCGACGGGATGGTGGTGCCCGGCGGCCAGAAATTCCGCGCGGCCGAGCTCGATTCCTTCGGCGACCACCGCATCGCCATGGCGTTCGCCGTGGCGGCGCTGCGGGCCGATGGCGACTCCGTCATCCACGGGGCGGAAGCCGCGTCGGTCTCGTTCCCGGAGTTCTGGGAGACGCTGTCACGCTGCGCGCAGATCCACGATTAGCGCATCGAGCGCGATGGTCTTCTGGATATTCCGCCGCACAAACTGCGCGATCTCGTCCACCCGCGCCACCGCCTTACGGATCCACGCGAACTCGAGCTTGCCGGCCATGGCTTCCAGATCGTCGCGGATATCCTGGTTGCGGATTTCGGCCGCCCCCCCATTGGACAGCACGCCGAGCAGCAGCAGGTCGCGCAGCAGTTCGTAGAGCACCTTCAGGTAGAGGTCCAGCTTTTCGCTCTTGCTGCGCCCGATGGTTTCGGAAACCGGCACCCACGTGGCGAACGGCGTCAGGCCGGCCGCCACCTTCAGCAGCGCCAGCATGGCCGCGCGGCGCTTGAAATAGGCTTCCAGATCGATCGAAACGGCCAGCCCGGGACTGCCCGCCGCCAGTGCGATGCGCAGCTCCGGCTGATCCAGTCCGCGCGCTCGGGTGAACTCCCGCATCTCCTCGCGCGCCAGCGGCGTGAAGTGAAACGGCACGGCGCGCGAGCGGATGGTGGGCAGCAGATCGTAGGCGTTCTCGGCCGTCATGATCAGCACCAGGTGGTCGGGCGGCTCCTCCAGCGTCTTGAGCAGCGAGTTGGCGGCCTGATCGTTGGCGCGGTCCACGTGGTCGATCAGGAACACGCGGCGGCTGCCTTTGTGCGGCGCAAATTGCGCCAGGTCTTTGAGCATGCGCGTTTGCGGGATCGAGATCTGGCGCAGCGGCCCATCCGGCGCAAAGGTGACGAAATCGGGGTGCGTGGCGAACATCAGCGGATCGTCGTTGCGCTTCTCGGCGGTCAGCTTCTCGTGTGCCGCAACCGCCTCCAGGTTGTGCGGCAGGCTGAGATCGTCCCGCTCGATCTGCTCCGGGTGGCCCAGCAGGCGCGCGCCCAGGCGGCGGGCCAGCGTCGCCTTCCCTACCCCTTCCGGACCCGAGAACAGCAGCGTCTGCGCCAGCCGCCCCTGCGCCAGCATCTGTTCCAGCGCCTGCGTCACACCCGCGTTGCCCCAGAAATCCTCAAACATAGCGGCTCACGATGTTCCACACTTCCTGTTCGATGGCGTCGATGCCAGCCCGCCCATTGACTACCTTGACGCGCTCGGGCTCGCGCTCGGCCAGCGCGTGGTAGGCGTCGTAAACCTTGCGATGGAACTCGATGGATTGGTCGTCCATGCGGGTCTCGCAGTGCGGCTCGGCGACGTTGCGGGCGCGGGCGCGCGCCAGGCTCGATTCGGCGTCCACGTCCACCAGAATGGTGAGCGCCGGCTTCAGCCCGCGGCAGGCGATGCGGTCGAGCGCCATCACCGCTTCCGCCCCGAGCCCCCGGCCACACCCCTGGTAGACCAGCGAGGAATCCGTGAAGCGGTCGCTCAGCACGATCTCTCCTCGGCCCAGCCCGGGCAGGATCCACTCGTCCACATTCTGCGCGCGGGAGGCGAAGTAGAGCAGGAGCTCGGTGGTCGCGCTCAGCTCCTGGTTGGCCGAATCGAGCAAAATCCGCCGTATTTTCGTGGCGATGGGCGGGCCGCCAGGCTCCACGGTCTCCAGCACCGTACGTCCCAGGCCGCGCAGCCGCTCGGCTAAGCGGTGCATCTGGGTGGTCTTACCCGACCCATCCATGCCCTCGAAAGTGATGAACAAACCAAATGGTAACACCGGCGCCGCATCGGCCCGCGACCGGGGTCTTGCCGCCGGTCTTCCCCACCCCCCCCGACTGGGTCATATGCCCCAATTCTGGAGATTCAGAGCGGTAAGTGTTGACCTTTGCAGCGCTTTTCCATGGCACCTTAAATGCAACTGAGTTTCTTCTAGCGAGCCCCGTTGAGGAGACACGATGAACTTCGACCAAGCCCCCATGCTGGTGATCTGGGAAGTGACCCAGGCCTGCGACCTTGCGTGCGTACATTGCCGGGCCTCCGCCCAACCCGAGCGGAACCCCAACGAGCTCACTACCGAACAAGGCTACCGCCTGCTCGATGACATCCGTTCCTTCGGCGAGCCCCTCATGGTCTTCACGGGCGGCGATCCGCTCAAGCGCCCCGACCTCTACGAACTGATCCGTTACGCCGTCAAGATCGGCCTGCGCACCAACGTGACGCCCAGCGCCACCCCCCTGCTGACCGCCGAAGCCATCGAAGGTTTCAAAGCCGCCGGCATCACCCGTATGGCCATCAGCCTCGACGGGCCCGATGCCGCCACCCACGACGAATTCCGCGGCATCCCCGGCACCTTCGAGCGCGCCATGTTCGCCCTGCGGCACGCGCGCGATATCGGCCTCGATACCCAGCTCCAGACCACCGTCACGCAGCGCAACATGGCCCGCCTGCCTGAAATGGCCGAGCTTGCCAAAGAAGTGCGAACCCGCATGTGGAGTCTGTTCTTCCTTATTGTGACCGGCCGCGCGGCTGAGGGTGACGACCTCGCGGCCCCCGAATACGAGCAGGTCTTCGAGTTCATGTACGAGCTCTCGAAGACCGCTCCATTCGGTGTCAAAACCACCGAGGCCATGCACTATCGCCGCTACGTGGCGCAACGCATCAAGGCCGAGCACGGCGTCACCGAAAACGAAAACGCCAAGGGCGTGGCGTGGCGCACCGCGGGAGTCAGCGACGGCAAGGGCTTCGTATTCGTCTCCCACCAGGGCGAGATCTTCCCCAGCGGGTTCCTGCCGCTCAGCGGCGGCAACGTGCTCCACGACTCGCTCACCGATGTCTACCGGAATTCCGACCTCTTCCGCACCCTGCGCGATACCACCCAGCGCGAGGGCAAGTGCGGCATCTGCGAATACCAAAAGATCTGCGGTGGATCGCGCTCGCGGGCGTATGCCCTAACCGGGGACTACTTGGCCGAAGACCCGCGATGCGTCTATCAGCCTCATTTGGCTGAAGCTGTGGTGGGGTAACGCCGGGCCCAGAGGGCACCCCCTTGCCGCCGGCGTTATCAGGGCTTCAACCGCTTCCCGCCGAGGTACAAATACGCCACCCCCACCATCGAAACCACGTGGTACAAGCCATTGTGGTCCAGGGGGCTGAGCGCATCCACGCCCATCGCCTGGATGGCCGAGGCCAGAAATTGGATCAAAATCCCCGCGATCATCGGCCACGAGCCTGAGCGGTCTTTCAACCCGCGGACGTTCATCGCCAGCAGCAGAACAATCACCGGCGCGTAATTCAGGATGACATCCAGAAAGCTATCCACCAGCAGGACCGCCGCGGTATCGATCGCAAACTGCACGATCCCCACAATCGCCACTACTCGTTGCACCGCGGGCGGGAAAAATTGCTTGGCCGTGGCCATCAGGAGGCAGAAGGTCATGGCCCCCAGCACCATCCAGTTGGCCCGCTGGATGAAGTAACGCGGCCAACGCTGTGGATCAAATCCGAAGTTGGCGGGCTCGAAGAATCCATGATCGATCCCGCCGATCAGTGCGCCCAGACCCAGCAGCAGCAGAGTTCCGGCCCAGAACCACGCCGCCGAGAATCGCGCCTTCGGACGTGCCGCCGTCCAGCCGGCCAGGAAGAACACCTCGCAGGCCAGCATGAAATCGGTGATGGCGGTCACGCCCGCCGCAGTCAGTTTGTCCATGCTGTTAACATTCAAGCATGTCAGACGGACTCTTTTCTCTGGATAACGAAGTTGCAGTTGTGATTGGAGGCGGCGGCGTGCTCGCCGGAGCGATGGCCACGGGGTTGGCGCAGGCCGGCGCCCGTATCGCCATCGTGGGGCGAACCCTGGAGCACGCCGCGGCCCGCGCGCAAGCCATCGCGGCCGGGGGCGGGCAGGCCATCGGGATTCAATGCGACGCCACCAGCAAGCCCGATCTCCAAAGGGCGCTCGACACCGTGCTCCAGCGCTTCGGGAAGGTCGACGTGCTCATCAACGCGGCGGGCGTGAATTCGGCCACGCCGTTTTTCGAGATCAGCGAGGAGGAATGGCAGCGGATTCTGGATATCGACCTGAAAAGCGTCTTCCTGGCCTGCCAGGTGTTCGGCAAGGCCATGGTGGATGCGGGCCGCGGCGGCTCCATCGTCAACATCACCTCGGCGTCCTCCGGTCCGCCGCTTTCGCGAGTCTTCACCTACGGCGTGGCCAAGGCCGGGGTCAATCAGATCACCTTTTTCCTGGCGCGCGAGCTGGCCCCGCATAACATTCGCGTGAACGCCATCCTGCCGGGCTTCTTCCCGGCGGAGCAGAACCGCAAGCTGCTCACCCCGGAGCGCGTGGCCAGCATCATCGGGCACACGCCGATGAGTCGCTTCGGCGAAGCCGAGGAACTCGTAGGCGCCACCGTGTACCTGGCATCGCGCCGCGCGGCCTCCTTTGTCACCGGCACGATCCTGCGCGTCGACGGCGGCTTTCTCTCAATGACGATCTGAAGGTAACACCGGCGGTCTTGCCGCCGGTTCAATACATCCCCGGATACCCCTCGCGCATCTCCTGAGCCTCCGCGCGTGCGTTCGCGATCTGGATGAGAGGCCCCTTGCCGATCCCCGGGCAATACCGCGCCGTCTTCTTCCACTCGCGCCGGCTTTCGACGAGTTCCGGCCAGAAGGGGAAAATGCGGCACTGCGTCGGCTTGGCCGCATGAATCGAGCATCCGCCGTCCATCAGAAAGTGGCAGGTCGCATCGCGCGGCACCCGCAGGCGCAAGCGGTTTCGCGTCCGGTAGATGAACTTGCCTTCGAAGGCCGGGACGGACATCCCCAGGAACGCGGCCATCCTCGGCGCGTCGTCCTCGGTCAGATAGACGAATCCTTTTTGCCGGCAGCATTCCGTGCACCCCGGCTGGCATTCAAACCGCAAGCCCTCGGCCATGTCCCATTATGCCCCTTTGTGAGGCGAACCCCCATAAGCGCTGAGGACACCAGAGCCCGTCTGAGGAATTGGGGAATGTCAGTCGGCGAATCGCGTTCAGCGGGAGCGAATCGCCTGGCCTGGTGCGACGCCTTCTTGCAGTTTGCCGTCGCGGACTACCAAGGTTCCTTCGACCATAACGTAACGAAAGCCCTGCGAATACTGTGCAGGGTTTTCGAAGGTGGCTTTGTCTATGACTTCGGCAGGATCGAAGACAGAGATATCGGCATCGGCGCCCACTTTCAGGCGGCCCTTCAGTTGCATCCGCGGGGACATCGATTCCAGCCGTTGCGCGGGCATCAGAGAAGACTTGCGGATTGCGTCCATCAATGAGAGCGCCCTCTCCTCCCGGACGTACTTGCCGAGCACGCGCGCATAGGTCCCGGCGCTGCGTGGGTGGCCCTGACCGTTCGCCAGACCGCCGTCGCTCGCAATCGTCACCAGCGGGTTCGCGATGGCCATCCGCACCATTTCCTCGGTGTTCCCAAAGATGACGACCCGGCCGCCCTGCTTGCGGTAGCGCTCGAACGACTCCGCGCTGAGGCGCTCGCCCGTCGCAACCCACAGTAAGTCGGAATAGCTCGCCCCCAGCTTCTCTTGCCAGCCCGGGTCAAACAGCGCGGACTCGATACGTGAGGCGCCTGCGATGTAGGGGTAAGCTTCGGTTGTGACGTCCAAGCCTCGCGCGCGGGCGCCTTCAATCATACGCAGCGCTTCAGGCGTCTTTTTCTGGGCCATGCTATTGATGTGTACAATGTGGAGCGATGCGCCGGAAACTGCGGCATCCCCAATCACCTCCTGCAACGACTCGAAGATGCCGGGCACCGCGCTTCCGGCATCGCGCACATGAACGAAAACGGGGCGCTTCCACTTCGCGGCCGTATAGAAAAGGTCCAGAATTTCCTCGCGAGTGGCGCTGGGGGTGTAGGCCAGACCCAAACCCATACCCAGCGCGCCTTCATCCAATCCCTTCTGGATTGCGGCAGTAATTGCTTTTCGTTCTTCCAGAGTCGCCCGGCGATTCATAGCCGTATCTCGCGGAAGGAACTCGCCGGTATCCTTCATCACCGCCATGCGGGCGGGGATGTGGCCCGCGCTCGCGCCGAAGTTGACAAGCGCTTTCCCCTCTCGCGCCGCATACCACTCGCTGACGGGCGAGACGCCGACTTCCAGTTCGAGCGCCGTGGTAACGCCGTCCATCGCCTTGTATCGGTAGTTCTCCGGAGTCTGCCCGTGCGAGTGCAGGTCGATGAATCCGGGTGCGATCACGAGCCCGGCCGCATCAATCTCGACTTTGCCGCGGAGCCGGCGATTAGAGACTGCAGCAACTTTCTTCCCAGCGATCCCAACATCCCGGACGGCGTCGAGACCCGACTCGGGATCGAGCACGCGCCCCCCCTGCAGCACGATGTCGTAGGTTTGCGCGGCCAGTAGAGAAGGCAACATCCAAAGGAGAAACCGCATCGATCCACTCCTCACTCCGAGATCTATTGTAGAATCTTTATCGTCGCGCAGAATCCTTGAAGGAAAGCAGCCGAAGCTTGTTTTGCGCGCGGCGAAGGCCGTAGAATCACGACGAGCGAAGGGACGGCCCAACTTGCGGACGAGATAAAGCTTCCGGCCTGTCCCGTCTTGCCGCCGAAGAAAACAATCGCTAAATGGGTTTTGGTTTTCGTTACGTGGTTCGCGCGCAGAGGAAGCCGGGAAGAGTGCAGCCGAGGGGCACCTTTACTCGTAGGAGTGTGGTCGGGGTAAACGGATTTCTTCGCGCTCTCTGCTACCTCGGCGCCTCGGCGGTGTTATCAATGTGCCTACCGCTCTCGCGGATCGGACTTCACCTCCAGCGATTGCGTGTAACTATGGCCGCCGGCCGTCAGCTTCACGGTGTAGCGCCCCGGCGGCATCCACTCGCCTTGTGCGAGCGGCGTGTCCTGGTAGATCGCCGAGATCGGTGGCTCGTCGCCGCGCCGGCCGCTGCCATGCGAAGGCGGGCCGTGGAGATCCCAGATAAAACGGTGCATGCCGGCCTCGGCCGAGAGGGGCTGAAATGGCCGGATCCAGTAAGTGGGCACATCAAGCTGCGGGTCCGCGGGCTCGCCTTTGTCGGTGCTCGCGAAACGCCGTACCAGCTTGCCGGCGCTGTCGAGCACTTCGAGCGTCACCGGGCCCGCGGACTTCAAATAGTAATACAGGATGGCGCCATCGGGTGGATTCTTCCCGGCCGGCTCCTCCGGCGGCAGCGGCGTATCGGTGTTGGTATTGCGCGGCAGCCGGTATGTAGCGCGCGGGGCGAAGAGGTGCGCATTGGCAGTCGAGACGCCAGGCGTCATCTGGCGCAGTGGCGAGATGTCGTCGAGGATCCAGAAGCCGCGGCCGTGCGTGCCCACCACCACGTCCTCGTCGTGAATCACCAGGTCGCGGATCGAGGTGGCCGGCATATTCAGCCGCAGGGGCTGCCAGTGGTCGCCGTCGCTGAACGAGACATAAACCGCCGTTTCTGTTCCGGCGAAGAGGAGCCCCTGGCGCACCGGATCTTCGCGCACCGCGTTCACGGGGCCGTCCGGCAGGCCCTCGACGACCTCTTTCCACGTGGCGCCGCTATCGTGCGTGCGGTAGATGTGCGGGCGCTGGTCGTCCAGGCGGATCGCGTTGATGGCCGCGTAGACCGTCTCGTCGTCGAAGTACGAGGCGTCCAGTTGCGAGACTTTGTCCCACGGGCGCATGCCTGGCGGCGTGACGTTCTTCCAGTTTTTGCCGCCGTCGTGGGTCACGTGAATGAGGCCATCGTCGGTGCCTGCCCAGATGGTGTTGACGTTCAGGCGCGAAGGCCCGATCGCATACACCACGCCGCGCCGCGTCGCCTGAGTCTTGGCGGCCGCCGCGTAGGAGGCGACGCTCGCGGGCACATCGTAGGATTCGCGCGAGAGGTCCGGGCTGATCGCCTCCCAACTCCCGCCGCCGTTGGTGGTCTTCAGCACTACCTGCGCGCCCATGTAGAGCATGTGCGGATCGACCGGCGAAAACAACACTGGCATGGTCCGCAGATGGCGGTAATCGCCCAGCGGCCCGACGTTCTCGACGTCCCCGGTGACGCGATTGTAGCGCGTAACCGCCTCCAGACCTCGGCCCATTCCGCCGCCGTAAATGACGTCAGGGTGCAGCGGGTCGGGCGCGATATAGGCGTATTCGGCCGCTCCCACGGGATGCCATTCGCGCATGGTGATCTGCCCGTCGTTACCGCGGCTGGCAACCCCCGCGGAGCCGCTCTCCTGCTGACCGCCGTAGACCCAGTAGGGAAACTGGTTGTCGGTGATCACGTGGTAGAACTGCGCGGTCGGCTGGTTGTACCACGAGCTCCAGGTCCTCCCGTAGTTCACGCTGACCGTCGCACCCTGATCGCATCCCAGCAGGATGATGTTGGGGTTGTTGGGATTGATCCACACCGAGTGATAGTCGTCGCCGCCAGGCGCGCCCTTGATGGCGGTGAAGCTCTGGCCGGCATCCGTCGAGCGATAAGTCGAGGTGTTGACGACGTAGAGGACGTCCTCGTTCTTGGGATCGACGCGCACCCAGGCGAAGTCCGAGCCGCGCCCGTAAACGCGCTGCTCGCTCGACACCGGGCGCCACGTGCTTCCGGCGTCGTCGGACCGGTAAAGGCCGCCCGCTTGCCGCGACTCCACCAGCGCATACATACGGTGCGCATCGCTGGGAGCGACTCCGATGCCCATCCGTCCGAGTCCTTGCGCAAAGGTAGGCAGCCCGCCGGTGAGCGGGTTCCACGTGTTGCCGCCATCGGTGGATTTATACAGGCCGCTATTGGGGCCCGAAAAGGCGCCGTTTTCCCAGGGACCCTGGCGCGCCTGCCACAGCACCGCATAGACCGTTTGCGGGTTGCCAAAGTCGAAGGCCAGATCGATGGCGCCGGTGTGCTCGTCCTTGTATAAGACCTTCTGAAACGTCTGCCCGCCGTCGGTGGAGCGGAATACGCCGCGCTCGGCGTTCGGCCCGTAAGGATGTCCGAGCACCGCGACGAACAGGCGGCCAGGATCGCGCGGATCGACCAGGATTGCGGGAATCTGCTGCCCGTCGCGCAGGCCCAGGTGCCGCCAGGTCTTGCCGCCGTCGGTGCTCTTGTAGATGCCATCGCCCACGGAGAGATCCGGCCGCTGCAAGCCCTCGCCGCTGCCTACGTAGATGGTATTGGGGTCGGAGGGCGCGATGGCCAGCGACCCGATCGAGCCCGTGGGCTGGTCGTCGAAGATCGGCCGCCACGTGTGCGCGTAATCGTCGGTCTTCCACACGCCGCCGTTGTTGACCCCGATGTAGAACACGTTGGGCTGATCGGGGATGCCGGCCACACCAACCGTTCGGCCGCCGCGAAACGGTCCGATCGTGCGCCACTCGAGGGCGGAGTAGAGCTTGGGATCGAAGTTCTGTGCGGAGACGGCGGGCAGCAAGCTCGCGAGGGCGAAGAGGAGTCGGCGCATAGCGTAAAAAGGATACCACTGTGTTGGTGGGGCAGGCGCTTTCGCCTGCCAACTGATTCTTTCTGAGCTTTCCGGCAGCGCTTGTCAAGTGTTACGATCTGGACGCCCGCGGGCGCAGTCCTCGATCGCATCGTACTATATCCCTATGCGCATTTCTCGGCGAGGATTTCTGGGTGGGGCCAGTCTGGCGCTGTCGGGTTGCGCGGTGCGCAGGAACCCGGTCGCGGCGGCGGGACCGTTGGCGCGGCTGGCGCGCGTTCGTGTGGCCCCCGATCGCGTGATCCGGACCATCGTGGGGCTGCGGCCGTTTCGCCCTTCGGGCTTCGTGGTGCGCGGCGAGAAGCTGGGCGACAAAACCGTGATCCACAACTACGGGCACGGCGGCGCGGGAATCACGCTCTCCTGGGGCACCGCGAACCTGGCGGTGGAGGAGGCGGCCAAGACCGAGGCGCGCGATTGCGCGGTGATCGGGTGCGGCGTCGTGGGGCTCTCGACGGCGCGCCTGCTCCAAGAGCGCGGCTACAACCCGGTGATCTATGCGCGGGAGATGCCGCCCTCCACCACCTCGAATGTGGCGGGGG
>Ga0209517_10001812_pt1 | contig 31334 bp, 35 predicted proteins | sample PeaSoiMetSII2010_FD_187695 | JGI IMG/M metagenome (GOLD analysis project Ga0209517, IMG submission 187695) | Peat soil microbial communities from Weissenstadt, Germany - SII-2010 (SPAdes) (version 2) | ecosystem: Environmental > Terrestrial > Soil > Wetlands > Peat | place: Germany...
AAGAAGAGAGATTACCTGTAATTTCAAAGGGCTTTCTGGTAGACTCAAGAAACTAGAAGCAGTAGACATGATCTCAAAAAAATTTAATCTAGAAGGAAAAATTGTAATACCAATACTTTTGAAAAATGAAACTGGAAGACCAGTAGTATCAGGAAGTTTCTACGTATATGAAGATGAAAAACTTGCTAAAGAGCATCTCAAGGCTGCGATTTTTGCAAGAATAGAAAAGGCAAAAGGTGCAGTTGCAAAACCAGAGGGTGCTGAATCCTCAGCCGCGCAAGTAGAAGCACCAAAGGAAGAGAGTAAATAATGGCAGGTAAAAAAGGCTCAAGCCCATTAGTATACAAGTATTACAAGGTGTCTGGTGATAAAGTAGAGAGAACAAAAAAAGAGTGTTCAAGATGTGGTAAGGGTGTATTCATGTCTAACCATAAAAACAGGCGTAGCTGCGGCAAGTGTGGATTTACCGAATTCGTTTAATAATTAATATAGTTTTTTCCTTCTAAGACGAGAAACTTTTTGTTCTATTTGATCTAATTTCTGTAAAAGATGTGGTTCAATCACAGTATTTGCAATCACTGTTGCTGGAATCTTGGCTATGTTGGTATCCATTGTAATATTTATGATAGGAAGTTTCTTTTCTATCCATAATTTTAGAACTTTATCCTCAAGTTTATAGTCTCTAAATCCTTCTGGAAATTTTTTAGTTATATGAGATAGAAGTGTTTTATCATCAAATACGGCCCTTGGTTCAAAAAGTCTGGTAGAATCAGAATAACTACTCTCAAAAAGATTTCCGCTTAGCTCATCAGACACAATATCCATCTTGGATATTCTTCGAATCAATTCTAAATAGTGTAGAAATTCATGTGCCAAGATAGCGTGAATTGTACCTTTGAGGCCATATGCTACAAGCGGGGCAGTGATCTGTATTATGACATTTAATTTATCATTAGAGACAACTGGAATTGTCCTTGCAAACAATATGCCATAATCAAAAGAGCCAGATGGTGGGTGCGATACTACTACTGACGGTTCTACATATGCAAGTGGAAAATTAATTCCTGATGCCTTTTCTATCCTCTGTATTCCAGACAGTGTCACCTCAAACCTCTTAATTATTAACGAGTGAATTTTCTCAGGAATTAGCCCATTTTTGTAAGATTCATGCACTCTAAGTAAAGGATCCAATCGAACAAGATTGAATTAGACTATAATAAAAGCTTGACATAAAATGACAAATTTCATTCATTCAAGGTCAGTTATGAGATTGTCCTGTTTTAATCACATCGTAAATTCAATTGTTAAGTACTATTTTATGAAAATCAAATGTTGTACACTTGCATGAATTTTCAAGAAGCATGCTTATGTTTGGTTCTACATTATTACCAGTCACTAATCTCTTGAGTGGAATTCCACCATCTAATTCTACAAGAATGGTAAATGATCTAGCATCCATTTTCTTGATCTTTACATTATAGATTCTTTTTTGGTTCTTCCAAGAAGTGTTTTCGCTTATTGAAATTGGCATGTCTTTTAGACCTTCTAATACATTCAATGCCCCAGGGGCAAGATCTTTTTCTGTGGATATATCCAACAGAACATCTGTCTTGAATTTGATTTGATCAGTCGGTACCTTTGAAACTGTTCTTAGATGTAAAATAGAGACACCGTCAAGTACAATATTTTCTGGTAAAGTGATTTTTCTTTTATGTGGATTTATCAATTTGGTAAAGAAAGGTCTCCCATTACCAAGAACAAGACTAGATTCATCCTCACCTCCAATCCAGGTCATTTTGGCTTGTTGAGCACCAAATTTTTCAAACAAAAACTTGGCAATCTTACCTTCTATACTATCAAATCCAATTATCCCATGAAAGTCGCAAACAAAACATCCTTTCCCATCACATCTATTGCAAGATTCTTGTTTTTGTGGAATTCCTCGTATATCTTTTGTATATCTTCCTTGCAGTATCAATGCTTTGGGCTTTACGTCGCATTGATCTTTTTTGAAATCAATCGTAAAGACAATATCAGGATTTTGATAATCAACTTTAGTTCTAGTTTTTTTCCCAAATTGTTTTCCCATCTCTCTTGTAATGTCACTTTTTATTCCAGTAATTCCACGAAGCTTGAACTTGGAACGGACAATATCATCCCTATCTAAAATTGAAGGCTTAAGAATAGCACCTATAAGAAATGTTGAAAATTCATATTCTTTTGAAATGTCAAGCATTTTGTTTAAGAAAACATCAAGTTCTGGCATCAGATTTTTGCATAAATAACATGATTTTGGATTATTTTGTTTTATAATTTTCCTAATTTTTTTACCAAGATTTTTGTGAGAAACTAACCCTAGTCTAGTTGCAAACATTCTTCCAAGACAGTAATCACATAAATGATACTCGCGCAGAATTTGTTTGGTTTCCTCAATTACTACATCCATCTTAGTTTTTTTCAACAACATACAAAGCAAATGAGAGGTGTTTTAATCGTAATTATACAATTTACCACGGATATAGCCGTCTACAAGATTCTTTTTCTGAGACACTTATGGCTTTTGTAGGACATGTCTGTGCGGCATCAAGTATTTTTTCTGACTTTGCACCCTGTTCATTAATTACTTTAGATTTTGGATTTACTTTGACATTCTTCTCTACTCTAAACACGGAAGGTGCAATTGTTTCACAGCTACAGCATGCTATACATCTCCCAGGATCAACTTTTACAGATATTGAGACCTCTTGTTCTACTTGTATCGGCTCAGTTTCAGATCTTGTTTCGGATCGTACTTTTTCATAATAATCCCAAAAAGTCTTTTCATAATGCGCCCAAAAATTTTGATATTCATCTTCCGCATATCTTGTATATCTAGTCCAATCCTCTTCAGGATTTCTATCTGATTTTTTTGCACCCCATGAATAAGTCGTGTTAAAATTAGATTTTTCCTTGGAATCTTCATCATGATATTTTTCAGAGGATTTTGTCCCTATCTTATTTTTGTATTCAGTACGAAGTGTCTGATATGCTTCAACAACCATCTTGAATTTTGTACTTTCTTGATCCATCATATTTTTGTCTGGATGAAATTGTAGAGCTAGTTTCCTATAAGCAGATTTTACTTCCTTAATGGAAACCCCTTCTTGGAGACCCAGTGCTTGATAACACTGATAGTTATTCAACAAGATGTTTAGATTATATCATATATGATATTTAGATACATCTCAATTTGAAAAGGTTCTAACCTAATCCCATTTTTCGCAGCATTCCCTGCATCTGTCTTCCTTTAGAAGCCTTCATCATGGTCTTTGAATTTTTGTATGCTTTGAGAAGTTCTTTAACCTCATGCTCTGGCCACCCAGAACCTCGCGCAATTCTTTTCACCCTAGAGGCATTTATCAAATCAGGATCTGATTTTTCATCCTTTGTCATAGACTGGATAATAAAACGCCATTTTTCCATTCGTTGTTCTTGCTGTTCTACTTGGTCTTCCTTTACCATCCCAGAAAAACCAGGCATGTTTTCCAGAATGTTACGCAATCCTCCCGCCTTTGTTGCCTCTTCAATTTGAAAGTAGAAATCTTCCATATTCATTTTTCCATGCGATATTCTCTTTAGTCTATCTTCATTGCCTTCAGTCTCAAGTCTTTTTGCCATGTCAAGCAATGCTTGAATGTCACCCATTCCAAGCATTCTTCCAACAAATCTTGTTGGCGAGAATTTTTCAAGATCATCTATTCTCTCACCTGTTCCAATGTACATTATTTGTGCACCTGTTGCAGCTGCTGCTGCAAGTGCACCACCACCCTTTGCACTACTATCCAATTTTGTGATTATAATTCCTCCCACTGGAACTGTTTTATGAAATGCTTCAGCTTGATTGTAACATTGTTGTCCAATAGTTCCATCAATTATCAATAATGCAAGATCAGGGTTTGCAATTTTACTAATTCTTGTCATTTCGTCAAGAAGATCTTTTTCTTCCTTGTGTCTTCCAGCTGTGTCTATTAAAATGATATCAAAATTTTGTCCCTCAAAATGCTTAAGACCATTTTTTACAACTTCTGGAGAATCTTTGTTTCCTTCATCACCATACACTTCCACATTTGCCTTTTCGCACATTGTCTTAAGTTGCGTAAGTGCTCCAGGTCTGTAAGTATCAGCACCAATAACTGCAACTCTGTAACCTTGTCTTGTCAAGAGCTTGGCAAGTTTTGAAGTTACAGTAGTTTTTCCACTTCCCTGAATTCCTAGCATCAAAACCTTGTTTACTTTACCAGGCTGGAATACGAATTGTTCTTCCGTGCCTAATAATTTAGCAAGTTCATCATATAGAATTTTGACAATGTGATCTTTTCTAGAAAGTCCAGGAGGAGGAGTCTCTTTGATGGATCTCTCTTCCAAGTTTTTAGTAATTTGAAAAACTAGTTTTACATTTACATCAGATTGTAGTAACGCCCTTTGGATATCTTTTGAAAGTTCCTTGATGAGGGCCTCATCAATTCCTGAAGAGTTTACTATTTTCTTTAATGCCGCCCTAAGGCCTGTTTTTAGACCGTCTAACATTGCTTTGCTAAGACCGCTTCGGTTATTTCAAATCTTCCTCTATAGCCATCCCAGATCTTGTTTGCGTTGATTATTTTAATCGGAGAGTAAAAAAGGGGACAATCTATAACAAATGTCTCAGCCTCTCCCCCTTCAAATGTTAAATTAAAACCATGTTTTGCAGACAATAAGATAAGTTGTTCTACATCATCTCTAATTATTTCGTGTCCTAACCATGTTTCATCAAGTCCTGCTGAAGTTACACTTGTTATGATAAACTTGAATTTAGAATCTAACAGTTCGTTCAAATAGTTTTTTTGATCAACATGCCACAAGGGCGATAGCACTTTTAGATTTAGATTAGTTCCAATTGTTTCAAAGCGAATTCTTTGATAATTACTAAACAATCCTCCATGTACTATCCCCTCTATTCCAAAATCCTTCTTTGCTTTTTCTAATAGATTTTGTAATCCCTCAAGTTCAATTTTAGGATCAGTTGATTTTACGCTACTTAGAATTTGAGGTATTTTCATTGCCAGGGATTGTAGCGATGTAACTGAAATGTTTGGATAGTGTAAAAGATAGCTTTCTTCAGATTGTGGAAATATGGAAACAAGACATTCTACGCTATGACCCTCTTGTTTGGCTTTGTATATTGCATATGTGCTATCCTTTCCACCTGAAAAAAGAGACGCTAATTTCAATTTATTGTCATACCTTTAAAGTTAATTATTTTTTTTCCAGTACATTTACTTGCTTCAAGCAATTGGCACATAGTGAAAGATGGCCCCTTAGCATAGTCTCTACATTAGACGCCAGACAAACATGACATAGTCCTTTCACATTGTACCCATACAAGTTGTACTGTATAACTAGTTCTAATATTTGAAAAGCCTGGATGCTTCAATACTCATAATCTTCATCATACCATCAATTGGCTTTTCTAGTCATCATCAGCATCCGAATTTTAATTCTTAATTCTAACTATAATAGTTCTGTCCATAACTTTCCAGTATTCAACGTCTGAACCCTGTGCAACTTTGTCTTTAATTTCGTCTTCAATAAGCTGTGCATCAAATACTTCAAAGGTTTCAGAATCCATTATCTGAGTACTTACAGGTGTTTTTGAAATTATGGAGCCTACTCTTTTATCTATAAGAGGAACTTGAACTTGTGCACTAACTGGTGAGACGTGTGAATATTTTTTCTTGTCAAATATTCCAACTCCCACAATTCTTGCCTTTGCTGCACCGTGTTTACCCGGTTTACTTGTATCATATTCTACAATTCTACATGGCTCTTCATTTGGTCCACCTACTGGAAGTAATATGTAAGAGCCAATTTTTAGCGCACCGAGCTCAGATGGCTTACTCATTACCAAAACAGAATTTGGAAGAGTATATAACTTTTCTATTACTATAGAGTTACAAGTGATCTCTTGAAAAGAGATTCTCAAAAAATCTATTTTATTTTCTCAATTACCGATAGATTAAGAAGATTGGTCATCCCAATTCCTTTTCTTTGTACCTCTTTTCTTGTCTTCTCACAATATTTGTTATCGGCTTGATGTTTGTTATCACTTGAAACCTCAAGAACTACCAAATTTTCCTCATATGGAAAAGTGAATTTTTGGATTTGATTAGTAGATAGTTTAAGATTTCCCATCTCTGCTCTTCGTACTCTGTTACGTTTGGCAACAATAAAGCCAAGTTCAGATAGATCAGATTGAGAATCACCACATTCCAGATAGTAGATCGATAATAAATTCAAATTATTATCCTCCAATCTCTCAAATAATTCATCACTTTTTGTAAAAACAAATGTAGGAGTTTCTTGATTACATTTTTCAACTTCATTCATAATTTGGGAACGATCTTTGAATCTTGCAAGAAGATATGTATTGGAGCGTGATGGAAAATATGCACGACCATCTTCTGAAAAAGTCGCCGTTACAAAATATACATCATCGACAAGATCTGAATTTTCAAAAGTATTCTTTAGTGTAGTGAAGGCATTGTTTTGTAAATATGGTACACATACATATCCACCTTCAGACATATTCGCTCCCGACACATTATCGAAACAATTTATCCTGTTTATATGTAATTTGATCAGTTAAAAAATTTAGTAGTAAGATTAGAATTTTTGAAAATAACGGATTATCGATAGTTATTTAATACGAAAAAACTGCGTGAGAAACAGTCCCACGCTAGCTCAGCCTGGTAGAGCTTCCGGCTGTAGTGGTTGGCCATCGGCTAACTGTCATTCAGCCTATCAGGCTTACAGAAACCGGGTTGTCGCAGGTTCAAATCCTGCGCGTGGGACCATCATAAACTTCAAAAAGTCATCACTCAAATAGAAAACTATGTCAGATGATCAAAACTGGTCTACATTAGATGAGGTTGATCAAAAGATAATCAATATTCTTAACAAGAATGCAAGGACACCATCAAAAGAAATAGCAAGTGAATTAAGAAATTTCGGAGTAGATGTATCAGATAGAACAATTCGAAAAAGAATTGAAAGACTAGAGAAGAATGGAATCATAAAAGGCTACAAGGCGGTATTGAGCGGCATATCTTCAAATGATCAGTTTGAAGCATTATTTCTCAAACTCAAAATAACAAGATCCATGGATACCATAACAGAATCCATAAAAAATTACATCAAGACTTTGCCAAATTATCTATTTGTTGCAACAGTGGATGGAGATTGGAATATGATTACAGTACTTAGGGTAGAAGGAACAGAAAAAACCCCATCAGCTCGAGTAGTGGAAAAATTCTCCGACCAGATAATAGATTACAAGATAAATGGAATTCAAATTAAAGATGTGAATCTACTTAACATGTCAATGTTATTACTTAATTGATTTCAGATAATTTAGTTGCATCTAGAGCATTTTTTAACTCGTTTATTGAAAAGGGTTTTTGAACAAATGCCGTTGAACCATAACCAATAGTACTTCGAACACGTGGTGCTGATTTTTCGTCTGCGGTAATCAATATAATTGAAATATCTGGTTTTGAGTTTAGAAGAGTTTTTGCAATCACGTCTCCTTTTATGTCTGGCAAATCCATATCAAGCAATACAATTGGATTTTGCTTTGATTTTACAAGTGCGGAAACGAGGTTAATTGCAGACTTGCCATTTGTGGCTGTTTGGATATCATCATATCCTAACTGTTGGAGAAAATTTTTGAGTCGCAATAAAATTGCAGGACTGTCATCAACTACAACAATTGGTCTTTTTTCCTCAATTACATTAAGAGTGTACTTTTGAGCAGATTCAAATGCCTTCATTGCGTCATCATAATGTCCAGTCCTTAGAAAACATCTTGCGGCACACTGATAGGCATAATTTGCATTATTGGGATCCTTTTTTGCAATCTTGATATAGAAATTGGCAGCTTCCAAAAGTTCCTCTTTTCTTTCCTTTCCCTGCTTGGATTTACATTCAGATGCCAGTATTAGATAAAGCCCGGCTTTGTAGCTGTTGTTTTTCATCTCTTTTTGAGCAAGAGCAGAAAACAAGTTGTGAGCTGCGGCACTCTGATCATTTTTTAGATAGGTACATGCAAGGTCGAATTTTTCTAAGTCTTTGTCCATTTCTAGAAACATACAAGATCGGCTTATAATATTTGGGATGTGTTAGAGGAAAACTCTTGACTTGAGCTAGGAAAAGAGTAGATAAAACACGTATTATAAACAAAAATGGAGTAGTAAAAGAGTGAGTAAAGAAAATCCAGATGTGGGCATTTCTCAACCTCCAGTGAATATACTATTTAGTCCTCTAGATGTTTCAAAAAAGGATGTATGGAGTATAGATATAATACGCATCCTAGATATTTTGATAAAAATTCTCAGTCAGACAGATAAAAAAGATCTTAGAGTAGCAGGAATTGCTGCCTTGTCTTCAGCCATGATACATAGAATGAAAGTAGAGAGCATTTTTGCACTACAAAAGGCCGCCATGGAGAAAAAACCTCTTACCCAGAGAGAAGATGTGGACATTGAAATAATAAACATGCCATACAGACACGAGTCTACATATCCAGTAACACTAGATGAATTGTTATCAGTTCTTGAGAATCTCATTGGAACAATAGCAAACCCGCGTTCAAGTAGAAGACAACTTGAGTTTGAGCCAGTCCAAGCCCCCAATTTTGATGATTATTTCATCTCCCTTGAGAAGATAATAGGACAATATGAAGAACTGATAATGAACAAAATAAAGGCCACAGGTTTTGGATCCTTTAAGAATATAGTGTCAGAGCTTCAGCTCATTGATGTAATCAGATGTTTCTTTGCCATTCTCTTTTTGGCAAGAGATATGAAAGTAGACCTTGAACAGACAGAAGACGACATAGTGGTCTCTCTGATAAAATAGAAATTTACAAGTAGATCAACAGTCAGTAGGAATTTCATTTAAGTATGCTCTAACCCTAACCTTGTTCTATATGGGAAAGATAGAAGATGACGAGGCAATGGCAAGACTAGAAGCCTCACTATATTCAGCAGGAAGACCCCTAACCATAGAGGAATTGATAAGAGCTTCTGGAACAGAATCCAGAACCAAGACATTGACCTTGATGACAAATCTTGTCAAAAAGACAAAATCAGTATTTAGAGCAATAGAGGTAGCTAGTCTGCCAGATGGGTCATATGTATTTCAACTAAAACCAGAGTTTAACACAGTAATTCGAAAGTATGCATCAAAGCCACTTTTGCCTACTGCCACTCTTAAGACATTATCATATATTGCATACATGCAACCAGTCTCTTCAAAGAGACTAGTAGAAGTAAGAGGATCTGGCGTATACATGCATCTAAAATTATTACAACAGCTGGACTACATCGAACACCAAAATGTTGGAAGATTAAAGATTTACAACACCACAGAAAAATTCCAGAAATATTTCGGCATTCAAGGAGACAAGGATCTTCTCAAACAAAAACTCTTTACAAAAGTAAGAAACCCAAGTCAGGTTACAGTTGCACAAGAATCCATACCTGCTGAACCATTGACTCCAAGCCAATAATCAAACCAAAAATAGCGTCCCATACTGTAAATGGTATAAATTAGAGTTACTTTATCGAATCAACATGAAGAAATCTGTGGAAAATCTTGCTACAAGTAAGATTACTGGTGGAAGAAGATATCCTCTCAGATCAAGACGAAAGTATGAAATCGACAGATATTCCGTAGAAGCAATCAAAGGAGAACAGGTTACCATATCACGAAAGACTCGAGGAGGAAATCAGAAAACATCAGTGAAGACCACAGATGTTGTAAATTTATCAGTCCCAGGTTCCAAGGTCAAGAAATTAAAAATTCTCAAGGTGTTAAAGAATTCATCAAACAAAGATTATGAAAGACGTGGAGTAATTTCTAAAGGAGCAATATTAGAAACAGAAGCAGGTCAGTGCAGAGTGATTTCTAGACCTGGTCAAGATGGCGCAGTAAATGCAATCTTGATAAAGTGATGAGATGAAGGATTACGAACACGTCGTAGTCTGGCTGGATTATTTTAATAAAAATATTACAAAAAAAATGGGTAGACGAGTCTCCCGTGAAAAAAGTATCTTTGATCCATCACTAAATGAACTGATATCGGCTGCCAAGGCTGCAGGGCTTGAGCCAACCGAGACAAATGATCAAGTTAGATTTCCAAGAAGACCATATGTCAGGTCTGGCTACATTACACTTATCAAGGCCCAGCCAAAATCAAAAATAATTTCTGCAATTTCTGAAAAACTAGTTTCAAGAAGAGCCAAACAGACCAAGTAAATAGTGTTTATAGCTTGAAGCTAAAGTAATTTTGACAGAACTCTATTGATAACAGTATTTTGTTGAGAATTCAATTGCAGGAGGTAGGCGAAGTATTGCATCTAGCGAGTAGCGGCAGAGTCATCATTAGGCTCACAAAACATCTAAGAGATAACCAGATAGTCGTAGACAATTCTGGAGTCAAAATCGCCAAAGTATCAGAAATGATAGGTCCTGTTGATGCACCATATGCTTCAGCGGTCCCGCTTACCAACAATATCAAAAAATACATCGGGAAAAAAGTTTTCATCGTCGAAGAAACTCCTGTGATGAGACCCAAAAGATTCAAAGGAAATAGAAGAAGATGACCATGACAGAACTACAAACAAATTGCCCCGAATGTCGTTCCAATTTAATTGACGACATTCATAGTGGGGAGAAGATTTGTTCTGGCTGCGGATTGGTCGCAATGGAACAGATGCCAGATTACGGACATGAATCAAGAGCAACAAATCCAGAAGACAAGATGAAGTTGACACGAGCATCAGGACAGACAAGTTATGCACAACATGACTTGGGAATTAGAACAGAGATCGCCATGGGAACAAAAGACTTCAGTGGAAGAACAATATCAAGTGACATGGCAAATCAGATGTACAATCTAAGAAAATGGCAGACTAGAATCAGAGTTGCATCACCAGAAGAACGAAGACTTGCAAACATTTTAGCAAAGATAGGAGAAACATGTCACGCCCTGTCATTGCCAAGAAATGTAATCGAGTCAGCATCCATGATATACAGAAACTTTCAGGGACAGGCAGACGCAAAAGGCAAGTCAGTTGCATGCATGTCAGCTGCAACAATTTACATGGCATGCAAACAATGCGATGTTGTAAGATCCCTTGATGAAATCTGTGCTGCAACAGGAAGTTCAAAAGAAGAAAAGCTCAATGTCAAACTAACGGCAAAATACTATAGAACACTTGTGATGGAACTAGGTTCTAAAACAGCACCAGTAGTAACTCTTGAAAAATACATATCAAAAATAGCAAATCTGGCAAAACTTGAAGTTCGTGTAGAAAGACTTGCTGCAGAAATTGCAGAAAAAACATCTGATCACAGTCTTGCCGACGGAAAAGCTCCAAACGGATTGGCTGCTGCATATCTATACATAGCATCAACCCTCCTTGGACAGAGCATCCTTCAAAGAGATGTCTCAAGCGTAGCAGGAATAACTGAGGTCACCATAAGAAACAGATGCAAGGAAATTCTCACAGCATACAAGATTAAAGTGACATTACGACAATCATCAGTCAAGAACTAACCCCCTTTTTCTTATTTTTAATCTAGTTCACTAGGATGTTCTATCCAAGTATGGCTATTTTTGTCATGTATCCTTCATTTGAGATATAAGAAAGACAGGTAGTATGTTGTTGCCTTAATGTTTCTCTGGTACATATCTTGCATATTTTTTGTATCGTCTTTCTGCAATGGCCACACCAAAGATGTTTCACAAGTTCTCCTCCGCAGATTCTGCAACTTTCATCAGGCATTATACAACCACACTTGTGATAACTAGATCTTTGCTTTTAGTTGAATGCAAATAGATTTAGTAGTTCACCATATGAATCAGATTTTATTTTATAACAAAGTTCAGTATGATATTGATCAAGACATATGATAGAATATGGTCTATCCTATGAAAAAAATAAAAATAAAAAAGAAAAGGTGGTTGTTCTTTATGGATATGCCCAAATCTGCGTGCCGTCGTATTTTATTTCAGATAGGCCCGTCATGTCCAAGTCTTGTAGTGTACCTGGCAATGGGGCATAACTTAGTTTTGTCGCATATTGTTGGCCGTCTGTTACCATCCAGTAGAGCATGTGGACTAGATCCTGTGCCTTTTGTTGACTCTCACCTTTGATCTGGTCAAGGTTTGGATCCACCAATAGATAGGTGAATGAGACAATCGGATAGGTATTTGGACCCGGCTGATTATTAATCGACACATTACTCCAAACTCCGTCTGCTGTTGGTAGTGAAGATATTCCTTGTGCTGCAGCTGCTTCAACATTTAACACGGTTGGTTGAACAAATGCATTCCCGTCAGCGTTCTGAATATATGCATACGGCATGGAGATTTGGCCTGAGCCTGTTACGCCCGCACCGTTGCCTGTTTTGGATACCATCTTGTTATGTACGGCATATCCCAATTCAACATATCCTAGAGATTCAGAAACTTTCTTGACGATATTTGCGACTCCAGCATTACCTGGGCCTCCCATCCCTGCTGGCCATGGAACAGATGTTGCATGCCCTACCCTACCAGCCCAGTCAGAATTGACTTTGCTGAGATAATCGGTGAAGGCAAATGTTGTGCCAGAGCCATCAGATCTGTGTACAAGAATGATCTTGTTTTTGTCGTCCTTCAATGCTTGTGCAATAGATGGATCTGTTTGAAGACTTACTATAGCATCATCATGCCAGTAAATTATCTGACCCAGATAGATTTTTGCTATTACATCTCCCGTTAGCAAGAGTCCATTTTTCTGAACTCCTGGAAGATTGTAAGTCATAACTATTGCGCCCATTGATTCTGGAATAGTAAGAGTTCCTTGCGGAGCTTTCTTAATATCTGAAGATTGCAATGGTGCATCAGTTCCTGCAAAATCTACTTTCTTTGCTGTAAACAGTTTGATACCAGCTCCACTACCTACAGGCTGATAGTTCAATTTGATTCCAGAGTATAGTTGATTATATTCAACTCTCCATTTATCCATTAATGGATATACGAAAGTTGAACCCCCGGCATTGTAATTGAATTTATCACCATCAGCAGGTGGTGTAGGACCGGGATTTGTTGTTTGTGCATGTGCACTAAGAACAGTTGTTGGTACTAGTAGAATTAACATTAATGTCAATCCTAGTAAGATTTTCTTTGTCATTGACCAAGTATGAAATATTTGTTATATACGTAAGATCGACATAGATCATGTAACTATCTGTATGATATATTGACATATGAAATTCACTTGTAGATCAACATAGGTTATAGAATTACCATATAATGACAGATTAGAAATTAAATTAATTATTGATGCATAATTTTCACTTTACAAAAATAGTTATACGGATAAAAAATCCGTAGGCGGACAAAATTAAAAATAAAAAAGAGTTTAGAATTTTGCACTAAATCTCAATCCAGTCTTTGCAGAAACTGCAATTATTGATACAATTGCAATTGCAAGAACTAGAGCTGCGATTGGACCAAATTCTGGTACTGCTCCACCAGTGAATGTCACTTTAGCAAGTCCATCCTCGCCTATCTTCTTAAGTGAGTCGGGCAAGGGAACATACAACAAGCCGGAGGAATATTGCTGACCATCATTAAGTATCCAGGTGAGGAAATTGACTACCTCAGTTGATTTATCCTGTGTTTCCCCATTTATTGTACTCATGTCCTGATATATCATGACATAAGTCAATGTGGATATTGGGTACGAATTACTTCCCGGTTGGTTAACAATAGATACCTTACTCCAGTCTCCGTCTGCTGCTGGCAAGTTTGCACTAGCTGCTGTGGCGTCTGCTGCAACAGTGTCAAGAGTGGGCTCTACAAAGGAATTTCCATCAGCGTTTTGGACAAAGGCATATGTCATGTTATTTTGAAAAACATACGCAAGTTCTACATATCCAATAGCATACTGTGTAGTTTTCACTATGTTAGCAACACCAGCATTTCCATTTCCTCCCGTACCAACTGGCCAAGGTACTGACTTTCCTTGACCCACTTTGGTCTTCCAGTCAGGACTGACTTTGGAAAGATAATCAGTAAATGCATATGTTGTTCCAGAACCATCAGATCTGTGAGCTACTACAATATTTTGATTAGGTAGAGTTGCCCCCGGATTGAGGTTAGCAATTGCAGGATCATTCCATGAGGTTATGTTCCCCATAAAGATCTGTGCAATTACAGGTCCTGTGAGTTTTAGGCCTTTATCCATTCCAGGAATATTATACGCGATTGTTATTGCGCCTATTGAATCTGGAAAAGTAAGTACTCCTGGTGCTTTTTGTTGATCAGCTGTTGACAATGGTGCATCAGATGCAGCAAAATCTACACTCTTTTGTTCTAAGAGTTTTATTCCTGCTCCACTTCCAATTGACTGGTAGTTAAGTTGAATGTTCTGGTGGATTTTGTTATAATCAACTCTCCATGTGTCCATTAATGGAAACACGAAGGTTGATCCTGCCCCTGTGATCGTGTAACTTGTCTGTGCACTTGCATGCAACGACATTGCTGGCACTATTAGAATTAACATAAATGTTAATCCTAGAATGACTTTGTTTGTCATGTAGATTATGTAAAAAATATCTTATTTACCTTTGACCATCATAGATTTCATACTAATATGAAATCTATATAGATTTGACCTCATAAAATAAATTTTACAAATTAAACTACTAATAGGTTCTTGCGCCAGTGACAATATAGTTTACCGAGTCACCTACAAATGCAGCATGGTCTGCCATTCTCTCCATATATCTTAGAACCAAGGCATCAGCAAGAGCACATTTTACATTGCCCATTGTTATCAACATTGGCAAATGTTTGTTATAATATTTGTCAACAAGGTCTTCATCGGTTCGCAATTCGTGAGCCTTGTCAAGATCAAGAGTCGCAAAACATTCCACAGCAAGTTGTACCATCTGCTTTATTTCTCCAGATAAAGTATAGATCACTTCATTCTTGCAATCAGAAAGATCTCCAAAAGTTTCACGAACCATTGTAATATCATATGCATATCTGCTCAATCGAGTAAATCCATATGAAATCTCAAGTGAGGAACGAATAAGCCTAAAGTCACTCGCTACAGGCTGGTACCTAAGAATCATCTCAAAGGTCAAATCGCCAACTTTGTCATACAAATTCATCATTTGGCTAGAAAGTTCATGAACTTGTTTTCTAGCATTTTGTCCGCCCAAGTAGGAATCAATTGCAAGATTCGCGGACTGGATTGACAAATCAGACATTTGTTTCATCATTTCAGACAAATTTTGTAAATGTGGATCTATAAGACGTGTCATTGCCTATCCAAACTGACCTTGAACATACTTTGCAGTTATCTCATTTCTAGGATTTTCAAATATTTGTTTTGTTTCTCCGAATTCAACCAAGTCTCCAAGATACATAAAGCCAGTATAATCAGAAACTCTAGTTGCTTGTTGCATGTTATGTGTTACAATAATTATGGTATATTCTTTTTTTAGTTCCTGAATCATCTCTTCAATTTTCTGGGTTGCTATAGGATCAAGGGCAGAAGCCGGCTCATCCATTAAAAGAACTTCAGGCTGTATAGCAAGTGCTCTAGCAATGCACAAACGCTGTTGTTGTCCTCCCGAAAGACTCATTCCTGGTTTTTTCAGATCATTCTTTACTTCATTCCAAAGTGATGCCATCTTAAGACATCCTTCCACTACCTCGTCAAGTATTTTTCTGTCTTTGACCCCATTAAGTTTTAGGCCACATGCAACATTATCATAAATAGACATGGTAGGGAACGGATTTGGTTTTTGGAATACCATTCCGATTTTTCTTCGATTTATGATAGGATCAACTTTGGTAGAGTAAAGATCCTCGCCATCAAGTAAAACTTTTCCTGTCAGTGTAGCATTCTTTGTAAGCTCGTGCATTCTGTTTAAACATCTAAGAAATGTTGTCTTTCCACATCCAGATGGTCCTATAAGAGCTGTGACGGCTCTGTCTTGAAATTTCATTGATACATTCTTTACAGCCACTATACCATCATAGCTTGCAGAAATATTTTCTGCAATAAGTTTGTATTTTACATCATCAATTGAAACTCCCTTTACAGGAGTTTTTGTAGCTGTTTCCATCATGATGCTACCCCCATCTTCTTGAACTTTAAAAATGTTTTTTCTTTATTTCTCAAAAATATATACCTCACACCAATGTTGATTGAAAGAACCATAATTATCAAAATAAATGCAGCCCCCCATCCTTGAGTTACAGCACTATCATATGGGAGTGATGAGAGTCTCCATATCCTAAGTGGAAGTGCGTCAATTGGTCCATTAAGGTCAGATATGAATTGGCTACTACCAAGAATTGTAAATACAAGCGGTGCTGTTTCACCAGCTATTCTTGCAACTGCCAACAGAATTCCAGTTACAAGACCATTTTTTGCACTACTAAGTACTATAGTAAAAATTACTCTATATCTTCGAATTCCTAAAGCATGTCCAGCTTCCCTATATGTAACAGGCACTAATTTGAGTGATTCTTCAGTAGTTCGCATTATGATTGGCAACATAACAATAGAGAGTGCAAAGGAACCTGCCCAAACAGAAAAGTTTCCAACTGTTAAAACAATTAAAACAAATGCAAACACACCAATTACAATGGTTGGAAATTCTGCAAGTACATCGTTGAAAAATCTAACTGTTCTACCATATCTGTTGTTACCATATTCTGAGAGAAATATTCCACCCATTACACCAACCGGAACTCCAATAAGACTAGACATTCCAATTAGCACCATAGTTCCTTGAATAGCAGGACCAATTCCTCCCGGGTCATCACTTCCCACAGCTCCAGGTATTTCAGTGAGAAAATTCCATGTTAATGCAGCTGCTCCATTACTAAAGACATTGACCAAGATGGCTACTAGTGGAACAATAGCAACTATCACACATGAAAAGACTACACCCTTAACAATTTTGTCCAGTACAAGTCTCCTACCAACATTATAACGAAAATGTTTTCTAAATTCAGCTCTTTGTTCTGGAGTAATCATGCCAGTACTGCTCCCTCATGTGACTTTACTACTTTAGCAACAAGAAGATGTGCAACTACATTAATGACAAAGGCCATAATGAAAAGAATTAGTCCAATACCAACAAGAGCTGCTAAATGAAGACCTCCTTGAGAGGCTTCAGCAAATTCGTTTGCCATTATAGTAGCCAATGTCTGTCCAGGTTGGAACAATGAGGTTGGAATTGCAGCTGCTCCAGTTGCATTTCCTATCAACATTGTAACTGCCATGGTCTCTCCCACAGCTCTTCCAAGACCCAATATTGTCGCACCGATTAATCCAGATTTTGAATATGGTAACACTGCAAGCCTGAAAGCTTCCCATTTTGTAGCTCCAAGCATATACGCCGCTTCACGTTGACTATTTGGTACTGCCAACATTATTTCTTTTGAAATAGAAGCAATGGTAGGAATTATCATAATAGCTAAAATTATACTTGCTGTAAGAATATCCAGTCCAAAAGGAGTTCCTGCAAATATTATGCTCTGGTCTCCAAAGAGGTTATGAAGTGGGGTCTCTATCCAGTCTTGGATGTAAGCTCTGAATACGAGCAAGCCCCATAATCCGTACACTACACTTGGAATAGCTGCAAGAAGTTCTATGACCATAGCAAGTGGAGTTCTTAGTAGTTTGGGAGAAAGTTCAGAAAGAAACATACCAATTCCAAAGCTTAGAGGCACTGCTATTAGCATGGCAATTCCAGCGTTAACCAGAGTACCCATTATGTAAGGAAATGCCCCATAAGATTCCCTGTCTTCAACAGAATTCCAATCAGAACCTGTAAGAAATGATATTCCCTCTTTCTGCCAAACTGGCGCTGAACCGGTGACAAGATTAATTACAATCATTGCAATAATTACTAGAACATACGTGGCTGCCGCTAACGCAATAATTTTAAAAATTTTATCAACGTGAGGTGACCCTTTCTTCATTTTAATGGTCAGCATTACACATTTTGATGATATTATATTAGATATGAGAGAATCGACCATGATTTCTTAGATCTCATAGTTCAATATAGAACTATATAGTCATATATAGAAATAGGGGGCAAGTTCTTTAATTATAGGATATACAATAAATTCATTGTCCGAAGTACTAAACGATAGAGAGGTTAGAAAACTACAACTTGTTGGTGGCTCCACATACGTTCTATCCCTTCCCAAAAAATGGGTTGATGAACTGAAACTAAAGACAGGAGATTCCGTTTCAATAATTAAAAATGTCAACAAATCTCTCTCAATATTACCAACAACCAATTCCTCAAGTCAAAAGCTTTCAAAATCAAAGACAGTGATTAGTCAAAAAGACAGTGTAGAATCAGTTCAAAGAAAGATCATTGCAATGTACTTGTCAGGTTATCAAATTATAGAAATTCATGCAAAAGGAGGCAGAATTCAATTAGAACACAAACAGGCAATAAGAGATCTTGTAAGAAAAAACATGATCGGAACTGAAATAGTAGAGTCTACCCCCGAATCTCTCACAATCCAGGTTTTAACCAGTCTTCCAGAACTTTCAATAAGTGATGCCCTGAAGAGGATGTTTTTACTCACATCAACGATGCACAGACAGGCAATTGATGCCCTAAAAGAAATGGATGTCGAACTGGGCGAAGAGATTACTCATTTAGATGATGAAGTAGACAGATTCAGTCTATACATACTTAGAAATCTAACACTTGCAGTTGAACATGAAAAAATCCTTCGAGATGTAGGACTTAAAAAACCATCAGATTGCATTAGTTACAGAATAGTTGTAAAGTCAATTGAAAGAATTGCAGACCATGCAGTATCAATTGCAAGTAGGATAAAATTTTTAAAATCAACTTTAGAACCGGCATTAATACAAAAGATAACTCGTCTAAGTGAAGAATCACTCAAAGTCTTCGAGGATTCCATTTTGGCATTAAATAAGAGAGACTATGCCCTTGCAGACAATGTTGCAACCAATGCATGCCGAATAGCTGAAAAAGAAAAAGAGTTTACAGATAGCCTTGAGGAATCAAAGAAATATTCTAGTGTGATCAAATTTGTCTTGGAAGATATTCGTAGAACTGCGGAATATTCCAGTGATATTGCTGAAGCTGTAATTAATGAAACCGTTCAGGATGTAATTTCTGAGAATGTCTCTCCGTAGATAGAAAAACAGGCATATTTTATCTATATAGATCACTTGTCATATATAGGGCAGGTATTTATCTATGAATCTTATGAAACCCCACATGGCAAAATGGTTGTCTTGGATAAAATCAAATGATAAAGAAATTATTGCAATATTAAATGATCTTGCTGGCAAAGCAGAAGAGTCTGCAAAACTACTAGTTGATCTATTTTCAAACTTTAATAAAATAAATGAAAATCAGGCCCAAATTGAAAAACTAGAAAAAGAAGCAGACAAACTTACACATTCCATCTTCGAAGAATTAAACAAGACATTCATTACTCCCCTAGATAGAGAAGACATTTCTAGAATTGCGTCAAAGACAGATGATATCATAGATTACATTGATGGAATAGTGGGAAGAATAATTGGTTTCAAAATAAAAACTCCTCCACCATACATGCTTGAAATGGCAAAAGAAATTCACAATTCTACAAAGGAAATTAATTTAATGATTACAAGATTAAACAAGGTAAAGGCAGACAAATCACTAATTGAACACTGCCGTGTAGTAAATGAACAAGAGCATAACGTTGACGCTATTTTCCGTAAAGCCATAGGAGAATTATTTGAGTCAACAGATGTTATCAATATTATAAAAATGAAAGATACCTATGAAGCACTTGAGAATGCCTCAGATAGATGTCTGGATGTAGCTGATTCCATAGAGGACATTGTTCTCAAATACACATAGGTATTTTCTATGATTGAATTAGCTATAGGTGCAATTGTAGCAGCACTAGTTTTTGATTTCCTTAATGGATTCCATGATGCTGCAAATTCCGTTGCAACTGTGATAGGTACTAGAATCCTAAGACCTCTTCACGCTGTGTCATTAGCAGCAGTTGCCAATTTTATTGGTCCATTTCTCTTCGGAGTTGCAGTTGCAACAACGGTAGGAAAAGGAATCATAAATCCAGACTTTGTTACACTCAACATAATTATCGGTGCTCTAGTTGGTGGCATAGTATGGGACATCATCACATGGCTACTGGGTTTGCCAACGTCTAGCAGTCACGCATTGGTGGGTGGAATCATAGGTGCCGGAATAGCAGGAGCTGGAACCAAGGCAATAGTTGTTGATGGAATACAAAAAGTAGTTATGGGAATTTTAGTCTCCCCCATTGCAGGTTTTGCCGCAGCATTTGTAACTGGATTGGTGATAATGATGATATTTGCAAAAGCAAAACCTCATGCAGTAAACTCTGCCTTTGGAAGACTACAATTAGTTTCAGCTACCTACTTTTCTTTGACCCATGGAGCAAATGACGGACAAAAAACAATGGGAGTCATTGCTTTGATTTTACTAACTCAGGGAGTAATTACAAAATTTAGTGTTCCATACTATGTGATCATAATGGCTGCATTAGCTATAAGTCTTGGAACATTTTTCGGAGGATGGCGCATAGTAAAGACAATGGCAGTAAAGATTACTCAGCTTAGACCCTACCAAGGTTTTGCTGCAGAAACAAGTGCAGCTACTATACTTGCAACTCTCGCATGGTTTGGAATTCCCGCAAGTACAACTCATGCAATCTCTGGAAGCATAATGGGAGTAGGTGCAGTAAGAAGAATGTCAGCAGTAAGGTGGGGCATAGGAAAAAGGATCGTGTGGGCATGGATTATAACCATACCTGCTAGTGCGGCAGTATCATTTGTAATAATGCTATTCATAAAAGCAATATCTCATTAATTACAAAATTTCAATTAGGCTAGAATCAGACATTTAATTAAAGCCAGTATGCAATTTTTTAAATTCTTTTCATGTCATAGAATTGACAGGTCATAACTTAAAAGAAATAGCACATTATCACAAACATAATGAAAGAAATTTTAGATTTGGACAAGAAATTATTCCTTGTGAAGTTTGAAAAAATTCAAGAGAGATTCTATCAGAAATTACTAGATTACATAAAAAATCCAAGCGATGAAAATATCCATGATATAAGAGTTACAATTAGACGTTTAGAGACAGCTTACAAAATTCTGCCAAATAATGTAAGGAAAAAAGAAAAAAATACAAATTATGTAAAACAAGCTAAAACACTTTTCAAATTGAATGCAAAGATAAGGGATTATGATATCATATGTGCAAAAATGGAATCTAAATATCAAGACCAAACATATGAATTAGTAGCTACTTTAAAAAATTTCAGAATTGAAAAACTTCATAGTGCTAATGAAATTGCATTAAAAATCCTACATACGACCACCCCCAAGATCTCTACCAATATTATAAGAGAATCAAAATTGAATAAGAGATATTTTAAAATCTTAGGCAAGATGGAGTTAGACATACAGAAAAATACAATAATTGCACTTGGAGACGAGAAAAAAATAGAAGAACTCCATATGCTAAGAAAAGATTTTAAAAAATTACGATACTCATTTGAATTAGTATCATGTAAAGGAAAAACAGTCCAAATCCTCAAAAATTTAAAAGAAATTCAAGACATGTTAGGTGATATTCATGATAGCGACATAATTATCGATTATCTTAGAAGTATTGAACAAAATTCAAAATATTTAGATATTATAGAATCCGAAGTTTCAGAAAGAAGAAAAAAGTACAACGAGTTTGTATCTGCCTTTAAGAAAATAATACCAAAGGCAGGATATTTCTAGCTATAATTCTAGGATGGAGCTTTGTGAACTTCCCTGATACGGACGGGTCGAGAGAATAACTTTAACATCAAATACAATCTCAAACTTTTTCAAGGCATCTTTGAGTAAAAATTTCTGAGTAGATCGTGATTGAGTGATAGTGATTTCTATTATTCTTGACCCATGTTGTTTTAATTCAATCTTTGACTTGGTTCTTTCAAGAATCTTTCTCAGAGTAATCAATGCTGAAATTTTCTTCATAGATACCTTATCTTGTTGAGATAGAATTGTTCTGTATCGGGCAAATAACCAATCAGATGTTTTAGTATGTCGTGCATGTACTAAAGAAAGTCCCAAGACTAGTTGATCATTATGATCAAGTGGAATATCTTCATCCATGATTGAATAAAATACACTTTGTGGACTGCTAAATGATGATTTCTCTGACATAATTTTTTCGGCATAATCAAGTATCGTTTTCTCTCGTTTAGAAATAAGTTTGATTGATAAAAAATTGTTAAGAAAAGTTTCTTTTTCAGAACTTGTTCTACGTGGTTCATCAAGACCGATTGTTTTTCTAATTTGTTCAGCAGTGAGATATCCATCATGATATGCCTTGGGATCTTCTAAAAATATTGAAAGTGCTCCCTCTCTGAGTCCATGGTTACTCACATACAAATCAGAAAAATCGTATTTTTCCATTAATGTGTTAATCACATAAGATCCTGCAATAATTGTCTCAGCTCTACTAGAACCTAAGACTGAGATCTTTGAAATATCATCCGAACTCATTTTTGCTAGCCCACCAATTGTAGAATCAAGAGATTTATGACTAATTTTATAATTATGAATTTTATCCAGTGGATATAATGAAACTCTTTGCTCATATCTGGCCAAGGCACGCAATGCACCTCCAACTCCAACAAGCTTTACATCTTTACTCATACCCAAATCTTTTTTTCCAGGAAGGAGATTCCAGATGTATCGTTTTAGGTCTCGGAGATTCTTTTCAGTGAATTTACCTTTTCGGCCATCAAATTGATGTGTCAGTCGCAGAGCTCCAAGAGGTAATGAGATTACTTTTTTTATCTTGAATCGTTCTGCGTAAACAATCTCCAAGCTACCACCCCCAATGTCGAAAAATAATGAATCTGGGATATGAAGTGATTTTATAGCACCGACATAGGAGTACAGTGCTTCCTCGCGTTCAGATAGAACTTTGAAATTAAATCCAGTTTCTTTGGAAACAACATTTAGAAAGTCTTCCTTGTTGCGTGCCTCTCTTACTGCACTAGTAGCAATAGGTAGAACTGATTTTATTGGATTTAATTGAATTATATCTCTAAAAACTTGAAGTGTATCTATTGCTCTTGACATGGGTTTTTTTCCCAATTTGCCTTTTTCATCTAGTCCTTCTCCCAGTCTTACTTTGATTCCTTCTTGCTGATAAACATCAAATGAATCATCGTCTTTGACATTATAGATGACCAATTTAGCAGAGTTAAAACCAAGATCGATTACAGATATTTTCAGTTAAACATTACCCACTTTTTTACTAACATGTAACTATTAATCTACTTCTGATTTACATTTTTTCACTAAATGAAAAATATAGGAAACGTAAACCTATGACATTTTCTTCAAAAGTTTTGGAGTGAGCAACCATCTTAGATCTCCTTTGAGTTTAGGGAGTATGGACAGTACTCTTATCCTAGCTAGTCCGGCTTTCTTTAGATCTATTCTACAATCAGATTGAGATATCGCCTCACTTATCATTTCACTCAGATATGGTTCATGCCCTACTACAAGTACTACAGATTCTCGTTTTAACTTTGACAAGGCAGAATAAAATTCTAGCCTGCTACCTTCAGGTTTCAGGACATCTAATTCTTCAATTTTACCTTTGTATTTGAGAGATTTTGCTACAATTTCAGCTGTATTTTTGGCGCGTAAGAGAGGACTAGTAAGGATATAATCCAATTGTACTTCCAAGTGTTTTAGACCATTTGATAGATCTACAATTTCTTGTCGCCCTTCAGCGGTAAGTGTTCTCTTAGAATCTCCTGGCGAGGGAGATCGTTTTCCGGCTTCACCATGTCGTAGTACTAACAAATCCATAGACAAGTCATCAGTTTTTCAAATATTTATGAGTTAAAGAAGGTTTAGCATGGCAATCCATAATGTAGATTTGAAATGAAATGATATCTAAAATTCTAACCATGATTTATTATTTTTTTAGTGTTATGTTTACTATATAGATCATAGTAATTACTTGATGAAATTTTACAAAACACATGACAAATGTAAAAATGACAGTAAAACCTAAAATTGCCGTCATATCACAAAGTAATTCGAGATTATAAAAATGGAAAAGAGAGGAAAACTAATCATAGTTGAAGGCATAGACGGTTCAGGAAAATCAACACAGCTTCATCTTTTAGAAAAGTGGCTTGCATTCAAAGGTGTCAATGTTTTCAAGTCAGAATGGAATTCTTCTGAAATGGTAAAAGAGATCACGTCCAAGGGGAAAAAGAAAGGATTACTCACTCCTACTACATTTAGTTTGTTGCATGCTACAGACTTTGCAGATAGATATGAAAGAAATATTTCACCATTGTTAAGAGCAGGCTATTTTGTTTTGGCAGATAGATTTGTTTACACAGCATTTGCAAGGGATATAGTTAGAGGTTGTAATCCTGCATGGGTCAAGAAAGTTTATGATTTTGCAGTCAAACCAGATGTTGCGTTTTACTTTAAAGTTCCAGTTGATATTGCAGTTGATAGAATTCTCATAGGTAGACCCAAGCTAAAGTATTACGAAGCTGGAATGGATATGAATTTGAGTAACGACCCGTATGAGAGTTATAGAATTTTCCAAGGAAGAATAATCGAGCAATATGACGCACTTGCAGAAAGTGAAGGGTTTACCATAATAGATGGTACATTAAATATCGAAGAACAGCAAAACATTGTAAGAAAAAAGATCATGCCACTTTTAGAGGACATGAAACCAATCAGGGCAAGGACTAGAAGATAAGATATGACGCGAGACAAATACAAGGATCTTGGAACTAGAACTGTAGAATTTTATGGTCACGGAATAAAGAGTTTGCAAGATACTGAAGTCAAGGGAAGGTTGATTGTAATTGAAGGGCCAGATGCATCAGGTCGTAGTACACAGATCCAGTCAATTACTACAAGATTGGAAGCAGATGGTCATGCAGTACTCAATACCGGTCTAAAAAGATCAGAACTTGTGGGGAAAGGGATATTGGAAGCAAAGGAAAATTACACATTAGGTAAGAAAACTCTAGCGTTATACTATGCCGCAGATTTTGCAGACCAATTCGAATACAAGATAATACCAGCATTGCAAGCAGGCTACATTGTACTTGCAGACAGATACATCTACACACTAATAGCAAGAAATTTGGCAAGAGGCTTAGATAAAACTTGGTGTCACAATTTATACGGATTTGCCATCAAGCCAGATGTGGTATTTTATCTAGATGTAGAACCATCAGTCCTGATACATCGAGTTTTTCAAAAGAATTCAACATTAGACTATTATGAATCTGGGGCAGATATGGGGTTATCAAATGACATGTATGAGTCATTTTTAATTTATCAAAAGAGAGTATCACAAGAGTTTCATTTGATGCAAAAAAGATATGGTCTAATACCTATCAATGGCAATAGAACTATGCAGGAGATCCATAATGACCTGCAGAAGAGAATAGATAATTTTCTTCGTCATGTTGGTCACAAATAATTAGAAAACCAACTTATTATACGAGTATAAAAAATTTTATTAAATTGGCTTGTGCGAGGGTACCATATCTTTGGGGGTTTCTTCGGATTTTTCTGGTGATTTGACAAACTTAACCTCCGTCAGAGTAGTATACACAGCTTTTCCTTTTGAGATTGGGACTAGAATTTTTTTCAATTTTTTTAGATGCTCAGTTTTTTCATGTGTTTTCTTGGCATTTTTATCTGCAAAGGACATTATGTGTACAAATGAAGAACTGTCGTCATCATCCTGAAACACTTTGTATTCGATTGTTCCTGATTCATTTTTTTTTACTGCATCCACGTACTCTGACAGTGCATCTTTTGCTTTAGTGAGTTTTTTCTTTTTCACTTTGTATTGTACCGTCATTGTAATTAGTTCCAAAATAATTACCTAAAAAACAAATAATTATTATCAAATAAAAACTTGATCGCAGAGTTTCCCAGAAAATAGGCATGATGAGAATATTTGTAGAAACAATACTATGTAATCTCTTAGTACTATATTGATATCATAGGTAATAACATTCTATACGGCTTATCCTTTTCATCCACCAAATACATCACAATAGTATGACAACAAGTTATTTTGAGAGTCTGTTTGAGTTTGATGTCCTTTGTAGCAACATTGCAAAGATTGACGAGGATATTGAGTTAATTGCAGTGCTAAATAACAAAGGTAGAGCCATAGAAATGATTGCCAAAGAGGAAGGCATTAACAAAGATCTTACTCCACAGAAAAGAGAAATGCTCTTCATGGAATGCGTACTAAAATCTAACATGAATAAGGAACACAATCATGAATTTGGCAATGTCTTTAGTTCCATTCTTGAGAGAGAGAAATTTACAGTTCTATCATTTGAGATGTTAGACTATGTGTTATTAATAATATCAAAACCCAGCATCAATCCAATAGAGATCAAGAACAAAATTTCAGAGACAATAATCAACAGTAGAAAAGTAGAACTAGTACAATAGATTATTCTCGAATATATTTCCATGACACAAATAGATAATTCCGTATTAGGAAAATAACGATTTATAAAAAAAATGAATCCATTTACTCGATCTTATTGATCGTGTGACATACCATGTAACAAACAAGTGGACTATGCTATGATCGAATATACTATAGACAATATTTAGATAAAAATAGTACTCTGTAGATCGGTCTACAGAGATTCCTTTACATGTCAAGGTTTTCTGGATTTTTGTAGACCCTCCCCACAATTACTAGTTCTATTGTTTAGATGACAGGAAATGAAGATAGAATTGACAATACCTTAGAAAGAAATTTTTCTTCACTTTATGATTAGATTTGATTCCTTTTGTTTGATTATCTTTCCTAGTGTTATAGTATCAAGAGTTGAACGAATTTTTCCTTGCTTAATTTTATTATTCCATTCTCGTACTTTGGCAAACTTGTCTCCATCTCCAATTATTTTTGTAGCCAAAACAGGATTGTTTGACCACCATGAAATTGCAGTCTGGATTACATATTGTAAATCATTATCAGATATGATTGGCCAATGCTGACTCAATACATTCTCAAGTGGCAAATCTAAAAGACCTAATCTTTTTTTGATCATAAATAAAATTTCTATAAACCTAGGCGGATCTTCAAGTGCAGATACAGATATTCGTACCATATTTCCATCTTGAGCACTTTTATCATTGTCTACAAATATTATCTTGACCAAACCGCGAGTACCTGAAATAGTCAGTTCGTCTTTTCCAGATTCAATCTTACCACTCATCTCTTTAACAATATCCAGCATGACTTGAAGTCGATCCTTTTGTATCTCTTCAAGTGGTATAGGAGTATCAGATTTTTTATCAGATAATGTAGTTATGGTTTCAGAGGATTTTATCAGATCAATCTTGATACAGCCTAGTACAGTTTTTACCAACTCAAAATCATCACTTTCAAATATCAAAGTATCAGGAATTCTCTTATCCACAGTTGCCAATCTTCGCAAGACATTGAAAATCTCATCTGGTGTATTGGGTAACTGATTTTGTTCAATAAATCCACGTTTACCTTCACCATCAGATTTCCAGGAAGCTGCTATTGGCTGGGCAATTGTAGATACAATATTGTATACCGCACGTTTCTCCATAGGTGCAAGCATTGGAGTTGAATCATTCAGATAAGTACGAAAATAAGTTGTTCCTTCAAAACTTGAACATTTGAGTACGTTGCCAAGATTTACTTTGACATAGAATTTTTCTTTCTTTGTTTCAACTTTTATGGGAGTCCAGTCTCGCGATTTAGGATCAAACTCTTCCCAGGTTTCTGGACTAGGAAGTTCGACTTGTTTTTCTTCCCCAAGTTTTCTTACATCTGGCTTGTAAAGCCTTGTTATAGTTTTTACATGATCTTCTAATGTATGAACCGTAATTGCCATTCCCCACAATGAATCAAGAAATTCCTTTCGTTTTTCAGAATCCATAACAAGTGTCCAACGTTTCTCGACGGATCTGGGTCTAATCTCTAGCCTATTGAGAACTTTATCCAGCCTTGATTTTTGTGAAAATTGTAACGAAATGATTTTTGTAAATTCATTCTTGTATGTCTCACATAGATTCGGTCTTCCTTTCTGAAAGCAAATATCACAAAATTCAAGCGGTTCCAAATTATATCTCAAATAGTAATCATAATTGGGTATTATAATAGATATCAGATAGATAATCAATTAATCAAAAATAAAAGCAAAGAAAAAATCGCTTTAACTAATTTAACTAATAGCACCATACGATTTCACAGTAACGCATACCTTGGAAATCATTGAATGTAATAGTGATATCATCATGAGCGAAGCTGCACTAGCATTAGAAGATGTAGCTGGCAAATATGCAGCTGAGGCAATAAAGCAAGACAACCAAGGTGCTAGAGGCATTGCGATTACTAATTATCAGAGAGCTATTGAGGCACTAACAAGACTAATCCATCTTTTTCCAGATAATACTTTGAATGCCGTTTATCAACAACATTGTGAACAGTACCAGAAGAGAATAGGCGAGTTACAATCTTCGCCTGATAATTCATCTCCAAACGAAAATTCTGGCAACAACGGTTCATCTCAAGGTAACTCCAATCAAACAGTTTCTAACAACAATCTTGAAAACATGATATTAAAAGAAAAACCAAATGTCAGTTGGAAGGAAGTAATAGGCCTAGAGGATGTCAAGACAGCACTACGCGAAGCCATCGTATATCCTGCCAGAAAACCAGAACTCTTCACACTGGGTTGGCCAAGAGGAATTCTTCTATACGGACCTCCAGGATGTGGAAAAACAATGCTTGCTGCAGCAACTGCCAGTGAGATTGCAGGTTATTTCATAAATGTCGATGCAGCTTCAATGATGAGTAAATGGCTAGGTGATGCTGAAAAAAATGTATCCAAGCTATTTCACATGGCACGGGATTCTTCTAAAAAAGAAAATGTACCAGTTATAATGTTAATTGATGAGGTAGACTCGCTCCTTGGAAATTCGCAGAATGAGAACGGTGGAGAGATTAGAGTAAAGAACCAGTTCCTTACAGAAATGGATGGAATAAATGACAAGGGAAAAAATCTTCAAACTTATGTTATTGCAGCTACTAACAAGCCTTGGAAATTAGATTGGGCGTTTCTTAGAAGATTTTCAAAAAGAGTATACATACCACTGCCAGCACTAGAAGCAAGAGAAAGTCTCTTTTCAATATATTTATCAAAACTAAAAAAAGATGCTTCAGTAAATTCATTAGAACTTGGTCAATTAACAGATGGGTATAGTGCAAGTGACGTAAAAGACATCTGTCAATCGGCACAGCTATCTGTAATAGATGAATATTTCAGTGTAGCAGATGCAAAAGGGGATAAAGATCTTACACATGTCAAACTGCGAGATTGTACCATGGATGATTTTAAGAAGATCATTAAAAAAAGAAAACCTAGTGTTAATCAAGGAATGATTCAAGAGTATTCAAACTGGACTAAAGACTTTAGCGCACTATAATTTTATTTTACACATTAATTTTTGATCGTGTTAGTTTCAAGAATCATCAGTAACATTGTTCATTGACAATGTGCCACAATTCTTTATTTAATGAACATCGTAGAAGCTGCAATGAATGCGAAAGGTATGACAAAGAATAAAGCTGTACTTGCCATGATTCTAGGGATAGTCATTTTTACTTCAACGGGATTGTCAGGAGCATATGGTCAGTATCAACAACCACAACAAGGAAACGTGGGAGCTCAAACTCATACACATATCGGTCACCATCATAGAGGAACTCCAATGAGTACCACTGGATACAACATGACTTCATTTAATCATGGTAATAACCAAAGATGGCTTTCTCATAACATGACTTCGTCTAGTCAGAATAATGTTCAAGGAGGATTCCCACAAGGCAATACCAACTATAACATGACATCATTCAATCATGACAATAATCAAAGATGGGTTTCACACAACATGACTGGGTTTAATCATGACAATAATCAAAGTGCATTTTCACAAAATATGACCAGATACAATACAACTAGCAGTAACATCTCCATTCCTTCATGGGTAAAGAGCACTGCAAAGTATTGGTCACAAGGACAGGTTAACGATACGGACTTTGTAGGAGGATTACAATACATGATACATACAGGAGTTATTCAAATACCTACAACACAAGTCAGTTCTGAAAACACTAATCACATTCCTAGCTGGATCAAAAATAATGCAAAATGGTGGGCAATAGGTCAAATGTCAGATGCAGACTTTGTCAAAAGTATCCAATACCTGATTAGTGCTGGCATAATCAAACCATAAAATCACTATTAATATTGATACACTTTAAAAATTCTAATAATTACATATTTTAATTTTCAAGGTTCAAAAGAAAACTTGCCATAAAAATCAAGATTCGAGACTGGTAACAGAATAACCATAGTTTGTCATATAACCTAATCACAATAAGAAAAGAATTTTATGAAAATTTGATTGTGAATAAATTTTAGTTTGTAAAAGTCCTAATCGTTTAGATTAAATTTTAAAAACAAACTAAATTTTATTCTCTTCTTAATGCAACCATTGGAGAAAGCTTTGATGCCTTCCATGCAGGATACATTCCTGCCAAAACACTTAGTCCCAAAGAAAGTAACCAAACTTTAATCAAATCTGTAGGAATATAGATTGGTGGTATGTGAACAGGTGCGCCTCCTCCAGTAGGAGTGGTGGTTGTAAGGATACCTAATAGGACACCTGCAACCATGCCAATTGCCATCCCTGAAGAAGCACCAATTATGCCAATCAGAGCAGCCTCAACTAGGAATAGCGCAAGTATTTCGGCATTCTGAGCCCCTATTGCCTTCATTGTACCTATCTCACGAATTCTTTCTGTAACAGAATTGTATAACGTAGTAACAATACCAACTGCACCTACAACAAGTGCGATAATTCCAACCATTAGAATAAAAGCTGCGTTTCCGCTTGCAGCTTGCTGCCTTACTGCCATAAGTGCTTTAGGAGTTGTAGCACCAAGAGTTTTTCCAAACATACTAGTAATCTCTTGCTGTACAGTATCAACATCATCTGGAGTAGTTGCAGTAATTATTAGTTGATCATACTTGTTTTGTTTGTGCAGTA
>Ga0209517_10001813_pt1 | contig 31328 bp, 26 predicted proteins | sample PeaSoiMetSII2010_FD_187695 | JGI IMG/M metagenome (GOLD analysis project Ga0209517, IMG submission 187695) | Peat soil microbial communities from Weissenstadt, Germany - SII-2010 (SPAdes) (version 2) | ecosystem: Environmental > Terrestrial > Soil > Wetlands > Peat | place: Germany...
AGGCTAAGGGGGCCGAAGGCGTGCCCAATCCAGCGGTGGATTTCAGCGTGGCCATCACAGAAGGAAAAACCGCAGGCGTTATTGTGAAATCCCGCGGGGAAATCGACGGCGCTTGGCGTATCGGCAATTACGGCCAAGGCACCATCGTTTATGCTGAAGGGATCCTCGTCAACCGTCAGGAAGACCGTAGAAGCCGAAATGGCCCGAAAGTCCGACATTTTTCCAAAAGTGGCCCATGGACTGTCATGCTTGTTGTTGCCACCATTCCCCAGCCAGTGGCCAGTCACCGGGAAAATCGGAGGGCCATTATGGCCGCCGCCATTCAAAAAAGCTGCGCAGACGTTCCCAACCCCCTGATTCATGGAAACGCTTCGGGCATGGGGGACGATTTGGCCAGCGCGTGCTGCCAGCGGGCCGTCATAAACGCCGTTAAGCCAATCCGCAGGACAATGGAAAACCCCGACATTTTTGCTCAGGTAAGGGGCGAGCAAATCCCGCGTTGGATCCAGGAGAATCTCCGGATCGAAGGCTTCGGCGCCCGAGTTTCCAGTATTGCCTTGTCCATTGAAATTGCCGTCGTAGTGTACGTCTCCTCCTACCCAATTATGGCCCGGAACGACATTGCTGTCATCGGGGTTGGGCGCGAAATACTCCGTATTATCGGAATAGTAAGTCGTCCACGCCAGGGACAACTGTTTCTCGTTGTTCATGCAATAAATGCCCTGCGCCCTGCTTTTGGCCTTGGCAAGGGCAGGCAAAAGCATCGCTGCCAGAATCGCGATAATGGCGATGACGACCAGCAGTTCAATCAGGGTGAAGGCACGAGATCCAGAGCGGCTATTCCGGCGGGGGCTCGTTCCAAGGGAGGTGAACTGCCCTGCGGCAGCGAGGGACGTCTTTTTCATAAAAAACAACTTAATGGCTCGTTCAAAGCTTCCGGTCTTACCAATCTTATGATCTTTTACCAATTGGGGCTGCCAGTTGCAAGTGTGCGTTTCAATGCACACCCCCCGACTAGCCCTCGTTCACTGAGCGGGCTTCGCGGCTTCCGCATCGGCCAGCTTTTTTGCCTGATCGCGGGCGTCGTTCACTGCCTGTTTCTGTGGATCCGTCAGGGATGGATCGGCCGCAATCTTGTCGAGCGCCTCCAGGGATTGGCTGAATTTCCCGTAACGCGCGCCGAAAACCACCTGGTCCAGATTTCTGCGAATCTCCGGGCTTGGGGCTGGAAAGGCTTGGCGTAGTTTGGCGGTATCGAGGTGGGGGGCAACATCGGCGGTTGGCGGAGGGCTGGACTTGCTGCAACCACCCAGGGCGAAGACCGCCAACAGGGCGATTAGGGAAAGCAGAGTGGAACGGGCGGGGAGGGTCGCGCGAAATCTCGAAAAACCCACCCCACCACTGGTCTTGCCGTTGATGTTCATACGCATATATGTCGTGTTTCGTTTTTCGTTGTTTGCCCGTTCATGTGACGGGACTTCGGCTCTTAGGAAGCCGACCAATGCAGCAAGTAAACCAACTCCGGCCACTCCTGTCCAGCGCCTTTTTTCCTTAACCTTTGAGCCGAGCGGGAAGGAACCGGGCTAAGGTCCGAAGAACCCAGTGCTGCGGCGAGGGACGTTGATGATTTGGCCGAAATGATCGGCGAGGACTTGGTAGCCGGCGTTGGTCAAATGCACGCCATCAGAACTGAAATAGGTGGTGTTCGTAGGATTATCGAGCCGCGTCTCAATCGGAGAGTTGACTCCCGGGTCCACCATGCGATCCCAGGGGCCGCCGTTGGTTCGGATGCAGGCGTCATAGGCGGCATTGATGGTAGGTTCGAGCACATCATTCTGGATGGTGGAAACCACGACTTTCCAGGGGTGCACCGCTTTGCGTGTAGCCACGTAGTTGGTCAGCCGCTGCCAGGTCGCGCGCCCGCTGACACCCGCATTAATGTCATCCAGGCCGCCTAGGAAGAAGAGCCAGTTTTCGGGAAGGACGGGGTTGAAAAGCAGGTCCACCATCGTGGCATCCTGGCTGTACATGGTCCCCGCCAAGCCATTGGTGCCAATCTGGCCGCCGAGCCCCTGGTTGTGCCAAGCAATCTCCGGGTAACGCTGCCACAACTGGAAGGGGTAACTCTGGAGCATCGTCGAACCGACGCCTTCGGAGGTTGAGGCGCCACGGCACACGACATGTTTGGTGAAATTGGTCAAGACGCCATAAAGGCCGGCCAACTCCGCTACCTGCGCATCCATCTGGGCCGGGGTGTGCGCTGACTTATACACGAGCAGCCGGTAAATAATTCCGAAATAGAAATAAGAAGAACTGGGATTGGCCGCGACGAGACCGCCGCTATTGGAGACGACCGGAGGTTGTGGCGCATTCGTCTGCGCACTGTAATTCCAGCGAAAGGTCGTCTCGTTGCTGCTGCCGGAGGCGACAAACACGGCGGGGTTAAGCGTGGGATATAACGTCGAATTGGATGCGCCAACTGCCAAGACGGGAGGGAAATTTCCGGTCTGATAGAAGTTTAACCAAGCCAAGCTCCCGAAGGCAATCACGGTTTGGTTTTGCGGCGTTAATGGCCCGGTGGCCACCAGGTAAACGGTCGTGTTCTGGCTGTGGAGCCCGCTAAGCGTTGTGGGGATCTTCAAGTACGTGTCGGGCGAAGCACTGAGATATCCCCAGGGAAACATCACGCCAGCATAACCACGCGCATCAGTGACCGCATAGGGCTGCTGCGCCGGCAAAGCAGTCTGGGTCAGGTTGTGCGGCCCTAAACCGTCGTTGTTGAGCAAACGATGCTGATCGTTCCACTGAGAGACACGGCCCCGCGAGGCGGTCACGCCCACCCCCCCCTGCCAGTCGGCCGCCAGGTTGTTGGTAATCAAAGCCGGTGCTCTGCCGGCCAAGCCCACGGTCAGAGCAGCCAAGCTCGCGAGTTGCAGCCGGCGCCACGAACCCGCGCGGTTTGTGTTTCCGGCAAGCTGCATCAGAACCCCTTCATAAACCCAACGACATAGCAGTTTGTGCCGGAGCAAACACACGTGATAAAATCCCGCAAGTTCGAGTTGGTCGTGAGGTTCACCACCGGAAGATCGGTCCCGAACCTGTAGGCGCTGCCGAAGGACATCGTTCGCCCGCCTGAGGCATCCTGGATGATTTCGAAGAGCAGACGTTGGGCATCGCTAGCGCCGGTCGGGTTCTCCAAAAGAAAACTATTGGTGGCGGTGAGACGGAAATGGCTCCCCAGGGTCGCGTTAACGGCGACGTTGGTGCCGGAGTAAGCGAGCATCACCGGGACGTTGTTGCTGGGGGCGGAAAGCCAGGGAGAATTGGTGACGCTGGCAGCCGGCCATTCGGATGGCCATCCCCCCAGCGCTTTGGTCGCCGTGCCGGCGTAGAGCGCGCTGCCGGCGGTAAGCGCACTGCGGGCCAAAGTAGCCGTGAAGGCATTGGTCGCCGTGGCCGCGAAGATGGCATTGGTCGCCAAGCCGGCGGTGAGGGCTTTGGTTGCGGTGCCAGCGTACAGCGCGTTGCCGGCGGTAAGCGCGCTGCTCGCCAGCCTGGCCGTTAAGGCATTCGTCGCTACGGCAGCGAAGGTGGCGTTGGTCGCGAAGCGGGCGGTGATGGCTTCCGCCGCCGCCCCCGCATAGAGGGCGGTCCCGGCGGTTAAGGCACTGCTGGCGAGCCTGGCAGTGAACGCGTTGGTGGAAGTAGCAGCGAAGATAGCGTTGGTGGCCGTCCCAGCGTGAAGCGCGTCGAGGGCAGTAAGGCTGGAAAGAGCATAGGGCGTGGCACTGACCGGCTGGCGGGGAGCTAGTAGCGTGTAAGGCCCCGAGCTCCGATTGGTGCGTACTCCGATCTCCAGCCAGCGAGCCGAACCGTCAAAAGCCGATGGCCCGAAATCCAGCAGAAGCGTAAACAAGCCGTTGGTAACGAGCACCGGGGTATTGGTAAGCGGACCCGCGACAACATTGCCCGCGGCATCGGTATCGAAGAGCGAGAACACCAGGTCGTAGGCCCCGTGGGCGGGGAAGCCGTTCTGGGCCAGGGTGCCCTGGTAGGTACACGCGGTTCCTTGCGCGATCGCTGGCGACCAGCCCGCGAGCAGTTCTCCGAGCGCAATCGCGCCCAGGACGCCAATCAAAGAACAGATTCGTCCACGGCGAGGCCGACACTTGTTACGTGGTGACACGCCCCCATTATACCGCGGTCTAAGGTAAGTCAAACACGGATTTCTCTCCGTACTTATACGGGGGAAGAGTCGGGCGGACTTACGATGTCAAGGAAATTGAGCGCCCCTTCCAATTTCGGTTGATGAAGGATTGGACCCGCGCCCAGACCTCTTCGACGCCGGAATTGACCATACAATAAGGCAAGGGAAATTGGCAATAATCGGAGCAAGGCTTATAAGGGCACGCTTTGCCTTCGAGCGATTCAGAGGCCGGGTGAAGGGGGGCGAACCATTCCGGCAATTGCGGGCCGAACAGCGTAAAAGTGGGCACGCCGCAAAGCGCGGCTAAATGGCCGGGACCGGAATCATTGCCGATAAACGCCCCGGAGTGGTCAATGAGGGTGAGCAACTCGACGACGGTGCTCGGCACGGCCACCTCGGGTTCTCCGGCGTCAGCCCACCAGGTCTGCTGGTCGGGGTCACAGGCAAGGCGGACCCGGTGGTTTTGCTGGCGCAAGCGGGTGACCAGAGTGCGATAGCGATTGAGCGGCCAGACACGCACGGGCTGTCCCGCGCCGGTGTGGACCAGGATTTCGTTGCCTGGCGGAGGCGGCGGTTGCAGCTTTTCACGGGGCGGCACCTCCAGACCGAGCGCGTGGCCCAACACGCGCCAGTACTCGTACTGATGCTCGCGCGGGTCCGGCCGAGCCAGGGGCCGGCTCAAAAAGCGGCTGCTGCCCAAACGGGGAAAGCCCAGCCGCGCCTTGGCCCGGGTGAGCGCCAGCAACAAATGATCGCGCGGGTCCCACCGGGCCGAGAGCGCGAAATCAAAGTGTTCGCCTAGAAGTTGCTTTCGCAGCCGAAAAATGGCGCGCCACGGCCACCGCAGCAGCCGGTACTTGTCCGAATAATGAAAGGCGGTCCACGGTGCCACAAAAGGCACGACCTTGACCCGGCTCCAGAACCTGGCTTGGAGGTCCTTGGCATAAGGCTTGGCCAGCAGCACCACCTCGAACGTTTGGCTGGCCGCCTGCAAGAAGGGCGTGGCGATAACTAAATCACCAAGCCCCCACAGATTGACCACGAGGAGCTTCGCCTTCACCGCTGAAAAAAAAGTTCCTCAAGGTTCCAAGTCAGCCGATAAGGCGTGAGCACGGAGGGCCGAAGGTTGCCAACGTCCGAACGAATGGCGGCGCAGGAAATGGGCGAGACGGTGTAGATCATCGGCAGTTCGTCGGCCAGGATAGCCTGCACCTCGCTGAACTCCTTCTTGCGTTGAGTAAAATCGAGGGTTCTCATTTGTGCGTCCATTAGCGCATCGATGCGCGCCTCCCATTCCGTCGAGGGCGTGGCCTGGAAGGGATACCACTGGTGCAGGTCTTCGCTTGAACGCAGCACGTTCATTTGCGAAGCGGGATCGATGGCTCCGCCCCCCAACCCCATCATGGCGCATTCGTAGTCGAAGGTCGCATTGACTTTGGTGATCAACGCCTGGGAGTCCAGGGGCGCGGAAACGAGTTTAATGCCGACCTTCTGCAAATCGTCCTGGATGAGGGCAGCCGATTTTTCCCGATACGCGTTGCCCGCGTAAAAACTGAACAGAACCTCGACTGGGTTGGCGGACTCATCGACCAGACTCCCATCGCTCTGGCGTGGGCGCAGCCCGATTTCTGCCAAAAGGGCCCGGGCCCGGGCGGGATCGTAGCTCCAGTGCGCCACGTCCGGGTTATCCCACTTGGGGTTCTCCGCCGAGATGAAGCTGTACATCGGCTGCGCGCGCCCGCCATAGACTTCGCGCACCAACCGCTCCCGATTGAGAGCGCAGGAAACGGCCTGCCGGAATTTTTTATTGCGGAACCATTTGAGCTTGACGGGGTTGACCAGGGGCCTGCCAGCCGCATTAGTGCCGGTGTTCTGATTGAACCAGATGAAATCCCGTTCACTCCCGACGCCCACATCAATCAAGCGCGCGCTTCGCTGGGTCGCCGCTTGTTTAAGGAACGCGAAATTCTGCGGCCGCCCCGCCTCGAACACATCGCTTTTGCCTTGGCTGAACAGGCGCAGATCCGCATCTGGACCGCTGCCGGCAAGGAACATAACCTCGCCAAAGTAGGGAAGCCGGCGGCCCTGGGAGTCAACCACCCAGTATTCCGGGTTGCGTTCGAGCAGAGTGTATTTGCCGGCCCGCACCTCCTCGATCCGGAACGGACCGCAGCCCACCAGGCGTTCCGGCGGAGTGTTCAGGCCGTAAACCAGCGGAAAACGCTGCCCCCGCACGGCGTCCTGCAGCACATGGCGCGGCAGGATTGCCACGGTGCCGAAGAACTCCAGAAACGGCGCAAAAACCTCGGGCGTCACCACCCGCACGGTCCGGTCGTCGAGGTTGGTGACTTCGAAATTTCGGCCGTCGGCGCGGAACAGATTATAGGTGCTGCGGTTCAACTGTGGATTGTACATGATTTCGTTCCACGTAAAAACGACATCCTGGGCGCTTAACGGCTGACCATCGCTCCAGCGCAGCCCTTCCCGCAACTTGAAGGTCCACGTCTTCCCATCCGGCCCGGCCTGCCAGGACTCGGCCAAGCCAGGGCTGATTTCCTGGGCGCTCAGATTTAAGGTAACCAATGAGCCAAACAACAGGCGCGTGATGGTTTCGGAGCCGTCGTCTCCGGCGAAGAGCGGATTAAACGTCTTTGGCCCTTGGGCAGTGGCGATCACAAGGCGCCCGCCAGGCCGCCCCGGCGAACACTTAGCCACTAGTGGCGCCGGCAACGGATGTCCCCCCTTGGCTTTGCTATCACCTCCTTTGCCACAACCAGCCAAGGCCAACAAGAACCCCATCCCAGCGGCGCGCGAAACAGAAAATGCAATCATCGTGACTGCCTCTTGATAGCGAATTGGCCGCACCCGGGCAAGGGCGCAGAAAGCCGCTTGCGGTGTAGCCGTCGTGGAGTAGGTTTAAGGAGTCTGTTTGATAGCTGTCGCTTCCCAAGGACATGGTGGATCTCAGGTGAACTTGGTTCAGTGATGATTTGAAACCCGAAGGCCGGGAACAGTTCGAAGCAAGGGGCACGTAAAATAAGGAGACTTAAACATCACATGAATACAAGGTTATTTGTCGGGAATCTTTCGTTCAACACTACCGAAAACGATTTGCGAGATGCCTTCGCGGCACACGGCACGGTCCTCGAGGCCAATCTGATGGTGGATCGTGCCAGCGGCCGTCCCCGCGGCTTTGGCTTCGTCACCATGAGCTCCCCCGAGGAGGCGCAGAAAGCCATCGCCGCGCTCAACGGGACCCGCCTCGGCGACCGCGATATCACGGTCAACGAGGCGCGAACAAAGGCGGAGCGCGCTGGCAGCGGTACCGGCGGCGGACGGGAGCGGGGCGCTCACGCCGGCCGACAGTACTAACCAGCACTAAATACTAAACCGAGTCGCCGAGTCGAGCTTTTGGACTTTACTCCTACTTAAGGATAGCTCATGATCGCCTGAAACCCAGTTCGCGAGGGGCGTCAACTGGGGGGAACAGGCATGAGCAACATAGCCAACACCGGGCGATGCGTCCCGGAGCAGGATCTTGGGAAGGATGAGCAATACCGACTGCTCTTCGAGGCCAATCCCACCCCGATGTGGGTACATGATCAGGAAACCCTCGAGTTCCTGGCCGTCAACGACGCGGCTCTTCGTCTCTATGGTTATTCACGCCAGGAATTCTTGGCGCTCAAACTCGAGCAGCTTCGTCCGCCTCCTGCCTTAAGCGCTTTGCTCGAGCCAGTTGGAACGACGGGCCAGGAGCAGGCCGAGCCGAGCACCTTCTTGCGCCACTGCAAGAAGGACGGCGCGCTAATGGATCTCGAGCTCGTCATCAGCTCGGTTACCTTCCAGGGACGCGGGGCGTGGCTGGCGCTGGCGCACGATGTCACGGAGCGCCGGTTCGCGGAAGAGGTTTTGCGTCTCGCGCGCGAGCAGTTGGAAGTTCGAGTCCAGGCCCGCACGGCCGACCTCGCAGCCCTCAACGAGGCGCTGGTCGAGAGCCAGGACCGTTTCCGCCAGATGGCTGAGAACATTCGCGACGTGTTCTGGCTGGCCAACCCCTCGATGACCAGCATTATTTACGTCAGCCCCGCCTTTCAGGAAATCTGGGGCCGCCCGTGCGACGAACTCTACTCCAACCCGCGTTGTTGGCACGAAGCAATCCATGCGGAGGATCGCCCCAGGCAGCGGCAGATTTTCCGTAAACCCATCCCATCAGAGGGTTACCAGTGTGCCTATCGGGTCGTGCGTCCAGACGGCTCGACGCGGTGGGTCTTAGATCGGGGTTTCCCCGTGAGAGACCATGCCGGGCGCTTCTACCGGTTGGCGGGGATCGCGCGTGACGTAACCGAAAGCAAGGAGTTGGAGAAGGAGGTCCTGGCCATTAGCGAGCAGGAACAACGGCGGATTGGTCAGGACCTGCATGACCATCTATGCCAGCAAATAGTCGGAATTGAATTCCTGAGCAAGGCCTTGCAGCAGCAGCTCGGGACCCAACCGCAAGCCGGCCAGGCTGGGGAAATCGCCGCCGCCGCCCGGGTCGCTATCGAACAGGGCCGCCTGCTGGCTCCCGGACTCATCCCCATCGATGTAGAGGCCGGGGGGCTAATGCGCGGCCTTCAATCCTTGGCCGCCCAGATGACCGGACTTTTCCGCATCCATTGTTCCTTCCAATGCCCCACGGCGGTCGCAATCCACGACGTGACCATTGGCACCTCACTCTATCGGATTGCCCAGGAAGCGGTGAACAACGGTATCAAACATGGCAAAGCCAGCCAAATCGAGATCCGCCTCAGTTCCACGGGCGAGGGTGCGGAACTTGCAGTCAAAGACAATGGAGTTGGCTTCTCCGGCCAGAAGGGGAACTCGCGTGGCCTGGGTTTGCGCAGCATGCGATACCGTGCGGACCTCATCGGGGCCAGTTTTGGCATCCAATCCGAACCCGAGCGAGGAACCTTGGTGCTGTGCAGGGTTGCCCTGCCCCAGACGCATGACAAGAGCCCAAGTCCAACGATCACCTCCCAGCCTCCTCGCGAGGCTGTCCTGCTTTCATCACCCCCTGACCCGCGACGCTGACCCCATGGGCGCTCACAAAACCCAAGTCGTTGTCCCGGCGCGCCGCAGGATCCTCATCGTTGACGATCATCCCCTGACGCGCCGCGGCATGGCGCAGCTAATCGGCCAGCAGACCGATCTCGAGACTTGCGGGGAGGCCGGTGATGCACACCAAGCCCTGGCCGCGATCAGCGCCCTCAGACCGCACCTGGTCCTAATGGATGTCTCCCTGCCGGGCAAGCATGGGCTGGAGTTGATTAAGGACATTCGAGCCCTGCATCCTCAGGTTCTCGTGCTCGTCGTCTCCATGCATGAGGAGAGCCTGTTTGCCGAACGTGCCTTAAGAGCCGGAGCACGTGGTTATCTGATGAAGAATGAAGGTGGTGAAAAGCTCATCGAAGCAGTCCGCCAAGTCTTGGCCGGCAAACTCTATGTCAGCTCCTCCATGTCCGCCAGCATTCTCGACGTCTTCGCCGGGCGCCCTCGGCGCGGGAACAACACGCTCCTCGGAGCCCTGACCGACCGCGAATTCGAAGTCTTCCAATTTGTCGGTGAAGGCCTGACGACCCGCGAAATTGGCGAACGCCTGCACATGAGCGGCAAGACGGTCGAAACGCACCGTTTGCACATCCGGGAAAAGCTGGGCTTGAAAACGGGTCCGGAGCTGATCAAGTACGCCGTGCGTTGGGCCAGTTCCCGGCTCAGTTAAGTCGAAAACTCTGTGCTAGGCCTAGCTCAGCATTTGGCTGAGAATCTTTAAGCAGTTCACCCCATTGCGAAGCCCGGGATCCCGGGCGCATTGTATCCTGTTATGGAAACCCTGCATGATGTGGATGATGCTGATGTAAGCACTCCCCCCCTAAATGACCCGCGCGTGCAGGCCTCGAGCACAGACACTGCCACCTTGTATGTGCAGTTGGTTTACGAAGATGCCCAAACCGGCTTACGAGCGCGCTACGCGCTGGATCGGCTTGCCGACGCTCTCAAGCTCGAGGCCGACTTCCATGTCGAGTTGCTTCGATTCAATCTCCTATCGGACCCAGCCCTGCGGGAGGCAGCCCTGGAGCAAGCCGCCCGCGCCGACATTCTCCTGGTGTCCGCGCACGGGTGGGGAGGATTGCCCGCCACGGTTTCGCTCTGGCTGAAGGAGTGGTTGGCCTCTGACCCTGGTCGGCCGCGCGCGCTGGTGCTCTCGCTGGACGTGGACGCTGGAAACTCGGCCGCTGCCTCCCGTCTCTTGGAGTCATTCCAAGCTGTCGCGGCGTCTGCGGGTGTCGAGGTGTTCCCGCATTTCAGCGATGCCTTGGGGACGGATCGCACGCTGACGATCGAAAGCCTGCAACATCGCGCCGAAGCCAAGACCAGTCTGCTGGACGAGACCATGCGCCGGATCGAGCCCTATTCACACTGGGGCCTAAACGAGTAAGCGTTTCCGCCTCAGGCGCTGCCCAAAACCTTCTGATGGTATTCCGGATAGAGGCGAGTCACGCACTCAGGACAGAGGCTGTGGGTGAACTCGGCGTTCGAATGCTCCTTGAGGTAAGTCTCCACTTGCTGCCAGTAGCCGGCGTCATTGCGAATCTTCTTGCACCCCGAGCAGATTGGTAACAAGCCACTGAGCGTCTTGACCTGAGCCAAGCTGGCGGTCAACTCGTCGATCAACTTGAGCCGCTCACTCTCCTCGCGCTTGCGGCGCGAAATGTCCCGCTCGACGCTTGAGGCTCCCACCGTTCCGCCCCCGTCATCCTTCACCGGCGAAACCGTCATCAGGACTTGGATCGGCTGGCCTGCTTTACCTAGGCGCACGGTCTCAAACCCCTCGACACGCCCGCCGCGCTTCAATGTTTCGAGAATCTCCGGCAGTTCCTTCGGCCGATGCGGCGGAACCAAACAGGAAACGGAGCGTCCAATCATTTCGACCGCCTGGTAGCCGTAGAGCCGTTCGGCGCCGGCATTCCAACTCACCACCGAGCCTTCCAAGGTAAGGCCGATGATGGCCTCCTCACAGGATTGGACAATCGCCGCCAAGTGCGCCATCGCTGCCTCGGCTTGTTTGCGCACTCGCCTCTCCTGGGCGGCCCGCAACTCCCGGACTACCGCCGGAACCAAACGCGTCAAGTTATCTTTGAGTACGTAGTCATGGGCCCCAGCCCTCATCATTTCTACCGCCGTCTCCTCACCCATCACCCCCGAGACGATGATGAAGGGAATGTGGTTTGCCTTTTTTTGATATATCGCCAGCGCCGCTGGTCCGCCGAACGAAGGCATGGAATAATCGCTGATCACCAGATCCCACGGCTGCGCCTCGAGGGCCTCGCGCATGGAACTGGCGGTTTCGACGCGCTCGAACTCGGGCCGGAAGCCGCCCCGCTGGAGTTCGCGGATAATCAACCATGTATCATCCTCCGAATCCTCAGCGATGAGAAGGCGCAGCGGGTTGGACATAGAATGCTAAGAATATTGTTCTCTGGCTTTCGCCAACAATTCACCAGTAATTCAGGTAATAAGAAAAGTCAAACCGGCTGGTTTCGTTTGTTTCCACTGGCTGGTCTAAAGGAGCGCTGGCTCCCCGTTTTTGGCCTCAGTACCCTCACTTGCCCCACCCAGCCAACCTGCCTAACACAGATATTGCGCACTCCGGGAGGGCGAGGCTCCTGCCGAGCCGCTTGTGCAAGCAAGCCTCTTCAACCAAGCCAGCGGGGGAAGCGGCTGCGCATGCTGGGGGCGGCTTCGCGGTTCAAAATAGCCCCCACGAGGTTGCAGCGAGCGTGGCGAAGGGTTTCTAATTGGACCCGCGTGTCCACCGCTCGGGATGTTCCGCCATCGGTCAGCCAAACCAGGTTAGGCAGATTCGAGCCCAGCAAAACCGCTTCGGCGACGCTGGCCGGCGGCAACTCGACTAGAATCACGAGATTGTCGATTTGGCGCCAATGGTTGAGTGCTTCACGCCATTGCTTGCGCCGCTCCAGGTTCCAAACCCAGCCCGGCAGGGGGATGTGAACACGGGGCGGCGAATCGGGGCCCGCAAATTGTTCGGTTACCTGCTCGGGCGAGCTGAGCACCGTACTGGTGATGAGCGCCTTGGTTTGTCCTTCCGGAACTTGCAGTTTCTCCGGTTCCTCCAAGGGGAGTTCTTCGGGCACTTGGTCCGTCGAGGCGACATGTAGTGGAGAGGGCTGGGTAGCGATGGTCAAAACGCGAAAACCCGCCAAGCTGGCAGCCTCCGCCAACAGCCGTATCCACGTCGAGCGGCCCTCGCCTGGTGCCGAAGAGGTGATCCCGCAGACCAACCCGTGGTTGGCGGAGCGGCTGAGGCGGCCCTGGAGCATGATCCACGTCCGAAACGCCCACCGCGAACGCTCCTCCGCGCGCATTTGCAAGAGGTTGTTTAACGTGCCAAGCACGGGGAGTCCGGTTACCCGGGCCACGTCGTCCGTCGTCTTGAGCCTGCCGTCAGCGAACTCAACCAACAGCACCAACGCCAGGCTGGCGCCGAAGCCAAGTAAGCCGCCAAACACGCAGAGCACTCCTATTTTGAACCAGCGCAGGTTCGATTTGACAGTGGCCAAAGTGGCCGGCGCCAGCACGCGCACCATGCCCGGCGGATTGGCGGCATACGCATAGGCCTCGCGGGCTCGGCTTTCCATTTGCACCCGTCCATCTTCGAGCGCCCGTAGTTTGATCTGGATGACCTCGATGTCCGGATTAAAGAGCGAAGTTCCGGCGGGTTCGGGCGGAATGGCCGCCACCATTGCAGGGGCACGGGCGGCGCGGTTGGTGGATTCCCGATCAAGCTGTGTTTGCAAATTGTGAACCAAGGAGCGTTGCTTAATGACGTTGGGGTGAGCCTCGGTATATTGGGTAAGCATCTCCTCCAATTGCCCCGTGGCCTTGCTCAGCCGGTCCGTCAGCTCGGCGCTGAGCGCCGAGGGCCGCGCGTTTGCCGCCAAATTTTGCGTCAAGGCCTCGAGGTTGGTCCCGACCTCGGCAAATTTGTTGGTGACTTCAGCCGAAACACCAATCCCCCGAAACTCGGTCCGCAGCGCGGCGATATCTTTGTCGATTTCTGAGACTTGGAATTGCAAGTAGCCCTTCGCCGCCCGGCCCGCTTGGGCGGACTGCAATTGGCGCGTAAAGGCTACCGCATTGCTGCAATACAAGTTGAGCAGATCGACCGCACTGCGCATATCCGGCGCCGCCAGCATGACGTTGACCAGGTCCGAATCCGCGGCTGGATCGACCTTGATCGACCTGGCCAGGCGGGCGGGTGGGATAAATCCCAAACCTTGCCGCAGCGACTCATCGCTCACAATGCGTAATAACTCGGGCGAGCACAGCAGGCCGGCAAAAGTGTCCCCCGAGATGGTCGAGCTTTTGAAAAAATCCCCGGCCCCGCCAGGCGTATCGTACCGCAACAACTGGGCGGTGGCGGTGAATTTGGGATGGACCCGGCTCCAGCCCAGGAGGAAGCACAGTCCGGCGCAAATGATGCCGCCTAAGACAGGCCAATGCCAGCGCCTGAGGATCAGGTCGAGCACTTCCCAAAAGCCAATCCGCGGCGGCGCGGGATGGCCATTGCCGTTGATGTGCGGACCTGAACGCGGAACCGCGTACACGGTTTCCGCGTGAGAGTGATCCTCGGTCGGGCCGGAGTTGCGTTTCTGCAACGGCGCCCCGTTGGCTTCCTGTCTATTATTCATCGAGCATTCCATTTATGCCGCCGCAACACGAGTTAAGCGATTTCTTCACGCGGCGCAGACTGATGCCGTCAAGCGTACAGGGCGCTGCCCGTATGCGCTAAGTAGGTGGTTACCTTAATCGTGAGGAGTAAAAGCCCGTAACCTCTCGGAGCGGGTCATTCCACCAATTGGTGCTGCATCGCGTAATGCATGAGCTCGGCATTGTTGCGCAGACCCATCTTTTCGAGAATGCGAGTGCGATAGGTGCTGATGGTTTTGACGCTGAGCGAAAGTTCCTTGGCGATTTCGCTGACGATTTTCCCCGAGGCGATCAAGCGCAGGACCTGAAACTCACGATCCGAAAGCAGTTCTTGCGGCGCTTTCTGTGTGTCCGTGGCGAGGTAGGTGGCCAGCTTTTCGGCCAGCGACGTACTGACATAGCGGCCGCCGGCGAGCACTTTCTTGATGGCGCCCACCAACTCCTCAGGCGCGCTCTCTTTGGTCATGTAGCCTGAAGCGCCGCGTTTAAGCACACGCACCGCGAATTGGTTCTCCGGGTGCATGCTCAGGACCAGTACCGGGAGCTTGGGGCGTGACTTTTTAATTTCTCGCAACACTTCCAGGCCGCTGCGCCCGGGCATGGTGATGTCCAGCACGACCACGTCCCAGTTCTCTTTCCAGACCAAGTCCAGGGCTTCCTGGGCGTTGCGCGCTTCGCCAAACGCCGCCTTCTTGAACTCGTCAGCAAGGATTTGTTTCAAGCCGTGACGCACCACGGCGTGATCGTCCGCCAAAAGTATTCTCATGCTCCGGCTCTTGCGGACGCTTCTGGCGCGGCCGCGGTATGCTCGCTATAACCTGTGTCCCGGTCCCCCTCCCCACGGGGGCGATTCTGATCTCACCGCCCAGCAGCGCCGCCCTTTCCCGCATCCCCAACAAACCCATCGACGCGGGGCTGGTAATTTGCTCTCGGGTAATCCCTCGCCCGTTATCCTTCACTTCCAGGATAATGCGCCGTCCTGTCTCTTTCAAATCCACCGTTACCTGCGTCGCCCCGGCGTGGCGAATGATATTCGTCAGCATCTCCTGAAAGATGCGAAAGAATGTCGTACTTAGGTCCGGTTCCAGCAAGTGCTCGTGCACCATCGCGCGGACGTCGCAACGAATGCCGGTGCGGGTCTGGAATTCATTGGCCTGCCATTCCAATGCCGCAGCCAGGCCCAGGTGATCGAGTACACCGGGCCGCAATTCGGTGGAAATCCGCCGCACCATCTGAATAGTCGAGTCCAGGTGCTCTGACAGCGCCCGTGTGCGGTCCAGCAACGGTTTGAATTCTTTGGGCAGCCGGCTCCCGATCCAGGACACGTCCAATTTGCAACTCGTCAACGCCTGCCCAAGCTCATCGTGCACTTCTCGGGCAATCCGCGTGCGCTCCTCCTCGCGCACGCTCTGCAGGTAAAAGGAAAGAGCCCGCAACTGCTCGTGCGACTGCCGTAGCTGTTCCTCGGCCTCCCGGTGTTGCGCCCGTTGCTGCGCTTCCCGCAACGCCCGGTTGACCGCCGGGATCAGCCGGGAAAGCCGCGTTTTAAGCACGTAATCGGTAGCACCGCTTTTTAGGGTATCGATGGCGACTTCCTCCCCCATGGTGCCGGTCACGAAAATGAAGGGCGTCCCGGGGCATTTTTTCCGTGCGATGCCCAAGGCGTCCTGTCCATTAAAGCCAGGCAAGGAGTAATCCGACAAGATGAGACTGGGCGGACGATGCTCCAACTCGTGGACGTACTCAGCCTGCGTCTCGACGCGCGCGAGGGAGAAATGCAGGCCCCCCTTGCGCAGGGCAAACTGGGTCAGATCCGCGTCCGCGCGGTCATCTTCCAGCATCAGGATATGAATATCTTTCTTCACCCATGCTTAGGATACATAAGTTACGGAGATCGTTCGAAAATTTGAATGGGGTGAAGACCCAGAACTTGTCAGGGAGTGTCCCGCTCCGGGACGCCCTGGGCCACCTGGGTGTCCCTGAGCGAACGCCCCAGGTTTTCCAGAATCGTGATCTTCTGCCAAATCTTCCTTGATAAACCTGCGGTTAAATCTTCTACGTCATCGACGGCATCCAGCAGCACCGAGTCGGTAAATCGCTGGACGTGGAGGGCGGCAATTTTGCTGACCAACGCCAGGGCTTCGCTGCAGTAATCCAGGTAGCGATTCAACTCGAAGGGGGTCAGGGCGCGTTTCTGCACCGACCCCGGCGGCGCCGAACGGGCAAAGTAGCTCTCGGGGTCTTTGGTCAACTGGTGCATATCCACGATATGGGCCAAGGCGCGCAATTCGTGAATGGCCTTCAGCGCCCGGTCGCGTTTGATCCGGTGCTCCCAGTTGACGAAAAACAGGATCGCCGCGCCGATGAAAACAACCGAGCCGATGCTGGAATCCAGGGCTTGCACCGAGTTGGTAAAGTCGTCGAACTGGAACTGCCGGATGTGTCTCAGCAGGGTAATCACCAGCGCGATGATGCCGAGGGTCAACAAGATCGCGATGCTTCGCAGCACCAGGTGCGGTCTCTGGATCCAATCGAGCCGCGCCGCCGTCTCCTGGGCTACCCCGCGCAGGTCGGCAACGACTTTTCCCAGGCCCGAACCAGGGAACCGCCGCTCGATGCGGCCCTGCAACCGCGTGACCGTCTCGATGATCTTGTCTGCGTCCAGCCGCCGGAAATCTTGGGGCACTTCTGACATCTTCAACCAAAGATCATGTTCCACAAGTCGTGGAGCGTCTTGCCAGTCTTGAGCCAGGTGCCGAAGCCGATGATCACGGTGGAGAGAATCAGCGTGGCGATGCCGCCGGCGATCAAGCTGTGCGCTTTCTTGCTGGACCCCTTCCATTCGTGGAGAATCCAACCCCACATCGTGCTGAAGATGATGATGCTGGCCATGTGGAGTGTCCAACTGGCGAAGCTGAACTGGCCCATTTGCGTCTCACCCATCGTATAAAAAAAGAATTGGAAATACCAAGTCGTTCCGGCGAGGGCGGAGAATAAGTAATTGGTAAGCATCGGCACCTCCAGATCGGCCTCGGTCAATTGGGCCGTGCCCAACCGGGTCGCGGTCGCGACCGACCCTCCTGGCTCAGCAGGCCCGGCTGGGTCGCTGCCCGAGGCCTTTGGACTGACGTGCTCCGGTCGCAGGAAGGCCGAGAAGTACTGGTACCCGGTGCGGTTCTTGAGGTTCAACAGCACACACCAGACGAAGTTGGTCGTGAACCCGCCCAAGAGCACGACGCATAGCTTCGGCAGCCCGCTCCAGAGCGTGGATGTCCCGGCGGCCACCGAGGCCGCGTTGATCGGCTTGCCCCAGGTTAAAGCGTAGGAGAAACAGGCGCTCATCACGCCCGAGAAAGTGGCCACCAGAATGCCCTTGGTGAAACTGAACTCCGCGATCGCCTTCCTCTTTTCGGCTTCGGGCATCTCCCGTTCCTTGGTCAGTCCCGCCAGGGCGGCAATGCCAATGCCCAGCAAACAAGCCGCCACACCCGCCAAGGTGACTTGCCCGGGAGTGGTCCTGGCAATCTGCCCGATCGTCTCCACGACCGCATCTTTGGGGAAGAGACTGGGGAAAATGGGCGGGATCAGCGTGCCGAAGGCCGCGCAATATCCCAGGGCCACGCCCATTCCGAGCGACATGCCCAGGTAACGCATCGTAAGGCCAAACGTCAGTCCGCCGAAGCCCCACATCGCGCCAAAGAAGTAAGTCCACCACAGCGTGCTGGCGGATTGCTGGCTCAAGACGCCCAAGAGGTTGTGGGTCAGCAGCGACGCCAACATCCACGGACAAATGATCCAGGAGAAAAACCCGCCGACCAGCCAGTAGGTCTCCCAGGCCCATTTCTTGACGCCTTTGTACGGGACGTAAAAGCTGCCGGAAGCCAAGCCGCCCAGCCAGTGGAAGAAAACACCAAGGAAAGGATTGGGAGTCATTTAGCGAGAGCCTCGTAGAATGGCTGAACGGTTAAGAGTTAGAGGGAGACGCATGGGGATTCGCGAGGTTTCTACGTGCGGGTGGTTCGTTTCGCCAAGACGATACGTTCGTAGTTCTTTACCTCGGCCAACCAGGCTTCGCCCACCGGCACGTCCATTTGGGAACAATAATAGTCCCACACGGAACTGAAGGGCAACGATTTGGCTTCTTCCATCAGGGCGAGTCGCGACGTGTAATCGCCCTCCGCCTCCCGTTGCTTGAGCTGCGAGATTGGGGCCAATAGGGCCAACAGGAGCGCCTTGGCCATATTGCGCGCGCCGATCACCCAGGCCGCTACCCGGTTGATACTCGCGTCGAAGTAATCCAGTCCAATGCGGACACGGCCCAGGTGGTCCCCCCAAACGATCTCCTGGGCCATGGCTTGCAACTCGTCCGTGAGCGTGACGATGTGATCGCTGTCCCACCGCACGCCTCGGCTGACGTGCAAAGCAATCTGCGGCAAGTAGAGCAGCACCGAGGAGATTTTGTCGGCGATGCCTTCGGTGGGATGGTAGTGCCCGGCGTCCAGGGTCAGCAGCACCTTGCGGCTGATGGCGTAACCAAGGTAAAACTCGTGCGAACCGACGACGTAGCTCTCGGAGCCGAGGCCGAAGAGCTTTGGTTCCACCGAGTCCACATTGTATTTCGCATCGATTTTCTTCTTGAAGATGGCATCGAGGGACTCGGCCAGGCGCTCGCGCGGTCCCTTGCGGTCGGCCGGCGTGTCCTTCATGCCGTCGGGAATCCAAAGATTGGTAAGACAGGCCGAGCCGAGTTGCTTGCCGATTTCGGCAGCGATTTCGCGGCAGCGGATGCCATGTTCGATCCAAAACTTGCGGATGTCGGACTTGGGATGTGACAACGTGAAACCGTCAGCCGCCTTGGGATGTGAGAAGTAGGTCTGGTTGAAGTCCAAGCCGATGCCGAGCGCCTTGGCCCAGGTAATCCAATGCTGGAATTGGTCCCCGCTCAAGGCGTCGCGGTCCACTTTTTTGCCGTTCACCTCGGCGTAGCAGGCGTGGAGGTTAAAGCGATATTTGCCGGGAAGCAGGGACAGTGCCTTTTCGAAATCTGAACGCAGTTCCTGGGGCGACCGTGCTTTGCCGGGGTAGCTGCCAGTAACGGCCAAGCCACCGCCCAGTTCCTCGCCGGCGTTTTCGAAGCCGCCTACGTCATCGCCCTGCCAGCAATGAATAGAAATCGGAACGCCCGCCAAGATCTTGATGGCTTGATCGGTATCGACACCAAGCTGGGCATACCGTTCGCGGGCCAGTTGGTAAGCTGGTGAGGGAGTTTTATTTTTGCGCATAATTGAGTCGGGCACATCTGGGGCGCAAGTCAGTCAAAAGCGGCCCAAGATTCAGGCTTACGGCTGGAGTTTTCCGCAGTAATGAACAGATTTTGCTGACCGCCGGTTCGAGAGTCAATGTTATTGCCCCGTTCGTTCCGGCTTTACCATCGGCAGAGCCGGCCGCGCATTGGTCGCTCCGGTCGGCGTGGTTGGATAAAACGGAGAGGCAAAAATGGAGTCCTCGGTGACGATGACGGTTGGGACGGCGCCTGCCTTGGCCAACTCGCCGTAGAGTTCGGCCATCTTCAAACGCATGGTGCCATCAATGCCGATCTGAGCAATGGATTGCTTGAGCGCGTTGGCCAACGCCTGGCTCTCGGCCAATGTCGTCGAAGCTTGCCGTTGCGCTTCCGCGATCTTTGTGCTCGCTTCGATCCGCTCGTTGGAGACGTCGATCTTAACCTGGTTGAATTTGTTGGAGCACATCTGAGTGGCACTGCGGATTTCCGAATCCAGCGCAGTCAATTGTTGCCGCGCCTCAGTAATCACATTGCCGTCCGGATATTGGAAGTTGCCCATGAACATGAGGTCGGTCACCTCGAAACCGAACTGCTTCATATAATCGCGGACCTTGGGGAGCAATTCCTGCTTGAGCCAGTCTGGCCGGGTGCGGATCGTCTCGGCATCGGTCGAGGCGGCCAACTCATTAAGATACTGGTCAAGCACGCGGCCCGTTTGGCGCATTGCCTCGTACACCTTAATGTCTTTGTGCGGCGAGGTTTGGTAGGCGTACTCCTGCTCGCCGAAATGGAGGAAAAACTCCCAGGGATCGCTGACCCGCCCATACAGCTTGTATTCCACCGCCATAACCACACCTTCACTCGAATTCCACCGCAAGGTCTCGTCGTAGGGGCTGGACCCCGTCCCGGCACGCGTGAACTCGTAATCCATGATGGTTCCCAGGACCGAGAAGAAGCGCTTGTTAATGCCCCAGGCGGAATTGAACCCCATCGGGAGCAAGGGATTATCAGCCGAGTTGACGGCCTTGCCGGACGAAACGTCGTAGTAGAAGGCCTTTTCACCTTGCTTGACGTAGTGACAACTGGTCAGCGTGCTGGTGAAAAACGCGCAGACCAGGATGAGGAAAACTGTAATCGCTGTTCTCATGGGTAGAGCTCGGGGTTGCTTTTGGGGAAAGGGGGCACGAGCACTCATTTGGTGGGGCGAGGCTCGATTTCGCTTCCAAAGTTGAGGTACGACAGGCTCTTGGGCACCACGACCACGTGGGTGCGCGAGCCTTGCAGGTTCTTGGCCAGCGTAAGCATCTGCTCGAGCGTCACGTACTGCGCTTCGCCCACCAACTCGGTGAACATTCGGCGCCGTTGCGCTTGGGCTTCGGCGAGAATGCGGATCGACTCGGTAGTGCCGCGGTTCTTTTCGTCCTGGCACTGCGCAAGACCATCCAACTCGATGCGGTTGATTTCTTTGGCCAGCGGCATGTACTGCCGGTCGCGCAACTCAAGCGTGCGATTGGCGTACTCCTGTTTGACGATGTTATTCATGCGGTCTTTCTGGTCCTGCGGCAGGCCGATGGGAGAGGTGATGCCTGCCGCACGGAAGAGGATGCCGTAGCGGTTAAACCGGTCGTTCATGCGGGTGAGCAGCAGCTTGTTCATATCCGCTTTGCCGCGCATGACGTCAATGGCCTGCTTGCTGAGGGCGTACTGGGCGAGCGGTTCGCGGATGAATTGCCGCAGCTTCTCCCCCGCCCAGCGCGCCAGCATGTCATGTTCGCCGCTGTAGCTTTGTAATTGATAGTCGTTAATGAACTGCAGGAGCTTGGCTGCCAGGTCCGGAGCCGTGCGATCGATATAGCACTGCACGTTCACGTCGAATTTCAAATGGCCGCCCAGGCAATCCACCTCGAGCGCCTCGTCGTTGGGCGACTCGTAACTGGGGTGCTCTGTAAAGCTATAATCCTGCAAGCCCAGTGGGAAGGTGAACAGCCGCACTGCCGGGTTGGCCCCTACCCCGAAGGGCAGGCGGCGCGCCCAATAGACCTCGGCCGAGGCAGCCGCGTTGCTCGTCGAGCGTTCTCCGAGGGTCCGCACCACGAGGGAGACCTTGTTCTGGGGCACTGGCCGGCCACAACCAGCCAGGAGGAAACCGAGGAGGAGACAAACGCCGCCGCCAAACGCGCGCCGCCACAGGTAGTGCGCGCATTCCGTTGCGCGCCGCCCGAAATGATTCATATGAGGTGCTGCTCGTAGTTGCATAGTATTGGAGGAATGGTTGAGGTGATTAGTTTCTGACGCGAGTGAGAATGGCGATGCCTACGCCGAGCGTCAGGACCAGGCCGGCAATTCCATGCCACCAGGCCCCGGGTTTAGGCGAAAAAACCATGGGCACGAAAAACGTAAGCGCGACCGCCGCCATCAGGCCGTAAACCAGGAAGGTGATGAGCGAGCGGTGCAGCCAAAGGCCGCACACCTGGATATAGCCGGACTGGCGTCGCAAATCCGCCGCGAGCTGTTTCAGGTACTGCTCGGACATGTGCTGCATGATGCGGTTGACGGCCTGCTGCTGGGTTTGCGCATCGGCAGTAGCTCCGAACGCGTCGGGAGCCGACGCCACGTTTTTCGCCATCGCGGATTCCATGTCATGAAAGGCCTGCATCGTGGCATCCACCTTATCGCGCCCGCCCAACTGCTCGATTTGCTGGAGGTAATTGGCTTGGCTCGCGCCTTTGCGCCAAGCCAGCTTCTCCATCGCTTTCATCGCAGGGAAGCCCTACCAGTCTCACCCAACGTTGTCGAGTTCCGATTCTGACGCGGCAACCCACCCCCATCATCCACTATCCTCCACCCATCCCTCACCTCTCATCCTTTACCGCCGCCTCGCCCAGCACCCCTCATCAATCATTCTCCCGCCGCCCCCGGGCCAACGGCCCGATTCATACCAGCCAGGGCGCAGTCAGGGAAGCCCTAGGATCACAACCGCCAAAAACCCGCACTGTCGTTGATGGCGGTGCCGGTTGGCGAACTCGGTCTGCGCCGGGGTCGGAGAAGGAGTATTTTATCCTGAAGCGAGCCGGGAGCTGCGGCGGTGCTGGAACCGCGTGGCTGACCAGCTTGGCAAAACGACTGTGACCGCTGCCCACGATGCGTGGTCCTTCGGTTCGCGACAGTAGGTCAGCCGGTGCGCGCTTTGGCAAGCTGTTTCCTTATGACATCCAGGCGCGTTCCCGGTTCGCCGTGTTGCGCAGAACATCGAGGGCTAACGCCACATTCGGCTCGACCTGGAAATCGAACATGCCGACACAAATGTGGTCGGCCCCGTTCCTGAAGGCGTGCGCGAAGCCTGATTCAGGCCGGATGCCCCCGGCGGCCAGGACCTTAAACGCGATCCAGGGTTTTTCGACTTCCCGCATGAAAGCGATGGTTTTTTCCGGGTCACGATCCCAGTAATTGTCCGCCGCATTGCTGACGACGTCCGGTTCCGAAACGGACTTGCGCCGAGACCAATAATCGCCGTGGTGCAAGGTCTTAACGTAAAAATCAGCGCCATAGTTGTGTTTCTCCGACTGGACGATCACCTCGAGCTCATGCGCGCCGATGCCGCCGGGCAACCCCTGGGATTTGACGAGTCTGACGCAATTGCCTAGAAAATCGAGGCGATCTTCCTTCAGCCACTGATCGGAAATCACGCCTTGCACGTAAATAGCAGAGGCTCCAAAATCGATGGACTTCTGGATGTTGGTCTTCCAATCGTCGGTGCGGGGATGACCCTCGGCGATCCATTGGATCTTTCCCCCGCGCTCTTTCCAGTACTTGCCAAAGATGCGAAACGTTTTGTCGTTAGGATCGGTGATAATAGTGTTAACGCCGTGCTTTTCCAGCAATTCCAGGGTATCCATCACCTTGTCGTCCGTATTGTAATGCCGCATCAAGTCGGCGACGTAGTGGAGGTCGCGGGAGTGCGCCCACCCGCTAATGAGATTGCCCCCCGAGATAAGGCGGCTGATCGAGAGTTTTCCAATCTTGCCGCCAGGCATGGGCTGCGCCGCCGACGGAGGGTTGGGCTCCTTGGGGCTGCCTGCGGGCTCAGCGGCGGAGGACACCACGGCGGCGCCCACCGTGGCGATGAGCGATTGAGAAAGAAAATCGCGGCGATTTAGGATTTGGCTCATGGCATGGGTTCCTTTCTTGCTAATTAGTGGAGATGATGTGATGGCCGGCAACAGTTGGATGCAAAAGCGTTTTCATCAGACACCTCGAACTCTACCAAGTACGAGCACAACTTATCAACCTGTATCTCCTCGCACGAAGCCTCGGCGCCTCGGCCCCCCACGCCCGTAAATCCGAAGCCAAATCATGGCCTATTGCGGCGCCGCCGTGCCACTTCGGGAGGGGCACATCCACCCTGAGAGGGTCATGAAACGGTCAGGTTCTATGCACCGGCGGTTGGTCTTTCCCTGCAAGGAGGGGTTATCCCCGCCCCGATGAGGGATTCACGACATGCAAAATGCTACCTCGAGCCTTGGGAATCGGTTACATTTCGTGGTGCAGCCGAAGCCGCAGCCACTTGGAGGTCAAATGGCCCAGCCGCCGCAGCCGAATGTCGGGGGACCCGGCGCAAGCGTTTATCCTTCGGGATTCTGGTGGCTGCTGATTCTCACCGGAATAGGTGCGGGGCTGGGCAGCGGATTGTTGATGAAACTGCTTCATGCAGTCCAACATCTTTGCTGGTCTTACCACTCCGGGACCTTTTTGGAAGGTGTCCGGCAAGCGGCAACCGGCAGGCATGTTCTGGTTTTGCTCGGCGCCGGAATCCTCGCCGGAGGCGGGCGCCTGTTGTTTCGGCGCACTACGGGCGGGCATGGCGGCGAACTCTCCGAGACCATCTGGTTCCATTCTGGGGAGTTGCCCACTCTGCAAACTGTTGGGCGGGCAGTCCTTTCGATCGTGGTGGTTGCCATGGGCGCATCTCTCGGGCGGGAGGGAGCGGCAAAACAAACCGGTGCCGCCATCGCCTCGCGTCTCTCCCAGTCGATGAGACTACCTCCCGCTCAGAGGCGTTTGCTTGCCGCCTGCGGCGCCGGAGCCGGCATCGCGGCGGTTTACAACGTTCCTCTGGGAGGCGCCCTGTTTGCTCTGGAAGTCTTACTCGGGGACTTGTCTATGGCGCTGGTCCTTCCTGCGGTTGCGGCCTCGACGATCGCCACCGGCGTGGCATGGCTCATCATTCCAAACGAGCCGACCTATCACATCCTGGCCTACTCCCTCACACTCCAACAGACGGTCTGGGCGGTTTTAGCAGGCCCAGTGCTCGGCTTGGCTGCGGTAGCCTACGTTCGCTTGATCGCGTGGGCGGACGCCCGCAAGCCGGGGGGCTGGCGTCTCCTGGTGGTCCCGATTGTAGTGCTCACGGCTCTGGGCCTGGTTTCGCTGGCATACCCGCAACTGCTCGGCAACGGCAAAGATCTGGTTCAAATAGTTTACACCGACCGACTGGCAGTCCCGCTGTTGCTGGCCTTGGTTGTCCTAAAGCCCTTGGCGACGGCAAGCTGTCTGGGCAGTGGCACTCCCGGCGGACTGTTCACGCCCACGATCGCCTGCGGAAGTTTGCTAGGCGGAGTGCTCGGGCTCGGCTGGGATTGGGTCTGGCCGGGAGCCTCCATCGGGGGCTATGCCTTGATCGGTTCGGGAGCGGTCCTTGCGGCCGCCACCCAGGGGCCGGTCTCCGCCATCGTGCTGCTGCTGGAGCTGACCCGGCGGATCGACACGTTGATGGTGCCGCTCCTGTTGGCTGTTGCTGGCGCGGTGTGGATTGCTCGGCAGTTCGAGCAGCGCTCCATTTACTCTGGGCGCATTCACCTGGGCCGGGCGGCCGCGGCCTGGGAGAAGTTGGCTATTCCGACCAGCCTCAAAAAGGTGGTGTCACGGGATTATGAAGTCGTCTCGGCGGCGGAGCGTTACCCGGCACTCGCGCGCCAGTTACTCGCAGCCGACCCACGGGAACCGCCCCTTTACGTGGTGGACGAGCACGCCGCGCTTGTCGGTGAGATCACTCATGAGAACCTTTCGGAGCCGGAGAAGCTGGCACTGCCCCTGGAGATCGTCACCGCGGCGGACCTGTCCATTCATGTGCTCGCACTCACCTCATCAATGACTTCAGTAGAAATCCAGGAGCGAATCCGCCAGAGCGGATACGACCGGTTACCGGTCGTCGATTCCTCATCCAAGCGTGTTGTCGGAGTAGCCACGTATCCGGCGCGTCGTGAAGGCAGAGTCACGCATACGAAGGCGGCGCACTGAGGAGAAATAGCGCTTCAGAGTTTCTTGCGGATATTCCATGCGAGCAGGGACACGCCGCACCAGGCGAGGGTAGCTCCGACAAGCACAACCCAAGCTGGAAAGCGCGGTACGAGCCACCAGACCATGCCGCCGAAAGCCAACAGCCCCAGGCTCCCGAGCGCAGCACCCGCGGCATCGGCACTTGCCGCCTCCCTCCCACGGCGTTCACCCTTTGTTGGTAGCCCCTGTTTTTCTTGTTTCTGCCGCTCGTGCTTCTCGACCAGCGTAGCACTGGCGGGGAAAATCGCCGGAAAGGCGAGGAACAATCCTCCCACAACAGGGCCGAACTGCTCGGTGATGACTCCGGCCAGGACCGTAACCAGTCCACCGAAAACAAAACGCACTGCAAATTCGTACCACTTTGTTTCTCTCAGTGCGGCAAGTTTAATGTCGACGCTCATTTCAGCCCTCTATCTGAGAAGGATAAACCAAAGTCCAAAGGAAATGCCCAGCCACAGGAATATCGAAAGGAGTGTCACCACGAGCGCATGCAATTTGTAGCGCATCATAAGCCAACGCACAGCCTGGCTGTAAACGCAGAGAGCTAACGCCCCCACCATCATCGAGCGCCCTTCGGTGGCGGCCAAACCACTGCCGTACTTAGCGATAGTCAGTCCCAAGCTTGCCAGCGCCACAGATGGTGCAGCCCCGAAAAGCCCGGCAAAGCTTTTCGGCCTAAAGAGGTCGCCGAGAACCGCGAAGAGAGAAACTATCGCCCCGCCCACTAGAAATCGAATGATGAACTCTTGCAACACACGAATCCTTTATAATTTGCTGTTCGGCCGCGGCCACAACAGCGCCCCGCGTTCATGCTAGAGGCCCGTAAGGCCGTTGCCTTCGCGAGCGCATCCGTTTATATACCCTACCCCGGCGCAACACTCCAGGCAACCCACGGGCCGGTTGCGAACCGGAGCAGTTCGCCAGACATTCCCGGAAATGAACTTGGATTGGGACCAGCCGCCTTATCCGCCAATCTCTTTCCCTCCAAAAATCAGGGTAAGTCGAGTAGAGCGGAGGCGCGAACCTGATTAGGCCAATGACTTCCAATGTGTCCACCCTTTGGGGTATTGTGGCAAACGGTCACCAGGCCATCCACTTCGTTTCCTCCGCCCCCTCTAAGATTCCGTACGGCGGGTTTTCCCCAGTAATATGTGGCGCGCCACATATTACTGGTTATGTGGCGAGTTAAGATATGTGGCGTGTTGAGGCGAAGCCCTGTTTTCATCGGCACTTCCGCACTTTTCACGCCACATAATATTTTGCTTCTACACCACTTTGAGGAAGCCCATCAAGCCTTTCTCAGCAGGCCGCTTTTTGCCGGTTTGCACAAGCGGAGCCTCGCAACAGGCCAAGGCTTTGGCTTTCATTCTCAGGTCGCTTTGCGCGTAGATGTGGGTGGTTTGCAAAGACACATGTCCCAGCCAAACGCGAATGGTGTTGATGTCCACTCCGGAACGGAGCAAGGCCATCGCGGTGGCGTGGCGAATGGTATGTGGGCTGACGCTCTTGGTTCGTAGGCTTGGCGTGTGGACCGCTGCTCGTTGCGTATAGCGCTCCACCAGGGTGTGCATCCCGTAACGCGTCAAGGGTCCTCCGCGTTGGCTGAGGAACACCGCTTGGGAAGCCGCCCGCAGGCCCACCAACTGTCGTAGGGCAGCCGCCGTTACCTTCCACAGCGGGCAGTGGCGAACTTTGCGGCCTTTACCATGGAGAGTCGCCGCCGGTGAGACAAGGTCCACGTCTCCCACGGTTAAGTGCGCAGCTTCGCTGGCGCGCGCTCCTGTATTGTAAAGAAAGAGCAGGAGGGCGTAATCGCGGAAGCCTTGCGTGTCCTGCTGGTCAGGGGCTGCCAGCAGGGCCTTCATCTCCTCTTTCTCAAGATAGTTCAGGGGACTAGGCGCGTGCTTTTTGAAGTGAACGGTTTGCAGCTGACGGCTCCATTCCAAAAGTTCCGGACTGTTGGCACCCACAAAACCGGCCCAAGCTCGCAACGCCGTTAGTCGCTGGTTAACGGTGGCCGGGCCACAATGGCGGGCTTGTTCCAGGTGCTCTGTAAACTCTCTGACCAATTTGGGCCCGATCCGAATCAACGGCAACTGCTCCAGCGCGCAGTGGCACCGCTTGGCCGCAAACGGAAGGAATAATCGGAACATATCCCGATAGCTGTGCTGGGTATTCGTCGAATAGTTGCGTTCGCCGATTACATACTCCACCAGGAATCGGCGAACCCAGGGCCCCACCCAATCTTTACTCATGGGCGCCTCCTAATGCGTAGCGAACGAACCGCGCACTGGCTTGCTGGCGCAGTTCCGGGGTCAGGGTCAGATACTTCTGCGTGGCAGCGATATCGACATGGCCCAGATAGGCAGACAGCTTGACCAATAACGACTGTACATCCGCCCCCTCTCGATACCAGGTGACTAGGCGATGAACGGCCGCCGTGTGCCTCAAATCATGTAACCGGGGCTGAGAGCGGCCGGCATCGGTTCGCTTCACCTCGGCTGTCAGACGCAGCCTGGCAAAAACCCGCTCCATCGCGGAGCGGCTCACCGGCAGACCGCTGTCCGTCCGGAAAAAGCAACCCTCAGACCCGCTTAGGCCAGGACGCTTTCGCTCATAGTCACGCAGAACCCCGGCCAACTTTGGTCCGATCGGTACCAGCCGGGTTTTGAAGAACTTGCTTTGCCGCACGCAGAGCACGGAGGCTTGCAGATCGACGTCGGCGCTTTCCAACTTCAGCGCCTCGCTAAGGCGCAGACCCGCCCCGTAGAGGAGCAGAACCAAGGTGCGCACGGTTGGGGCAGACAAGCGCCCCGTCGCCTCTGGAGTGATGGCCTGGAGGAGGCGTTGCAATTCCTGCTGGGTATAGATGTAAGGAGCGAAGATCACCTCAACTTTGGGCGCCTCGGCGGGCAAAGGAGAGCGGCGCGCCAGACCGCGGGCGAGGGCAAAGTCATAAAAACCGCGCAAGGCCACCCATTTGCGGCTCCAATTTCGGGTCACCGGACCGCGTCCGTCCAAAAAAACTCGCACCGCCTTGGGTTGGATCTGGCCCAAAGTCGACCTTTTCATCGCTCGACTGAAGGCTTTGAGGATCTGGCTCTCCGTGTGAAACGGAAAACCCAGTGACCGTTTGAGGCTAAGGTATTGCTCCACAGCTTGCCGCAGTTTCATAGCAGGCCTCCCAGATCAAAGGCCGCCACGGCGCACAGGCCGGCCAAGTCGACTTTGGCATAGATTTGAGTCGCGCTCAGACTCTGATGCCCCAGGTGGTCACCCACCCTTTTGAGGGAGAAGCCCTGGTTGAGCAAATACGTGGCACAGGCGTGACGCAGCGCGTGCGGCCCGCGTTTGGAGCTGGCGATCTCCAACCGCTCGAACATGGAATGGGCCACACGATACATCGCCCCGGGCGACAACCGGCGAAAGGGTGCGTGCAGCGTCAAAAACAGCTCTGAGCGAGCGCACTCGGGCCGGGCCTCTTTGAGATAGCGCCGGATGGCTTGGCCCATCGTGAGGGTCAGAGGATACTCCTGCACACGCGCGGTTTTGCTTCTGCGGACACGCAGGACGCGGCGAGGCCAATCCAAGTCCTGCAAGCAGAGAGTTCTTACCTCGCCGCTCCGCAACCCATACACCGCCAGTAAGAGCAGGATCGCTCGGTTGCGCAGCTTTCGGGCAAGGGGGCCATTGGTGGCGGCAATTAACCGCTGCACATCCGACCAGGCGGGACCGGCCGGCAGGTCTTCCTGGCGATACAGCCGCGGGGAGAGAATGACCGGCGCCAGATCTCTGCGACACCATCCCTGCTCATAGGCATCGTGCAAAAAACGCCGTAGCACCTTGGCTGCGGTGGCCAAAGTTACCCGGCTCAGGCCCTTGGAGGAGAGGTGATGCATAAACTCATCCAGCTTGGGCAGCGCGAGTTGGCGCAAAGAAATGTCTTGTTGCTCGAGCCATTCCAAGAAAGCGTTGACCCACCAACGGTAGTTGGAAACGGTGCGTTCCGATAATTGCTCTTCGGAGCATAAAAACGAAGCCCAGGAATCGACCGTGGAAGCGTAAGTGGGGACGAGCACCGGTTCCGCTTTGAGCCACCCCATAAAATTGCACCAGGCGGAGGCCACCTGAAGAAAATGCTCTGCGGGCCACTTCAGAGTGTGCGCGCGACCTCGCTGATGTTGCTGTTGCGCCCAGCGCCGGGCCCACCGGGCGAGCTCCTCACGGGTAATTTGACCGGGTAGCTTGCGCTCCAACAGGGTAGCGATCACCCGCAACTGTCGTGCGTAGCGCAAGAGCGTCGAGCGAGGGGTGTCCCGTGAGGTCAGATGCGATAAAAAAGTGTTTCGCGCTTGAGCCAACGGAGCGTCAGCATGGCGTGAAATCACCCGAGGTTTATGGAATAAAGTTTTGAACATACCGGCGCAGTTTTGGGGAAAACCGTCCGGTGACAACGTTCATACACAAAATATTATGTGGCGTGAGAGATGGCCCAGCCCAAATAACAACAGGGGACTCAGTTCAATACGCCACATATTTTTACTGGCCACATAACCAGTACGGCTTCAAACCCGTTTAGGCTCCGACCACCTTCACCGGCAGAGTGCTGCCGGCTTATAGGCCGTTGCCTCGGGCGTGGTCGGCTCCCTGCTTTTATCCCGCATTCCGCGGGGCCGGAGCTTCTGACGCCTTCCACGAGTCCAGTGGCCCTTGGCTCCCCGTCCGGTTGTATTGTCCGGTCGGCTCATCGCTTACTATGGCCACATCTGCGCCTCTGTCGGCCACCCGACGGCTTATGGATTATTCCGTCCGGCTGTGGGTCGCCCCACCTCGCCGCAGAGGGTCCCCAATTTACTCTGCCAGTCCTTTCACCCATGCCGTCGTCCGTACTCCGGTGGTCCCAGCGACTGCTTTTGAGCATGTCTTGGTCGCTGGTTCTGCCTTCGCCAAATTAGCAGCGGCTCGGCGACCACGATATTCCCACAACTCCGGAACCAGTGGGTAGCGTTTTCGAAGCTGCAACGTTCGCTTAATGCTACGGCCTGGAGTGATTGCTTGCCCCGCTCCGGCCAGGGCTTCTACTACCGAGCTTTCCTGGGCCGGGTCGCCCCGGGTCCCAGGTCGGTTATGACTAGATGGTTGCATTGTCTCTTTACCATCGCCGGACTTTCACCGGCTGGACTGGCAGCCTTATGGGCTGCGAGCTAATTCTCCGCTAATAACCGGGTTCCATCTCGAAGAGGACCAAGGCCCGCCTTTCCCGCGCTGCAGGCACTTCGCAACGATCCGAGCGCACGGGTTCGCGAGGCTGCTTCCGTGACGCTCTAAGCGCTGGCTGCGAGTGTCAATAGTTTTGACCGACCCCTGCTCCATTTTAATGACGAGGAAATCCTGAAGGTCTGGCACCCGCAAGGCTAGCGAATTGACGCTCAGCAGTTCATTATCCACTCTGCAACTCGTGTCCCGAGCAACCAACCGTTTGGTGCCGGTCCTCCGCGAGTGCGTTCGAGACAGCAACCCGTACTCGCGGGTTTACGCCAGCCAAGCGCTCTGGGACCTTGCCCGCGACCAACAAACGACGGTTCCTGTCCTGAAGGGCATAATTGCCGATACTAATTTAATTGGGTGTGGCTACTTTTTGGCAACGAGAAAAGCCCTAAAAAATAAGGAGATCGTGGGCGTTGGCGCTCGGAAGATGGTCGGAAAGTGCCGGGTTATCGAGGGGAAGGCGTG